>Ga0114931_10006057_pt1 | contig 14908 bp, 13 predicted proteins | sample 2SBtaG_FD_89579 | JGI IMG/M metagenome (GOLD analysis project Ga0114931, IMG submission 89579) | Deep subsurface microbial communities from Kolumbo volcano to uncover new lineages of life (NeLLi) - 2SBTROV14_V59a metaG | ecosystem: Environmental > Aquatic > Marine > Volcanic | place: Kolumbo...
ACCGCCAGCAGCAGGGCGGCAAAACGCGCCTCCCATGGGCTGAGCACCAGGCGCGCCAGCCACCACAGCGCCCACACGCTGCCCACGCCAAAAAGTACCGCGGGCAGGCGCAGCGCCCAGGCGCTTTCGCCAAACAGCGACACCATGGCTTTGGCTTCAAGAGAATAAAGAATGTGATTGTTCAGTGAGGTGTACGTGGTGATCAATTGATGCGTGGGCAGACGGACAAAATCAACCAGGGTCAGCACTTCGTCATACCAGAGCCCCGCGTCCAGCTTGATGACGCGCAATATCAGCGCGATCAGGAGTATCCCGCCAAGCCAGTACCATTCTGTGCGCCGTGTGTTCATGCCATGTCCTGCCCGTTAAATTGTGATTTCCACTGATTGATCGTCTGGCGCGGCGGTGTCACGCAGATTTCCAAAGGGCCCTCGATCATTTTTGCAAGCCGGGAAAAGTCAGCGCGTTCCACCGTCGGCAGGCCAAAATCCCGGCCCATTTCGCGCGCCCTGTTGTCGATCTCGATAATGATGGCGCGCCGCCCCTTTTGCAGCGCGCGGATGCCGCCATGCAGCCGGTTGCCGACATAATCGAGATCTTCGGCCGAGGTCAGCAAGGCGTCAAACGCCTGGAGGCTGGGGCTGATGAATTTCAGATTCGGATCCAGCGCTAATGCGTAAGCGTAATCCGAACTCGTTTGAATCCAAATGGAGACGGATCGATAATGTTGCCGCAGGATTTCCATCAGCCGCCGGTCTGCGTCACGGTCCGGCATATATGTGTTGAGGGTGGTGACCACATGCGCCCCTTTTTGGCGCGGCAAAGCACGGCTTGTTTCAGGGAACAGTGCCCACAGGGTCGGGCAGCCCGTGTTCACCACATTGTCGATGCCGATGGCGCCCAGCATGTCTTTGGTGTAGGTGTCCCGCACGGAATGAAGGTGCTTTTTGCTCAGCACACGACTGAGCATCCAGCGCGTATAAGGGTCCGGATTCTTCTGGAATTGGTACCACCCGCAGCCCATGAGAACCACATTGTTGCACAGAAGGGCGTCAAGCGGCGACAGTTTCCAGACGGAGCGTATCCACATATGCGAAGACAGAAGATTGGTGCCCCCGGCAATGGCAAAATCGGCATGGCGCACAAGGTTCCGGCTTTTGCGGCCCATCCATTCATGGCTGGCGACACTGTGGGTAAAGGTATCGCGCATGAGGTCCGACAATTGATCATGCACCGCTTCCATAATGATCTGATCGCCCAGATTGGTTGAGGCGATAGAAGTGTCGAGCAGAGTAATGGTGCGCAAGGCTGCGCCGGCCTCGGGTTGGAGCGGGAGCTGGGCATGGGCGATCATGGCGCGCCGGCCTTTACCGCTTTTTGCGCGCGCACCGTCACCAATACTTCAAAATCGGGGTCCTGGTGGTCAAGCTCGCGGGGCTCCAGTTCCTCGGCCCCCAGGCCGTGCAGAAAACAGACGGCGGCAAAGACATTGCCAAAGGATGACACCTCCACTTCCGCGCCGGGGAAGGTTTCTTCAAAAACAGCCTCACACGACTGCGTGGTGAAGTGCCAGTATTCGCCCCAGTCGTCACGCCCCAGGCGGCGGCCGATTTTTGCAATACCCGCCGAAGTCAGTAACAGCACGCCGCCCGGCTTTAAAATGCGGTGCAGTGTTTTTAGCGCCAGTCTAGGCTCATAAATCATCTGGATGGTCTGGGTAAAGATGATGCAATCGAATATATCTGACGGGATATGATCGGCATTTGTGAGGTCCGCGACAATGGTGGCCTGTGGATTGCCGGTGGTATAATGCAGGATGTCTTTGTGGGCGACTTGGCCGCCCCCGAATTTGTCGATGTAAAACGGGTCACCCAGTTCCAGAACGCGGCCCCTGATATCGTCGGCATGCCTGCCCAGAAACTTTTCGATGTAATAACGGTCGATGGGCAGGCCGCGGTCCATGCCGAAAATGGTGCTGAGAGGGGTCAGGCGGCGCAAATCCCCAAAATCCACCGTGCCGGCGCGCACGGCCTGCAGGCGGTATTTCTTTTGCAGGCGCACGATCCCGGCGCGTGCCGCCGGGGGAAGAAGTGTTTTCGCCCAACCCCGTAACGATTGTCCCAAGGTCATGCTCGAAATCCTCCGGTGCGGGCGGCGATCTGGCGGGCGCCGCGTAATAACCGGCGGGCTCTGAGATACCAGGCGCCGTGCCCTTGAAGGTAGCTGCGCCAGCGGTTCAGATCGCGGAAGTAATACATTTCGATGCGCGGTACTTCGAAAATATCGCATCCTGCTCCCGCGCTGTTCAGGCGCGTGCCTACGGAAACATCATAGAATTTGGCAATCTCTGCGCGCACCCGCGCGTTGGCGTGGCCATAGGGCGGGGCGAAGCTGGTGGGCTTTTGTCCGGTGTGCCGGGCGATGTCCGTCTGGCAGGTTTGTATCTCCTCATGCAGATCATTTTCTGAAATCTGTGTCAGATTGGCGTGGGAGACGGAGTGACCGCCAAACGCGATGCCTTCTCCGGCCAACGCTTTCACTTGTGTCCAGGTCAGCAAAGGCCGAGGTTTGGCGTTGGCGCCCGGCCAGTCTTCCACGTTTCCCAGTTTGCCCGTAGGCAGAAACACCGTGGCGCCCCAGCCATGCGCCTTTAAGACAGGATAAGCGGCGCTGGAAAAATCGGCAAAGCCATCGTCGAAAGTGATCACCACAGGCCGGGGGGGCAGGTCAGCCTTGCCCCTGTGCCAGGCGGCAAAATCCGATAAAGAGATGACATTGCATCCGCAGGATTTGAGAATATCCATCTGGCCATGGAAGACATCCGGCGCGATGCTGGTTGGGCCCACTTCATGAGAAATCGAATGATACATAAGGATATTGACGTCCGAAGGCGCTGTCTCATCATGTGCAGGGCCGGTCATGTGATCAATCCTCGACCACATGGGATTCGAACTCCTGGCGGTACGCGGCCCAGCGCTCCCGGTTAAAAGTGCTTCCCGGTCCAAAACAGTCGCTGGCGGCATAGGCCATGGTCATGGCGTGATGCGTGTTGTCATGGGCAAAGAGGCCCTGGCGGCCGAAGGTCAGCAGACCGTCAAGCCCGTTCAACCAGTTGTCCATCGCCGTGAAATGCGTCTCATAGTCGCGGTCATAGACCGGATAGGCCTGGCGCAGGCGGCGCGTGACGACGTTTTTCACCGGCGCGGTGACAGGCAGGCCGACGCTTTTGAGCCAGCCGCAGAACCGCTCCCCCAGTTCATCGTCAGACAATCCCCATTCCAGTTCCTGGGGATCGGAGGGCAGTTCAGCGCACAGGACCGTGCACCCGCGCGGCTGGTCTGTGCCGGTGTAGTTTTTCGGCTCCGACATGCGGGAGATGGGAATGGAGAGTTCAGGGAAATAATGCGCGTCATATTCCGTGAACTGATCTTGCTCCAGAACCAGATAGATAAGGATCATGCCCCTAAAGCGGATGTTCGCGGCGGCCGCCAAGACGTCAGGCGGCGCGGTGGGGGTGATCATGCGCACCAGAGCACTGATGGGCAGGGTGGACCACACTGCATCGGTGGGCAGCTCCTGCGCGGCGCCCTGCTTTTCATAAGTGACGCCGGTGATGCGGTCTCCATCGCGGTGAATTTTGGTGATGCTTGCTTCAAGAACAAAGTCAGCGCCCTGCGCGGCGGCTGCTTGATGCAGCCCTTGCGTGATCTGACCGAACCCTTTGCGCGGATAGTAAAACACGCCCGTGGTTTTTGCTTTCAATCCGGGGATCTGCCGGATAATTTTTTGCAGGATTTTGCCCACCGAACTGCCTGAGACGCGCCGCTCGGCCAGTTTGACCGCCAGCTCTTTGGGCTCCAACCCCCAGAGCTTGCGCACGTAGGGGTAATAAAAGGCTTGCGCCATGGTGGGGCCAAGTCCCCGGTGTAATACGGTGGCGAAGTTTTCCTCGTCCGGCGGCGCGCTGGGAAAAAATTTGCGCACTGTGTCAAATGCCAGCGCTGCGGTGAATTTTTTCGGCAGGCGCAGCACCAGATCCACCGGCTTGAGGGGAAAATGTATCCAGCGGTTTTGCAGCAGGATGCGCCCGTGCCGGGGGCGGGTCAGCAGATCATCGCCGAGCAGCGCCCGGATGTCGTCCAGCACGCGGGCCTCGGCCACTGGGTGCAGGCGATGGCTGCCATGATCGCACCAGATGCCTTCAAGCTCGAAGCTGCCCGCATTGCCGCCCACCTGACCGCTCCGCTCCAGCACGGTGACACGGGCCTGACGCCCGCGCGTCAGGCTGAGCGCCGCCGCCGCGCCCGCCGGTCCCGCGCCCAGAATGGCGACCTGGGGCAGGGTGGCAGTTTCCTCAACGGTCGTTTGAGGGGAGCCAGTGTCAGGCGAGAGGGTGAAATCGGCGTTCACTGTGGTCATGGGGTGCGGTGATCCACTTCGCGCGGCGGAAAGGGAACAGAGCTCTGCGTGTCTTGCGGAGGGGCGGGCGCTTTGGAAACAGGGGCGATGGGTGACAGTTTTGAGATCATGACCAGGGCCAGGCCGCCGATCAGGCCGCCGGCAAAAAGAATCGATTGCCACAGCAATCCCGCCACAACCACTTTGGCCGGTTGCGCGCCAAAGGGGGTGAGAAGGGCAGCCAGTCCACCTTCCCGGATTCCAAGGCCGGCAATGCTGATCGGCACGATAGCCAGTATTTTAGCCAGAGGCCAGGCAAAAAACCAGGCCGCCACCGGGCTTGCGACGCCCACCGCGATGGCCAGGATCAAGCTGAGAGTAATAAAAAGCATTTGCACGACAATTGAAATGCACACACACAGTCCGAGCTTTGCCGGTTGTGCGCGAAATTCCTGTATCACCGCCATAACTTTTTCGACCACGTGCTGCAGCGGCAAATGCGGCAGAATTTTCGGCGCAAAAAAAACGGCCAGAACCAGCGCGGCAAGCAGGGCCAGACTCAGTTCGACGGCCAACGCCGCGTTCATGTCCCAGTGATCGGCGAGCAAAGCCAGCATCCCGCCTCCAGCCAGAAGCAGCAGAATGGTGCTGTCGAGAAACCGGTCGGCCAGGGAGCCGACGGTGACCCGCGTTTTGTTGGCCGAATGCCGGAACACCAGCCCGGCGCGCACAACATCGCCGCCTGCCACGCCGGGCAGGGACAGATTGGCCGCCAGCCCGGCAAAATGGGCTTTGAGTGACGTGAAAAAAGGAATATCCGCGTGCAAAGTGGTCAGCAGCCACCATTTGACCGCCGCCACCACATGGCCGGCAAGGAAGAGAAGGAGCACGATAAGCCAGAGGCCAGGAGAAATGTTCCGGATGGCGCTCCGGAAGTCAGCCCAGGGCAGCAGCCAGAACACCGCGCCCAGAACCAGGCCAGAGACGCTGAATCGGAATATCCAGTTGAGTGCCACGCGGTGTTTTTTGTGATCGTCAGGGCTGGGCATAACTCGGTCCGCGCGCGGGGTGTGTGTGGGTGTGCTACGGCCGCAGATGCAGGCGAGCAATCATGTCGGCGATCAAGCCGAGCGACCATACCATAATCGCCGAGAGAAAACCGAATATGGCGAGTTCTGACAAATCCCCGATGACCACGTCATAGCCAAATTTGAGTAGGCCGAGCATAAAAAGGAAGCCACCCAGGGGAATGAACACCCGCAACGGGTTAAACAACACGATGGCGCGAAACACCAGCAGAATGAAATTGAAAAAATCCGCCGGCCGGATTTTGGACTTTCCAATGCGCACGCCATAGTCGATGGGATGGTAGACGACGGTGAGATTCGAACAGATCATGCACAATGTTATTGTGGTGGTGAATGAAAATCCCATGGGCAGCAAGGGAATAAACCCCGTGAGGGATTTGCGCTTGAAAATGCGCAGGCCCGAATTGAGGTCGGGAATTTTTCTTTGCGCCAGATAATTCGCCAAGCTGTTCAGTAGGAATTTGGCCGGGCGCCGGATGAGCGGCACGTTTTTCATATTGGCGCCCCGGTCGCCCACCACCATATCGGCGGAGCGCGCCATCTCCAGCATGGCGGGTAATTGCTCAGGCGGATAGGTGCCGTCGGCATCAAGAATGGCGACGTATCTGGAATTCCCGGCGGCGATGCCTTTTTTCAAAGTGGCGCCATAGCCGGCATTCTGGGCGGCGTGAATGACGCGCGCGCCACTGGCTTTGGCCGCTTCCAGCGTGCCGTCGGTCGAGCCGTCATCAACCACGATGATATCGAAGTCGATCGGCAGCTTTGAGAGAACCCGGCGCACGTCCTCCACGGTCTGGCGCACCGCGTTCTCTTCATTGTGCGCCGGGATTACGACACTCAGGTCTACATATTCAGCGATCGCCTCATCGGCGTCGCTGGCGGCGGGGGATATTTTTTCTGTCGTCAGCATGGATTTCATAGTGCACCGCTTCATTTAAGGTATGGTAAACGTATTTTAAGCTGGAGACGCGCCACGCCGTCGATCGGCTTTTGCAAAAAAACGCCCTGGCCCTCCAATTGTATTGATTCGAGGGGATATTATGGGTTTGTTAGCATGAATCGGGGCAGATCAGGGGGATCTTTGGCTGCAATCAGCCGCCAGACCTGCGGGGGGCGGTCTCTCATGCGTGAGACTCGAAAATTCAAATTACTGATTGATCTTCTGGCTCTTTCCGGCGGCCAGTTCATCAGCAAAGTGATCGGTTTCGTCGGCTTTGCCTATCTCGCCCGCGTGTTGACGCCTGATTCTTATGGCGTGGTTGAATACGCGGTGGGTCTGTCCCTGTTCTTTGCCATGATCGTGGATCTGGGGCTGGGCGCGATCGGGGTGCGTGAAGCGCTGCGCGCGCCGGAAAAGCTCTCCTCCCTGGCAGCGCATATTCCGGCGGCGCGGCTGCTCATCGCGCTCATTGCCATTCCGGTGATGGGGATGAGCGCGGTGTTGGGCGGGGGTGATGCCGCCACGGTCAGACTGGTCTGGCTGTTTGCCCTCGGTCTGCTGGCGGTGCCGGCCAAACAGGAATGGCTGTTGCAAAGCCATGAAATGATGAAAGCGGCGGCGGGCGCGCAAGTGCTGCGTATGACGGCCTTTGCGCTGGGTCTGTTTATGTTTGTGCGCGGGCCGGAGGATCTGCTGATGGTGGGCTGGACTGAGATCATGGCGGCGGCGCTGGTGTCGGTGTATTATCTGGGGCTTCAGCAGATGTGCATCACACCCCTCAGTCTCAATTTCTCGCTGGCGGCGCTCCAGCGTCTGGCGCGCCGGGGGCTCAGTGTCGGCCTCAGCAATATGGTCTGGGCGGTGATTCAGTTCATGCCCCTTTTTCTGGTAGCGAATCTGGTGGGCGGCGCTGAAACGGCATGGTTCGGCGCGTCTCACCGGGTGGTGGTGTCACTGATGACGTTCAGCTTTGTCTACCATTTCAATCTTTATCCGGCGCTTACAAAGCGGGTGGAGCGCTCCACGGAAAGTTTCGAAGAACTGGTGCGCGCGTCTTTTCGGGTGGTTGCCTGGGCCGGGATTCTGGGCGCGTTGACCTTAAGCCTGCTCGCCCGGCCTTTGCTGGCGCTGGCTTACGGCACGCCCTTTGCCGCCGCCGCGCCGGCTTTTGCCATATTGATCTGGGTGGTGCCTGTCACGATGATGGCGGGACACGCGCGCTGGGCGCTGATCGCCGCGGGGTTTCAGCGCTATGTGCTCTATGCGCAGATTTCCGGCGCTCTTACAGTGCTGGTCATGGGTCTCATCCTGGTGCCGGCCTATCATGCGCTGGGCGCGGCCCTGGCCATGCTGAGTGCCGCCCTGGTGGTCTGGGTTGTGTCTCATTTTTTTATGGTCAGATTTGTCGGCCGTTTGCCCGCGTTGTCTTTGGCCTGGCTGCCTCTGGCCACGGCGCTTTTATGCGCTCTGTTGGGGCTGGCGGCCGCGCCGTCGGCATGGGCCGGGGCCAGCATTGCCGTTGCGGCGTATGGGCTGAGCGCGCCGCTCGCTGATGTCAAACTCTTTGCTGATTTGCGCCATCTGTTGCAGGCTAAAACGGAAGATATCGTGCCATGATCATTGACAGCCGGACTCTGGAGGAAGATACGCGTGTGCACGCCGATCTTTGTGTGATTGGCGGCGGCGCGGCGGCCATCGCCATGGCGCAGCGTCTGGCGGGCACGGCGCTCAATGTGTGCATTTTGGAGAGCGGCGGCACGGGGCTGGAGCCGCAAACCCAGGCCTTGTCGGCGGGGGAAACCAGCGGCATCCCCTATTTTGACCTCATCGACACGCGCTACCGTATGCTGGGGGGGAGCACCCATCGCTGGGGGGCGAGAGGCGCGCCCATGGTGCCGATGGATTTTCGTCAGCGCGCCTGGGTCCCATCAAGCGGCTGGCCGATCACAGGCGATGATCTGTCGGCCTATTACAAACTTGTCCAGGAGTTGATTGGGCACCATCATCCGTTTCACTATCATAGCGCCGTGTGGGAGGAATTTGCCGCCACGCCCCCCGCTTTCGATGAAGACAAGCTGATTTATTCCGCGTTTCAGTTCGGAAAAAACGTTCTTCTCGGTGAGCATAATGAAGGTTTGATCAGTGACGCGCCAAATATTCATCTCTATCTGCACGCCAACGTTACCAACCTTCAGTGTACAGAACGAACTGATCATCTTGACTTTATTGATGCCAAAACCCTTGAGGGAAAAGCATTCAGCGTGCAGGCGAAAACCTATGTTCTGGCGAGCGGCGGCATTGAGAACCCGCGCCTTCTTCTGCTCTCGAACAGCGTGAACCCGGCTGGCCTGTGCAATGAAAGCGATCTCGTGGGGCGCTGTTTTATGGAGCACCCGACGCTGTCCGCCGGGACCATTCAAGCGCCGGACCGTCAGGGCCTTGTAGACGTGTTCTCTCCCGGCCTGGTGGATGGGCGGCTGGTGGAAATGGGTCTGGCGCTGTCTGATAAGGTGCAGAGCCAAGCGGGCGTTCTCAATGCCATCGCCAGCGCCAAGGTGGTGGTCACGCGAGACTCGACGCAGGCTTTGCGCGAGTTGATGTGGAATCTGCGCCACCGGCGCATGCCACAGCACTTGAGCTGGTATTATAAAAACAAATGGCTGATGGAACGCTTTGCCGCCATCGCCAAGGATCCGTTCGGCATCATCGCCAATATCTACCGCCATCAGATGGGCAAGCCAAAGCGGTTCAACGTCGATTCGGTTTATCTTGAAATCCGCACCGAGCAGGCGCCCAATCCAGACAGCCGGGTGACGCTCTCAAGTGAAAAAGACGCCCTGGGCCTGCCCCGCGCCCATCAGCACTGGGCGATGACGGAGCAGGATAAAAAAACCATGCAGGTGACCGCGCGGCTGTTTGATACAGAGCTGAAGCGCCTTGGCCTCGGGGAGGTGGAAATGGCGCCCTGGCTTTTATCTGATGATCTGACCTGGGCGCCTGACATGGTGGGGGGGCACCATCATATGGGCACGACGCGCATGGCGGACACGGCCGCCAAGGGGGTGGTTGATAGCACTTGCAAAACCCACAGCGTTGATAATCTTTATATCGCCGGTTCTTCGGTGTTCCCGACATCGAGTTACGTCAACCCGACCTTCACGATATTGGCGCTTGCCATGCGGCTGGCGGATCATTTGAAATCTCAGGCGATGTGACGCGGCAAGGTTGCGCTTTCAGTCAGTTGGGAATTGAAAAGTTTCGATTTCTTCCGGTGTCAATCCGCCGAGCCCATCCACGCTTGATTGATTCATCTCAAGCAAAGACGCCGTGAATTTCTCCGGTGTTTGCGTTTTGAGGTATTTGCGCGTCGCATCGCGGTCTTTTTGATATTCATAGCATGGCACGCCAAAACCGCATGAATCGGAGATGCGCTCAACATGAACTTTAATAATGGAGCGCATGCTTAATACAGCACCATCAAACAGTCCGGCAAGGTGTGGGAATTCAGGATGATTGGGAGTCACGACCTCACCCCGGCCGTGGAAGCGGTAAATTTTTGGCGGCCCTTCAAACGCGCATATCATGATGACGATGCGGCCATTCTCGCGCAGATGCGCCACGGTTTCGATCCCGCTCCCGCCGGTGTCCAGATAGGCCAGAGTGTGCTGATCCAGTACACGCAATGTGTCATTGCCCTTTGGCGAACAATTGACGCTCCCATCGGCGGAAAGAGGTGCGGTTGCCACAAAAAACATGTGTTGGCGTCCCATCCACTTTTGTATTTTTTCGTCTATGGTGTCGTAAATCTTGCCCATGTCCAATCTTCCGATGCTGTGGCCTGTGGCGATTCTCTTTCTGTCTCATGGTTCCAGAAATGTGGGGTGGGGCGCAAGACCCGCCTTTGATGCCGAGGGGGGAGGTCCCGATAGACCCTCTATCATTTGCTTAAGGTTTTGATTCTTTTGTCACAATCCCGGCTGCCGGATTTCAGGCGGCGCGGGAGTGGGCGTCTGCGTCAAGATGGCTCATATCATTTGCCGCCGGGGCTGGCCGAATTCATCAAACTTTAAGTATAGTGCTGTTATCTGCGGGATGGAAAAGTCCAGTGAGGATGGGGTCATGAGCACGATTGGCGAGTTGAAAAGAACGGACGTTGCAGCGGCGGCAAAGCCCGGCATTGATGTGCCCGCCATCCTGGGTGAAGGGGCTTATTACATCCTTGATGACTTTGCCCTGCGCGAGGAGATGTATGCCAAAGTCCGGCAGGCTTTTTTTGACGGCGTGGAGCAGTTGGAAGGGGCCGGCAGCCGTGACAGAGTGAAAGAAGAAGGCCTCGGCCAGCTTCACAAGCATTTTCCCGTGGAGAAAATTCATCTGCTGGAATCGTTCCTGCAAAACAGATTGCGCGATGATCTTTATTACTGGTCGTACCGGGTGGGCAAAGACACACTCGGGCTTCAAGAGCCGTTTTATCTTGATCACCTGATTATGCTGCGCATTCATTATCCGTTTCTTGTAGCGCGCGCGGCTGGCGACGTCATTGATCCGCCTTATCCCTTTTCCGAGCGTTTGGGGCTGGCGCTGTCCGCTTTGAAGGACTGGCGGCTGATCGGGCATTATTTCAAAAAGCGCAAAGACAAAAAACTGGCGGAGAAGAACAAGTCTATCGCCTATGATGCGATCTCCTATCACGGCAACCTGCCTGTGCCTGCGCGCGCCCATGCGGCGCATGTGGATACCTGGTATGGCCATTCCTATGACGGCATCAATCTGTGGTGGTCGATCGAGGGCGTCAATGAAGACAATACAGTTATTCTGTACCCGGATATGTTTGGTCAGAAAGTCGATTATGATCCGGTGAGCATGTATCTAAAAGCGGGTATTCCGGTCACGAAACCTTTGAAAGTGCCCATGAAACCTGGGCAATTGCTGGTGTTCAATCCGGAGATGCTGCACGGTACGCAAGTTAATATTTCCGATGAAACACGCATCGCCCTCACCACGCGGCTCAACCCGCATACACCGCGCTTTAATTCGGACGCGCCGTTTAATTTTGAGCACTGGTATGCGTCGGGCGATCTGGCGAAAAAGAAATTCACCTCCATGTCGGTTTTCCCGGCAAAGCAATATCACGGCGAGCCTTCCATCACCGAGCGCCCTGCGGCCAACGCGGAGCGCACGGTCAAGATCACTCTTGCCGGGCGGCTGGAAAAGGAGGCGCCCACCGCGGTCTGTCCGGCGGCGGATCTTAAAGCCGGAGACAAAATGTCGGTGACGCTGGAGAACGCCAAAGCGCTGCTGTGGCGCGATGGCGATGAGATCCGCGCCTGGTCGCGCATCTGCCCGCATCTGGGTGTCGATCTGGAAGATGGCTATCATGATGAGGCTCAGATCTTCTGCCCCGGACACGGCATTGCCTACGCCCTGCATGACGGGGCGTCGCAGTGCGCGGCGTTTAAACTGCGCCAATACCGGGCCTATGAGCAAGACGGCACGGTCTATCTGCAAAAAAATGCCTGACGGGCGGGGACTGTTCCAGGGCGCTTTAACGGAATACACATGCCTGTTGAGGCCTAATGTCACCGACGAGGGAGGGAACCTGGCAGATGTCCGAAAAAACCCTGAAATCCTATGCGGTTTGGGATGCGCCGACGCGAATTTTTCACTGGGTGAATTTTATTTCCGTCATTGCACTGATATTCTTCGGGTTTCTCATTCTCTATCGTAAGGAAATGTCGATCACCGGCGGCGACGCCAAGGTGGTGCTAAAAACAGTGCACACATGGGTGGGGTATGTGCTGGTGGCCTCATTAACCGGGCGGCTGTTATGGGGATTTGCCGGTAATGCGCATGCCAGATGGCGCGCCGTATTGCCAAGCAAGCGCTCATTGGCCGCTTTGTCATCGGATATCAGTGCGTTCCGACGCGGCGATCCTCTCAAATATGCCGGCCGGGGCCCCATGGGGCGCTTGTCGGTGAGTTTTATGTTCCTGCTTCTTCTTATTCTCTCTGCGACAGGTCTTATTCGTGCGGGTACGGATCTTTATTACCCGCCTTTCGGAGGGGTTATTGCTTCCTATGTGGCGCAACCTGGCGTCAATCCATCCCTGATAAAACCCCGGGATACATCTTTAGTCGTTCGTGAAAAATATGATTTCGTGCAGAAACTAACGCCGCCCATCGGCAAAATCCATATCTTTACCTCTTGGGCGTTGCTCGCCATGATAGGCCTGCATATTGCAAGCGTCGTTCTTAAAGATATGAAACAGGGCGGCGCCATCATTTCTGCGATGTTTACGGGACGAAAAGTTTTGGGCCGGCCGCCCGTGGATGGGGACGAAAGCTGAATGATTTCAAAACCTCTGCGTTTCGCCATGGTGACGACCTTCTATCCGCCTTATAATTTTGGCGGGGACGGCCTCTTTGTGCGCCGCCTCGCCCACGCGCTGGCGGGCCGCGGCCATTCGGTGGATATCATTCACGACGTTGACGCTTACAACATGCTGAGCGATGAGGCGGCGCCGCGCGAAGAGGAACCGGAGCCTGGCGGCGTGCGCGTTCACCGGTTGCAAAGTCCCCTCGGGTCTCTGTCGTGTCTCGCGACGCAGCAGCTCGGCCGTCCGCTGGTGCACGGGCGGCAGATCAAACGCCTTCTCGATGAGGGCTTCGATGTCATTCATTATCACAACATCTCGCTGGTGGGTGGCCCGAAGATCCTTTCTTATGGGGACGCCATCAAGCTCTACACCACCCATGAACACTGGCTGGTCTGCCCCAGCCACATTTTGTGGCGGCACAACCGTGAGATCTGTACCGGCCGGGAGTGCGTGCGCTGCGTGCTCAATCATCATCGCCTGCCGCAAATCTGGCGCGCCACATCGCTTCTGGAACGGGAGTGCCGGCATGTCGACGCCTTCCTCACGCTCAGCCAGTTCTGTGCCGACAAACACAAGGAATTCGGTTTCGAGCGCCCGATGCAGCTCATCCCGTCTTTTCTGCCCGATTCGGAAAGCGGACCGGATCCTTTTGGCTCCCCTCAGAATGAAACAATAAAACCTTATTTTCTGTTTGTGGGGCGGCTTGAAATCATCAAGGGCCTGCAGGATGTCATCCCGCTCTTTGGCGACGCCGCCCCGGCAGAGCTCTGGATAGCCGGTTCGGGGGCCTATGAAGAGACTTTGCGTAAAATGGCGGGTGACAGCCCAAATGTGCGTTTTCTCGGGCAGGTTGCGCCGGAAGAATTGCGCACGCTGTACAAAAACGCCATCGCCGTCCTCACGCCGTCGAAATGTTATGAGGTCTTTCCCATGGTGGTGCTGGAGGCGTTTCGCGAGGCAACGCCGATCGTGGCGCGCCGGCTCGGGCCTTACCCGGAGATCATAGAGCAAAGCGGTGGCGGCGTGCTTTTTGACACTGCAGAAAATTTGAAAAGCGCTCTGGACACATTGGCGGGTGACCGGCAAACGCGCGACAAGATGGGCGCGGCCGGCGCCCACGCCTTGAAAACCCTGTGGAGCGAAGATGTTGCGTTAACGCGTTATTTTGACATTATCGCCGGAATCACTGAATCGCGCGCCGGCAGGACGGCTCTGAGGGTGGCGAAATCGCGGCGGCGCGTCCAGCCGATTGGCCTGGGACTTGAATAAGGATAGACTGCGCGCGGGATCAAGGCCCTGAACTCCAGTGTCTACGGACGGGTCGGCACACCAACTGTCTCATAATAGGAATGACGCTCATGTCACTCAGTCAAAGCAAAGTCGGTCACAACATCGAAGCGCAGAACGCTGATTGGAGCTTCGGGGGTAATGTGCCCGATACCTTCGTCGATCACATCAAGCATTCGGTCCCGCTTTACGAGGAGGGACATGATCTGATCTGCCAGCTCAGTGATTTTTTCTGCTCCGACGGCGGCGTGAATTATGAATTGGGCGTGTCCACCGGCGAATTGCTGAAAAAACTGGCGCTGCACAATCAAAAAAAACCCAACATCAAATGGGTGGGTCTCGATGTGGAGACGGCGATGATCGGCAAGGCCAGGGACCATTGTAAAGAGTGCGATAACATTGCCATCCTCAACGAAGACATCCGCCTGTTCGACTATGAAAAAGCCGATCTTTTTGTCTCCTATTACTGCATGCAGTTTGTGCCGCCGCGCGACAGACAGGATCTGTTCAAACGTATTTATGACTCTTTGAATTGGGGCGGCGCCTTCATCATGTTTGAAAAGGTGCGCGGGCCTGACGCCCGCTTTCAGGACATCGCCTCTTCTCTTTATACTGATTTTAAAGTCAGGAAGGGATTTAGCGCAGAAGAGATTCTTTCCAAGACCAGAAGCCTCAAAGGCATTCTTGAGCCGTTCTCGACGGAAGGCAATATCGGCCTTCTGGAGCGTGCCGGTTTTGTCGATATCATGACTGTGCAGAAATATATCTGCTTTGAAGGCTTCCTTGCGATTAAATAAGTCTGGCGGCGCTCAAGCGGA
>Ga0114931_10006058_pt1 | contig 14907 bp, 35 predicted proteins | sample 2SBtaG_FD_89579 | JGI IMG/M metagenome (GOLD analysis project Ga0114931, IMG submission 89579) | Deep subsurface microbial communities from Kolumbo volcano to uncover new lineages of life (NeLLi) - 2SBTROV14_V59a metaG | ecosystem: Environmental > Aquatic > Marine > Volcanic | place: Kolumbo...
GTGGTGCAACGGCGTGGCTACTCGTGCGCGTGGTGGCTCGTATTATATCCTGAAGGGTGAGTCACTAAATCGTATGGTCAAGGTGGCTAAAGCTTTAGACAGTGTGTCATCTATCTACACCGTGCCTAAGAGTGTCGGTGGTGCGACGATTGATATTACTCACGTTGAGCAGGGTGGCCGCGTTATTCTGAAGCCGGAGGTCGGATCAACCGCTGCCGTTGAGATCCTTCTGGAGAACTTCCTGAGCGAGTGTGATACTGTGTGTGACAGTGTAGGCAAGAAGATCGAGTCTGGTAGTCTTGGGCATCGTGCGCTGAGTACACAGCAACAGCTAGCTACTGACCAAGCTGAGAAGATAAAGCTTTTTGAGAACGTGCTAGATACTAGCCTAGATGAGATCCGAGATCGTCTGAAAGAGACTGAATCTAACGCTGGTCTAGCGGCGCTGAAAGCATTGGAGGATTGATATGGAAACGTACTATATAATAGACCCTGAAATAGACGATGTTACTGTAGCAGAAGGCGAGAATGTACTCGATGCACTAAAGAAAACCTTTGGTGAAGATAAAGATCAATATACTGAGGAGTTTGAAGTGTACGTATTTCCTGCTAAAGATGCTAGGCAATTCAGGCTCGGCAGTGAAGGCATCGTGAAAGTGGGGGATTGATATGTCACCACTAGAACTATACGAAACATGTTGTGAGTTTTTGCGTGGGTCAATCCTGCGCAAAGATCGTGTAAGAGGTAAGTATTGGGCTGAGGTAGCTGCGGAGTATTACTCCAGGCTTACTACTGAGGAACAGACACTATCACAACAAAGACGTGAAGCTAGGTTCGTAAAATGAGATACTACAAGATAGGTAAGGATAGGCACGGGATCATGCAGTGGTCTAGCGAAAAACCAGCACATGATATTGTGAGCAATAACACCAAATTGTACAAAACATGCTTGACGTTCCTTGCATCTGCGGTAGAACGTAAAGACGAGGAACGAGCAAGATACTGGTCACGCATAGCGTTTGGCTATGCTCCAATTGAGAAACCAACAAGAAACGAGGTAACAAATGGCACTAACAGCAATTGATGGTAATACTCGAACGAGTGTAAGGCTCTTGTCGATCTGTATGCAGATGGGTCTGCATGGTGGCGAGCGAGTCGTGTTCAACCTTATTGGTGATCCTGGCATCGCAAAAACTAAGGGGATTGAGGCTATTTGCCGATCCTTATCAGAGGCTTTGAAGAGAGAGTTTCCTTCGGAAATCTATTCTGGCCCACAAATCCAGCCTGAAGATTTGGCTGGCCTTCCCGTTCCCGACCTAGAGAACGACCGAACGCGGCTTTTGCCGTTGCGAGTCGGGGATAAGGTGGAAGCGGCTGGCGCAGGCATCGTGTGTATTGATGAATTCGGATCGGTGTCGCCAGCTATGGAAGCTGCGTCATTGAACTTTGCTCAGGGTGGGACGCTTGGCGAGCGAACCCTGAGTAACGCAATCGCAATCGGTCTGATCATGAATCCGGAAAATATCGCATCGAATGGGCGTGGGCTTGGCGCTGCTATGAGCAATAGGCTCGTGCATATTCACTGGGCGCTTGATAATGATGCGTTCTTTGATTATATGCTAGGCGGCAAAGGTTTGGCTGCTAACGTGGAAGTGCTCCCGAAAGATTGGGAGGAAAAGAACGGCCATGTTGCGCGGTCCCTTGTCGTATCATATCTTCGCCGGAATCCTGGCGCTGTGAAGGACGTTCCGCCCGAGCATGACACGTCGAAGCCGTGGCCGTCGCCCCGTTCGTGGGAGACTGCCGCCCGTTTGCTTGCCGCTGTAATGAGCACTGGCGAGCGTAAAGAGTCTGACCTTGCACACCTTGCTATTGCGGGCTGTGTTGGCGAGGGGCAGGCTGAGTCGTTCATGGGATGGATGATCAATCTGAATCTTCCCGATCCCGAGGAACTGTTGAAGAACGCGGAGAAAGCTTTGAAGAAGCTTCCAAAGCGTCATGATCAACGTGCTGTTACTCTTGAGGCTGTTGCCGTCGCCGCGTGTCAGGAGCACGACGATAAGGTGAAGCGTTGGGAAACGGCATGGGCTATCGTCGGTCCTGTGTTTATCAAGGAAAATGATGTTGGTATGGCCGCTGCAAAGCATCTTGCTAAGAACATCGTTCCGGGCGCAAAGCGTCCACCTGAGACTAAGCAGGTTATCGAGATTCTACGTAAGGCCGGTTTGTTGCCGTCCTAACTCCTGTTGGTTGGTAATATCTTAGCTTATTGGTACAAAAGTGCTCCCCGATCGGAATGGTCCGGTCGGGGAGCCGCCTCCTAACCTACGAAAGGTTTAGTAAAATGGCAAAACGTAAGAATGTTTCCGATCGTAAAGTTGAGACGGTCGAAGAAACGCATGAAACTATTTGGCGCAGTGCAATCGTAGCTGCTACCACGACGATGCCACTATGCGCGCCAGCTATTCGTGGCTTGCATCTTGTCTTTGTTGATAAAGATCATCCACAGATCAAGACAATGGCAGTGGATAAGCATTTTCGTTGTTATGTCAATCCAGCTTTCCTAGATGAGTGTCGTAAGCTAGCGGCTGAGGTTAGCCCGTCTAATCCATGTAGCGCGTGTGGTGCGGACCATCATCATCCTATCTCTTATATCGGTGGCGCTATCTGTCACGAAGCGTGGCATTTGCTGCGTACTCATTTGACTAGAGGTATGACTCATGATGTATTTACTTCCGGTTGGCTATCGTATCTTTGGAATGTCGGAACCGATATGGAGATCAACGATGGATTGATCGAAGTATTCCAGAACGCTCCAAAGGTTCCTAATAAGCTTTGTTTGCCGCCTATTCAGACTGAGAAGGATCAGAGTCTAAATAAGAATGGCGTGCTACTTCCACAGTCTGAAGGCTTCCCCAATAATAAGTTGGCTGAAGAGTATTTCTTTCTGCTGAAGGATAAAGCAGAAGAAATGGGCGAAGATGGAGAAGGTGGCAGCGGTCCTGGCGAGGAACAGGATTGTGATCACTGCGGCGGTAGCGGCGTCGAGCCTGGCACGGAAGGCGAAGGTGGAGAAGCTGGAATCGGACAAGGCAAGGGTGGCGCACAAGTATGTTCCAAGTGCGGTGGATCTGGTAAAACCTTTGATAAGGTATTTGGTGAATCTGACTGCGGCAGCGGAGTTGACGGTAGGGAGCGCAGCTATGAAGTGGGCGAACCTGGTCCCGATAATCCATTCAGTGGGCTCAGTGATATTGAGACAAGGATGATCCGTAAGGAAGTAGCCAAGCAAATTCGTGATGCTGCTAAGAGCCGTAGTAACGTGCCAGGCGGTTGGAAGCTTTGGGCAGACGAGGAACTGGGTACGCCCAAGTATGATTGGCGTAGTGAGCTAAGAAAAGTTATCTCACGATCTATGCACACTATTCCTGGTGACGGATATCGTTCCTTCAAGCGGCTGAGTCGTAGGTGTGCGAGCCTGGGGCATAAGGTCATTCTACCGAGCACGCACGACACCGCGCCAGAGGTCGCCATTGTGCAGGATACTTCTGGCTCTATGGGTACGGATAATATGCGTATTGCGCTTGAGGAAACTAAAGGTATTCTGAAAGCAGTGCAGGCGTCGGTTGCGTATTTCAACTGTGATGCGTCAGTCGATAAAGCGCAAATCGTCCACGATGTAAAGAAGATCAGTCTGCATGGTGGCGGAGGCACTGATATGCGTGTCGGTATCAAGGCAGCTATGGAGCACAGACCTACTCCAGACGTTATCATTCTGTTTACTGATGGATATACTCCGTGGCCCGATGAACCACTTCCCCGGGGGAAGCAACTGGTCGTTGGATTGGTCGGTAAGTCTGCGTGTGAAACTAACCAAGTGCCTGAATGGTGCCGAGTCGTCAAGATCGTTGATGATGAAGATGTTCAGGTAGATAGCGCGAGGGTATAATGTACAAACTTGTAATCACATATGAAGGGCCATGCGGCGGAGAAGGTAGAGTAGTCTACGAAGATCCTCCTAGCCTGTGCGGAAAAGAAGAAAGTGTTATCTTTGCTAAAGGTGTGTTGGTTGACCGTGAGATTACATTCAATCGGTTGCTGGAAGTAGAAAAGTCAAGCGTCCTTTACTCTGCGTATGATGACGGACTGAAAGCGTTATCCGATGAAACATAAGCTACAACAGATCAGGCAACTGGCTATAGAATGTCTCAAGTCGGATGCCAACAATCCTGAATGGGATACAGAGTTGCTATCATGCCTCGCACGCATTGAGTGTAGCGCAGCAAGGGCCGTCGAACTGGCGAACTTTGAACATACTAATCCCTTATTTCTAACAAGACCAACTATCAAATCATTCAAAGCTGTAAAATAAACAACAATACAAGGAGAAGCAAATGGGACAAGCAATAATTACCCAAAATGTGGATTGTATCTTCGGCCATAATCATACGATTACCGTCGAGATCAATGCAGATAATACGCTAGGCAACGTCACTACTTCGTGCTCGTCAGATAGCGAAGAAACACGGGGACTGATTCTGCTAGGCACTGACCCCATGAAAACATGTTTGGGGTATATGGAATGCTTTATCAAGCACGCCACAGGCCAAGTAAACTATGGTAGCTATAGCTCAGCAGCGCCCAAGGAATATGAAGGAACCATGCTGTATCTTGCAGCTAAGCCTATCGCCGATAGAATTAGGCGCAAGCAGGTAGAGCGGCAGCAGCAGAAGGAAGAGACGGAAGCTTCAGAACGCGCCCAAAAGGAAGAGTCTTTAGTGTGTCGTAGGCTACGAGAGTTTATGGCACGTCCTGATGTCATTGGCGCAGCAGCGGCAGGTTTTGCCATCTTGCAAGAGGATGATGGTCGTTATACTTTCAATGTGAAGTTTAAAAAAACATATGACTATAGAACATGTACCTATCACGCTAGCGAAAGTCTACCGCTCGCAGATCGCAGGGAGGGTATTTGGGTAGTCCGAGAAGATTGGGAACACAAGCAGAGAATCTACAACCGCACTGGTTCATGGGGCGGTAAGTGTGTTACTTGTCAAGCTCATGGCAATAGGGATCATGATGATACTAAGAACCATCGCAAAATCCTTGTAAAGAAAGCTTTTATTGCTATGCAGGCTACCAGTGCTCTGGGTATGCAGCTGATCAAGCAGTATGAAAGTGAAGAATGCCCAGAAGAGCCATTGGAATTCAAGTACCGAGCAAATCAGAAACAGTTTCTCGGAGTAAGGATGCCGCCCAATGCCCAAGCACGTCCATCTGACTAACGCAAGAGCGCGTAAGGTAGTACGACCTGATCTGTCCAGACCGAATGAGACTGCCGAGTATCTTGTTACATACTGCGGTCGGACATTTATGGATTTTGCGCCTGACCAGACTCTATATCATTATACGACACTACAAAAACTTATCAACATTGGTGAAGAGGAAAACATTTGTCCCGAATGTCTCTCATCCTCTGACCTAGCATTGGATCTATTAGGAAATGTCTAAAGAGTATAAATACTGGCGACGTAACGGCATCGCAGCACGGGATCACGCACAGTGGAATGACGCTGATGGGCTAGACGATTACAGTCTACTACTTGAGCTAAAAGAAGGCGATGCGATCATCGAGCTAGCTAGGTGGGATGGTTTGGTTGCCTATGCACCAGCCTCTTTGAATCCTGACCACACATGCCCTGATGGTGATGTAATAGATGCGAATGCATTTGACTTTTTCTTTGACCCTATCACGGATGAGGAAGAACTAGGAATTCTATTCCTACAACTGGCAAGTGAGTAATTATGGACCCCGAACGTCGCAAAGCTATGGCTACACAAGTAGCCGTGGGACAGTATTGGAAATCCGCTTTTGGTGTAATTATAAAGGTGTTGACCTTAGTTGAAGATCCCCCCGAAGATGATCTCCGCAAAGCTGGAAATATTCAATTACAGCGTGTAGATAACGGTTATAGGTTTTGGGATCATGAGGTAGACCTACGAATTAAATGTGTTCTAATACCAGAATCGGATGTTCCGTTGGTATTACTAGGAGGTTGCTAAAATGATTTTTGAACATACTAAAGAGTTGACCGATTTTGAACGAGTAAGAAAGGAGTTTTATCGTCTATTATTCATAACGCATACTATAAGTAGTAATGCGCGTCAATATAAGAGAGAAGGAAAGGAGGATGAGTTTCAGGCGGCGATGACAGCCTTCCGCGTGTTGTCCAAGCAAACAAAGGAGGTTTATCAGATGATGGACAGCTTGCGGGAGTCTCGCCCCTCGATCATTGATATTGACGTATGCGTGGAGGAAGATCTGCGCCTAACAACCGCTCCGCTTTTGCTGCCACTACCGGAGGTAGCAGATGAGCTATGAAAACGAAGCGTTCCTTTCACCGGCGGTAGTGGATAAGCTGCAAATAGGTACTTGTATCCAATCGGAGCATGGACAGGTTTATCAAATAGAAAACATTTTGCCATCCATCGGAGGAACTGGAGAAGTAAGATTTGTATTCCGGAGTTTGCGAAGTGGAAAAGAGCTTGACTGGAACTTCAACGAAATGAGATATCACCGGCTAAAGATTATCGATCCAGAAGAAGTGCCATTGGCATTGTTAGGAGCAACATGACAAACTATTCAAACACTTATTGGAAACGGATAGATGGGGTTGTTCTGAAAGTTTTGAGACAGATCAAACTGACAGAGGTATGGGTCATTCGAGATCTAAAAGATGGGAAAGAGTACCACATGCCCACTACCCAACTAATAGGAGAATTTGACCAGATCTCTACTGAAGAAGTGCCATTGGCACTGTTAGGAGCAACGTGATGCACGAAATGGAAATGGAAGAATTTGATGAGTGGCCCTATCTCCCATTCATAGGAACTTACTATATAGAATGTTCTGGAGGGAAAGATGGGGGCGTGTTTCGAGTAGAAGAGATTTGCTTTGATGATCGTGAGGTAGCTCTAACGGAAATTGCGACCGGGAAGGAAGTATATACATTTCTTGACAATTTTGATGAATATTATGAAGAGATAGAGGATAGAGAGCTACCACTATACCTTTTAGCTAATGTAGGGGTGGACAATGGGTAAACGTATGGTTAGGGTAGGATCGTACTGGAAGCGTCGTCAATTAGGCCTAGATCACAGGGGATTAGGACCCCCGTGGGAACTACATATGCAACTTCCAGTTGGGGCCTACATCGAAATATTAGAGCATGGTTTTCACCCAAAAAACGGAATGGTGCATTACTGTCCAGTAGGCAGGATGGACTCCGAGGTAATAACTAAACGTTTGTTCAGGGTATATTTTGAAGAAGTGAAAGATAAGGCTGAACTAGGACTAATAAAACTAGCAGAGGTAGCAGAGTAACATGAACATAGAAATTGGACAGTATTGGAGGATGAAAAGCACCCAAAACATTTACTATATCAGTGGGCTAGAGGCGTGGGGAGACCCTGAATCTGGATGGCTTTGGGTAGATGCAGAAATCGCACAAGCACAGTATATATCAGCCGTCTTAGAGCTACTTGGAGATAATCCAGTATTCATTAGAACTTTGAAAGAAGAGAAAAGTATCCTATTAGAGAATTACGATCTAATTACTGACGAAGATGAAATAGGCTTTTTACATCTCCAAAGGAGTTGACAAAACTAGAAGAGGTAGCAGAATGACGAAAGATTGTAGAAGAAGTATTCAACTTGATGGACAAGTATGGGTATGAATGGTGGGACGATAGCTTAGATGAAGGTATGTTCTGCCTGGATCAACTAATAAAAGAAAAACTATAACTGAAAGGATAGAGAACATGAAGAAAACATTGATTATTATTAGCGTGCTGGCCTTTGCGGGCAGTGCAAGTGCAAATGCTGGTGGTGATGCTATCAGCTCTATGGAAAGCTTTTACAAAGCGAACCGTGGCAAGGTGACTCAAGGTGTATTTGTAGGGGCAGTGGAACAACAAGGTTTGAGTTGTGCCACTAATGATAGCACTGTGATATGTAGTAACGGAAATGGTCTTACTGTGATCGGAGCGTTTACCCCTCGATTGAGCATGTATGGCGTCGTGATAAGTGAGGGTTGCAGTGAACTACGAGCCGCTGCCATTCATAGGTACAAGAAGCCAACTAGCAGAAAATATGGGCTTCTTATCTGGAAGCGTGGAGCTATAGTGAGAGGATTCGCAGGCAAAGGTACTTTGTTTGAAGATCAATGCGCTTTGACCATCCGAGAAGCGGACTAAAGAAAACTATAAACATTCATTGGAATCGAAAGGATAGAGAAGATGAGTACGAAACGAAGCACTGAAGAGCGCCGCATCGAAGCAGAAGAGCGGCAGGAAGTATGGGCCAAGCTGACCCCGGCACAGCAACTCGCGGCGCTTGACGCGCGGCTTGGCAAGGATGTGGGCGCGAAGAAGCAGCGTGCCCGTATCACTAAAGCTTTAGAGAAAGCTGGAGTGAAGTCATGACTAGAGAAGAATGTATCGCACTGTTGGCACAGGATATGACAGAAGCCATAGACCTAGACGCGCTCATTGACTTTTACTACGAGAGCACCCAATTTTGGTTAGACTCCCTTGATGATAAAGCTTTAGTGACCGAGTATGAGGATTGGTTTGCGCCAGACACACCTATTACTTTGAAGGAGAACTCATGAGTAAGATATATGACCAAGACTTCCCGGCTGATAGCCTACAAGACTTTGTGCGCTTCCACGTCGAAAATGGAACCGACTATGCGACAGCTTTTGCCAAGGCATGTGGGCCGCACGGAGACGAGCCACACTTTGAGAAAATGTTTGATAAGTATTGGGCTAGACAAGGCGAAAGGTAATGGCCCTTTGCGATCACTGCAAGATTGAGCTAGGGAGAAGGCTGGTAGTCATGGCGGACAACAAGATCATGTGCTATACGTGCGGTAGGCTCAAGGCGGATATGCCATGCCGTTGTCAAGACATACAACACAAGTTTATTACACTGAGTGTTCTAAAAGAAAGGAAGGATTTATATGGCACTGACTGACGGAAAACCAACGGCACCATCGCCCTTTGCTATCTCTGCATTACTCGTCATTGGCGGGATTGTGTGGGCAGTACAATGGGTAGCTCACGAGGCGATGGATCTATTCCACTATATTACAGCGGTTTTGTTCTGATGATTACACATATCAGAGTAGGAGATCACAGCGACAGGGCTCTATGTGGTTCTGTAAAAAGGTTTCTCTATGCGTCCGAAGTAACCGAAGATTTGCTATTTCCCCATACTGAACTGTGCGAGGATTGTGAGAACCACGAGGACTTTGCGATGTACGTACTAGCCCATACCGGAGAGGAACCCCCGAGACTAGTCGCATCGCATTGGGGTACACGAACTGGAAGGATTCCACACAAATGAGACGATTTGTATTCAACGATGAGAAGTATGAAGTGAAAGTTACTGTTGACATTTCTGAGAACATGTTTCAGAGTATTCAACAGACTAAGAAAGACCTTCAAGAAACACTGAGAAAACTGGTGATGTTCACCATAGAAAAGGAGAAAGCAAGTGAGTGATCTAAAAGCTGGAGACGAGTTTACCTGGACACACCCGGAACATGGTGAAGTGTATCACTTTGTTGCCAAGGATGTTGAAGTCTTTGGAAATGTTTTCACTATCACCCTACCAGATGGGAGAGTATTTGCGGCTCTTGGGCAGGAGATCAATTGCCCGGAGAGCGTCGATATTCTGCCAGAGCAGATCAACCCCGAGGATGATCCTAATGAACCTGTGCCCTACGGAGCATTGAAGTGATGAATAAAGCTTTAGTTACAGCTCTTTTGTGGGCAGGAATCGGTCTAGCGGCTTTTCTCACTGCCCCTAACGAAGATATAGGAATGACAATTGCATTTATCTGTTTTGCTATATCAAATGTTTGGTCGGCGGTTGGATGGCTAGAAAGGAAGCAAAGAAATGTATGAAGTAAGAGGCGACGGACCATACTTTATTTACGACAATAAGACTGGTAAAGATGTGTCAATGATCAACTTCAGAACTTTACATGAGGCAGAAGCCTTTATTGAACTCTTGACAAGGGGAGAGAGAGGACGCAAAGATGAAAACGATGATTGAGGAATATCTGTTAGACACAGATGAGCGTGGGGATGAGCCCACTGGTAGGTTCGTCAGAAGCTACAGCTCACCTGAGCTAGAAATGCAGGCTGAGGCACTAAAGATGTGTCTGGACATTCTGGACGGTGTGCCTGAGCCTGGGGAATCGACCGCGCTTATCAAGTGGCGCATGGTTCGTACCGAGCTACGGTCGGCCTACGCTGAGATAAACGTTTGCGACAAAGAGAATGAAGCAAAACAACGGTGGGAATCAGCCCCACCTAAGAAATGGAATACTACAAATAAGGGCTTTCCAGCCCCTAAGAGGAGAAAGTAATGAGTAAGAAGAAGGAAAACACACACACGTATATTGTGATCACACCTGATGACGGTATAAAAGAAATCACAGGCAGTGGTACGCTAGAAAGTGTTCTCACTGATAACTTTTCCGTTATTGACTTTGACCCAGTGGAAGAGTTTCTAGTCTTTGATGTAAAGGACGGAAGAACATTCCATACCACTAAACCAGAATTTGTGGAGGATAAGTAATGAACCATCGTAACGCAATCAATCCGCCTAAGCCGATCCCTGCTGTTCCCCCTGTCACGGAGGAAGCAAAGAGGATCGCCCGAGGCGACTACATGACACCCATCGCAAAGAGCAAGCCTACCTGGAGACAGCTAATTAAAGGTTTGTTTAGGAAAGGAAAGTAACGTGACTGAACGTAATATTATTGTGAGAAATGACTTCAAAAAGCACCGGGAAAAGTGCCTGATTATAGACTGTAATTCGGAGGATCTAGAGGCGAGTCTGACGGTAGCAAAGGACAATTTCAAGTCTGACTTTGTAGCCTTTCTACACCTAGTCAATGACAAGGATGAATGTTTCTTCTCTCTAGATGAAGAGGGAGTAACGGAACTCATTGATACTCTAATCGCCCTGGTAGGGGACTATAGAAGCACAAAAGAGTAATAACATGAGTGTTCAAAAGGGAGAAATCATTGGAGCAATCGGATTTGTCGTAGGTCTAGCGTTTCTGTTGGGCGTAGCCGTCTGGTTTGGAGGATAACATGCATTTCTGTATTTACGTAGTTGGAAATGGAGATCTAGAGACGGATCTCGCACCTTTTCAACAAAACAACATGGATGATGTCGAAGAACAGTATTTAGAGTTTGTTGACTGCACTGAAGAAGTAGAAAGACAGTGGGAGGACTTCCCTCTAACATGTTTAGCAAACAGTGGAGCTGAGCGGGAATACGAGACGATCGCAGAGTTTGCGTATGCTTGGTTCGGTTACGAAGAACAAGATGGGAAGTTTGGATTTATCGAGAACCCTAATGGAAAGTGGGATTGGTGGGTAATCGGTGGACGATGGTCCGATATGCTGCCCCTCAAGAGCGGGAAAATGACTGATCAAGCTTACATTGAGGATATTGATCAAAGTGAGATAAATATTCCATCGGCAGTCGTTTACAACGGTAAATGGATTGCTGGAAAAGTAGAGAACCCATTCAGTTGGACTGAGGAGGAGGAAGAGGTTTGGGACAACGAAATTAAAGCTTTATTTAGTGACCTACCCCCTGACACAGTAGTTACGGTAGTTGACTGTCACACCTAATTTGGTTATAGTGTTACTACTATGTCCAACAAGTGGGAAGAATTGAACGAAATAGGAAGAGGCGATATGAGGAAACGCAGATCAGCTCAAGCACTAGCAGCATGGAATAGACATGCGGGAGCGCACGACCCAGGTAGCCACAAACCCGACCAAGATGACACCGAAGAACAGATAGAGGAGTATCTAAATGACGAAGAAGAAGAAGGCAGAGACGGAAGCGACGGATCTAGCATCAGCAGTGGACACACTGAGCAAGAACCTTCCGACTGAACTTACCGAGCGTCAGAAGAGAATCTTCGGACTTAGACTTCGCAACTTCACCCAGACATCTATTGCTAAGGTAGAGGGTGTGAGCCAGCCAATGATTGCGAAAGAAGTACGCAAGATCAAGGAGGTACTCAAGGCGTATGGCCGAACCATTGATCAGGAGCTAGTGGTTGGTGAGGCTATCACTGTCCACCAGGAGGTAGAACGACGAGCGTGGGAGATATTCTTCAAACAGAAGGAAGATAAGCCGACTGCCGCTCTCAAAGCTTTAGACACAGTTATGACTGCTCGTGACAAGACGCATAAGCTGTTGATGGATGTTGGCGCTATCAAGAAAGCTGCCGTTGAGCATGAGCACACAATGAAGGTAGCTCCATTTGTTGAGAAGTTTCAGGAGATGCAGGAAGCAGATAAGCAAGACGCACTCCGTAATGTCATTGAGGTTCATATGAATGAATTAGAAGAGCCAGAACCCCCACAACTTTTGGCCGACCTTGAACCTGAGCTAGATGATGATCAAGAAGAATAAACTACCCAACCGAGAGTATGGCCTTGATGATCTAGAGACTTTTGGCCTCAAGAACATCCAGCTTCGCAAGGAATACTTCCTGCAAAAAGCTGCAAAGCTACAACAAGCAGCTAATGGGTTTACAGATATGGCTAGTAACTTGGATAAACTCACGACGCAGGCCCTCAAGACTATGACCAAGCTGGCCCAACAGGGTAAGCAAAGGCTGGATGGTAAGACTGCTACAGCTTTAGTGTCAAAGGGTATTGGTCCTGACTGCGGAATAGTCGCCGCCGACACCCGACTTCACTGCACCAATGATGTTGTGGAACTGAAACAAGTATATTGGGCGGACAACTGGGTCGTTGACATGGTAAATACCATGAAAGACATTGGACTCACAGCTAATCAACGCAGCAGATTCTACAAAACCCTTGAAGATCACAAAGGCGATCCAGAGGCTATGCAGGCTGAAGCAGGACTAATAATCCTTGGAGACATATAATGAGCACACATAGGATAGATATAATGAGCACACATAGGAGACATATAATGAGCACACCTAAAGGCCGTTTCGTATTCATCCCTGAAGGCAGCGATGATGCTTACGAGATTGATGTTGCAGAACTGATGAATCCACAGAAGATGAGTAGTTACGGGCGCTTCGTGAACTGGCTCCACAGCCTTCGGCGTGACCCTCCGGCACAACTGAACAAAGTTTCAGCCAACAAGGTGAACATTCCGGTAGAGGTCTGCAACAAGTTTGCGGAAATGTTTACTACAGCTGTGTGGTACAACAAGGATTCCTTTGAGAGCAAGCCCCTGCATGTCATGGACGTGTACCCTAGGAATACCGCTGAAGGATGGGAGGCTTATGTTATCCTGACTGGACACATCGGTACTCCTATATAGATTAGCCTGGTGGACTTGCTGACATACTACAATCCATACGCTCCTGAAGAGGAAGACTTCCAGTCATGAAAAGCTTTGATATCCATGTGTTCCCCACAAGGGAAGGACTCTACAAAGCAAGGATTACATACTCTGAAGGAAAGGCAGAGTATGTTGGGCCACGACCGAACATTGGCACCTTGCTAGATGACGTAAGACGACACATATTGTTGAGGGAAAGGGACTGACACAATGCTATTACTTGGGCACAACAAGATAAGTGACCCCATTCAGATCAATCCGAACACGCTGACTACACATGCGGCTGTGTTTGGTTCGACTGGCTCTGGTAAGACTGGCCTGCTTTTGGGCATGGTCGAGGAACTATACAACGAGAATGTTCCTGTTATCCTAGTGGATATCAAAGGGGATATGTCTAATATCGGTATCCGAGAGGATTTCATGAATGTTCGATGCCTTACTCCTGGAGGAACTCACGGAGAAGCGGTCAATGTTCTTGCCGACTTGCGAGATCCTGAGAAAGCTTTCTCTGCTATCTCTGCTCTACTCTCTATGGTTGGAGAGGATAACGACCCACTTCGTAGCCCGGCCCACGCCTTCCTTTGCGCTATTGCTGAGAACTCCACACACCTGACCCTAGATCATCTAGTGTATGCTTGCGCGGACCCAGGCTTCTACACCCTTGGCGCTCTGCCCCTAGATGATGCTTTCCCCAGAAAGAAGCGAATGGCTTTGGCGCAGAAGCTAAATACTCTAGTTGCTTCCCCATCCTTCGCTCCGTGGCGAACGGGCATCGACCTAGACATTGATGAGCTAGCGAGTGGTGGTATCACTATCTACTCTGTTGCCCATCTTACAGATCCGGCTGAGCAAAGCTTTGCTATTAGTTTCCTTCTCAATGAGATTCTGCGCTGGACTCGACGACAGTCCGGCAACAGTGACCTGCGGCTGGTCCTCGCCATTGATGAGTGTGTAGGACTTCTGCCTCCAGTAGCCAATCCTCCAACTAAGAAGCCGATCATGTTGCTTCTAAAGCAAGCTCGTGCGTTTGGAGTGGGCCTTGTCCTCGCTACTCAGAACCCAGTAGATATTGACTACAAAGCTATGAGCAACTGCAACACTTGGTTTGTGGGACGAATGACAGCAGATCGTGACCGAGGTCGCGTTATCGCTGGTATGCAAGCTGCGGGTGTTGGTGAGCATGATTGGATCAACGCCAATGTAGCTAAGCTGCCCCCTAGATACTTCGTATTGGCTTCCCGCGATGACAACGGACAAATCTTCAAGAGCAAAGACGTGGAGTGTGAACTTCGTGGTCCGATGGTTCCTAGCGAAATTCAAGAGATGTACGAGGAGGGATATATCCAATATGCCACTGCGGAGCAGGCTGTTGCTGCGGCTCGTGCCCGCTGCGGTATTCCCGAGGCTATGACCGAGGAAGAGATTTATGCTCGCCTTGCTAATGCCGCTGACGATGCCGCTGCTCTAAAGATTGAGGATGA
>Ga0114931_10006059_pt1 | contig 14906 bp, 12 predicted proteins | sample 2SBtaG_FD_89579 | JGI IMG/M metagenome (GOLD analysis project Ga0114931, IMG submission 89579) | Deep subsurface microbial communities from Kolumbo volcano to uncover new lineages of life (NeLLi) - 2SBTROV14_V59a metaG | ecosystem: Environmental > Aquatic > Marine > Volcanic | place: Kolumbo...
GACGCTGCCGATGGCCCTGGCCGGCAGCTTCTGGCTGCTGTATCTGCTCGGCTACAACCTGTCGGTGGCGGTGGCGGTCGGCTTTATCGCCCTGGCCGGCGTCACCGTGGAGATCGGCGTGGTACTGGTGGTCTATCTTAATCAATCGGTAGGCCTATATCTCGAAAGATGCGGATCGGACGGTCAGCCCTTAAGTTATGAAGGCGTGCGCGACGCGGTGCGCGACGGCGCCCTGCTGCGGCTGCGCCCGATCTCGATGACCGCCGTGGCGATCATCGCCGGCCTGTTGCCGGTGATGGTGGGCGGCGGCACCGGCTCGGAAGTGATGCGCCGCATCGCCGCGCCGATGGTCGGCGGTATGATCAGCGCGTTGGTGCTGACCATGCTGGTGATTCCTGCGGTGTATCTATTGTGGGAATGGCGGCGTCTGCGAAAACGCGGCTAATAGGCTACAGGCATGCGCCGATTCGCCGTGCCCATGGTGGGCGGTATCGCCAAGCTTACGGTGGGGCCTGTTGGTGTCGCCGGTGGTGTATGGCTTGGTGCTGAAAGCAAAGGAGCGATGGCGTCCACTTACTCATGGTGGTCTCGCCCGATAGATGATTGAGAAGCGGCGTCATGCACCAACCGCAGGGTACTGCCTTTGGGTGGCGTCAAGGGAATAGTCGATGAGAAATTGAAAGTATCGTACTTCCTGGTTGGCCTGCCGTTACGGTAATAATGGGTATGCGTCTTGTACAACACTTTGCCGCTGGGGTCGCTAATTGTGACATCAATATGCCCTGGTGGAGTGCCTATCATGGCCCTTTGAAATTTTACCTTGCCTGTGATATCGATGCCGTCGTCACTTTTGCGAACGTAGACGGCCCTTATCTCCATTTCATCGGAGGATATCTTGTCGATGGTCAACTGATCGGCTCCGATCAGAGGTTTGTTGGACGCGCAGCCGTATAGCAGGCCCGAGATCAGTGCCGTCATCACTGCGAAATGTCGACTCAGGGTAATCGGCGATTTCATCGGGTATTCCTTTCTCTGTTGTCATTCAAACATGGACAATTCGATGGGCCGATTACAGCCGCCCGCTTTGCTCTATCGTCGTCATCCAGTACACGCCGCGTCCCACCACACCGCTGTTGCGGCGCACGGAATCGAGCACCGCCGGCGCATCCTCGTCGCCGATGACGATATCCACCCGCACCTGTGGCGTGTAGCCGACAACGCGGTCACGGGCCGAGAGCGACGGATCGCGCTCATCCTGGGGGCCGTGCCTTCGATGTACATGAAGGTGAACTGCGACACCTGTGGTAAGGCATACTCATGGTTTTCTCATAATCGGAATCGCCTTAACAAGATCGATCACATAAATCCACCCCGCCACGCTTTGGTCGGTGCATGCGGTACGCTTGATGATGCTCACCAACTCATCCACCTGATCGTCTTCGCAGATCAGTTCCAGCTTCGATTCGTTGATGGTAGTCTCGGCCAATTCGATGGAATAGTGTTGTTCCTCGTCATCCACCGTCTTGAGCAAGCTTTGCACCGGAATGACGGTAAGGTTGCGGCAGCCGGCGCCTGGGCTCGCGTTGCACTTTCCAAAATCCTTCAGGGCGCGAATCACATCGGCGATGCGGTGGTTGTGAATATATGCCTTGATTTCTTTCATACTGGCTCTCCTGTTTGGTGGTTGCGTGCGGCCCGATCAGGCCGCTGCTGGTTTACTTAGCTCGTTTGCGTTCGCGGCGGTTCTCCACCCACTCGTACATCAGCGGCAACAGCAGCAAGGTCAACGCTGTCGAGGTGAACAAACCACCCACCACCACCGTCGCCAGCGGACGCTGGGTTTCCGCCCCGACGCCGCTGGACAGCAGCATCGGCACCAGACCGAAGATGGCGATGGAGGCCGTCATCAACACCGGCCGCAGCCGCAAGGCCGCGCCGCGTTTGACCGCCTCCCTGACCGACAGGCCCTGCCGCCGCTGGTCGTTGAGGAAGGTCACCAGCACGATGCCATTCAGCATCGCCACGCCGAATACGGCGATGAAGCCGATGGCCGAGGGCACCGACAGATACTGCCCTGTGATGAACAGTCCGATCACCCCGCCGATGATGGCGAATGGCACGTTGGCGATGATCAGCGTGGCGTAGGTGAGCGAATTGAACGCCGTATAGAGCAGGATGAAGATCAACCCGATGGTGAGCGGCACGATCAGCGCAAGCTTGGCCATGGCACGCTGCTGGTTCTCGAACGCGCCGCCCCACTCGATCCAGTAGCCGGCCGGCAGCGTCACATCACGCTTGATATTGGCTGTCGCTTCTTTCACGAAGCCGTCCACGTCGCGGCCCTTCACGTCCATCTGGATCACGGCGTAGCGTTGCAACTGCTCGCGCCGTATGAAGGAGTACCCTTCGTCCAGCTCCACCGTGGCAACGCTGGAAAGCGGTACCAGCGCGCCTGACGGGGTGCGGATCGGAATGTCATTGATGGCTTCCACGCTGTTGCGGAAATCCGGCGCGAGCCACACCTGGATGTCGAAGCGCTTCACGCCATCAATCAGGGTGGAGACCGCCTTGCCGCCGATGCCGGCCTGTACCACTTCCAGGATGTCGTCGGCATTCAGGCCAAAGCGCGCCGCCGCCTCGTGGTTCACTTGTACCACCAGTTGCGGTTTGCCTTTATTGGCTTCCAGGGAAAGGTCAGTCACGCCGGGCACTTTTTCCAGATCGGATTTTATTTCCGTCGACAGCCGGTCGAGCATCGTCAGATCTTCGCCATAGAGCTTTAAGGCCAGGGTTGCACGCACCCCGGAAAGGAGTTCTTCCACGCGCATCTGAATCGGTTGCGTGGCGGCGATAACGGAGGTCGGCACTTGTTTATCCAACACCCCCTGCATTTCCTGCGTCAACGCCGGAAAGGAAATCGGCTTCGGCCATTGGCCGCGCGGCTTGAGGTCCACCAGGATTTCCATGTAGTTGACATCCGCTGTCTCGCCTTTCTCTGCGCGCCCGATAGTGGCGAGGACCGATTTCACCTGAGGGAACCGCTTGAGCGCGGTTTCGATGCCCTCGGAAATGCGGATCGATTCCTCCAGCGAGGTGGAAGGAATGCTGGTCACGCGGAACATGATGCTTCCTTCCTGCAAGGTCGGCATGAACTCCTTGCCGAGGAAAGGAAACAGCGCGAGGGTGCCGATCAACAGGGCAGAGGCGCCGCCGATCATCTTGCGTTTGTTTTCCAGGGCCCAATCCAGAAGTGGCAGATAAAACCTCTTCGCCCACTTCACCACGAAGGTGTCTTTTTCCTCCTTGGATTTGAGGATCAGCGAACTGAGGACGGGTACCAGGGTCATGGTCAGCACCAGGGAGCCGATCATGGCGAAGGTGATGGTAAGCGCCATGGGCTTGAACAGCTTGCCTTCCAGCCCGGTCAGGGAAAACAGCGGCAGGAACACCACGATGATGATCAGGATCGCGAACGCGGTCGGATTGATCACTTCCCGAGCCGCTTCAAGGATCACATGGGTCTTGTTGACCGTTTGCCCGACTTTATGGCTGAGCAGCCGGAAACCGTTCTCCACCATCACGACGGCGCCGTCCACCATCATGCCGATTCCCACCGCCAGCCCGGCAAGCGACATCAGATTGGCCGACAGGCCCCACTGCTGCATGAGTATGAAGCTGATCAGCATGGCCAGCGGCAGGGCCAAGATCACCACGATAGCGGAACGCACCTCGCCCAGGAACAGGAACAGTATGATGGCTACCAGGACGGAGCCTTCGACTAAGGCGCTTTCGGCTGTTTTTACCGCCTTTTCGACCAGATCGGTGCGGTCGTACACCGGATTGATCGTAACCCCCTTGGGCAAAGCCTGCTGCACCGTCTTCAGCTTTGCCTTGACGGCGTCCACCACGTTCTTGGCATTCTCGCCGATACGCTGCAAGGCCATTCCCAGCACTACCTCCTCGCCGTCCTTGGTGACCGCGCCGTTGCGCAATGCGGGGGCTTCCTTGACGTCGGCCACGTCGCGCACATAGATCGGCGTGCCTTCCTTCTCGGTAATCACGATACCGCCGATGTCGTGCGTGTTTGACACCAGTCCCAGTCCGCGCACCAGATACTGCTCGCGGCCCAGGTTGACGTATTGCCCGCCTACCTGGCGGTTATTGGCGGTCAACGCCTCCATCACCTCCTTGAAAGTCAGCCCGTACTTGATCAGGCGCTGCGGATCGATCAGCACCTGGTATTGTTTCTCATCGCCGCCCCAGGACATGACGTCGTCCACCCCGGGTGCGGTACGCAGCACTAGCCGCACCGTCCAGTCCTGAAGGGTACGCAGGTCCATTCCGGAAAGCTTTCTATCGGCGGATTCGACGGTGTACCAGAATACCTGTCCCAACCCTGAAGTATTCGGCCCGAGCACCGGTTCGCCATATCCCGCCGGGATGCGGCCCTTGGCTTCCTGTAGCTTTTCGCCCACCAGACGGCGGGCGAAATAGATGTCTACGTCGTCTTTGAAATACACGCCGACATAGGACAGTCCGAACAGGGACACCGAGCGTATTTCTTCCACCCCAGGCAGCCCGGCCATGACGCTTTCTATCGGAAAGGTGAGTAATTTCTCCACGTCCTCGGCAGCAAGCCCCGGCGTTTCCGTATAGATGTTCACCTGCACCGGCGTCACGTCGGGGAAGGCGTCCACCGGCACTTCCCGCCAAGCTTTCACCCCCAGCATCACCACCAGCACGAACGCCACCAGCACCAGCACCTTGTAGCGCAGAGAAAGATCAACAATTTTATTCAACATGATCGCCCCCTCAATCCGCGTCGCCGATTTGTGATTTGAGCAGGCGCGCCTTGAGCGCATAGGCGCCGCTCACCACCACGCTCTCTCCCTCCATCACGCCGGATTTGATGACAATCCGTCCCTGTGCGCGCTCGCCGACTTCCACCGCCCGCGGTTCGAAGCCACTTTTCTCGGCCACAAACACAGTCGGTTGTCCCTGTACAAGCAGTACAGCGTCTTCCGGCAGCAATAATGCTTTCGCGCTCAAGCCGGTCTGGATCATGGCCGTGGCGAACATCTGCAACTTCAGCCGGCCGTCAGGATTTGGCACCTCGATCCGTGCCTTAACGGTGCGACTGTCCTTGTCCACGACACTGCTGATGTAGGTAAGCCGCCCCTTGAAGGCTTCATCCGGATAAGCTGTGACGATGACGCTCGCCTGTGCGCCGGGATTGACCTTGGCCAGGTCTTTCTCGAACAGGTTGGCTTCGATCCATAGGACGGACAGATCGGCGACGGTAAACAGAGACTGATCGGGGGGAGCAAGCTCCCCCAGCACTGCTTTTTTCTCGATGATCGTGCCGGCGAAGGGCGCGGTTAGGGGGAAGATGGAACCGGACAGCTTTTCCGGGTCAACGCCCAACATGTGCAACTTGTCAGCGGCTGCTCGCAAACTCGCCTGGGTTTTTTCGTGCTCGGCACGGGCACGCAAGAACGTCTTCTCGGGAATGATATTGTCCGCCTGCAGCCGCTGGGCGCGATCGAAATCCGCTTGCGCCACCGTCGCGTCGCTCGCCGCTTGAAGATAATTGGAACGCGCTTCGCCCAGCTCGATACTGTCGAGCATGGCCAGTGCCTGTCCCGCTTTGACCTTGTCGCCCAGGCTCGCAGTCACCTTAATGAGGCGGCCCGATACCCGCGGGGCGACGTGAGCGAGTCTGTCCTGGTTGGCCTGGATGGTGGCGGTAACCACGACCTGGTCGGCTTTTTCCTGGAGTTCCAGTTTCTGGACCTTGATGCCTGCTCTTTGGGTTTCGTCGGCACTCAGGGTGAGCAACTTCTCGACGCCTTTTTCTTCCCGTTTTTCCGGGTGGGGTGTTGGAGCGCTTTTATCTGAGAGTTCCATCTTTTCGGGTTGCTTTATGTTTTTTTCCGATGCTGATGTGTCGCCGCACCCTGTGAGAACGGCTGCAGACAAGCTACCGGACAGGATCAGCAGGGCCAGTCGCTTCAGGTCGATGTTTGGTTGGCGGTGTGAGTTTTTCATGTATGGATTCCTAAATTCTTGAATGTATTGTTCAGCGCAGAGCGGGCGTTGACTGCCAGCCCGCGGCCGCTTCCAGCGAAACCTTGGTCAGGCGTAACTCGGTACGGGCATCGAGCAGGTCTCGCTGCCCATCCAGTACCTGGCGGTTGACCAGCAACAGTTGCAGTAGGTCGATTTCGCCCGCCCGGAGGGAAATGGAGGACAGGTGCTGGTTTTCCTCCAGACGCGGCAACACCGACTCCTCGAGCCGCTGTACCCGTATCCTGAGGTTGGTGAACCGCTCCCACAGGGCGACTACCTGGGCGCGAACGTCGCGGCCCGTGGCCTCGCGGTCGATTTGCGCCTGGGTGAGTTGCGTGGTCGCCCGCCCAACGCCACCCGCGTTCCGGCGGAAGAGGGGGAGAGGCAGAGAAACGCTCAAGCCGACGATTTTTTCGCGGGCATCGAGTGGTCCCTCGCGCCCGGCGATCAACCCTACCGTGACATCCGGGTAACGCGCCGCGCGTTCAAGATCGAGCTGGCTGCGTGCCGCTCGTTCCCGGTGGTCCAGCGCCCGCAGGGCAGGGCGGTCCACCACGGAACGCAGCAGATCTTCCAGGGAGTAGGAGACAGGCGCTGGATCGAGGACACCCTGGACCTCCGGCAGTTCGTTGGCGGGCAGTTGCAGCAAGGCGGCCAAGTCGGCGCGCGCCTGGGTGAGTTGCTCGCGCAGCAGCGCCGCCTGGTTGCGTGCCCGTTCCGCTTCCACGTGTGCCAGATTGCCGTCGAGCCGGCTGTCTTCCCCCGCCGTAACCCGTTTGCCGACGGCTTTGGCGGCATCGTCGATGGATTTGAGTGCTGCTTCCTCGGTCTCGATGCGCAACTGGAGACTCAGCACCCGCACGAAGCGGCTCTCCACCTCGGTGCGCACCTGCCGCCGGGTCTCCGCGATCACCTGCTGGGTCGCGGCCAGCGATTGCTCGGCTGCTGCCCGCCGGTCACCTTGCTGGCCAGCGATCTCGAAGGTCTGCGCAAGCGCCAAGCTCCATTCCGGGTTAACCTGGGTGGGAGCCAAGACCTGAGGAACTTCCCTCCGGCGCCGTTCCACAGAAACCTGTGGGTTGTTCCACAGCAGCGTACGTGCATCGCGAAGTTCGCCTTCGGCTGAGGGGATGGCGGCCTGGCTGGTGCGCAGTGTCGGGTTGGCCTCCTCGGCGCGCCGCCACGCGCCTTCCAAGGTCAACGCTGTTGGGTCCGCGAACGCTGGGGATAACAAGAACCAGAACAACGACGCCACCGCTACGCGGCCGCGCCAACCGCAACCCGTTCCGGAGGTGCGGCGCAAAAATGAAAACCTCATACTCACTCCTTACCAATGCGAGCACGACACGCAACCTAAGGCGTGGCGCGTCTGCAACACAAACAAATCGATGGAATCGGAAGCTAGGAGATGAGTCGGGGTGGTCGGAAACGGCTTGAAGAAGTGGGGTCAGGGATGAACCAGGAGATCTGGGGGGAGTAGCCAGCGACGCGCTCCAAAGACAGGGCTGGCACCGGCCCGAACAGCCCGAGAAAATGACCCACGGCGTGACACCAATGGTTGCATGGCAGTTCGGTTTTGAACCGCTCTCCGTGATGATTGCCAAGTTGCGGGGATAACTGCATCGCGTCCGCCGAGACGGTTCTCTGATCAGCGAAAAACACATCCGCCACCGCCTCGCGGTTGAACGTCCACCCCACCGCATTGATCACCAAGGTGACCAGCAGCAGTTGAACAATTCGTCGAATTGTGGCAGGCATAGGCATAGACGCAAGCATCTTAAGCAAGATTAGACCTTGTTGCAACTATCAGATTACACCTATCAGATTACTGCCATCGGCAAATTAGGGCGATAAGGGAAATTCTCCCTGACGAAATGCGGCGCCAGGCGCAGATTGTTTCGGAAAGCGGGATTTGCGCACGCTGAGGTGCGGGCATTGTGCTTACCTTGGCAAACGGATCACTTTCCGCGTTCATGCCGTCCTGTTGAGGGGATGACAAGGACAGCCGTCTCCCTCGGCGGCTTGTTCCAAGTTACGCATGATCCCGCATTCGCTCGTCTTCCGGTTGGCATGGCAGGTATCACGCAGCGCGTGCAACTGCTTTTCGAGTGAGCGCAGGGATTGGATCTGTTGCTGGATACGGTCGATTTGGCCGTCGATCAGGTCGTTGACGTCCTGGCACGCTAAGCCAGGGTTTGTCTGGAAACGGCGTAAGGTGTGGATTTCGGCCAATCCCATGCCCAACGAGCGGCAATGGCGGATGAAGTTGAGCTGAACCAGATGGACTGCGGTGTAGCGTCGATACCCGTTAGGGTCGCGTGGCGGCGCTTCCAACAATCCTTCGCGCTCGTAAAAACGTACCGTTTCTATATTGCTTCCGCCGCGTTTTGCCAGTTCTCCGATTCTCATGCTGCTTTCCTTCAAAAAGTGCTTGACCCCGTAGTTACTACAGACTGTCAAATGACGGTGTTGTTCCCTAAAGGCGCGCCACCATGAGTCAGAAAGTCCGTCGTCAGCACCGTCATGATCATGACGATGTATGTTGTACCCCAGTCACGACACATGAAAATGGGGCATCGGCTTGCAAGAGTAATCCCCCATCCGAAGACGCCGGCCGGGTACGCTACCGCATCGACAAAATGGACTGCCCGACCGAGGAACGGTTGATCCGTAACAAGTTGGAGCCCATGCCGGGGATCGTCCGGCTCGATTTCAACCTGCTGGATCGGGAGCTGACGGTGTACCACCGCCTGGACGATCCGCAGGCTATTGCCGCCGCACTGGATGACTTGGACATGGACCCGCGGTTACTCGCGGCGGACATGCCTACTTCAGCCGTTCCGCCTGCCTTGAGTGCAAGGCAGAAAGGCTTGCTGGCCATCAGTGGCGTCACGGCAGTGGGGGCCGAGGCCATCACTTGGATAACGGGGCAAGAGACTTCGTGGCCGGTAATGGCCTTGGCGGCGGTATCCATCCTGAGTGCGGGCCTGCCCACACTCAAAAAAGGTCTAATCGCGCTCAAAAACCTGACCCTTAACATTTATTTCCTGATGTCGCTCGCGGTGGCCGGGGCCGTCATCATCGGCAAATGGCCGGAAGCGGCGATGGTAGTGTTCCTGTTCGCCGTGGCCGAAGCCATCGAAGTGCTGTCGCTGGAACGGGCGCGCAATGCCATCAGGTCACTGACGGCGCTGGCTCCGGAAACCGCAGAGGTAAAAACCGGTAATGGCTGGCGGGAACAGGCGGTAGCAGGGGTCACCGTCGGTAGCCGCATTCGGGTGCGCGCGGGCACGCGGGTGCCACTCGATGCCCGTGTCGAGACAGGCCGTGCCGCCCTCGATCAAGCACCGATCACCGGGGAGAGCCTGCCGGTGGACAAACAGCTCGGCGACATGCTGTATGCCGGCAGCATCGTTACCGATGGCGTAGTGGAAGCGATCGTGACGGCCGTGGCCGGCGAAAGTACCTTGGCCCGCATCGCCTCAGCCATTCAGGACGCACAATCGCAACGTGCGCCGACGCAACGCTTCGTCGATCGATTCGCTCATTATTACACCCCTGCCGTGGTGGTTCTTGCCATCACGGTAGCCGTGCTTGGCCCGCTGTTGTTCGGCGGGGCCTGGGATGTTTGGTTCTACCAGGCACTGGTGCTGCTGGTGATTGCCTGCCCGTGCGCCTTGGTGGTATCCACCCCGGTCACCGTGGTCAGTGGCCTTGCCGCGGCGGCCAGGCATGGCATTCTGGTCAAAGGCGGGGCTTACCTCGAAGGTGGCCGACTGTTGAAAGCCGTGGCTCTCGACAAGACCGGGACGCTGACTCAAGGCAAACCGGCGTTGACCGATGCCGTTTCGGTTGGCGACGTACAAATCGATCATGCCTTGTTGATTGCGGCCAGCCTTGACGAGCACAGCACCCATCCGGTCGCGCAAGCCTTGATGACCGGCTGGCGAGAACGGCAGCCCACTGCCGCGACCGTGCGAGTCGAAGACTTCAGTGTACTCAATGGCCGCGGTGTCAGAGGCGGCATCGATGGCCAGCTCTGGCATTTGGGTAATCATCGCTTGGCTGAAGAGTTAGGCGTTTGCTCACCGGATTTGGAAGCCCGCCTGGCAGTGCTGGAAAACGCCGGTAAGACCGCCATTGTGCTATGCGCCGCCTCCGGCACGGCGGCGGTGTTCGGCGTAGCCGACACAGTTCGGCCCGAGAGCTTCCAGGCGGTGGCGGCGCTCAAGGCGCTGCATGTGGAGCCGGTGATGCTGACCGGTGACAACCCGGCCACCGCTCGGACCATTGCCGATCAACTGGGTATCCAGGATGCTCGCGGTAACCTGATGCCGGAAGACAAGCAAGCCGCCATCGCTGAACTCGGCGACCGTTACGGCGCGGTCGGTATGGTCGGCGACGGGGTGAACGATGCCCCGGCCCTAGCGCGAGCCGACATCGGCTTTGCGATGGGCGCGGCAGGTACCGCTACCGCGCTGGAAACGGCCGATGTGGCCATCATGGACGATGACCCGCGCAAGATCGCGGATTTCATCGGCCTGAGTCGGCGCGCCGCATCGATCTTGAAACAGAACATTGCCTTGGCGTTGGGCATCAAGGTCGTGTTCCTCGCGCTGGCGCTGAGTGGATATGCGACGCTCTGGATGGCAGTGTTCGCGGACATGGGTGCGAGCCTGTTGGTGGTGTTCAACGGTTTGCGCTTGCTTCCACGGAGGGTGCCCGGTTCAAGCGCCGCGCCGTGAGCCTTTTTGAAGGCGCATTGGATAATCTGACCTTAAAGCGCGATCCTATCGCGCGATCTCAACTGATAATCACCGGTCAAGTTGGATCCTTAGTTTGTGTGTGAGAGGGCGGGTTCAACCGCCTGCATGTTGTCTGTATTCAGTCTGGGAGGCGACCACCTCCATCATCGACGATTTCGGCGAGATGGGCATCAAGGGCGGCGCGTGCCTCGTCGCGGGAGGGGAAGGGGCCCTGGGGTGTCCCTTCCCGGGTCTCGAAGTACCATCCCGCCAGGTTCTCGTCTTCGCTGGCCTGGTAAAAGAGCCGGCCGGTATGGAAATGCGCTTTGGTCATGAATAGATCCTCGCTAGTGTTGGTGGATGAACCCCCCGTCCCCTGATCGCTAGGCCGCCTTGCCGGTCTCTCATAGCCCAGCGTTTATGTCGTGCGGTTGCGCGCTCCATGGGCTCGCTCAGCCTCGTCATTTCTCGATGACGGGTATCGGAGCGCTGATGGGGTTCATGGAGTCCCAAGCTGTTCATGGAGGTCATTCCTCGCAAGAATCCGCGATCTGCTTTTGTACCACCACAAGGCGGGTTTGGCGCTCCTCCTCCGTGAGCCGTCGCAGCGTGCCGTCCGGCTCCGTGATCTTGATGCGGGAGCCGGGGCGGCTTTCCAGGACCACAAGCCGTTTCTTCGCCCGGCGGCAGGTTTCCATGCGCGCGGCTTGTTCCGCCGCCGCCTTCATTTTTTCCCGTTTCTTCTTTTGCCGGGCTTCTTCTTCCTGTTTTTGCGACTGCAACAATTCCTCGAGCCGTCTTTCCGCCTCCGGATCGGCTGGGGGAAGGCGTGGTTGCGGAACGATCTCGACCCGTCCGCCGGCGGGAGGGGCATCGGAAAAATGCGTGATGCCTTGTTCGTCCTGCCATTTGTAAACGGCGCCGTGGACCAGCGGAGCGGACAGCAGTACGGTTACCGCGATTAAAATTGATGATAGTTGCTTATTCATAGTTATCTCCGCATGATCTGAAGCTACCAAAAAGCGTATTTGGGTATGCTGATGGGCGTGAAAATTGCCATGTTGGCTCGTTGCGCCTTGAGGCGCTGGTCTTGTGATGAGGGTTCGAGACAGCCCAGGCTACCGATCATGGGGATTTAGGCAAGGTAATGCGAAACCGCGTGCGGCCGGCGGCGGAAGTCACCTCGATTTTGCCGCCATGGGCGTCGATGATCGATTTGACGATGGCCAGGCCTAGCCCGGCACCCTCGCCGTTGCGTTGCCGTGATGGATCCGCGCGGTAGAAGCGGTCGAACAGTCTCGGGATATGTTGAGGGGGGATGGTCGCGCCGGGATTCTCGAAACTGATCAAGACCGCTTCATTCTCCAGGCGCTCAATGCGTACCTGTACGGCCTGACCGAAAGATGTGTGCTGGATTGCATTGGAGAGGAGATTGCTCAATGCGCGCCGCAACATCAACCGATCGCCGGATACCGCGGCGTCACCTGTCAATACCAGCGATACGCCTTGCTCTTCCGCCCAGGCCTCGTAATAGTCGAAGACCGCACGCACTTCTTCGGCCAGGTTCACCTCGGTGATGCTGGGTTTGCTGAGGCCGTTGTCCGCCTTGGCCAGAAAGAGCATATCGCCGATCATCTGCGCCATGCGTTCGTATTCTTCGATGCTCGAGTAGAGGATTTCGCGGTACTCGTCGGGGGAGCGCGCCTGGGAGAGGGCCACCTGGGTTTGGGTCATCAGACTGGTCACGGGCGTGCGCAATTCGTGAGCGATGTCGGCGGCGTAATTCGACAGCCGTTGAAAGGCGTCTTCCACCCGTCCCAGCATGTCATTGAAGGAGACGGCGAGATCGATGAGTTCCGCGGGCATGGTCTCGGGAGACAGGCGGGTATGCAATTGACTGGCGCTGATGCTGCGGATGTTAGCGACGATGTCGCGCAGCGGCGCGTGGCCCCGCCGCACCGCCAGCCAGCCCATGAGGCTCATGAGGGCGAACCCGCTTGCGACCATCATCCACAAGGTTTGGTGAAAATGTTCGAGGAATACGAGGTGGTAGTCGATCGGCACCGCGACCGCCACGATGCTACGCGGGGAATCCGCCGATGCGTCCGCCCCCATTGATCGGATCAACACCCGGTAGTTGTGACCGGCATCCGCCCAGCGCTGTACCGTACCCTCGCCGCGACCACCAGTGGGAGAGTGAACCAGCCTGTATAAATCCGGGCCGGGACTGGCGAACAGCACTTTCCCGTCGTTTCCGGTGATGTACAGCGATGCGTGGTGATGGCCCACCAGGATATCGTCGAAGCGCCGTTCGAGAGGTACAAGTTCGTCGTTAGAGCGCAAGCTCGACAGCGCCTGTTGTACGGCTTGGGCGACGATTTCGAGTTCGCTGATATCTTCCTTTCGGAAGTGCTCTTCGAGAGAGCGTTCGATGATCCAGCCGAAGGCCAAGAATACGATGGCTGCCGCGATGCCGAAGAACAGTGTCAGACGCAGGGTCAGGGAAAGCGGGCGGCGCATCGGTTTATCAGTCCGGCTCATCGAGCATGTAGCCCATGCCGCGTACCGTGTGGATCAGCTTGGGCGTGAAATCGTCATCGATCTTGGCGCGCAGACGCCGGATCGCGACGTCGATGATGTTGGTGTCGCTGTCGAAGTTCATGTCCCATACCTGCGAGACGATAAGTGAGCGAGGCAGCACCTCGCCACGACGGCGCACCAATAGTTCCAACAACGCGAACTCCTTGGCGGTTAACGGGATACGCCGTCCGCCCCGTGTGACCCGGCGGCGAAGCAGATCGAGTTCGAGATCGGCTATTTTGAGCGTCGTCTCGGCCGCCGACCCGCTGCCGCGCCGCAGCAGGGTGCGCACCCGCGCCAGCAATTCGGCGAAGGCAAAGGGTTTTACCAGATAATCGTCGGCGCCGAACTCCAGGCCTTTGACGCGATCATCCACGCTGTCGCGGGCAGTGAGAAACAATACCGGAACGTTGCGACCGGCCTCGCGCAGCGACTTCAGGATTCGCCAGCCGTCGATATCGGGCAGCATGATATCGAGGATGATGAGATCAAACTGCTCGGTTATGGCGAGGTGGTGGCCGTCCAAGCCGTTGCGGGCGAGATCCACCATAAATCCGGCCTCGGTGAGCCCTTGTTTCAGGTAATCACCGATCTTGCTTTCGTCTTCAACGATTAGAACCTTCATCGGGAGTCCGTGTGTGTAAAGTGAGGCGAGATTTGGGCGTTATTTTTCGCCAATCATTTAGGTCAGCATAGCCGCCAGCGGCTGTCACCAACATGACTGGATCATTACAAAATTGTAATGAACCGGTCATCACTGGGAAAGGGGATGGGGGCTATCTTTGGTTTGCAGCGAGGCATCGTTACTATGGCCTTGCAGCTATTGAAGACATCCAATTATCGCACACTACGACTTGCAAGAGGATGAAGCAAGATGAAACGAATTCCACCCCCGCCCCTTGTGTTGCCTGATCCGAGGCGCCGTCGGTTCATCCAGGGTTTGGCCGCCGGCGGTGTCCTGCTGGGCTTATCGCCTGCGCTCAAACCCGCTTGGGGGCAGGAGCGCGCACCGGCCGGCACTGTTTCGGGCGCGGCGCAGGTGCTCGCCGGCAGCGAGTTCGATCTCACCATTGCGGAAACGCTGGTCAATTTCACCGGTGCGCCGCGCCTGGCCACCACCGTCAACGGTTCCATTCCCGCGCCGACCCTGCGCTGGCGCGAAGGCGATACGGTGACCATTCGCGTCACCAATCGCATGAGTACATCCACGTCCATCCACTGGCACGGCATTATCTTACCCTACCAAATGGACGGCGTGCCGGGCGTCAGCTTCGCCGGCATCGCGCCCGGGGAGACCTTCACCTACCGCTTCAAGGTGCGGCAGGCGGGGACCTATTGGTACCACTCCCATTCCGGGTTTCAGGAACAGACCGGCCTGTACGGCGCCATCATCGTCGACCCGGCGGGCGGCGAGACCTTGCGGGCAGATCGCGACTATGTCGTGCAATTGTCCGACTGGACCGACGAGGATCCCATGGCGGTGTTCGCCAAGCTGAAAAAGAACAGCGACTA
>Ga0114931_10006060_pt1 | contig 14906 bp, 21 predicted proteins | sample 2SBtaG_FD_89579 | JGI IMG/M metagenome (GOLD analysis project Ga0114931, IMG submission 89579) | Deep subsurface microbial communities from Kolumbo volcano to uncover new lineages of life (NeLLi) - 2SBTROV14_V59a metaG | ecosystem: Environmental > Aquatic > Marine > Volcanic | place: Kolumbo...
AGTTTCATATCAACAGGAGCGTAAATCGGCACAGTCATTGGCTGACCATTTGCGTCATATTTATTAAAAAAATAGGTCTTCTCAGCAATGGTGTTATCCGAAACAGAACCCAGGGGCACTATTCCTTTTATTTTAGATAAATCAGTTACATCATGAGTAAACACGGGGGAGGGATTGGATGGCATGGAAGAAGAGCCTTTATCCGAATTGACAACTTTTCCACACTGTGTAAGAACAAGGCTCAAAACCAATAAAGTTGAGATGCCTACAAAATATTTTAAAAAAGAATTTACACACACGGTTGAAGACTTCATGGCTTACTAAATGTCTAATGGTGATTCAGCGACTCGTTAATTATCGTAAGCCAATGATTGATCTTTAACTACGCATAATCGATCATGCAGGTGAATATATTTATACCTGTCTTGTGAGAATTATAGAAAATCATGCAATAGCATCATTGCATATCAATTGAAATGCATTGCATGGCGTACATGCTTCTATCGAATAAATATTAATAAATTCGTTCAATTCATTGAATGTCAATGATTTAAAAAATAAGATCAATGTGAAATGTATAATTATCTATTGCGGCAGAGAAGCAGATTCCATCATAAATTTATCACTATCCGATTTCAGGACTCCAACCTGGATCGAACTTTTTAGCCTCCGGACCGATATAGCCAAAATTATAGGTGAAAGATTGCTTGTCTGATTTATTACTTCTTGAGTCATCTATGATAAGACAAAATGAAATAAGCAGATCAATATCGCAATCATCGTTAGCCCTGATTTTATAGTTATCTCCCTCGAACCACGTCACGGCTTCCTGATCCCACCAGGCAACCTGCAATCCATTTCTGAAAATCGAATACTTACGTTTCCGATGCCTGAAGATTTCATAAGTATCATTGCCAGATGAACACACATAGTGTCCTTTAATGACGGACAGCGTTCTGAATTCTAACGTTGTCCCGTCAAGATACTCGATATCATAACTCGTCTTAAAGATTGAGAAGCGTTGAACAATACTCAGCAATTTCTTACCACCTTCCTCACCATAAAGATCGATGTGGGTGAGGAGGCGCATTAATTGCGAGCGCGCAAACCTTATTTGCTTCTCATTAAAGAAGACATCGTACTTATAACCAAATGCTATTTTTCGTTGATTAATGTCGATTTGCGATATCTTCTCTCCCAAATGGCAAAAAAGGTTTCTGCAGCATCCTGCTATTTCATAAGTTGAGAATCATGAATGGTGTGTCATTTCACCAATCCATATAATTCTTTACAACAGGTTCTAATTGCTCTGCCATGAGTGCCTGTTGATTCATATAGGGATGCCCGTCGCAACCCGAGTTATACGTTTTATCCCAACTGAATATGGTGATTGAGCTATCACCTTTTGCTTCGCAGTTTTCCTTAATCCTTTGCAAATAGCCATTGAGTTGTTTCATCTGATCCGGACCGAACATCGGACTATTGGCTAATAGGAACTTTGCGTCAGGATACTTCTCTCTTACGGTACCGATAAAATGGGTGTAGTCATTAACAAAGGCATCTCCATCGAGTGCAGGCCGAGGCTCTTTTCCGTCGCCTTTTGAAAAATCATTGGTTCCAAGAGCAATAACCACAAGATCTGGCGTGTACTTACTGAAGTCCCAGGGAACGGGATTCTTGGTGTACTCCATGTAAACGCCGCTGTAAACATCCGGCATGACTGGTCCCGGACTGTTCCAGTTGCGGTGCATGCCGATGCCTGAAACGGAACTCAACATCCATTGTGCATGAAGACTGCGTGAGAGTCTCGGACCGTAGGCAACCCAGGAATTGGTAGGATCAAACCAGGTTCCTTTGCCGCATCGCACTAAAGTCGTATCGTCACCGAATCCACAAGTAATGGAATTTCCTATGAATTCAATTTTGCGATCGGGCAGAGGTGCTGCCTGTAATAGTTGATCAGTCTGAATATTTACCAACGTGTTGTGTCCGTTCTGCCCCTCGGTAGCTTTAGAGAGAATCAAAGTATGTTCGCCCGGATTCAGGCTGTCAGCAAGAATATAGTGGGTTTTCCCCATCCTGGTTCGGAATTTATGCAATTGACCGCCGTCGACAATTACGTCGAACCAGTTATAGTTAGTAGAATCGCGGAATTCGTCTTCCAGATCAGCCGTCAGCCGTGTACCCCGAAATTTCATGTAGAATGTGACGCCGGAAGCAGCAAATTTAATCGAACCATCCTTGTCTACAATATGTCGACCCATGACCCTGATGTGACTATCATTGGCGGGATATGTTTGCAAACCACGTGAACAAGCAAGCAGCGCTAATAGTGGAATGAGGATTACTATTTTTTTCATGGATGGTCGTTATTAGTTCTCACTTGTTGTTTTATTCGAAGATCAAAAGATCAATCTAAGTAATAGCATTAAGGTTACAGATGCAATCGTGCATTATGATTTTACTTAAGAGCAATAATAGCATTCAGTTATAAAAAAGTATCATACAATTAAATACCTGAAGCGAATGCTTATAATTAAGTCCTGAATTCGTCAGTATTTACAAAGATTACACCAATATTTACAAAGGTTATAAGAGTATATTATAACAAAGGCATAACCCTAAACTGTGTCGATTATGAAAAATGCTTTTCATATATCACTGTCGGGGTGGAACAAGTTTCTGAGAGAGCAAGCAATGAATACCATATCTATGTGCCTGTTAAAAGAGATGCTGCTATCGATTATGAATTGATTAATAAACGCTCTCCCTCGTCAATTATTTACAATACACCGAAACCGGTAACGCCTCTCAAATTATTCTTCCTTCCCGTAAAAGAGAATGTCACTCTCGAATCGGAAGGTCCTGCATGCAAAAATGTAATCGTTGGCACACCGGCTTGTGATCTGGCGGCATTAAACATTTTGGATGAAATGTACCTTACGCCGCCATTTGTTGATCCGTATTATAAAGCGAGACGGGAGAATACCGTTTTAATAGGCACGGATTGTCATGATACATTGGAACATTGTCATTGCACAACTTATGGTGTAAAACCTTATCCCACCCAAAATTATGATATTTCGCTTTCTGTTATTGATGCGAAAGCCTATTTGCATATTCATTCGGACAAAGGTGAAGCATTTCTGGAAGGAATTGAGGATGCTGTAGAACTCAGTGAGGAAGACATTGAACTGATCCATTCAAAAAGACTGGCTACCCAAGACAGGCTGGATGAGAAAAATGCACAACTGCCCGGATATAAGGAGACGGGTGAACTAATCAAAAATTCTGACAATGCGATCTGGCAGAAATATGCGAAGGCTTGTGTATCGTGTGGTGCATGCACTGCGATTTGTCCGACTTGCACCTGTTTTTTGTTGGTTGATCTTCCAGGGTTTGAAAAGATAAGACAGCTGGATGCATGCCAATACCCGGGTTTTGCACGGATAGCAGCTGGTGAAGATCATCTTAAGAATCTCACCGACAGATTTAAAAACCGGTATCTGTGTAAGTATGTATGGAAGTCCGAAAAGTTTGATTCCATTGCCTGTACGGGATGCGGAAGGTGCATCGAGACCTGTATAGGCGGCATCGACAAAAACGAGTTATTTGTGGAATTAGCATCTGCAGTAGAAGCAGAGTAGAGGGCATATGGTTGATAATAACATATATAAACCCTTTAAGGCTGAGGTCGAAAGCATAGTAGATGAATCACCTCTGATTAAGACTTTCGTATTAAAGCCGGAGCATGATTTCTCGTTTAAGACGGGTGAGTTTATCGAACTTACCCTTGATGGCATTGGAGAAGCCCCGTTCACGCCGTCATCATCACCGCTTGAACATGAGAAAATTGAAGTTACCATCATGAAAACCGGGTATGTGACCGACAGATTACACGCTATTAAGCCCGGAGAGATTTTAGGAATCAGAGGCCCATTGGCAGGGGATATCCACTGGATAAGTTTTATGGTAAAGAAGTCGTGATCCTGGGCGGTGGATGCGGTTTTGCGCCCATTCGTTCGCTCATGTACAACCTGATTGCCGAAAAGGACAAACTCAAAAAAGTGATCCTGTGCTACGGGGCGAAGACTCCCGAAGATTGTATTTATAAACCTTTTGTAACTGAAATAAGAAAGATTGACAAGTTTGAAGTATACCGCAGCGTAGACCATGCCGATGAAAGCTGGGAGGAAAAGGAAGGGGTGGTTACGGTATTGCTGGATGATCTCGACGTAGATATTCAAAACTCCGTGGCCGTGGTTTGCGGACCACCTGTGATGATGAAGTTCGGCACTTTTAAGCTGCTGGAATTAGGATATAAGGAGACGGATATCTACCTGTCGATGGAGAAGAATATGTCATGTGCTTTGGGAAAATGCGGTCATTGCATGATGGGTGATTATTTCGTCTGCAAAGACGGTCCTGTTTTTAGCTATGACGAGATTAAGGATTATCCAAACATCTGGACGTGAGATTGGATGAGTTTGACGATGCAAAAAATTATAATCCTAATGTCATTCCGAGTGTAGCGGAGCGGAATCGAGGAATCTAAAATGGCTGTCACTGAGTCAGTGGCAGAGTTTTTATGCTAACGTTTACAAACAGGATGGATTTCTCGGCTCGTTCCACTTCGCTCGAAATGACAATGGTGGTGTTTTGAGTATTGAACCGACCTTTAAATGAGGCACAGTAGCTAAACAAAATGGCTGACAAGAAAATACTCATCGATCTGATAAAGCTTAGAGATTTGGGAGCTAATAAGACGGAAGGCTTCGACCCGGTCTTGCTGAATGGCGGAGCGTTCAAAACCATCCGTGAAGTAGCAACATTTCGATATATCTGCCGGCGATGTAAGGATGCTCCTTGTATCAAGGCTTGTCCGGCCAACGCCCTGGAAAAGGATGAAACCGGTATAGTAACCCGCTCACTGAACCTTTGCATACGATGCAAGTCCTGTATCGTCGTATGCCCATTTGGAACCATGATGAATGACTTGTTTGAGGTGAAGACGTCGGACTATGCATACTATGATCTGTCTGATGATGAGGCGTTGAAGAAGTTTGTAGACTCATTTCCCCAAGAGGTCGTAAGTCTTGTGGATAAGGAACAAGAAGGAGAAGAAAATATTCATGAATTGTCAGACCACGTATGGATAAGAGAATACGCCTGGTCTGATGCGCAACCGTAAGTAATCGCGGAGGATTGCTTTGTGATGATATTCCTGTCCCCTTGAGGGGACTTTTAGGGGGTGTTCACCCACCGTTTCATTTTGTTTCCGATCGTTGAACGATGAGACACTCCTAACATCCACCTTATTCCTCCCTCAAGGGAGGAAATCGAAGTAAAATCATGACACTCTATTTTTACTTCCTGATTTTTCCCGGTTTACTTTTTGCTGCTGTCAGCGGTGGAATATTATCATGGTTTGACCGCAAGGTGACCGCCTGGGTTCAGTTCAGGAAGGGGCCGCCATTCTTACAGCCATTTTATGATTTCCTGAAGCTGCTGCTGGTCAAAGAGACCATTATACCTGCACAGGGCTCGGGAGCGGTGTTTTTAATAGCGCCGGTCATCGCGTTGTTTGGCGCCACCATGGCTGTGGTGTTTATCTTGCTTGCGGCACTGGGGATCAATACCGGTTTTTCCGGTGATGTGACTGTCATTTTTTACCTGCTCAACATTCCTGCTATATCATATATCATATATCATATATCATTGGCGCGATGGCTTCCGGAAATCCACTGGCCTCGGTCGGTGCTTCCAGGGAAATCAAGCTGATCATCAGCTACGAGCTCACATTTCTGCTGGTAGTCGCTGCCGTGATCTACAAGGCGGGGATGAGCATAAGCTTGTACGATATTATTCAGGCCCAGGCAGGTCATGCATTCATAGGCAGTATATCCGGAATCATTCTGTTTATCGCAGCGATATTTTGCATCCAGGCGAAACTGGGATTGGTCCCGTTTGATATCGCCGAGGCGGAGACCGAAATAAACCACGGATCCTTCATCGAATATTCGGGATCCGCTTATGCCATCATCCTGCTCACCAAATATATCATGCTGTTTACCCTCCCGGTTTTCATCGTCGTCCTGTTTATGGGAGGACTCAGCGTATCGGGCATGGGAGTAGTTTATTCGATATTAAAGATCCTGGCCGTGGTACTGTTGATCACGCTGATACGCAATACCAACCCGAGGGTCAAAATCCAACAGGCCATGCGGTTCTTCTTCATTTGGATGAACCTGCTGGTGATTATCGCCATCGTGTTGATGTGGTTCGGACTATAATCGTAACTAATGAGTTTTAAAGAGCACATATTTAAAAAGTCGCTGTGGTTGTTCCACTATGGGGGCGCTTCGTGCAACAACTGCGATATCGAGATCCTCGATTGTTTGACGCCGCGGTATGATGTGGAGCGATTCGGAATCAAGCTGGTGGGCAGTATCCGACACGCCGATGTGCTCCTGGTCACCGGTTCCATCAATAAAAAAGATAAGGAGAGATTGCTGGAAATTTATAAGCAGGCCCCCAAGCCCATCCTGGTTGTAGCGATGGGTGCTTGCGGATGCACGGGAGGCATATTTGCCGAGGGCAACACCTTTGCCGGACCAGTGGATAAGATCATACCCGTCGATGCCTACATCCCGGGTTGTCCGCCCAAACCGGAAGCCATACTGGCCGGCATCATAAAACTGGTAAACAGGAGTAACGGCAAATGACAGTAGCAGAAATCAAACAGGATATAAAAGCAAAATGGTCCGGGAAGATCAGGGAAATGAATCTCAAGCGCGAGAAACGGCTTTTTGTTACCATTGACCCCGACCTTCTGCCTGAGGCTGCCAAATACCTTTTTGACGATCTTAAATGCCGGTTTATCACCGCCTCTGCATTGCAATCAAAGCGGGGATTCGAGATCTATTATCACTTTAGCGTAGATGTCGTCGGTCTGATTATCAATGTCCATGTTGTTCTGCCGGAGTCAAAACCCGAGGTGGAATCGCTGGCAAATATTTCGATGGCTACCAACTGGATAGAGCGAGAAATGCACGAGTTGTTTGGTATCACTTTTTTACATCATCCCAACATGGAGAAACTGATTCCCGAAGGCAACTGGGAAGAAGGAGAATATCCATTAAGGAAGAACTGAGGTCATGGGAAAAGAAACTAAAAAAACGGTCAATACGATCATACCGATCGGTCCGTATCACCCTTTGCAGGAGGAGCCGGAACTCTTCAAGCTTTATTGTGATGGAGAATCGGTTAAAGACGTGGAATGGGTGACGGGATATAACCACCGGGGTATTGAAAAGCTCAGTGAATCCAAGACCTTCGACCAGGTATTCTTCCTGGTTGAGCGGGTATGCGGTATCTGTTCGACGTCTCATCCCTTTGCCTTTGCCAACTGCATGGAAGAGATCGCCGGTGTGGAAGTACCGGACCGGGCCAAATACATCCGCAGCATCATCGGGGAACTGGAACGGATACACAGTCATCTGCTGTGGGTCGGACTCGCCGGGCATTTCCTGGGGTACAACACGGTCTTCATGTGGGCGTGGAAATATCGTGAACCGGTTTTAGATCTGTTTGAGATGATCTCGGGCAACCGGAACAGCTATGCCATGTTCAAAATCGGGGGCGTCCGGAGAGACATTGAAAACGATAAGATTCCTCGTATGAAGGAAGTTCTGGATACCGTTAAAAGCAAAACGAATATGCTGATTGGTGCCGTCCTGGATGATCCGGTCATTCACGCACGAACAAAAGGGGTCGGTGTACTCACAAAAGAAGATATTATTAACTACGGCGTGTTAGGTCCGGCAGCGAGAGCTTCGGGTGTTCCGATTGACGTCAGGAGGGATGATCCATATGCTGCTTACCCGCTTGTGGACTGGAAAGTGATCACTGCCGAAGAAGGGGATGTGTTTGCAAAAGCTAAAGTCCGGTTGCTGGAGTTGTTGGAATCGATCTCCATCATAGAGCAGTGTTTTGAAGGATTGAAAAAAGAACCGGAAGGCGCCATCGAGACCATCGTAAAAGAGATTCCGGCAGGTATTGGTACCGGTCGTGCAGAAGCACCGCGTGGTGAGGTTTTCCATTTTGTTGAAACGGATGGCAGCAATTATCCGAAGAGACACAAGATACGGGCACCGAGTTACATGAATATCCCCACGTTCAAGAGATCATGTGTGGGCCAATCCATTTCCGATGCCACCATTGCATTGGCCGCAGTCGATCCATGTTATTGCTGCACAGAGAGAATGGGCTTTGCGTACGACTACGAGACGAAGGATAAGATTTTGGATGGAAAAGAACTGCTGAAACTGGGGCAGGATAAAACGAAAACCCTGCGGGCTAAGATGGAACAAAAACCATGAGTATCATCGAACAACTCATATTGATTCCCGTTTTGGTGGGAGTACTGCTGCTCCTCATCCCGGAGAAAATGAAGCCCGTTAAGGTGGGGTTGGCTTTACTTACGTCGGCATATGCACTGTACGAAGCAATCCTGCTGTATTTCAACGGACTGACAGGCAAGCAACTGGTTCTTATCAGCGCTACAAGCCAAACATTATTCGGGTCGAACCAAACCCTGACTGATCTCAATGCCTATAACCTGTTTTGGGTGGATGGCCTGAGCCAACTCATCGTCTTGTTTGTCGGAATATTCACGCTATTGGTAGTCGTTTATTCCATCTTCTATATCACGAAAGAGAAGAACGTTGAAGGTTATTACGGTTATCTGCTAATCACTCTTGGGGCTTCGAACGGGCCGCCTTAGCCAATCATCTCCTGTTGTTCATCACTTTCTGGGGCATCCTGGCACTGACCCTGTATAAACTTATCAAATCCTATGACGAGGAGAGCGCCAATGCGGCTATCAAATCATTGATCCTCGTTGGAGGTTCGGATGTGTTGATGCTGTTCGGCATCGGGTTGATATGGAGCATCAGCGATACGTTAAGCATGTCGCAGCTTAGCCTGAACACATCATCGGCAATAGGAACATGGGCATTTATTTTCCTGCTAATCGGGGCCTTTACAAAGGCAGGAGCCTTCCCGTTTCATACGTGGATTCCCGAATACACCCAAAAAGCTCCGGCATCGTCCTCCGCTTTCCTGCCTGCTTCACTCGACAAGCTGCTGGGCATCTACTTCCTGGCACGATTGTGCAATTACATATTTGTTTTGAACCAGTGGCTCATCTTTGCCATTATTTTGATCGGTACTTCAACGATCATTATCGGGGTGATTATGGCGCTCGTCCAGCACGATTATAAAAAACTGCTGGGGTACCACGCGGTTTCTCAAGTCGGGTATATGGTGGTCGGTTTAGGCATGGGAACGGCACTGGGCATCATTGGTGGCCTCTTTCACATGATTAACAATGCCTTGTACAAAAATGGGCTATTCCTGGTAGCAGGAAATGTTGAAGACAGAACGGGGAAAAGTGATTTGAACGAAACCGGTGGGTTGTCAGGAAACATGCCGGTGACATTTGTCGCCGCCCTGATTTTCGCGCTATCCATTTCTGGGGTTCCACCTTTCAATGGGTTTGCATCCAAGTGGATCATCTACCAGGGGATTATCGATTTTGGGAAAGAGGCGGGCCTGGCCAACAGCCTGTGGATTGTATGGCTGGCATTGGTCGTAATCGGATCCGCGTTGACGCTTGCAAGTTTTATTAAGTTTATATCCGGCATATTCTTAGGAAGAAAACTTCCCAACTTTTCTAAGGTCAAGGAAGTGAATTTCATAAGGCTTATACCAGTGGCGATTCTGGCCTTGTCATGTGTTGGGTTTGGGGTATTCGCTACCAATTATGTGGTGCCTTATCTGTTTGGATTCATTTCCCACGATATGGCTTACATCGGGACATGGGATTCTGTTACGGTATCGATCCTGGTATTGGTTTCCATTGTCCTTGGTGCGGTTATTTACGCTCTTGGAGATATGAAAAAATTCCGGCGTGAAGACAGTTTTCTCGGTGGAGAACGCCTGCAGGACACCCTGAAATACAATGTCACTGAATTTTATAACACCATCAGGGATTATAAACCTTTCTCATTCATGTACCGGAAAGCCGATGAGAAATGGTTTGATATCTACTACCTGTCGAAAGACGGGGCGCTGTGGGTCAACCAAAAAATAAGCAAGACGCATAACGGCATTTTGCTGACGTACGCCATCTGGTTTGTTATAGGGCTCATTATCGTGTTGATGTTCTTTATGTAAATCACAATGGAAACAATCTTAGCGATCATCATAGGATTTATGATAATTGGTGCGCTGTTCGCGCTGCATGCTAAAGACTTACTGTCGGCGTTAATCGCCTGTGGAATCGTGGGATATGGACTGGTGATCTGTTTTCTGCTGCTCAAGGCCCCGGACCTGGCGATCGTACAAATCGTAGTCGAGACCATCACGCTGATTATCATGGTAGCTGTAGTACTGGATAGCTCCAGGAGGGAATTGAAGGAAAAAGCGAGCATCCGGGTAAAAGGCATTTCATACGTGAATACACGATATGTGGTCAATATTATCGCGGTTATTCTCTTTACTGCTCTGCTGTTGTTCTTTTTTAGTGAAAGCATCGATGTGCTTGCTCCATTCGGACAACATGCCACGAGAATGTCCACGGCATACATAGAACATGCAGCCGATCAGACCGGAAGTGCAAATCTTGTTACCGGAGTCGTTTTCGATTTTCGTGGGTATGATACCATGGGAGAGGCAACCATCCTTTTCACGGCAGTAATAGGAATTCTGACCATTCTTCGAATCAAAGGAAAGGAAAAATGATGCACGGTATGACTTCCATAGTAAAAACCGTAGCCCGGATCGTGGTGGGCGTCATTTTCCTGTATGGTGTCTACATCATTACACACGGACATCTCACACCGGGTGGTGGTTTTGCCGTAGGGGCGGTCATTGCAGGAGCTTTCATTTTGCTGGTCTTAGCTTTTGGAAGCGATGTGTTGAAGTTGAAAGTAAGAGAAGCAGGCTCCTCCACATTTGAAAGTATCTCCATATTGGCATTTCTGCTATTGGCAGTCGGTGCATTATTCATCGGAACCCATGTGTTTTTCCAAAACTACCTGCCGAAAGGAAAGGTGGGCGAGTTGATCAGTGCCGGTGTGATTCCATTGTACAACATAGCAGTTGGTGTGGAAGTGGCAGCCGCGTTGGTTACGATTTTTCTGGCTTTGGTAATCTATAAAGAAGAGGTGAAATGACCTTATATATTCTCTGCTTTGCCTTATTTCTAACAGGCCTTTATGGCGTACTGACCAAAAGGAACATCATAAAGATTGTCATTGGTCTCTCTGTCATGGAGTTCAGCATATTCCTGTTTTTGGCCCTGATTGGATACACCAACAATGGAGATGCACCGATCCTGGTAAACGGTAAAGAGCAGCTGCTATTTGTAGATCCACTGCCGCAGGCGATGGTGCTAACGGCCATTGTCATCGGCCTGGCAACTAATGCGATGTTGCTGGCCATTGCCATACGAATTTATCGAAAATACGGAACCTTTGACGTACGTAAAATCAATCAGCTTAAAGGATAAAAAGTGGAATCCCTGATAGTATTATATATTATTCTGCCACTGGGAGCAGCTTTCCTGATTCCCCTTATCGGGAGATTCGTGCGGTTCTTTGCCGGGATGATATCAGCACTCGTCTTTTTGGGTCTCACTGCGTTGAGTATTGTGTATATTTCGGCATATCATTCGGAAACCATCCGGTACGCTGTTGGTGGTTGGCAGGTCACAAATGGAATTCCTATCGCCATATATCTCGTACTCGACGGATTCAGTGGTATTATCCTGGTTATGATTAACCTGGTTGCCTTCTTTGCAGTCGTCTATTCATTCTCCTATCTCCAAAAATATACAGCGAAGAACAATTTTTATGCTCTGTTATGCCTGATGGTAGCCGGTATGAACGGTGTGGTGCTGACCGGGGATCTGTTCAACCTGTATGTATTTATGGAAATTGCCGCTATCGCATCTTATGCACTTGTGGCCTTCGGCGTCGAGAAAGAAGAACTGGAGGCATCCTTCAAATACCAGGTACTGGGTGGAATGGCATCACTCTTCATCCTTCTGGGCATCGCTCTGGTCTACTGGACGACAAGCACCCTCAATATGGCTGATGCCTCCCGTATTCTTCAAACCTTTGCCGGGTACAGAATCGTTATTTTTATACAGCTGCTGTTCATTGCCGGGTTCGGAATGAAGTCGGCGTTGGTGCCGTTCCATGCCTGGCTGCCCGATGCCCACTCTTCGGCTCCATCACCTATTTCATCCATGTTATCCGGAGTATTAATCAAAGCCATTGGCATTTATGTCCTGATCCGGCTGTTCTTTACCGTGTTCAGTATCACGTACGAAATTGCACTCACGATAACTGTGTTGGGTGTCCTTTCGATGTTGATTGGTGGTGTTTTGGCAATAGGTCAGTGGGATTATAAACGATTGCTGGCATATTCGAGTATCAGCCAGGTGGGGTACATCTTCATTGGACTTGGGATCGGATGCTGGTGATGGCCAATAACGGCAGCAGGGAAATAGCGGCTCTCGCCATCTTCGGAGGTCTGTTTCACATGGTCAACCATGCGGTAGCTAAAGGATTGTTATTCATGACGGCCGGATCCGTAGAATATGCCACCGGTATCCGTGACCTTAAGAAACTGGGAGGTTTAGCCAGGAAAATGCCGGTAACTTCATCCACATCATTCAGCGGATCGATGACTATTTCCGGACTGCCGCCGTTTAGCGGCTTCTTCAGTAAGCTGGTGATTATAATTGCTGCCATAAAAGCACACTATTTTGTGATTGCATTTCTTGCAGCAGGCATGAGCATCGTGACCCTGGCTTATTTCCTGAGACTGCAGAAGGGATTGTTTGCCGCCAAGCCGATGGCAGCCATTGAGAAGATTAAGGAAGTACCTCTTGCAATGACCTTTTCGATGGTATGTCTTGCCATAGGGTGTATCGCGTTAAGTGCACTGATCTTTCCCGGTGTACGGGAAGCGATTATAACCCCGGCTGTGAAAGTACTAATGGACGTCTCAAATCAACCGCTAACCATAAAGTGATGAGATACCTGTTTCATATTATAGTCTTATTCGGTTTCTGGTTGTTGTTTACCGACGATCTTTCCACACCTAACCTTGTTGTTGGTGCTATCGTAGCAATCATAAGTGTCTTGATACTCCGGAAATATTTCGTTAAACCAACCGGCAAGTTGCTTGAACCGAAACGGTATGGGTGGTTCGTGGTTTATGTGATTGTTTTTTCCTGGGAATGCCTGAAGGCGAATCTTGATGTTGCCTACCGTGTGCTTCACCCGGACCTTCCCATCAGACCGGGTATAGTCAAGGTCAAAACAAACCTGAAGACGAATTTGGCAAGGACCACGCTGGCCAACTCCATCACCATGACCCCAGGCACCATCACCGTCGACATCATCCAGGATTACATCTACGTGCACTGGATTTATGTCAGGTCAACCGATCCGTCTAAATATGCCGAGCAAATATCCGGAAGATTCGAAAAATATATCGCAACGATCTTTGAATAAAACCAAGCCTTCATATGGAAAACGCACTTACCATATTGCTGTACGTTCAAATTGGACTCTGTTTCTTCTGCTTATTTCGCATTGTAAGGGGACCGACCATAGCAGACCGGATGGTGGGTATCGACATCTTCGGTATCCTGGTCGTGGGCATATGCGGCATACTTGCCATCATAACAGACCGGATGTTCATCATCGATATCGGCATCGCCTGGATCATTCTGAGTTTCGTGGGGACGCTTACCTTGGCTAAGTATTTGGAAGGGAGAAAATTAAATGAATGATATTATAGCTGTCATTTTATTAAGCATTGGCGTTTTATTCAACCTATTGGGTTGTATCGGACTCATACGGTTACCCGACGTTTACAACCGGTTACAATCGGCTACAAAATGCGTTACCCTGGGCACCTGCAGCATTTTGCTGGGACTATTGGTGTTGTATGGATTCAATGATATTGGATTGAAGGCCTTGATCTCCATTCCTCTGTTGTTTTTTTCCGCTACGGTTGCGGCGCATGCACTGGTGCGGGGTGCCTATCTGTCCGGCGTAAAATTGGATGAAAGAACCGTGGTGGATCACTATAAAGCTGTAAGAGACGGGGTTGTACAAGAAAGCAGCGAAAAAGAAGGAAGAGAGGAGGAGCTTTATGAAGTATCCTAAGCTACGGGAAGTTAAAGAAGCAGTCACTTCCTTATTTACGAAAGCCTACACGACCGATTTCCCCCAAAAGCCGCATGTGCCCGAAAAAGGGTACAGAGGCAAACCGGTAGTCGATGAAGAACATTGCGTAGGATGCGAAACGTGCGCTAATGTGTGTCCGCCACATGCCATAACGTTTCATGATGATAAAGAAAAAGGGATCCGCACGATCGTCCGCGATTACGGGAAATGCATTTTTTGCGGTCAGTGCGAGGAGCATTGCATTACCGGCAAAGGAGTTAAACTGTCAGATGAAATTTTTGATCTTGCCACTTTTAACAGGGATGAACTTGTAGAATACCAGGAGCGGGAGCTATTGATATGCCAAAACTGCGGAGAAGTCATCACAACCAAACAACACATGGAATTTTTATACGAAAAACTCGGTGCTCACGCATATTCCTCCATCCTGAACCTGAATGTTTTAAATGAAAAGCTGCAGCTATCCCATCCAGACGATACAGCTGTAGAGGTACGCGACAAGTTGAAACGCAAGGATATGTTTAATGTCATAGCTGTCCAAAACGTTTTGCAATTTACGAATTATATGCGTTTCTGACTGTTTAGGACAGATTTTTTCGCACTTCCAAAATCAATCCCCCCAATTAAACAAAT
>Ga0114931_10006061_pt1 | contig 14904 bp, 14 predicted proteins | sample 2SBtaG_FD_89579 | JGI IMG/M metagenome (GOLD analysis project Ga0114931, IMG submission 89579) | Deep subsurface microbial communities from Kolumbo volcano to uncover new lineages of life (NeLLi) - 2SBTROV14_V59a metaG | ecosystem: Environmental > Aquatic > Marine > Volcanic | place: Kolumbo...
AGGAACGGTGAATAAATAAATTGAGGTTTTTGGGTTGATTATTTTGTTCTTAGTTTTTGCTTTGAAAACAAGAGTTATGTTGATATAATGACTGTTTTCAAAGTGATAAATAAGGACAAAAGAAGTAGCCAAGAAGCTTGATTTATTTTTTCACCGTTCCTAAAAGAATGAGAGACCAAATAAATTACACAAACCTAATCGCAGGATGGGGAAGATTTTATGGCAGGATTATAAAACCAAAAATCCAAGGCAACGCTAAAGCACGAGAAATTGAGGACGAATATATTGAGAATTTCTTCAAAGAACACGGAAAATATCCGCTCGGTAATAGGGACAGAAAACGAAAATTAAAAACGGGAAAAGATGGCAGTTCAAATTGCAAAAAGATTATTGACGGTTGAAGAATACTACCGGATGGCAGAAGCCGGGATTTTGACGGAAGAAGACCGGGTAGAATTAATTCAGGGAGAAATTATTAAAATGAGTCCAATTAAAAGCGAACATTCCGGGCACGTGTCCCGCCTCAACGCGTTATTCAGCAAATTACTTGGCGACCGTGCTATTATCAGTGTACAAAATCCCGTGCGAATTGACGATTCGTCAGAACCCGAACCTGATATCGCCATCCTCCAATACAGAGCCGATTTTTACACCAAACAGCATCCCCGACCGGAAAATGTTTTGCTCCTTATCGAAGTCGCTTATACCTCCGAAGATTATGACCGGGAAGTAAAGTTGCCGCTTTACGCCAATGCAGGCGTTCCCGAATATTGGATTGTCCTCGTGAAAGAATCGCGTATTGAAGCCTACCATTCTCCCACGCGGGATGCCTACCGCAACAAGGTAATTGTATCCAAAGGAGATGCTTTGTATTTCAACGCTTTTGATTTGACTATCCAGGTTAGTGATATTCTCGGCTGAGGAGGGATTGAGTGAACAAACTACCCTTCATATTCTCACCTTTAGCTTTACTATAAAATTGACTCCACAAAAAGCTATATTTTCAAAAAGGCACAAAAATGAAATTATAAAAATCTTTATTTTGACCCTACATTTCTAACCCCAAAAAGTATCCATCCGGCAAAGAGCATCTTGCGCCCTTTGGTGGCGGGCAGTAAATTTGCGGTCAAAAAACATATGGAACCAAGGAAGAAAAAATCAGGACGGCGGACTGCCGAAGAAATGTTTCCGGTGGTGGAACAATATCTGGGGGGCAGCATGGGCAAATCCGAATTTTGCCAAAAACGAGGCATCAATATCCACACCTTTACTTATTGGCACCAAAAATACAATGCCAGCCAAGCCGTCGCCAAAGAGAAGCTGGTCGGCAGTTCAAAATTAATATCGCTGGAGCTATCCCCGCCTCAGAGTAGTGAGATGCTCGAAGTGTGCTACCCCAATGGCGTGCGGAAAAATAACCCGCCTTATCGCAAAATTAAGAGCACATGAACTTGTTCGAAAAATTAGTCATTCTTTTAAGTACCAACTCACTAAGTTGGGACATGAAGTATGCTATAAAATACTGAAATTCAAAAAGTTAGAGTTGGTCACACTCTAAAATTTTGTTTTTTTTGCAAACTTTTACTAGCATGTATTACATGGAAGGTTGATTTTCAAGGAACCATGTGTCCTTATTTGCTTATGTGTTTCAGTGAAACAGGCGCTTTTGTGTTAACTGGCAAATGAAACATGCCTCTATTTGTTTCATTTTTTTGCCAAAGAACCATTTTGATTAAATTCAATCCATGCGTAAAATCATTATTTTTCTTTTCTCAATGCTCCTTTTTTCCTGCAAAACGGAGCAAAAAACAAGCCTGGGAACTCCTTCTTCCTGCAACACCATTGGAAGTGTCAAAGACTTTTCGGCTTTGGATGGATGTCGTTTTTTAATTGTTTTGGAAAGCGGCGAAAAACTGAATCCCGTGAAAAGTGAGGTTGCAAATTTTGAATGGAAAGACGGGCAAAAGGTTAAATTCGGGTACAAAAATTTGAAGGATATGGCCAGCATTTGCATATCTGAAAATGCGGCTATAGAAATCACCTGCATCGAGGAAATCGAAGGGCCGCTTTTAAAAGAATGCTTCAACATCTCAAATCCTTTTGAAGTGGATTGGATGAACAAAGCTATTGACCGGCACAATCCCAACGAAATTGTAAAATTCCACTACCTTGACCGTTGGGGCTACCTTTTAAAAGGCGAACCCAAAAGTTTTTTCTACGATTGCCAGGGCTCCCTACTTTGTGAAACTTCCGGCGAGCCTGCCGATTATTGCCATAAACGTTATTTGAATAAACTAGCGAAAGGAGAAGTGATTTGGCAGGGAGAAGGCATTCGGGATTGAAAACCGGTTTTTTATCAAAAAATCCAAAATCCACCTCAAGAAAATATGGAAAATCCAAACCTTGACCCAACAGATTCGAACTTGTCGAAGGATGAAAAAATAATTGAGAAAGCCCTGCGGCCAAAGTTGCTGGAAGATTTCAGCGGGCAACCCAAAATTGTCGAAAACCTGAAAATTTTTATTGCCGCCGCCAAAAAGCGCGGCGAAGCCTTGGACCATGTGTTGCTTCACGGACCGCCGGGTTTGGGAAAAACAACCCTTTCCTACATCATCGCCAATGAATTGGCGGCAAACATGAAGATGTCTTCCGGACCGGTATTGGAAAAACCCGGCGACCTCGCGGGTTTATTGACCAATCTGGAAGAAGCCGATGTCCTTTTCATAGATGAAATTCACCGGCTGAATACGGTGGTGGAAGAGTACCTTTATTCGGCGATGGAGGACTTTCGCATTGACATTATGATAGACAGCGGCCCAAATGCACGGAGTATTCAAATCGCACTGAACCCTTTCACTTTGGTGGGGGCTACCACGCGAATGGGCTTGTTGACAGCCCCGATGCGGTCGCGTTTTGGCATTAGCTGCCATTTGGACTATTACGACTGTGGAACCCTGGTAAAGATTGTGAAACGTTCGGCTTCCATCCTGAAGGTTCCGATTACCGAAGATGGCGCGCTTGAAATAGCTCGTCGAAGCAGAGGCACTCCCCGAATTGCCAATTCCTTACTTCGCAGAATTCGCGATTTCGCTCAAATAAAAGGTACGGGAACCGTTGATGTCGAAATTGCCCGTTACGGTCTTACGGCATTGAACGTAGATGAAAGCGGATTAGACGGCATGGACAACAAAATTCTTTCAACCATTATCCACAAATTCAAAGGCGGCCCGGTCGGTATCAGTACCATCGCAACGGCGGTGGGGGAAGAAGCCGGAAACATCGAGGAAGTGAACGAACCGTTTTTGATTATGGAGGGATATATCCAACGAACGCCCCGAGGGAGAGAAGCTACGGAAAGGGCTTACCAACATCTCGGAGTGATTCCTCCTAGTCGGAGTGGGACTTTGTTTGAATAAAAATTTCGATAGAGGAAAATGATTTTCAAAGAAAGGGGGTTGGGAGGATTTTCTTTACGCGGCAAAATTCGTTTTTAAATCGAATCCGCTGATAAATTGATTTTGGGTGGTTTTATTCTTAACGAGGTCTAAATCCAGGGTACATTTTTCGTATTGAAGGGCGAAAGATTGCTGTTCAAAGGTGCTGTCGAGTTTGGCATTATCTTTCATTTCCAAACTCATGTAATTTCCAGCTTCCTCTTTGTAATCCCCCATCAATTCTTTCACGCAATTCAGCATGTTTTGTCCACAAGTTGCATTCATCAAATCAATGGTTAGGGCTAATTTTATTTTGCGAATGTTCATAAAGTTGTGTTTTAGAGCTTGTTGGGAGATTGGCTACCGGTGAAAAAACGCCTCTTTTTTGATGATACTGCGTTGAAAAATTAGTCACGTCCAGACGGATGCTCCTAATTTTCCGCCTTGTCTCATCAAAAAATAGACACTTTTTCCCTCGAAACCCAATCTCCCAACAAGCTCTTAAATTTTGGAAAAATATTCTCTTTTGAAAGGACGGCTGTAAAACTGAAAGGACGGCTGAGATGTTGTTTTTTGGAACTTAAAAGAGTGTTAAAAGTCTTTAAAGAAATTTGAAATTGTCAAAAAGTGGCAATAGCTTTGCCCAAAAATGAGTTGTTGGGCTTTATTTTCTGCCAACAGAAAATGAGCAGGCAAAAGCAATTGCACTAAAAATCCAATTTCGGCAACAGTCGTGGCATGAGGTTTGAACATTAAAAATGAGTTTCAACCCTTTTAGGTTTCACTTAATTCCTCCGTTCTGTTTAGAGTACCACGGCTGGTTTCAAATCACAGAATGTTTAAGATTACCCACTACCCCACCTCCCTTAGGAGTACCCTCACTGACTGAACAATTTTCTTGATTAATGTTGTTACCCGATTGGAATATCTAAAATTTGCAATTTCAAGGATAATGGCCTTATTTTGAACTTTTGAATCGCATCAAAATAAACTATTATTCCTTCAAAATCAATTCTTTATGAAACGGAATCAAATCTTATCAGCCATTGGTTTCCTTCTTTTTATCGTCCCGTTAAACAGCCAAAATGTTTATCTTCAATACGACCGGAATTGTATGGACCGGCTTGAATATTCGGTCAACAAATCAAAAGGGAACCCCGTTGTTGCGTACCAAATGAAACTCGAAGGACCCAAATGGGCAGTCCTTGAAGTCGGAAATGAAAACAAGCGGTACATTCGCACCTTGGATCAAAAAATCACCCGCTGCCAGGTTTTTCAGCTCAATCGGCGCTTGGTTCAGGAAATCAATTTGGGCAGACGCAAAGTATTTATTGTGAAAAAAAATGCGAGCGGTTACAATATTTCGGCGATCAGCAAAGCCGTTTTTTACTACCAACTCGGCAGCGAAATTGAACTGACATCTAAAGACGCAGAATTAGCCTTCAATTTTGACAGTCCCGATTATGACCGCGATATTTCCCTGCTTGGTTCACAGACAAAGGTGTATCTCGAGGGGGTCAATTTTTTCAACTGCACGAAGGGGTATATCCTTCGGAAAACAAAGGACAAAAAAAGCCCCGCCTACAAAGAACTCACCCTCATTCCGGAAATTGGAATAATCGAAAAAAGAAGCATCGCCGGTTCCAGATATGGCAAATCTCAGGCAAATGTGGTGAGCTTGACAAGCGTAAACGGCAAAGATTTCAACGGTTATTTGGATGAAAAATGTGCCAAAATGCAATCGGCTTTTTACGACAAAAACGAATCCAACAATTCAGAGAATGCAACGACTGCCTATGATAAACAAAACAACCTCCGAACCAATGCATCCCCTACCGACACAAAAGCCAAAACGGCCGATAATCCCTGCGGCATTGAACCCTCCGAAGGCATCCACCTTGTAAAGCAAAGCGAAACTTTGTACAGCATTGCCCGGCGGTACAACATTTCATTGGCCCAATTAAGAGGTTGGAATGAATTGGAGAATTCCAATACCATCAGCCCCTGCCAACAACTTTTTGTGTTGCCCCCCGCGACGGTGACCGCTAGGCAAAAAAGGGAACCCCAACCCGCTAAACCCACTCCTTCCCAACCCAAAACGACTACTCATTTCACCGAAAAAAATAATTCAGACAGTCCGTTTTGGGCAACTTCTACAAAGACCTATCGGGTGCAAAGAGGGGAAACGGTTGCCGCCCTAGCCGAACGATACGGCTTCACGGAAGCCCGCTTCCGTTGGATGAATAACTTATCCTCCTTTGAGCGAATTCGTCCCGGACAAGAGTTAGTCATCAACCAATGCAAATGCCCTCAAGAAAAGCGCGCACTAAGCACTTTCCCCGAACCCTACGACGCCGCCGTCACGCCAAAAGGATATGCCAAGAACAGCCAGGCATTCAGCTTTGGTGCAGGTGGCAACAGCTTGGAAAATAGGGTGGATAAAAGCCATTGGAAAGTACATGTTGTCAAAGAAAATGAGACTTTGTACAGCATCTCCAAATCTTATAATTTGACGATAGATGAACTCCGGACGATGAATGGTTTGGCAAAAGGAGAAAGTATTATTAAAGGGCAACATTTGTATGTGAAGTGAGCAGACCCAAATGTGAAAGATTTTCAAAATCTTTCACATTTAAACTCATTTTTTCCGTTCCCTTAACGACAAGCCCATGCCCCCACAATCCGACAGACATTGGTGGAATAAGCACTATTTTGATAAAAACACCCCTTGGGACATCGGCGGCATTGCGCCTCCCTTGCAGGCATTTTTTGATTCCCTCAGCGATTCAAACCTCCGAATTTTAATTCCCGGGGCAGGCAAAGGGCACGAGGCAATTTATCTTCACCGGCGAGGATTTCAAAACGTTTTCGTGTGTGATTGGGCAACGGATGCCTTTCATTTTTTGCTCGAAGAAGAACCCGAATTTCCTGAAGACCACCTTCTTTGCTCCGATTTTTTTAAACTCAATCTGGAAGTTGACCTACTCATTGAGCAAACTTTTTTCTGCGCTATTGACCCTTCCTTGCGACCACAATATGCCCAAAAAGCTGCCGAATTATTAGTGCCAGGCGGACGCTTGGTCGGGCTGTTATTTGCCAATCCTTTTCCTGCCGATGGACCTCCTTTTGGAGGTACGAAAGAAGAATACGCGCGCTATTTCGAAGCCTATTTTTCCTTTTCTCAGTTTGAAATTGCCTCCAATTCTATAAAACCGAGAGCAGGCAATGAACTATTTATAAATTTCATTAAATTATAAATAGCTGATTAAAAAATAGTTGAAAATATTGTTTTTTATAATCAATAATTTTTAACGCTTTTCATTGGGCTACTTTCAACTTGTATTTTATATTTGTGGGTAGCCAATAATTCTCACAGGTACGACCAATTGAAAACTTTCCTGCATATCCAAAAACCGGTCTATTAATAATCCCGCGGATTCAGTCGTCATTGCCAAAGCAAAAATCCCATCCTGAACAAGCCACTTTTCGAAGGCTTTGATGAGATGGTTCTGCATCGAAAACGAACACTTGCTAAAACCTTAAATTTGAAGAACGTGGACATTCGGGAGTCGTTTAAACGCCTAAAATCCGACCTTTTCCCTTTGAGTTGGAAAACGCGCCTATCAATCCTTGCTTTGCTGATTGGGATGCTTCTTTTTTTTAGCCAAACCACCCAATCGGGCAACCAATTGCAGGCTTCTCTTTCGGCGGCTGAAAAAGTAGAATTGGGGTCTTTTCCCGTCCGCATCCCTATCCTGAAATATGGACTTGTAGTCAATGATTTCCAGATTTTGGAAAATGAAATTCAGCCCAACCAATTTCTCGCCGACCTCCTGCAGCAATACAAAGTATATTATCCGACGGTGGAACAATTGGTCAAAAATGCAAAAGACGTTTTTGATGTTCGCCAATTGAGGGCGGACAAGCCATTTGCCATTTTAACCCAAGACACTAGCCAACAAGCGGATTATTTTATTTATGAACCCAACGTTTATGAATACATCATTTTCCACCTCAAAGGAGGACTTGAAGTGACGCGTAAAGAACGAGAGATGGTGACAAAGACTAAAGTTACGCAAGGGATAATAACCTCTTCGCTATGGAATGCGATGGTAGAAAACGGGACGAGTTTTGAATTGGCTTCCAAAATGGAAGATGCCTTGCAGTGGTCAATTGACTTCCATCACCTTTTAAAAGGAGACCGGTTTCGGTTGTTGTATGAAGAAAATTTGATTGACGGTCAGCCCGTTGGCGTTGGGCAGGTTCAGGCAGCGTATTTCCGGCAATTGGACAACGAATATTTTGCCATTTACTTCGACAATGACAAAGACCCCGGCTATTATGACTTAGAAGGGCGACCCATGAACAAAGGATTTCTCAAAGCCCCGGTGAAGTACACCAGAATATCTTCCCGCTACAACCGCAATCGCTTTCATCCAATTCTGAAACGCCGCCGCCCCCACCTCGGAACCGATTATGCCGCCCCCTACGGGACGCCGATTTATTCAGTGGGAAATGGCGTGGTTACTAAGGCAAGCTATACGAAAGGCAATGGGAATTATGTAAAAATCAAACACAACAATACTTATCAGACCCAATATTTGCATATGCAAAAATTTGCAAAAGGCATCCGCCCCGGCGTGCAGGTAAAACAAGGGCAGGTCATCGGTTATGTCGGTTCAACGGGTTTGGCAACGGGACCACATGTGTGCTTCCGGTTTTGGAAAAATGGCAGGCAGGTCAATCACTTGCGGCTTAAATTCCCACCGCCCGCCCCTTTGCCGGAAAAAGATTTACCCGCGTTTTTCAAAGTCCGCGATGCCCGTCTGCAAGAACTAGGCAATATTGAGCATCCAAAGAAAGTGAAAGTCGTTGAACGCACACAAATTTTGGAAAAAGATATTCAGCCCTTTATGGGCAAATAACAGGTTCGTTTCGCGTTTCAAATATAATTGCAACCTCTATTGGACAAGCATTTTTTTATTGCGAACACTTGAATTAGCATGAAAAAAAACGAAGGGGAGGATGGGCACGCTTCCCCCTCACTAAATCCTTATCAAACGAAACGAAAAGTCTTCTTCAGACCTGACAGTCAATGTTGGGTCTTTTTTATTAGCTTGCATCATCAAGCAGAGGAAAGATAAAAATCAACCAATAAATTGGAAACCTACACCCTCTTCGAGTTAAATGAACACATCCGGCATGTGCTTGCCCTCAATCTGCCCGAAGCCCTGTGGATTCGCTGTGAGATTGCTCAAATGAACGAAGCAAGGGGTCATTTTTATATTGATTTGGTTCAAAAAGGAGAAGGTACAGATGAAATAGTAGCTCAGGCAGCGGCCGTTCTTTGGAGCAAAACTTATCGAAAGCTAAAGCAAAATTTGGAGGAAGAATTGGATTTTTTGTTGCAAGAAGGAATCGAAGTGCAACTCCATGCAAAAGTGGAATTCCACGAACGCTACGGTTTAAAGTTAGTGATTGAAAACTTTGACCCCGCCTATACCTTGGGGAAGTTGGCATTGAAAAGAAGAGAAATAATCAGGGAATTAAAAAAGCTCCGATTGTTGGAGAAAAACGGTGAAGTGCCAATTCCTCCCGTCCTGCAACGAATAGCCGTGCTTACCTCCGCAGGGGCTGCCGGATATCAGGATTATTTGAAACAATTGGACGCCAATTCTTTCGGCTACCGGTTCTCCAACACCCTCTTTCCTACTGTCGTTCAGGGCTTGCAGGTAGAAAGAGAGATGCTTGCGCAATTGAGGGAAATTGCAAAAGATAAAGCCCGGTTCGATTGTGTCATCATCATCCGGGGAGGGGGTGCAAAGCTAGACCTTTCGGCTTTCGACAGCCTTGCTTTGTGCAAAGCAGTGGCGAATTTTCCACTCCCCATCCTGACGGGAATCGGACACGAGGTAGATGAAACCGTTTTGGATATGGTAGCACATTCCGCCTTGAAAACACCTACCGCCGTGGCAGATTTTATCATCCATCAGAACCTTCAGTTTGAATCCGAAATTACAGAATTGGGTCTTTATTTAAAAAATCTCACGGAACAGGTATTGAAAGAAAATGAATTTACTTTGCAGCAAATCGAACAAAGCGTCCATTTACAATCACTACAAAAAATCGGTCAAGGAAGGCAAATGTTGGACTTCATTGGGCAGGAATTGCCCCAATTGCTGAAGTACATTTTTAAAAAAGAAAAAATGCAGTTAACTAACCTCGAAAAAAACTGTAATCTGTTAAACCCACAAACGGTTCTGAACAGGGGATTCAGCCTCACCCTAAAAAACGGACGGGCACTAACCTCCCCAAAGCAGGCTTTAGAAGGAGATTCGATTTGCAGCATCCTCCGGGAGGGAACCCTTCACAGTTTGGTAAAAAAAACAAAAGATGCCTAAAAAGAAAACCACTTACGAATCAGCCCTGCGCGAATTGCAACAAATCGTCACCCAATTGCAGGAAGAAGTCGTAAGCATGGATGAATTATCGGGAAAAGTAAAACGGGCGGCGGACCTGATAGCATTTTGCAAAGACAAATTGCGAAAAACCGAAGAAGAGGTGGAGGGCTTGTTTGGGAATTAGCTGCCAGGTAAAACCTCCCTGTCCTGTGCCATCGCGTCCTTGTATTGTCAGGTGTGCTGCATTAGTCTGTTTATCTGACGGGCGTTCAGTTCTGCGCCATCTTTTTGGTGGTAAATTACCGGAATAACAAGCGAAACCCGCTTCGGTTGTTTTAGTTATTCACTAACAATCTTTCGCCCGTGGTATTCCTTAGCCCCAATTTGCTGATGCACTGAAAAAAGGTTCTCCTTCGTCACTTTTCCGCAGGCCAAAATAGTCAGTTGGTCGCCTGCCACGGCAATCATTTTTTTAATCAAATCCTTTCCTTCCAATGCCGTGGTGGCCTTTCCCGATGTGAGAACTCGTTGTATCTGAGGCACTGCCATTAATTTTTCAATTTCTTCCAAGGGGTCAAGGACGGCATCTATCGCCTTGTGGAAAGTGACTTGCAGGGGATGCGCCACGGCAGCCAAATAGCGCGTTTGTTCCAGATGAATAGCAGCAGTGTCCGTCAACGTTCCAAACACAACTCCTGCTAGCCCGCTTTCCTTGCAAAACCGGATTTCTTCCGCCATCAGGGCCAGTTCTTTGCGGGAATACACAAAATTTCCAGGACGCGGACGAACCATTGCCATGATTGGAATGGAAAGCGCTGCCTGCACACTTTCAATCAACTTTCGGGAAGGGCTTAGCCCACCCACTTCCAACCTTGCACAAAGCTCAACCCGGTCAGCGGCGTTTTTCTGCGCTAAAATGGCTTTGTCCAGCGAATCAACACAGGCTTCTAACAAGTAAGGCTTTGGCAAAATAAAAATGGAGAAGCTGTCCGATTGCTTTTGGAAAACGAAACCCATTTTTTCCAAAAGTTTTGACGATTTATTGTTTTTGGGATGCGTAAAAGCGCGTATTGACTCTAGTTTCAATATTTCAAAACCAAAGTGAATAATTTTTCCAACGGCTTCCTGCATGATTCCTTTGCCCTGATAATTGGGGTGTAATTCGTACCCGATTTCAGCTTCCGCAATTTTTTCATTAAAATTCCACAGACAAATAGTTCCAATCAATTTAGGGTCATTTTTAATAGAAATGCCCCAATAAAGCCACTTGTTGTCAGCTATACCCTGATTGATTTCATTCATAAAATCTCGCACATCCTCCATCGAATTGGCTTTGGGTCTTTCTATGAATTCCAAAACCCGTTCATTATTGCGCAGTTCAAAAAGCTGTTTTTCATTTTCAGGTTTAAGTTGCCTTAAATGGAGCCTTTCCGTTTTTAATCCCGGAAATGGCAAAGACTTGAATGGAATCATATTTTATTTTTTAAGGGGGGCTAACAATTCTTTCCATCACTTCAAGTGGAGAAAGGACTGTTCAAAGACCGGACACAAATGTACGAGATTGTCAATTTCAAAAAAATTGGCGGTGGATTGTATTTTTCTTTGATTGTTTTATATATTTGGCACATTACCAAATTTCGATTGATACCCGTTTTTCAAAACAAAAATTTCCCTTTCTGTGGAAAGTGATGTATTAATTTTAAAAAATAAAACTTTCCTCATCTAATCCTTCATTTCATGATACCTCAAAGTTTCGACTATGACGCCCCCTCCACACTTGATGATGCCATCGCTTTGCTTCAACGCTATGGCGATGATGCGAAAATTTTGTCGGGCGGACAAAGCCTTATTCCGATGATGAAACTCCGGCTTGCTACTCCTGAACGAATCATTGACATCAACGGCCTCCCCGGGCTTTCTTATATTAAAGAAGAAGGCGGATACCTCAAAATTGGAGGACTGACCCGGGAATCGGACCTGGAACATTCCAAGTTGATTCAGCGAAAGTATCCAATCTTCAAAGAAGTCACCAAGTTGATTGCCAACCCCCAAGTGCGTAATAGAAGTACCATCGGGGGTAATCTAGCCCACGGCGACGCGGCGAACGACCACCCTGCCGTGATGATTGCCATGAATGCCCAACTCCTTGCAACCGGACCAAAAGAAACCAGAATCATCCCGATTGACGACTTTTTTCAGGGCTTTTTCACGACTGCCTTGTCTTCCGACGAAATTTTGACCGAAATCCAAATCCCGGTGCCTCCTGCCGGTTGGGGTGGGGCTTACCACAAATTAGAGCGGAAGGTCGGCGATTATGCCACCGCAGGCGTTGCCGTTCAAATCGTTCTCGATGCGAACGATGTCTGCCAAGATATCGGCATTGGATTGACGAATGTGAATGTGGTTCCTCTTCGTGCCAGGCGGTCGGAAGATGTTTTGCGCGGTCAAAAAGTGACGGCTGCAGGTATCATCGAGGCTGCCCAATTCGCCGCTGAAGATTGCAATCCGGCAGAAGACCTGCGTGGGTCGGAAGCCTACAAACGGGCGATGGTGAACGTCCTGACCAAGCGTATGTTGCAACGCGCCATCGAAAGAGCAAAGGCGAATTAAGCAGCCGAAAAACCGCCGCTTGAGTATCGAAATTTATTACAATTCCTTCTTTAAATATCTACAAAAATCATGTCAAACAAACCAATCACGATAAACGTAAACGGGACGTCCCATTCCGCAGAAGTAGAACCCCGTTTACTACTCGTCCACTTCCTCCGGGAAGTTCTCAACCTAACAGCTACCCATATCGGATGCGACACCTCCAACTGTGGGGCCTGCACCGTTTTGCTGAACGGCAAGTCCATCAAGTCATGCACCCTTTTCGCCGTGCAGGCCAACCGGCAGGAAGTGACCACCCTGGAAGGCTTGGCGCAAAACGGGGAATTGCATCCTCTTCAGGAGGGCTTTCGCGAAGAACACGGGCTGCAATGTGGCTTTTGCACCCCCGGGATGATTATGCGGTCGGTCGAACTGCTGACTGACAATCCAAATCCGACGGAAGAAGAAATTCGGTGGGGCATTTCAGGCAATCTGTGTCGCTGTACCGGCTACAACAACATCGTCAAGGCGATACAATACGCGGCTGTGAAGTTGAGAGAGGCGGAAGCAACTACCGAAGATGTTCCAATGGAGGCATGAGCCATTTGGTTGAAAAAATGTCGCATTTGAATTGGGACATTTCACAAATTCTCTCCTTCCTCGTTGGAGGACTAAAATCCAAATTCGCAATTCCTAAATTTATAAAATATGCAATGCAAAACATCCAAAGAAATAGGCGGCATGGGACATTCTATTCGACGCAAAGAAGATGCCCGCTTCATTCAGGGCAAAGGAAAATATGTTGACGACTTCAAACTGCCGGGGATGCTCCATATGGACATCGTTCGCAGTCCTTATGCCTATGCCAAAATAAAAAATATCGATTCAGAAAAAGCGCTGGCCGTTCCCGGCGTTCTTGCCGTCATTACCGGCAAGGACCTGGAAAAATACAATTTGCATTGGATGCCTACCTTGATGTCGGATACCCAAATGGTGCTTCCGACCGACACGGTGATGTACCAATCCCAGGAAGTGGCTGCCGTCATTGCCACCAGCCAGTATGCTGCCAGAGATGGCAGGGAAGCGGTGGAGGTAGATTACGAACCAATGCAGCCTCTTGTCGATGCAAAAAGGGCGCTAGATGCCGATGCCCCCATTTTGCGGACGGATAAGGAAGGCAAAACGGACAATCACATTTGGCATTGGGAAGCAGGCGACCGCAAAGCGACAGACGCCGTTTTTGCGAAAGCGGAAGTGCAGGTGAAGGAAGATATTTACATCCCTCGCATCCACGTCGTCTCCATCGAAACCTGCGGTTGTGTTGCGGATTTCGATAAAGTGAATGGCCATTTGACCGTTTACATGACCACCCAGGCACCCCACGCCATTCGGACGGTCTTGGCTTTGGTGGCGGGGCATGTCGGACTTTCAGAAGAGAAAATACGGGTTGTTTCTCCCGACATCGGGGGCGGCTTTGGCGGCAATGTACCTGTTTATCCAGGCTATGTTATTGCCATCGCAGCTTCTGTTTTAATTGGTAAGTCGGTGAAGTGGATTGAAGATAGATCGGAAAATATTCAGGCAGATTCTTTTGCGCGGGACTATCACATTTCCTGCGAATTGGCAGCTGCGAAAGCAGGAAAAATTCAGGGGCTGCGCTTCAAAGTGTTGGCTGACCACGGCTACACAGATGCGGCGGCTAATCCCTCCAAGTTTCCGGCGGGCATGTTTTCCATTTGCACCGGTTCGTATGATTTTGATGCCGCCTTCGTGGAGGCAGATGCGGTTTACACCAACAAACCGCCGGGAGGCATCGCCTACCGCTGCTCATTTCGGGTGACCGAGGCGGTTCATGCCATCGAACGAATGGTTGACCGTTTGGCGGTGGAGGTGCATAAAGACCCCGCCCAATTGCGGATGGAGAATTTTATTAAAAAAGACCAATTTCCATACAAATCGGCATTGGGTTGGGAATATGACAGCGGTGATTATCACCGGGCTTTGCAAAAAGCGATGGACACTATCGGTTACGATGAATTGCGCCGGGAACAAGCAGAAAAACGCAAGCGGGGAGAATTGATGGGCATTGGCATTTCCAGTTTCACCGAAATCGTCGGTGCCGGTCCTTCTCGTCAATTTGATATTTTAGGTATAAAAATGTTCGACAGTGCCGAAATACGGGTGCATCCAACCGGGAAAGCCATCGCCCGTTTTGGCACCAAATCGCAGGGGCAGGGGCACGAAACAACCTACGCCCAACTCGTTGCCGAAGAACTCGGCATCCCGGCCGAACACGTTCAGGTCGAAGAAGGCGACACAGACACTGCCCCCTACGGATTGGGGACCTACGCCAGCCGAAGTACGCCCACAGCAGGGGCAGCGGCTGTGGTTTCCGCCCGTAAATTGCGTGACAAGGCTAAGAAAATTGCTTCCTATTTGCTGGAAGTAAGTGAACAAGACCTCGAATGGGAACCCGGTAA
>Ga0114931_10006062_pt1 | contig 14904 bp, 12 predicted proteins | sample 2SBtaG_FD_89579 | JGI IMG/M metagenome (GOLD analysis project Ga0114931, IMG submission 89579) | Deep subsurface microbial communities from Kolumbo volcano to uncover new lineages of life (NeLLi) - 2SBTROV14_V59a metaG | ecosystem: Environmental > Aquatic > Marine > Volcanic | place: Kolumbo...
GACCGTCCGTCCGGAGTCTCGACCTTGATGAAATTGGCTCTCTTTCCCAATCGCTTCAGAATGGCCCCTGGCACCATATCGACGAGAAAGCCACCGTCGGCTGCACTTTCCAAATCCACGACCGCCGCATAATTCGCGACGCACATGACCCGTTCTGAATGGTTCCACATCGCGTAGCCGGAAGAATCCGTTCTGACTACGGAGCCTTTGCTCATCCAGCCAAGATAGTTGTCGTAGAAGTTCTGCACATAGTAGAAACTCTTCCTCTCTTTCAGGATGCGCACCCCGGTACCTAACAGGGCTTGATTGACAAGCTCGGCCTGAAATTTCGGTTCCTTCCGCAAATTAGCTACACTGATCTTGACGATTCCGAAGGACTTTTCCCGCAACCGTGCCTGGGGCAGAATTGCGATTTCATCCACAACCCGTGTGTCAGGCAAAGCTGCTTTTATTGAATCGACCACCAAGCTGACAAGAGTGGCTTCCTGCATTTCACCCGACAACACAATGCCGCCTCTTTCCCCCTGAACGGAGACATCGAAAACCTCGACCCGTTTGTCAGGCACATGCTCTTTTCGGACCTGATCAATAATCCGCTGAGCCTGGTTCGCATCGTTTCCAACTCCAGAGCCGCAACCTGCCATAAAGATGCTCAACCAGAGAGCGCTAGCAACGAAGCGAAGGACTGACTGCAAAGATTTACGGTGTTTCATCTTTTCCTCTTCCAATAATTGTAGGTTTAGTTAACCTCTGTTGGAGCCGCGCGGCCCAAAATCCAGTTCGAAATCAAACCCGCTAAAACAGCCGTCAAGCTGCCAACAACCGTGTACAACGGCCAGGCGATTTGCGTCGTTCGAATGACGATCGCCATCATGACGAGAGCCGTAAAAAAACCGATGATTGCGTCTCTTTGGTCTGCTTTTTTTGATAACATGCCCAGTAGAAACGCGCCCAGCAAACCGCCATAAGTGTAAGATGCGATCCCGAGTGCAACTTCGACGACGGTCCCCTGCAGCCCGATGAATGCCAGAGCAGTTCCGGTCAGAACAAGGCCCCAGGCCAGGGTTGCAAGGCGAGAAATTCGCAAGAGTTCGTTTTCCGATTTATTTTTACCAAATAGTGGTAGATAAATGTCGAGCACGGCGGCACTGGACAGACTTGACAGACTGCTCGATAGCGTACTCATGGCCGCCGCAAAGAGGGCGGCAACCAGAAGGCCACTGATGCCGCTTGGCATTTCCTCCACGATAAATTTTGGAAAGATACCATCGGCCCTGGTCAGTCCAAGTTCACCGAAAGGCAGACCGTCATAATAGGCAAACAACAAAATCCCTAGAAAAAGAAACAGGAGGAACTGCGCCAGAACCGCGACGCCACTGGTCGCCATCGCGAGTTGCGAAGATTTCTTGTCCTTGCAGGTGAGAACCCGTTGCACGATCAACTGATCGGTGCCGTGAGATGCCAGGCTGAAGATCGCTCCAGCGAACAGGGCTGTAAAAAAGGTGTACGGCTGGCGGATAAACTGTGCAAATGTCAGGTCACCGCCCGAATCAAACCATTTCAGTTTATTGAAAATGTCTGGCGCATTCCAGATACTCGCACCACCTTCCGGCAATCGGTTGAGAATAATCGCGGCTGCCAGCACCGCACCGGAAATATAAATAGCCATCTGCACAACATCCATCCAAATGACGGAGCGGATGCCACCAACATAGGTGTAAACAATCGTCAGCAGACCGATGAATAAGATGGACCAGGCATAAAATTGACTGTCGCTGAGACCAGCCATGACTCCGCTGCCTTTAATGATAATGGCTAAGGGAATGGCCGTGGCAAACAAGCGCACGCCATCCGCTAACAGACGTGTGGCCATAAATGTGATACTGGCGACGCTTCGCATGCTTTGCCCAAAACGGTTCCCAAGGTAATGGTAGGCCGTCGTCATCGTGCCTCGATAATAGGCTGGAATCATGAACCCCGCCACCAGCAACCTGCCAACGAGATACCCGATCGTAATTTGAATGAAGGTTAGATTACCCTGATAGGAAATAGCCGGAATGCTGATGAACGTAAGAACGCTGGTCTCAGTAGCAACGATACTGAAGGTCACCGCCGGCCATGGTATTTGTTTGCCTCCAAGGAAGTAGTCGGTCGTGTTCTTCTGATGACGTCCAATCCAGGCACCAATCCAGACCGAGATGCACAAATAAACAACGACGATAATGATGTCAGGTGTCGAGAATCCCATCTCGTCAATGGTCCTCCAGTTGTTCCGTCCGTTCCATGAACGATTTCGGAATAGGGTGACCAGAACTGAAAAACGCATGAAGCACAGCGGCAACCGCCGGTAAATGTCCGGCGGTGACATACCGGGTGTCGTCGGAGAGGAGGCGTTCCAGTGCCTGTCGTACTGGGGATCCGTTTTTCAATAAGCTGCCCGCAAGAGCAATGTTGAGGGGAGCATCTACATTGCATTGCGTTTTCCGGGCCGAATCACACAATCCTCTCAAGGCCTCCGCTGCCTCATTCACGCATTGTTGGGCCGTTGCATCCCCTTTGGCGGCATGCTCACAGACAAGACGGGCGCTGGATGAAATCATTTGTTGAGGGTTTTCTGATGAAAAAATAGCCGTGACAAGTTCATCCGGTTCAGAAAGGCCGTAAAAGCTAAGAAGTGCTTGTGTCAAATGGCTGGGAAGCCTTCCCTGCTCAAAGTCACTCAAGGCCAATCTGATGCATTTTCGGCCCAGGTCATAACCGCTGCCTTCATCGCCGAGTAAATAACCCCAGCCACCAAACTGCCTGTGCTGTACCCCATCGTCGCTGACCAGACAAATGGCCCCTGTTCCAGCAAGCAAGCTCATCCCAGGTTCATTGCCGTGGACGGAATAGTGAAACAGTTCAGCATCCGTCATGACGCTGACATGCGTGAGGCCGAGTTCCCCGACGCCAGCTTCGGCCGCCCGCCTCTGACACGTTCGACCCGCTCCAGCCACACCAAGAGTAGCCCACTCGATTTTTTGTGGATTGTCCCCTTCTAACAGGGCGTCCAGGAGTCCTTTCATATTCCGCACCCAAACGTCCTGCCCCAGGACGGAGATGTTTCCCGGAGGCCCGCTCTGAACGCGCACGTCAGAACCCGCCAGATCGGTTAAGACGCCCATCGACTTGGTGCCTCCTGTTTCGATGCCGAGAAAATAGATGTCTTGCACTGCACTGGAAGAGTTGCACATGATTTTCGATGATTTGCTCCGGGAATGATGGCCGTAAGGAACAGACCTTATGGATTCAGGCGATGCATGAGCCTTGGAAATGGTATCGCTTCCCGGAGGTGATTCAGACCACAAATCCAAGCCACGGCGCGTTCGATCCCCATGCCAAAGCCGGAGTGTGGCACCGTGCCGTAACGGCGTAAGTCCTGGTACCATTCAAAAGCCGCCATAGGGAGTTCGTGCTCTTCAATTTTATTCCGCAGCACCGCCAGGTCGTCCTCGCGCTGACCGCCTCCAATGATCTCGCCGTAGCCTTCAGGTGCAAGCACATCCACGCAGAGCGATTTCGAAACATCTTCCGGATCATTTTTCATATAGAAGGCTTTAATCTGAGCCGGATAGCGATGGACCATGACGGGTCGATCAAAGGCGGCGGAGATGTGTGTCTCGTCCGCGGCACCAAAATCGCCACCATAATCAAAATCAGAATTCTCTTTCTTCAAAATGTCGACGGCTTCGTCGTATGACACTCGGGGAAACGGTGTTTTAACCTTGGAAAGTGGATCCAGATTGCGTTCCAGTTTTTCGAGTTCAGGTTGTCGATTTTCCAAGACCCTCCGCACGATAAATGCGATGAACTCCTCGGCCAGTTCCATATCTCCCTCCAGATCCATAAATGCGACCTCGGGTTCTATCATCCAGAACTCCGTCAGATGGCGTCGTGTTTTGGATTTTTCCGCCCGGAAGGTCGGCCCAAAGCAGTACACTTTACCAAACGCCATCGCTCCCGCTTCCATATAAAGTTGCCCGCTTTGAGTGAGATAGGCCTTGGAGCCAAAGTACTCGGTCTCGAATAGCGTCGTCGTCCCTTCACACGCGTTGGGTGTAAAAACTGGTGCATCGACCAGGGTGAATCCTTGCCCATCAAAAAAATCGCGGCAAGCGTGAACTATTTCGTGGCGAATTCGCAAAATGGCATGCTGTTTGGAAGATCGCAGCCAAAGATGACGATGGTCCATCAAAAAAGTGGTACCATGTTCCTTTGGGGTGATGGGATATTCCTGAGCCAGATGGACAACTTCAAGATGGTTGACCTGCAGTTCGAACCCGCCAACCGACCTTTTGTCTTCGCTAACCGTGCCGGTAATGATCAGAGAGGATTCCTGTGTGATCTCCTCGCAGATGGCAAAAAGTTCCTCCGCGACATTGCCTTTGAAAACAACCGCTTGAATCAAACCGGTCCCATCCCGTATCAGCAAAAATCGCAGCTTCCCACTAGAACGTTTGTTGTAGAGCCAGCCATGAATGGTAACTTCTTCACCCACATGTTTCCCGACATCCGAAATATAGAGTTTGTTCGTCATTTAGGTCCACCCCTGTCGTGTTCACGAGACGTCATTTTGCGAGCAAAACGGGCGTACTCGTATTTCTAATCACTTGTTCGGTCGTGCTGCCCAATATCGCTTCCCGAATTCGGGAATGCCCAAAAGCACCCATCAAAATCAGATCGCATTTTTTGTCGTGGGCCACTTGGGGAATCTCTTTTTCGGGATTACCGGAAACCCCAACCGGTTCGACCGTGATGCCGTACGGTTCTAAATAAACCCCTGCTTCTTTCAAGAGTTTCCGCCGCACTTGTTCATGGTCGTGTACGGTCAACACGGTGACCGGGGCACAAAGATGAGCTGCCAATACACCCAGGATTTGCAGTGCCCGATTTGCTTTTTCGCTGCCATCGTAGGAAAAAAGCAACCGCTTTATTTTGTTGAATTTTTTGGGGGTGACGATGACCGGCTTAGGCCATTGGCGCACGACGGCATCCGCCGTGGCCCCGACCAGTTTCTTCTTCCACTTTTCAAATTCTCCCCGGGCCCCAATAATCAGGATATCGACAAGAGGTGCTTTTTCGCAAATCAGGTCCGCCGGGGCGCCGGTCAATTTCTCGATGGTGTGGTTGATTTTTTCTTTTGTCAGAATGGCATCGCATTTTTCCAGAACAGCATCCGCTTTTTCGTCCAGGATTTTCCGGGACTCCTCTTTGTAAACAGTCGAAGGCATGATCGGGACAAATCCGTCATTCCCCATGACCACCGCCCACTCAAAAATCCGAACGTCGACAACCGAGAGGACACGCACAACGGAGTCCAACGCTTTGGCCAGTTGAATGGCATATTTGAGTTGCGTTTCGGTATATGCCGAACCATCGACCGCCAACAGTATGGATTTCATCATAGCGGGTTGGTCACCCCAAATTTTCAACTTTAGCGGCCCGGGTCATCAATTCAAACACAGCCATCCTCGGGTTCTTGTTTTCAAACAGGACCTTGTACGACTCTTCGATAATTGGAACTTCCACACCGTATTTCCTGGCCAACTCGTAGGCGGACCGCGTTGTTTTGACGCTTTCGGCTACCATTACCATGGCACCAAGAGCCTCTTCCAACGTTTTGCCGCGGCCAATCTCTTCGCCCAAATGCCGGTTCCGGCTGTGTTTGCTCATGCACGTTACAATCAAATCACCCATGCCAGACAGGCCGGCAAAAGTCGTCGCCTCAGCCCCCAATTTCGTTCCAAGGCGTGTTATTTCAACCAGGGCACGGGTGATAAGGGCTGCTTTGGTGTTGTCGCCTCCCCCTACGCCGTCGATCACCCCGGCGGCAAACGCAGCGACATTCTTCAGGGCGCCTCCGAGCTCCACACCGATAATATCGTGGTGCGTGTAAACCCGAAAAGTTGCCGTCATGAAGGTATTCTGAACCCAGGTTGCCGTTTCCAGACTCCTGGAGGCGCAGACGACTAAGGTCGGAATCTGACGGCTTACTTCCTCCGCGTGACTCGGCCCTGAGAGGGTAGCAATCTTATTCTCGTCAAAACGCTCCGCGAGAATTTGGCTCACGCGCAGCAATGTGTCATTTTCAATCCCCTTTGCTACGCTGATGAAGACCGTATCCCCGTCAACGGTGGGGATGCCATTAAGGACGCTCCGAACGGCATGAGATGGCACCGCCACAATCAGGCCATCCTGGTTTTTTACCATTCTGGCAAGGTCGGGTTGAACCCTGACCTCTGAGGGCACTCTGCAATTGGGAAGATATTTACGATTTATGCCCTCGGTTGCGATGTTTTCCAGGACGGTACCATCACGGTCCCATACCGTTACAACATGATCGTTGCCAGCAAGCATCACGGCAAGTGTCGTACCCCAACTTCCAGCTCCGATAACGCCAAAACGCGCCACGTTTCGTCCTTTTACGTTACTTGTTGACCGACCCAATAATGAACGCTTCTTCCCCCGCGGCCCGGCACAAGGCGAGCACCGTTTCCACCGCCGCTTTCCTGACAATCAGCACCAGCCCAACACCTAAATTGAACACCTGTCGCATCTCTTCATCCGAGACCTGACCTTGCCGTTGCAGGAATGAGAATATGGGTGGCCATTCCCATGCGTTCCAATCTATTCTCAATGTCAGATTCTCCCGCAACAAACGTTTGGTGTTTCCCACTATTCCCCCGCCCGTAATATGTGCAATCCCTACAACACCTGGATCGCCTGCTATTTTCCTGATTAGTGGCAGATAATTTTTGTGTACCCGCAGCAGTTCTTCGCCCAGGGAACAACCCAGAACTTCGATCGTCTCAGACAAGCCAAAATTCCTGGTCTCAAATAGAATTTTTCGTACGAGTGAGTAGCCATTCGTATGAATCCCATTCGAAGCGATACCTATCAGCAAATCCCCGGGGGAAATCTTTTCGCCGTCAATGATTCCATCCTCTTCAACAACTCCCACGATGGCGCCTGCCACATCAAAGCATCCTCGCTGGTAGACGCCTGGCATTTCGGCGGTCTCGCCTGCGATTAGCGCACAATTCGCCTCCTTACAGGCCAAGGCCATCCCCCGAACAACACCTTCAACGACGTCAGATTGCAGTTTGTCGGTAGCGACATAATCCATGAAAAATAAGGGTTCCGCACCACAAACCGCGATGTCATTAATGCAATGATTTACCAGATCCTTTCCGATTCCATCGTAAACTCGCGCCATTTCAGCTAACTTCACCTTTGTTCCAACGCCATCGATGCTGGAAACCAGGACCGGGTTGCGAAAACGTCTCGTGTCGAGCCGGTAGAAACCTGAAAACAATCCTATCCCTTTGAGGACATTCTCAGAATGAGTCCCCCTGGCATGCGCCACAATTCCCCGCAACGCCTGATCGGCCTGGTTTAAATCGACACCGGCATCCTTGTATGACAGCTTCGTCATCCCGTTCCCCCAAGCGTTTTAGAATACAGTTGCCGCATCCGGCAAAAAAAATCAAGGGTTGACGCACGCTTGTAATCGGGATAGGTCCACTCATTCGGGACGAATGTATGACCACGATAAACAAGTTGAACATCGCCAAAGATGCCAGCCGCAATATGAATTCGATGCGCGAAGTTCTTATGCGATGCGACAACCAGTTTTGGCAATTCCATATAAGCGGGATCCAAATTCACGATTCCGAGGTTTTTTCGCATGGAACAACGCTCCATCTCCAAGCACTCAAGTTTGAGAGGAACCAGACGGTTTCGGTCACCCAAATTGGAGAAACTTATGAACTGCTTATGAAGCCCAGGCCCCATTTCCTTCCGATAGTAGGTTGTATGATCGAAGGCAAAAACATCCGACACCATGTCTCTTTCACCCAGAAGAGCCTTTCAGGTCAGTAATAAACCGTCAAAATCAACAAGGGGAGAAAAAGTAACAGCCACAACGAATTTGACGGGAGCCAGGCTATTTAGGCTAATTCCCTTCAATTTTGCCAAGAATCGCAAGTTCAACAAATACAGCCAATGTCAGCACAAAATGTACTAACATCGCAAGATAAATGCTATTGCTTTTTTTGACAAGAAACCCTAATGCCAAGCCCGATAGGCTGGCCAACACTATCCCATGAATGCCGCTTGGAGCGCCTACTTTATAGTGCATCAGGCCATAAAAAAAACCTTGACCGACCACGGCGGCTACCTCTCCGGCCGCGGTATTTAATTTTTGCAGCAGAAAACTTCGAAAAATAATCTCTTCCATGATGGCCATATAAGCCGCGAACCCGACTCCGATTACAAGTAATGCATCGAGGGGCCACGCAACGGGAACGGGGTTGTGTTCGGGAGAAAATGTTAGATAATTCCAGCTACAGGACAAAACCACAAGAGCCAGCATGACAAACAGGGATAGTCTGAAGTTTGACCCGGTTTCTCCAGGTCCGAAATAGAGATCCTTCCATTCCGGGCCTTCGAAAAAAATGACCATGACAAGACCCGCAAGAATCAGAATTAAGGAATATGGGTAGGTTATTCCCAATTCGTTAATGCCGACCGATAGAATAAGAAAAGTCAAAACCATCTGAAAGGCTTTGCCAAGGTCGATGGTCTTCCGCCGAAATCGTGTCGCTACCGTCAACAGCATCAAACCGGTTATGGCCCAATAGCCTTGTCCGAAAACAAAATAGACCAGACCGGCCGCTATTGTACTCAAAACTACAAGAATGGAATTACGCAATATTTTTCTTTGGGCCAGTATGGTTGGACAAAAAATAGTGGGAAGATGTAAACCAATGAAAAGTGCCGGGGGAGGGACTCGAACCCTCACGGACCGAAGTCCACTGGATTTTGAGTCCAGCGCGTCTACCAATTTCACCACCCCGGCAATTAACGAAAATAGTCGGATGTTGAGCGTAGCCTGTCGTAACGGAACCTAAACCCAGTGCCGAGGGCCGGGCTCGAACCGGCACGGAGATAAATCTCCGAGGGATTTTAAGTCCCTTGCGTCTACCAAATTCCGCCACCCCGGCAGCCGACTCTTCCAGATATTGGAATTATCCTCCACCTCAAGGATAACCTCAGAGGCGGCGATCGGACTCGAACCGATGAATAGAGGTTTTGCAGACCTCTGCCTTAGCCACTTGGCTACGCCGCCTTGCTCGCAATAAAAAATCAGAGCTACGTCAGCTCTGATTTTTGAGCATATTGGAGCGGGAGACGGGATTCGAACCCGCGACCCTCACCTTGGCAAGGTGATGCTCTACCATCTGAGCCACTCCCGCAGACCGCTAATCAATGTCAAATATAGAAATAATCAACTACCGATGCAAGTGCTTTTTGAAGGACTTGCAAGCGAAATCCAATCGCGGCAATAACCATCAAGAAAATCAAAAAAATGTAAAGTTTTCACTTTCAAGAGCAACATAATTTACCTATATTTAACGATTACTTCTGTGCCTGGACATAATGACATCATAGGGTTTGTTGCATGGAAACGATCGAGGTAAAAGAGCTAATCATCACTTGTGAAAAGTGTGGTTCCGTAAAAAAATTCGCCGTTCGTGATGAGGAGGATTCTGAGCGAATTTTCGCCGGATTTACTTGTGAGAAAAATTGTGGCAAACACCTCTACAGTTTCATTACAGTTGGAACACTCAAAAGAACTTGATGGTAAAATCAAAAAGCCCGGTCTCTTGCGACGCGGGCTTAATAGTGTGGAGCCGATGGGGATCGAACCCACGACCTCATGAATGCCATTCATGCGCTCTCCCATGCTGAGCTACGGCCCCTTAATTCCCTTCATTATAATCAAGCACGTGGGAAAAGTCAAGAAGATTACTACTGGATTTTCTTCTTTTCGATGAATTCCTGCAAGATTTTCTCCGCGATGAATTCATAAATTTGCGGCTTCAGGTAGGTACCCTCACAAATACGCCGCCGTATCTTATCTATTTTTAACTCACCTGAGTTGTCTGCGGGTCTCATCTATTCTCCACGATTCGTCCAGCCGTTCAGGCGACCGAACCCCTATTCTACATTCTTGTCGTAACATCCAACTTAACAAGAGCTTACTATTCTCAAAACACATCGACATAAGTTACAAAATCTTTACATTCTTACCGAATGGTTGCAAGACCGTAGGATCCTGGTAAGTCGTCTTTCACAAAATACTTAGTCATCGGCCTTTACACGAACAGGCTCACCCTCTTTGTCTTTGTGTGTTCATTCTACAATGCGTCTTTCCAGACACGGTTGCCGTTGTCAAATATCCCTTCCTTCAAGTCACGGGTGCGACTTGAGGTTAGGGTTTGCTCTGTTCCATTATGAAACTAGTTGAATGCATATCCCTTCACATTAGTTTGCTTGTATGTAACTTCAAATAGCAAACAGTCAAACCGCAACTGGTTCCCTCCAACGTTAACGCCCGAGTCGAACGGTTACGACACCGCGACACATCTCACCTCCTAAATTGCTCTAATCACCGCCCGACTCGGGTGGTTTTGTTTGAGTCCCGACGAAATTACGCACATGACGCGGAGGTGCAAGACCAAAACCCGTCACCTCACGTGGGCAGGCGTGTACCGGAAGGTTGAATGAGAGATTGCATTCCGAATTCGAACTTCAATAAGAATGAGGCGGGACCGTTTTTGGCATTTAACAGTCATATCATCAGGGCGATTCCTTGTTTGACGGCGACCTTCCCCGCGGTGAGCACCGCCTGACATTTGACGGTGCGAATTTAGCCAGCGGAACTTATATCTATCGCCTCAAAGCGGGTTCATTCACTGCCGACCGGCGCATGATTCTGCTCAAATAGTGTTTACGGAAACCTTCTTCTGAAATCAAAAAAGCCCCCGTGGATCGGGGGCTTTTTTGATGTACGCCAGGAGGGAGTCGAACCCCCAACCTCTAGCTCCGGAGGCTAGCGCTCTATCCAGTTGAGCTACTGGCGCATTTGATTTCTTGCCGCTTTAACGGTGTTGTGCATCAGCATCGCGATGGTCATCGGTCCCACGCCACCTGGCACCGGAGTGATGGCTTGCACCCGTTTTTTTGCCGATTCAAAATCGACATCCCCCACGAGACGGTACCCCTTTTCAGAATTTGGATCGGAAATGCGATTGACACCAACATCTATTACTACCGCGTCGGCTTTTAACATGTTCCCTCTAATCATTTCAGGCTGACCGGCGGCGGCAATTAAAATGTCCGCCTGCCTTGTGAATGACGCTAGATCTTGAGTGCCGGTATGGCAGAGCGTTACCGTCGCATTCCCTCCCCGCCCTTTTTGAGCCAAAATAAGGGCCAGGGGTTTGCCTACGATCAGACTCCGACCGACGATGACGACATGCTTTCCTGCCGGCTCAAAACCACTTCGAACCAGCAATTCTTGAACACCCAGCGGCGTGCAAGGAACGAAAGTGTCCTCTGCGGCAATGAGGAGACCCCGGTTCCTTGGATGAAAACCGTCCACATCTTTGTCGGGGTCTATTGCGTTAATAATTTCACTTTCCGCTATCCGGGGAGGGAGCGGTAATTGCACCAGAATGGCATGAACGGATTTGTCCCGGTTGAGGCGTTCGATAACCTGTAGAAGCATCTCCTGAGAGGTATTTTGCGGCAAGGTCACCGTATCAGATTTGAGGCCCAGTTCACTGGCCTTCCGTGTCTTCATTCTGACATAGATTTGCGACGCGGGGTTTTCCCCGACCAGAACGACTGAGAGAGACGGCGTCACTCCCGATTGCTTCAAAGCGGCAACATCGCCCGCGAGTTCGGCCAGGATGTCATCCGCGATTCGCCTGCCATCGATAACCTGAGCCACGGGAGTCACGGCAGGTTGATACGTTGGATGTCGGTGGATTTTCCGCTTGCGCTATCGACCGTGACCAAAACGGCGCACAAACGCATGTTGCTTTCCGCCGGTCGATAACGCACGGGGGTCTGATAAATGAATCTCCGAATGGCAAGGTCCGTCTGCAACCCGATGACGGAATCAAAAGGCCCGGTCATCCCGGCATCGGTCAGGTAGGCCGTCCCCTGTGGCAAAATTCGTTCGTCGGCGGTGGGAACATGTGTGTGGGTTCCGACCACCGCACTCACCTTGCCGTCAAGATACCATCCGAGAGCGATTTTTTCGGCTGACGCTTCGGCGTGAAAATCCACAAATACGATATTGGTCTCTTTTTTGAGGCGTCTGACTTCTTCGGCGCCCTGCCGAAATGGACAGCCGATCGCATACATAAAGGTTCGTCCCTGCAAATTCAGAACCGCAACTTTGACCCCCTCCTCTATTTCGATGACGGTGGACCCTTTGCCATGATTGCCATGAGGATAATTCAGCGGACGAAGAATGCGGTCATCGGTTTTCAACATATCATAGATATCCCGATTGTCCCAAATATGATTGCCGCTGGTAATCACCTGAACGCCGAGATTGAAATAGCGTTTAGCCAATTTGACCGTGAGACCTTTGCCCTCGCATCCGTTCTCTCCGTTGGCAATACAGAAGTCCACTTTATGTTTTTCCAGAAGACCGGGAAGAAGCTTGGTGAGTATTTCGAGACCCGGCTTTCCCACGATATCGGCGACGAAGAGAATGTTGATTTCCTTGCTGCTCAAGAGTCTCCTTTCTGAGGCATAATCTCAATCATTTTTTTATTTGGCGTAGTCAAATGAACGGAATTCCCGAATGACGGTCACCTTGATCTGGCCGGGAAACTCAAGCTCGGAGCGCAATTTCTTTACGATATCGTCAGATAAAAACTGAGCCCGTTTATCGTCGACGACGGAGTGTTCAACAATGACCCTCAGTTCGCGCCCTGCCTGGATTGCGTATGATTTGACCACACCGGGAAACTCCATGGCTATCTCTTCGAGTCGATTCATGCGTTTGATATAATTGGCGACCATTTCCTTCCGCGCACCACGCCGCGAAACCGAAATGGAATCCGCTAATTTAGTGAGAACCGTTATTGGCGAGATGACCTCCAGGTCTACATCGAAGGGCGCTTGATGCGCAATGGCGTTCTGCACCTTCTCGTTCTCGCCATATTTCTTCGCTAATTCCGGGCCGATCTCGTAGAATGGCGCATCGCTGTAATCCTCAGCCACTTTCCCAATATCGTGAAGCAGGCCAGCTCTCTTGGCAAGCGTTGCATCAAGGCCAAGGTGACTGGCCATTTCGCCGGAAAGCATGGCGACTTCGTGGGAATGCTGCAACAGATTTTGCCCGTAAGTCGTTCGGAAATGTTGCTTTCCGAGAAGACGTATCAATTCGTGATGAAGAGTGGGAATGCCAATATCCTGGATGGTTTGCTCACCAATTTCCACCATTTTTTCCGCTACTTCTTCCTTACTCTTTTCGACCACTTCCTCAATTCGACCTGGATGAATACGCCCGTCATAAATGAGTTTCTCAAGTGCTTGCTTCGCGACTTCACGCCTGACAGGGTCGAAACAGGACAAGACAACCGTGCGGGGTGTGTCATCGATGAGAACTTCAATGCCCGTCGCACTTTCGAACGCCCGGATGTTACGTCCTTCGCGACCGATAATTCGACCCTTCATCTCATCATCCGGCAACTCGACCGGCGAAACGGTTGTGTCGACCACGTGGCCGATTGAACAACGCTGGATCGCCTGAATCATGATTTCACGAGAATCGTCGCGGGCCGTCCTTTTCGCGGCCTCCTGTATTTCACGAATTTCGAAAGCCGTGTCTTGCCTGGCTTTCTCAAGCATATTTTGCATCTGAATCCTCTTGGCCTCCTCGGTGGTCAGGCCGGAAATTCGCTCGAGACGGGAATTCTCTTCTTGCAACAGGCTTTCTAGTTCAGCTTCCTGCTTCCGAACTTGTCCTTCTCTGGCGCTCAGAGTCTGAAGTTGGTTACTCAGTTCACTTTCTTTCTTATTAAGGATATCAACTTTTCTGTCAAGGTTCAATTCACGATTCGACAACTGCTTTTCGAGGCGTTGAAGTTCGTTCTGTTTTTCCTTGTTCTCCCTCTCTACCCGTTGTTTAAGTTGAAAACGTTCTTCCTTCGCCTCCAGGAGCTTCTCACGTTTAATACCCTCACTCTCGGCCTTCGCATCCTCGAGGTATTTTTCCGCTAACATGGAGGCCCGTGAAAGTTTTTTCTGGCCCAAATGCTGCCTTAGTAGCCAGCCCAGCAAAAAACTCACAACGGCACCCGCCAATACAGCCGCTACTATGATCATATTCATTCGCTACTCCGTTCCTCAGGATTCCGGCGAGGACGATGAGACAGTAAAGCAGAGGATCCGCAGGCGTGCGGGTGAGGTCTGGTTTTGTATGTGAGACTAGGAGTTGCCGAAATTCCAACGGTCTTTTGGCAAGATGTCGCTCTTTGGCAATGTGAGTCGTCTAAGTAGACACCGACTAATCCGTTGCCTTGTCCAGTGCATCCGACAAACGGCGCAGGCGTTCTTCTACTTCGCCGCCCTCGTCACTTCCCTTGCCTCGCTGCTGGAAGAGTTCGTCGGTAATGTTAAGTGCCGCCAGAATGGCAACCTTAAGAGACGACTTCGCTTGAGTACTCTGATCAATCTCTCGCATTTTTTTATCGAGATAATCAGCGACCTGCAAGATATAATCGGTATCCGTCTCAGGGCCGCTCTTGATTGGGTACTCAGTTCCGTAGATGTTAATTTTCAGAACTGATCTCCTAGATCTTCGATTTCCTTGAAAGCGTCGAGAAGTTTATCGAAACAACTCCTGACAAAAAAAAGACCAAACCGTTAAATCTACAGATACTGCAGTTCATCTAACTTCGCCAGCATTTGTTCAATCCGGCTTCGTATACGTGCTTCTTTGTCTTTCCCCAATGTCGCTTCTTCCTGGATGCGACTTAAATCGTGATTCTCCTC
>Ga0114931_10006063_pt1 | contig 14903 bp, 14 predicted proteins | sample 2SBtaG_FD_89579 | JGI IMG/M metagenome (GOLD analysis project Ga0114931, IMG submission 89579) | Deep subsurface microbial communities from Kolumbo volcano to uncover new lineages of life (NeLLi) - 2SBTROV14_V59a metaG | ecosystem: Environmental > Aquatic > Marine > Volcanic | place: Kolumbo...
ATGGAGCGACGAGTGGAATACGATCACCGCTATATCCGCGAATGGTCGCTCTGGATGGATCTGAAGATTCTGCTGCAAACGGTGGCGGTGGTTTTGCGTCAAGAAAACGCATATTAGGCCGGCGCTACTCTTCCTAGCCATGGTTTTGGTATACTTTCGGCAATCGCACTGGATGCAGCTGCCAGGAGAAACCACATGCCGTCACGAATTGCTTTCTTGTTTGCCCTCTACTTTATTGTCTCTTCTTCAGTACAAGCAGAGGCCGTATGGCCTCAGTTTCGTGGTGTCGATGGTCAAGGTCATGCCGAAGGCGAAGGGCTGCCGCTTGAGTGGAGCGAGGAAAAGAATATTGTTTGGAAAACGCCAATTAAAGGACGTGGTTGGTCGTCGCCGGTGTTTGCTGACGGAAAGATTTGGTTGACCAGTGCCACGGCTAGCTACGTCAGCGAGGCAGAGCGAGCGGCAAAGGTGGCAGGGTCGCCGGTTGCCGACGCGATGGAGGTGGCGAGCAAGGTTGTCTTATGGGCGATCGAGGTTGACCAGCAGAGTGGTGAAGTGCTTCGCAATGTGAAGGTTTTTGAAGTTGACCAGCCGCAGCCAATCCATTCGCTTAACACTTTTGCTTCGCCGACGTCGGTGCTGGCCGACGGGAAGCTTTATTATCACTTTGGAGCGTATGGTACGGCTTGTATCGATGTCTCGACTGGAGTTACGCTATGGAAGCAGAAGATTGTCGTCAATCACGATGTGGGGCCAGGCAGTTCTCCGGTGCTGGTAGGCAATCGTTTGATACTAACGTTTGATGGAGTCGACGACCAATTTATTGTGGGGCTTGATGCAGAGTCGGGTGAGATTGTTTGGAAGGCCGATCGCCCCCCGCTGGCCGCCGAGCGGGGCGACTTTCGCAAAGCGTTTTCTACACCGCTATTGATCGAAGCAGGAGGTAGGCAACAGGTGGTGATTCCTGGAGCCCAATGGTTTGTTTCATACGATCCTCAAACGGGTGAGGAGATTTGGCGGGTTGAGCACGGACGTGGATTTTCTAATGCTCCCCGAGCGGTTTTCGATGGTCAGCGACTCTTTCTTTGTACAGGTTTCATGAAACCGCAACTTTGGGCGGTGCGGCCTAATGGGAGTGGCGATGTGACAGAATCGCATGTCCAGTGGAAACAGAAAAAACAGATTCCTAGCATGAGTTCGCCGATCGTAGTAGGTCAAAGAATCTATGTGGTCAGCGATGGCGGAGTGATTTCTTGCTTTGATACCGTGTCGGGAGCCAAAGTTTGGCGGGCACGGATGGAGGGCAAGTATTCGGCTTCGCCCCTGTATGTTGATGGACGGTTGTATTTCTGTAGCCAAGACGGCCGGACGACGGTAATTGCTCCCGGAGACAAGTATGTGGAACTAGCGAGGAACGAATTAGACGGTCAGTTGATGGCATCGCCGGCGGTGGTAGACGCCGATTTGTTGCTGCGGACTGATACGCATCTTTATCGGATTGGCGCGACGCGGTAATTTTTTTCAGACCGGGACGGTCTGGCAATACTGATTTCAGTTAGAAATGAAAAAGCCCCGGCGAATGGCCGGGGCTTTTTCAATTTTTATGACTGCAGCGTTGATTACTTAAAAATCGCTGGGTTGCTTTTATCGAAGTCGGCGTTGGTGAGGTTGTCCAGCACCTTGACGTTGAGGTAGGTGTAAGATTCCTCAAGCGGTGGCGGATCTCCTGGCTTTGCTGGCCAGAGGTAGGCAGCATAGCGAATAGGGATACGTAATTCGTTATCGATGAAGAGCTCTGCTTTGTAGAAGCGGAAATTTCTTCGCGCGACAGGGTGCGTAACGACAAGTTGTGTCACAGGGCGTTTGTTGATCTTATTTTGGAAAGTCTGAACTTCACATTCGCCAAAATTAACATCGTTCGTGGCGACATTGATCAGTTCGGTAGTGAGGCCGCGGATGCCGATCTTCATGATGGGGTATTTTTGCCCCTTCATGGCAAGCGTGCCTTCAGGATCGAGTTCGATCGCACCGAGACGTCGCTTCCAACCGCAATCGCGGGCAACAAGTTTGCCCTTGCCTCCGCCGGGAAGGTCGTTGTAGAGGCACTCGCGACCCTTGCAGGGGCTTAGGAAGTACATATAAACCGAAAAAGGGTGGTGGCGTACTTTGATAAATGCAATTTCTTCATCCATAAGTTCGCCGTTGATGCGTTCCTGCTTCCTCAGGATAGCGCTGTAGCCAGGTATGTTCTTGTCAAGAAACTGTAGGCTTTCTTGAGCCACACGCAGGGCGGGCATAAGAGGATGCTCGCCAGGGCGCTGGGTAAGATCGAAAGGAGCCTGAGGGAGGGCAACCTCGATGCGTGCCGCGAGCTGAGTGGTTTCATTTGCGGGCTCCTCGAGCGCCACCCGATAAATAGGTTGAGTAAGCCGGCCAGCAGGATCGGCTTGCGTCTGAGAGCTAAGAGAAACAATGCTTGCCGCCAGGGTCAGCAAGGCAGCAGCGTGGGAGAATGACGAAATCCTTCGCATGATTTATTTACTCCGGGGAGGGGTAAGGCAAAGCACTAATGACGCCTTTTTTCCAGAGATGGGCCCAATGACGAAACAGGAAATGCAGTATTTTATGCAAATACTCGCGCAGTTCTCACGTTGCGTTTTTTCGAATTTGGGTATTTTGGAATTCGTCACTTGCCTAAGCTCTATTAAAGATTAGTCGCTGTGGGGGCTAAAATCCAATTAAACCGAGCAGCGTGGCACGTCCCGTCATGCTCGCACCATCTGTTAATGCGGATAATTCACAATATTTGGTGCAAACGGTATACCACAAGACTGGTCTGCACAAGACGCATTAGCGCGGGGCACAAAGGGTATTGGATGGGCTTGGTGTGAATCAAGGCTGGTAGGGCTATTGGTAACTATCGCCGGTCGTAGTAGAAACAATTACAATTTCCGGATCAGGGCTGCGGCTCAACGCAATCGGTAAAAGCGGAAAGCGGAAAGCTGGAAGAGGAATACGAGGGGTTGCTAGCATAATCACCTAGAAAAAAGTGCATCATGAAAGAGTCTGTCGCAAAATTTGTGCCGATCACCTCGGAGGCATTTGAAGAAAATGCCTATCTCGCCTATCTTCCGACGAGAAGTGATTGTGTTGTGTTCGATCCTGGGCTAGAGCCTGAAAAGATTTTGACAGCGGTCTTCGAGCGTAAGCTCGAAGTGGTGGCGATTTTGTGTACGCACGGGCATGCCGACCACATTGCTGGAAACCGAGCTTTGAAAGAGCATTGGCCTGACGCGCCATTGATCATCGGCGTGGGCGACGCGATCAAGCTGATTGATTCGGCGGAAAACCTCTCGGCTGGCTACGGTGTGCCGCTGACGAGTCTGCCGGCGGATCAAACAGTCAGCGAAGGCGACGTGGTTGAGTGTGCCGGTTTACGCTTTGAAGTTCGCGAGACCCCGGGGCACTCGTCGGGGCATGTGGTGTTCATCGCATCAGAACTAACACCGATACAAGTCGTTGGCGGCGACGTATTGTTCTCTGGTAGCGTGGGGCGGACCGATTTGCCGGGCTGTAGTTTTGAGGTTCTTGAACGCTCGATTCGTGAAAAGCTTTATACGCTCCCCGATGAGACGATCGTTTTGCCAGGCCACGGGCCAGCGACGACCATCGGAAAGGAGAAACGCACAAATCCGTTTGTTAATGATAAATGACAAACTACGAATGACGAATGCTGCTGGGTATTCGTCATGCGTCATGCGTCATGTGTCATTAGGGTCTTCTCCAAATAGCAGAGCAAAGAAATTAGCGTCTCTTGCAAGTTGTGTTTTTTTCCGGTTAGTTCGCTGGTTGATGTGACAGGGACGGTAATTTCTGCGGGGCTATTTCTGCCGTCGTTATTTACGTTGAGCCCGATGCCAACAACCGCTATTCGCTGCTTACGATTTGACTGATGGGGCACATCGATAAGGAGGCCCGCGATTTTGGCGTTGGCGATGTAGATGTCGTTTGGCGGTTTGACGTGTACCAATTTGTCGCTGCCGCTCGGTCGGAGTGCCACTCGGAGATAATCCGCTACTGCTTGAGCGATAGCTAATGAGAGCTGGCCAGAACTATGAGCTTGCGCAAATTTTTGCGGAAGAGGCATTATCAAACTAAAGAGCAAAGCGCCGTCGGGCGACCACCAACTCGCGCCATCGCGTCCGTGGCCAGCAGTCTGACGCTGGGCCACAACCAGAGCTGGAACCGTCAGTGACGGGTCAGCACACAGCTCAAGAGCTCGATCTTGAGTAGAGCCAATGGTGTCGAAGATTTCGGCATACTGGAGCAAGGTTTGCTGAAGTAACTCAGGTTGACAGAAGACGGGCGTCATAGTGTTTGAGGCAACTCTTAAAATATTGGGTCGCCGAGGAAAGCCAGGGGATTGCAAAGTCCTGGCTTCGTTTTATGAGTGGACGCTACTTGGCGGTTCGACCGAGGCGATCGTTGGCCCGGCTTGTGGTGGGGACTCGTGTACGGCGACCTGAGGGTTGGCAGGGAATTCGAGTGTAAAACGACTTCCGCGACCGACTTTACTGTCGACTAGGATTTGTCCGCCGTGCTCTTCGAGAATCTTTCGGCTGACCGGCAGACCTAAACCAGTTCCTCGACCTCCTTTGTGGGAGACGAAGACATTGAAGATCGAGTCGATTTGGTCGGGCGCAATGCCGGCACCATTGTCCTCGATCACCAAACGTGCGAGCTTATCGGCCAGATCGTATGCCGCACTGATGGTGACCGTTCCATGCTCGCTCTCATCGCAAGCATCGAGAGCGTTGGTGACGATGTTGAGAATCGCGCTGTGCATTGCCTCAGGATCGAACATAAGCGTGGGCATGTCTTGGGCGGGGAGCCACTGTAGCTCAACGCCCAGTTCTTCGGCGCGAGACTGGAGGTGCTCGGCGACTTCGCCAGCAACTTCGTTCAGATCCGATGGCTTAGGCTCGGGTTGGCGTTCTTTGCTGAAGGTGAGCATGTCCATCACGAGCGAGGAGATTCGCTGCTGATTGCGTTCGACGATTTTCCACCCCTTGCGAATCGTGTCGACTGCCTTGGCAGACTTTTCGTCATTGGCATCGTCGAGTCCAGCAACGCCATCGTGATCTCCCAAGCCTAGCTCGATAAGGTAACTGCCGCCGCGTACGCCTTGGAGAATATTCTTGATGTGGTGTGATAGCGAGGCGATCGTTTGGCCTACCGCGGCTAAGCGTTCGGCCTGAACCATGGCTTTGTAGTAGGAAGTGTCTTCGACGGCCAAAGCCGCTTGGTGGGCAATTGCGATCATCAGCCGAAGATGTTCCTCGGTAAATTGATCGGCTTTCCCTTCGTTCATCAGCATCCGCTGCGGCGTGATCGAAGTATCGATATAGATGACTCCGACCACATTGTAGCGGCCTTGCATCGGGACGCAGATCGCTTCGCGTACGCCTAGTTTGACGATGCTCTTGGCCGGGTCCCAGCGTTTGTCGTCGCGTGCGTCGCTAGTGAGTACGCCTTCGTTGTGCTGGACCACGTAATCAAGAATCGTTTTGCTGATCGTGATTTTCTCGTCGGAGCGGACGCCGCGGCGATGCCGACGTACCTTGGGCACGAGTGCATCGGTTTGGGTGTCTTTGAGCATGATGCAACCTCGATCGGCATCGACCCATTCGAAGATCATTTCCATGATGCGCGCGAGCAACTGATCGATATCCATTGTGTGGCTGACCGCGAGTGCGGTACGGTACATGATCTGCAGATTACTGCGAGCGCGAGCGATCCAGGGGCTGGAAGAGTCGCTGGCTTCGGGGAGCAGCCACTCGCTGCCTTCGGTGTGGCTCAGGGCGGCAACAATTCGAGAAGCGTCGTCCTGGGCGGCTTGAGGAACGATGTCGATTTTATCAGCCACATTTTCGTCGGAAACTTCTACGAAGCCGGTGTAGAGCAGCAGCGACTTCCCCAACTGAATTTGGTCGCCGCTCACGAGTTCGCGTTCCGAGGCTGACTGCCCGTTGACAAAGGTGCCATTCGAACTGCCCAGATCACGCAAGATGTAATTGTTTCCACGCTGAACGAATTCGGCGTGTGCGCGCGAAATCTCCGTATCGTGCAGCCGCACAGAATTGTTCTGGGTACGACCGACCGTGTGAACTGTCTCTTCCAGTTTGAAACGCGTTCCTTGATCGCGTCCCTGGATGACAAACAGCGATGCCACCGAGATTCATTCTCCGTAAGAAAAGAATAGAAATGGGGGAGAGGGCGGAGGCTAGAGGCGAGGGAACAGCTAGGTTTCCCTTTTCTTCGCCTCTCACCTCTAGCCTCTCATCTCTCTTGCTGGCTGGCTTCCCAGCAGACTCTCAATTCTACGGATTAACGGCCCATAATGGTAGGGTTTGGAAACGAATTGTTCTGTGGTTAAAGGGCCAATTTGCCTCTTCGTGGTTCCGAGTACGACGATTGGGGTGTCGCTAAGGCTTGCCAAGCGGCCCAGATCGAGCGTTTCTTCTTGAGACGAGCTCGTGCTGCTCTCGACATCGAAGACGATCAGATCGGGCGTTTTCTGCCGGAGTAGTGCCGTGGCACAAGACGGTCCTGCTGCCTTGATCGTCTCAGCACCCTGCCTACGAAGCAGTGTACTGAGGATATCCCGAGCCTCAGCCGAGGAGTCGACAATCAGAATTCGAGCGGGAGGGGACAAGCAGAAAGCTCCGTTTACCGGTGGGAGATTGTTATGGAGGGGCAATTGTGGTGGGAACTCGGACCCACGATAAGCTGAAATCAGCAAGCCGTGCATCTGAGCAGCGGGAGCATACGAATCGGGATCGGTCGTGTCAAAGGCGGATTTTGCTGGGTGCGCTCTACCGTTGACGGCTTGAGGAGCCCGACACAGAATTCACAGTGGGGATTCAATGGCTTCGCTTCCGCACAGGGCCTTTTTGGAGAGATTCACCCAGATGACGAATTGGAACCAAATCAGAATGATCGTTAACCGAGAATTATTTGTCGCACTACTGATAGCAATAGCTTTAGTCTTCTCGAATGTTGGCTTAACCAAGGAAACAGATTCGGCCAGTACGGCTTGGCTGACTCGGGCGGCGCGGTACTTGTCTTCTGATGAACTCGAAGGTCGAGGGTTGAGTACGCAAGGAATTGGTCGGGCGGCGGAGTTCCTTCGCGACGAATTTCGAATTGCGGGCCTTGACCTTTCTTTAGGAGAGAAAGAGGGGTTTCAAAGTTTTCCCTTTGCTGCGAACTCAAAGTTGGGTCCCGGAAATCGGTTGGAATTGGTCGCTGCCGGTAGGGCGCCAGTGATTGCAGCGTTGTCGCCTGAACAAGATTTCACACCGCTGGCGATGAGCGGCAACGGGGATTTTGATTTGCCGCTGGTTTTTGTTGGCTACGGAATCAGCGCTCCAGATCTGGAGTACGACGACTACGACGGGGTAGACGTCGAGGGTAAAGCAGTCGTAGTGCTTCGACACGAACCTCAACAAGCCAATCCGCATAGCAAGTTTGACGGAACAGAAAACTCTCGACATGCTCCGCTGAGTACTAAGGTGAGCACTGCCTACCAACATGGCGCTGCCGCAGTCATTTTTTGTACCGACCAGTTCGAAGTCGAGCGGCGGGCCGCCAATGCGAAGAAGCGGCTAAAAGCAGCGATTGAACAATTGGATGAAGCGCGTACTTCTCAGACGTCGGAAGAGGAAATCGCGAAAGCCCAGCAGCGTGTCGAGCGTTGGCAAGGCAAGGCGAGCGGCGACCACGACGAGCTGTTGGCATTTTCTGCAGGCGAATCGTCGACGCCACGTGAAATCGCGGTTGTTCATTGTCGCCGCCGCGCGCTGAACAAACTTTTCGCAACTGTCGGTCAGCCCTCTTTGAGTGACCTTGAAACGGCAATCGACAAGGGCCCCAAGCCACATAGTTTTGAGCTAGTTGGGTGTCGAGCAAGGGGAAACATGTCAATCGAGCGAGAGATCGTTGAATTGGCTAACATTATTGGAACGATTCCAGGAAAAGGGCCCTTGGCCGATGAAACGGTGGTGGTGGGCGCTCATTATGACCACCTGGGTCGCGGCGAAGCGGGATCGGCAGAGCCTGACAGTACGCAGATTCATAACGGGGCAGACGACAATGCGTCGGGCACCGTGGTGCTGGTCGAAATTGCTCGTCGGCTAGTTAAGCAAGAGAGACCCTCGAGTCGGCGGATCGTTTTTGTCGCCTTTTCGGGCGAAGAGCGTGGACTGCTTGGCAGTGCCTATTTTGTGCGTCATTGCCCCGTGCCACTGGAGAGTATTGTGGCCATGGTAAATTTCGATATGGTCGGTCGGTTGCGAGATAACAAACTGATCGCCAGCGGGTTTGACACCGCGACTCAGTTTGATGGTTGGCTGGATGAGATCAACAAGCGACATCGTTTTGAGTTGGCCAAAGATTCGGGAGGCTTTGGGCCGAGCGACCATGCGACTTTTTATGCGAAGCAGATACCGGTGACTCATTTTTTTACCGGTGCCCATAGCGACTACCATCGCCCCACAGATGATTTTCATTTGCTAAACCTCGAAGGCATGCTCCGTGTGAGCGAGTTTGGGGTGGACTGGATTACGAAACTGGCCACCTACGAGGGGAAGATTCAATACCAACAGGTCGACCAGCCAAGCCAAACCGCGGCGAGTAAGAATCCACGGCCCTATTTTGGGAGCATTCCTGACTTTGGCGGGGGAGGCGTTGGATATGCAATCTCGGGAGTCGCCACGGGCAGCCCCGCCGATGACGCGGGCTTGAAGGGTGGCGACGCGATTGTGGCACTGGGCCCACACAAGATCGGCAACCTGGAAGACTTCGATAATGCACTGCGAAAGTTCGAGGCGGGCGACAAGGTGTCGATCACGTTCACGCGAGGTAAGGAGCGGATTGAGTCGGAAGTGGTCCTTGATCCGCCACGCTAGCATGGGGGAAAGTTTGATGTGAGATGTTTGATGTTTGATTGAAGCATCGCCTAGTCGGCGTCTTTCTCTGCAAAAAATGCTTAAAAAGGCCGCTGAAAATGCTATTTACGGCGTGACCACTTCTCGGCACAATACGCCCCGCAATTTACCCGCCGCTCCCTCCCGTGTGTTATTCGGGGCGTGCCTTTGCGCAAGGGCCGGTTACAAGATGTTCGGTCAAGGACGACCTTTTTCAGCAAGGAGTGCTGACGTGAAGACATTACTACTTTCGACGATCGTTTCTGTTTTCCTTCTTTCGCTCGCACCCCAGGCCGTTGCTCAACAAGCAGGCCCAAGTGCGAATGCAACTCGCTATGGCATCGCTGTAGTCGATGTGAGCTATATCTTTAAGCAATACAAGCAGTTTAGTGGAGCGATGGATGGCTTGAAGAAGGAAATGGAGGCTGCCGAAGGAAAACTGAAAAGCGAACGCGACGCAGTTCAAGGCAAAGAAGAGATGCGCAAACAATACAATGTGGGCTCCCCTGAATTCAAGCAGCTCGACGAAGAGATTGCCCGGTTGAAGGCGGAGTTCAATCTCTCGGCGGGTCGCATTCGCAAGGACTTCTTGGAACGCGAATCAAAAGTCTATTATCAAACTTATCTGCAGGTCAGCAATGCGGTCCAGCATTACGCCCAACAGCACAACATTGGGTTGGTGTTGCGATTCAATGGCGATCAGATTGACCCCAACCGTCGAGAAGACGTGTTGCGAGCCATCAACAAGCCGGTCGTGAGCCAGAATAATATTGATATCACTCCCGATGTTCTGGCGTTGCTGAACCGTGGCGGTGCGGCACCTACCGGAAACTCGCCGGTTGCGTCGAAAGCGAAGCCTACTCGCCGCTAGGCGAAGCCAACGAGATGTGCCTAGTTGCCTGTTTATACCTATTGATTCATTGAGTTTCGCTGCCATGTTTAATGTTCGACCGCAACAGACCATTCGACGACCGATCGAGGTGGTTGGATATGGTTATTGGAGCGGAAAAGAAGTACACGTTGAATTTCGTCCGGCAGCGGTCGGCACGGGAATCACCTTCGTGCGAGACGATATGGGGCCAGAGGCTTCGATACCGGGTCGTGTCGAGTACCGTACCGAGGTGCCACGACGCACGAACTTGAGTTCAGGCGGTGCGGGCGTCGAGATGGTCGAGCACATCATGGCGGCTTTGTCTGGATTGCAGATCGACAATTGTGAGGTCGGTGTTGACCAAGCTGAAATGCCTGGATGCGATGGTTCGGCGATTGAATTTGTCGACGCTTTGATAAGCGTCGGTATTGAGCAGCAAGGTGAGGAAGTCGCTCAACTTGAGATTACCGAGACTCTACGTCTAACAAGCGGTGCAGCTTGGATTGAAGCTCACCCGGTGGCCGATGGGAGTTATTCGGTGGCGTTTGAATTGGACTATCCCGAAGACTCAGTCATCGGTCGACAGTCGGCCGCATTGGAAATGAACTCTGATGAATTTTGTCGAGAAGTAGCCCCTTGCCGTACCTTTGTATTACAGCGAGAGGCAGATGAGATGATTCGTCGGGGCCTGGGCACCCACGTCACTCCGCGTGACCTGTTGATATTCGGCGACCAGGGGGTTGTTGGAAATCAGTTGCGGTTTGAGAACGAGTGTGCTCGTCACAAAGCATTGGATCTGATTGGTGATATGGCTCTGACAGGCCATGCGATCATTGGTCGAATCGTTGCCTATCGCAGCGGGCATAAGCTCAATGCGGCCTTGGCACAAGAGTTAGTAACAAGTTTTGCATCGGTCGCAGCAGTACGGGCGACCGCGTAATCGCAACAATGCCAACCACTGGCAGCCTCCACCGAGAGTGAAAAAAGATGGCATCGAGTATCGCAGCAAATGCTTGGGTCGACCCGCGAGCCGAGATCGACGAAGACGTTGAAATTGGCCCTTTCTGTACGATTGGCGCGGGAGCGAAGATCGGGCAGGGAACGCGACTGCTAAACCATGTGACCTTGATGGGAAAGGTGACCGTCGGTCGCGAAAACGTCTTCTACCCCAATGTGGTGATCGGCGGCGAGCCGCAGGACCTGAGTTATAACGGCGGTGAAACTTGCGTCGAAATTGGCGATGGAAACACGCTTCGCGAAGGCGTCACGATCAATCGAGGCAGCGAAAAAGAAGACGGCATTACCCGATTGGGCGATAACAACTTCTTGATGGCTAATGTCCATGTTGCCCATGATTGTAAATTGGGTAGCCATATCGTGATCGCGAATGGTACGTTGCTTGCTGGCCATGTGCATGTCAAAGATTATGCTTCGATGTCAGGCAATTGTGCGATTCATCATTATGTGACTATCGGAAGCTACAGTTTTCTCGCGGCGCTGAGTCGTGTGCTTCACGATGTGCCGCCCTATATGCTAGCCGAAGGCACTACCGCGCATCCTCGCTGTATCAATATCGTTGCCTTAAAGCGAAATGAATTTTCAACGCAAGCGATCGATGGTCTCGCGGCTGCTCATCGTTTGCTCTACCGCACGAAGGTCGGCTTGAACCACGCTCGCGAGATTCTTCACTCGAGCGGACAATCAACGCCCGAAGTCGAAAGGTTGCTCACCTTTATCGAAAGCCAACAAGAAGGAAAGCACGGCCGAGGTCGCGAAGTAAGGAGAGCAGCGTGAGTCGATTGCGATTGGCGGTAGTCGGGTCAGGGCATTTGGGTAGAATCCATGCACAGCTAGCCGCGGCGCTGAAGAATGTCCAACTCGTTGCAGTTGTCGATCCCGTTGCTACAGCGCGCAAGCAGGTAGCAGCCGATACCGGCGCAAAGCCGCTGGCCGACTACCGGGAGTTGTTCGGCACGGTTGATGCTGCAGTGATTGCAACACCAACGATCTACCATTCGCAAGTCGCCACCGATTTGCTACACGGTGGTTTGCACTTGTTAGTCGAAAAGCCAATGACTTCTACGCTTGCCGAGGCCGAGAAGCTTGTGGCCCTCGCCAGAGGGCAGCAATTGGTGCTGCAGGTCGGGCATGTGGAACGATTCAATCCCGCGCTAATTTCTGTGCGAGAAAAACTCGATGATCCAAAATTTATCGAGGCGCGCCGCGCTAGTGGCTACACGTTTCGGTCGACCGACGTTGGTGTCGTAATGGATTTGATGATTCACGACATTGATGTGGTTCTTAGCCTTGTGCAATCTTCGGTCTCGCGCGTCGAAGCAGTCGGTTTCTCGGTGCTTGGCGACCATGAAGATATGGTTAGCGCCAGATTGCATTTTGCTTCGGGTTGCGTTGCCAATCTGACCGCTTCGCGTGTGAGCTACGCACCCGAGCGAAAGATGCAGGTGTTTACTGGCCAGTGTTGCGCGACGCTCGACTTCGCGACTCGCCGCGCGTCGATCATCGAGCCGATCCCCGAGGTTCTTGACCGAGAGTTTCAGGTCGAGGCCCTTTCTGGCGAGCAGAAAAACCATCTTCGCGAGCATCTTTTTAGTGACTTGTTGATTCGCCAAGATTTGCCGGCGGTGGAAAACAACGCGATCGAGCAGGAGTTGCTCGATTTCGCTACCGCGATTCAAACAGAAGCCAGCCCCCAGGTGACTGGCAACGATGGCCGAGATGCCATTGCGGTGGCTGAGCAAGTGCTTGAGCAGGTCGCAGCGCACCAGTGGGACGGTGCCGCAGGCTCGCGTCGCGGTGCTCTGGCAATGCCATTAACGCCCACGGTTCTCTCGGAGCCGGAACAATGGTCGGAAGACGATACCGTGGTGCGGAAGCGTTTGGCTGGGTAGCGAAATGAGCAAGCTGAGGTGTACTCGCTCTCTGTTTTTGTCGGGCTCGGGGACGAGCCGGCTCGCTGTCTTTGGTGTCTTTTAGTTAGGTGTTTGCCAGCCTCTACGCCAGATCACGCTCTTCAAAAAAGATCAGCGCCAGCAGCATTGCCGCCGTGCAGTAAAGAAAACTGTAGAGCAGGGCCATCCAAAGGTACTCGGCGGGCACGGTCGACGCGCCGGCAATCGCGCCTTCGATTTCGTAATGGTCGAGCACCGGCAGCATGACCGAGATGAGCCGACCGATGAATTTGACAAACACGATCTCGCCGGCTGCCGACTTGACGATCAAGGGACCTAAGTGGCCTAAAACGTAGACCGAGCCACAAATCACCAAGTTGGGGAGCATGGAGACCCGGGTAGAGATCGCGACGCTGATCGCAGCCATTACGACCGCTTCGTAAAACGCGAGGACAAGCCCAGGCACGATTCGCACCACTTCTTCGTAGCAAAGTTGCCATTCCGGCATCGTTTTTGAGGACTCCCGCGCATCGTAGACGACTTTGTACGAGACGGTGAGTAAAAAGACGACGCCCAAAATGATAAACATCAGCAAGATGGGCCAGACAATACCGAGATATTTTCCTAAGATAAACTGGCGGCGTCCCACCGGTTTGGAAAGGACCGTGAGAGCCGTGCGGCCTTCAATTTCGTCGGAGACCGACACGCTGGCGGTCCAGAGTGCAACCATGATGGCGAGCACTTTGATGGTCGTCATGCCCGACGTTGTGAGCATTTTCACGTCTTCGCCAAACGTGTTGTAGGGAATGTAGATATACGCCACCAGCGCTACGATGCCGACGATTGTAAGCAGCATGAAAAGCGGTTGCGAGACCGCCTCTTTCGCAGTGGCAGTGGCAATGATCGAGACCCGAGGCGCCAGTCCGCAAATAAGCAGATAAATCAGGTAGAGGGCAACTACGCTACTGGCACTTACCAGGAGGCCGTGGACTTCTGGCATTTCTACTTCGGTTAGAAATGTTCCTTTGACAACGGTTGGCAGATCGCTTTCGTTGGTGATGAAAAGCCGATCCACGTTCTCTTCGAAGGCACGTGGAAGATTGCTGCCGGGCGACCATTGGTAGAGCTGTCCTCCCTCGACCAGGACCAAAGGCTTGGTGAATCCCTTTCCTGCTTTGATATTAAGAGCAACGTCTTGTTCGCTCTCGATCGAATATCTCACCAACTCATCTATGTGGAAAGCAACATCGCGAACTTCGAAATCGGTCTTGTTCGCAGGGACACTGACTTCGAACGTTACTGGGCCAACATGCCGCATTCGTTTGATTGAGGAGATCATGCGCTCGAGCGGCATGATAGGCGTGGCGACTACCGCGATGACTGCGAGGGCAAGTAGTGTATAGCTGACTGGGAGTAAGATGCCTTCTTTAACCCTGACCCAAATCGAGCGAGCGAGTCGGCGATTTGCGATAGCACAAATGCCCCATAAGAGGAGCAAAAACAAACTGCCAGCCGTTGCGCCTACCGCAAGTAGCCAGATCGGAGTAAGCCAAACAGAGAGATTCGTCATAGGGAGGCTGTTGGTAGTACGATTGAGAGTTGAAGAGAAGGAAAAAGCAATGATTGCTAGCAACAAACTATGCTAATAACGAATCTCGAATTTTGCAAATTCGTTGCTCGGAGGGCGCTCGCCCCTGGGGCAACGGGCGCTTTCGACGTTTCGGATCTGGTCTGACATTCGTTCGGCTATCGCCGCTAAAAAGCCTTCGAGCTGGTCTTCTGGGCCCTCGACCACGAGCTCGACACGCCGATCAGGCAAATTTCGCACATAGCCCGTCACGTCGAAACCACGGGCGAGTGTGCGTGTGGTGTAGCGAAAGCCTACTCCCTGGACTTCACCTGAGTAAATGATTTGCCGACGTTGGAGGGTTGAGGTAGCCATGGAGAAATGACGAATGACGAAATGGGGAATTACGAACTGCAAATATAGCGTAATGGGGCCCTGTTTTCTAGTGGGGTGCAGCCTGCCCTTTGTCGTTTTCAGGCAGCAGCCTGGTAGGATCTCATAGTTTGCAGGCGATTCCGGCGGCGTTTCCAGAAGCTGTCGAAGTCGTTGGTCTCGCTAATGTGGTCGGC
>Ga0114931_10006064_pt1 | contig 14900 bp, 11 predicted proteins | sample 2SBtaG_FD_89579 | JGI IMG/M metagenome (GOLD analysis project Ga0114931, IMG submission 89579) | Deep subsurface microbial communities from Kolumbo volcano to uncover new lineages of life (NeLLi) - 2SBTROV14_V59a metaG | ecosystem: Environmental > Aquatic > Marine > Volcanic | place: Kolumbo...
CCGTACTCGATTTTTCCAAACCTCACATAGAGTGACTATGCTCGGCTTGGAAAAATCTCCGTGCGACGCTATAAATACCGCTCTAAAAGCTCCTGAACTCAATAATTTATGCAACCTTAGGGTTTATACTGCGATCGGTCAGATCGATATTTCTGTTTCCGGATGGTTTACCGCATCAATGCCAAGACTCGCCGCCAATCTGCGCTATCTGTTTAGCGAGTTGCCCTATCCTGAACGCTTCGAGGCCGCCGCACGGGCAGGCTTCAAGGCGGTTGAGTATCAATTTCCCTACGATCACCCGCTGGACGATACCCGCCAGGGCCTGCGTCAATGCGCGCTGAAAATGGTACTCATCAATATGCCGCCAGGAGACTGGGCTGCGGGCGATCGGGGTTTGGCGGCCTGTCCTGGCCATGAACTGCAATTCAACGCGGCTTTGGAGCAGGCCATTGATTATGCCCGGGCATTGGAATGTCCGCGTATCAATATTCTGGCAGGCATCCCAAAGGAGACGGGGCAAGCCCATGAGGTGTTGCGTGCGAATCTGTCATGGGCGGCCAGGCAGTGTGGGAAGTGGCATTTGGAAATTCTGCTGGAAGCCATCAACAACATCGACATGCCGGGGTATTTTGTCCCCAACGTCGGTATGGCCCGGGCGCTGATCACGGCTGTTGCCGCACCGAATCTGCAGCTGCAGTTTGATGCCTACCATGTGGCCATGGCCGGAGATGACCCGGTCGCGCGAATTATCGATGGTCAGCCATTGCCGGGGCACGTGCAGATTGCCGATTGTCCCGGCCGCCATGAGCCGGGCACCGGAACGCTCGATTTCGCCAGCTTTTTTACCGCCCTTGAACAGCGGGGCTATACAGGCTGGGTGGGTTGCGAATACCAGCCGGCCGTCTCGACCACGGCCAGTCTCGATTGGGCGCGGCAGTATTTGTCACCATGCTAAGGGCGCTGATGCAAATATGTTATCCATGTTACTTGTCTTTCCCTGCCTGTTCGGTGTTGCACAAAGGGTTAGATACAACGAGTATGCGCCCCTTTGTGCGCCTTGAAGAGACAGCGAAATCCGGCGCAACATGAACAACTTATTTACCTCAGAGCCCTAAAAGCTATCAGGTCAGGCACTTTGAAAATTTGTTCAACCCTATTGTTGTTCGCCCTGCTGTTGTCCGGTTGTGGGAGACCGGCTTCAGAGGCGATACGCTTTGGACTGTCGGCAAATCCGGTCACTCTGGATCCACGCTATGCGACCGACGCGGCTTCCACACGGGTCAATCGCCTGCTGTATGCGCGGCTGGTTGATTTCGATGACCGGTTCCAGCCGGTGCCGTCGCTGGCTACCTGGCAGCGCCTTGATCCGCTGCATTACCGTTTTAGATTGCGCCCGGATCGGGCTGTTTTTCATAACGGCCAGGTGCTCACTTCCCGTGATGTAAAGGCGACCTATGCCAGTATTCTTGACCAGGCCACGGCCTCCCCTCACCGGGGATCCCTGAAGCACATCCGGCGCATGGATACCCCCGATGATGAACAGATAGATTTTTTTCTGGACAAGCCCGATCCGCTGTTTCCGGGCCATCTGGTCGTCGGCATCATGCCGCATGCCCTGCTGACGGCTGGCCATCCATTCAGTCAGCAACCGGTCGGCAGTGGCCCTTTTCGGTTCCTGGCCTGGCCTCAGGCCGAGCGCTTGCGACTTTCGCGGCGAAGCGATCTGCAGACTTTTGAATTTTTGCGGATTCGCAAACCGGATGTGCGGGTGCTGAAACTGCTGCGTGGCGAGATCGATATGCTGCAGGGTGACATGCCGCCGGAGTTGTTGACCTGGCTTGGGCATCGATCTGATGTCAATGTCGTCAGGCGAGATGGAACCACTTTTGCGTATATCGGTTTCAATCTTAAAGACCCCGACACCGGGAAGTTGATCGTGCGCCAGGCCATAGCCCATGCCATCGATCGCAAGTCTATTATCCACTATGTGTGGGCCGACAGTGCCCGCCCGGCGGCGGCGATTCTGACGCCGGATCATTGGGCGGGCGATCCGGCGCTGAAGGGCGTGCCCTATGACGTGCAACGCTCGAAGGCGCTTCTGGCACAGGCCGGATATGATCGCCAGAATCCTTTGCGGATTGTCTACAAGACATCCACCAATCCGGTGCGGGTGCGCATCGCTACCATTATTCAGAGCCAGTTGGCCAAGGTCGGCATACAGGTAAAAATACGCACCTATGACTGGGGTACCTTCTACGCTGACATCAAGGCAGGCAATTTTCAGATGTACTCCCTGGCCTGGGTCGGCATCAAGCTGCCGGACATATTTCGCTATGTCTTTTACAGTGGATCAGTGCCGCCCCAGGGGGCAAATCGTGGGCGATTCAGCAACTCCCAGGTGGATTGGCTCATCGAAACGGCGGAAGCCCAGCCGAGCCTCGCGCAACAAAGCTACTATTACCGGAAACTGCAGGAACTGATAGTGAAAGAACTGCCTTATATCCCGATGTGGTATGAGGATCAGGTTTACGTCACCCGCAAATCCATTCATCACTACAAATTATCCCGAGACGGAAATTATGATGGCCTGCTCGATGTGACGCGTGAAGATTCGCCAGGGGGCGTATAGAGTAATGACCCCGGAGCGGATTGAAATCAACCTGACACGCCAATGCCTGTGGCTGAACGCATCAGGCGAAATTAGGCAAATTCCGGTGTCGACCGCACGCAACGGCGCTGGAGAAATGCTGGGTAGCGAGTGTACACCACGGGGTGAACACCTGATTCGGGCTAAAATTGGCGCGGGTTTGCCATTGAACACTGTATTCGTGGGACGCCGGCCCAGCGGGGAACGCTATACCCCAGCGCTCGCCGCGCAGCACCCGGGGCGCGACTGGATACTGACCCGGATATTGTGGCTGTCGGGGCTGGAGCCGGGCCGTAACCGACTGGGCAATGTGGATACCATGCGCCGCTATATTTATATACACGGTTGTCCGGATGATGTGCCCATGGGTGTTGCAGCCAGTCATGGCTGTATCCGTATGCGTAATGCCGATATCCTCGCCTTGTTCGACAGGGTGGCGATCGGTACCCGGGTCAGCATCGGGGAATAAGGGCTCTGACGTAAATAAGTTGTTCATGTTGCGCCGGATTTCGCTGTCTGTTCAAGGCGCACAAAGGGGCGCATACTCGTTGTATGTAACCCTTTGCGCAACACAGAAGAGGCAGGGAAAGACAAGCAAGATGGATAACTTATTTGCGTCAGCGCCCTAAGCTTTAAAAAATCCCAGCCACGAAACAGTGCCCGGGGAGGCCCTGTGCGCCTCCCCGGCGTTGGACTTCAGGCCTGATGCGCCAGTAATGATTCTTCAGCTACCGGGTTCGGTTGCAAGCGTTGCTGAGCCCGCAGCAGGTAATCGATGACCGCCAGATCGCGATCCGTGAGTGCCAGTGCGGTCTCCACCCAGACATCCACCATGCGGTACAACTCGTGTCGATCCAGGGGATTGGCGGCCTGTACTGCGCGCCGGAACCCCCCGATGCCGTTGGCATGCCGGTCATGGTGGCGGATATAGTGCCAGACGGCCTGCTCTCCCTCGCCTGGCTCGACCAGAATATCGATGAGTCCCAGACTGTATAGTTCATCTGAATCGTAGGTTTTTCCGCTTAATATCATCTGCTCCGCTTCTCTGGCCGACAGGCGCCTGCGTAACAACGGGTAGGCGCCCATGCCGGGAAACATGTTGAACATGACTTCAGGAAAACCGAGCTTGCAATGGCGTTCGGCTATGATGACATTCGCCGCCAGGGCCGCTTCAAAGCCCCCCCCCAGGGCCTGGCCCTGAAGCAGGGTGATGGTGGTGACAGGTTGCTCATAATTGACTGCGTTGAGATACACCAGATCCACAGCATCCCGGGCGTAGCAGCGCAGGCTGTCCGCATCGCTGTTGAGAATTTTTTCCCGAAACAGCTGCAGATCGCCACCGAGGCTGAACACCCCGGGAATTTTTGACCCGATGACCTGGTAACGCATCCGATCCGGAGTGCGACTTTGTATATCAGTGTGGATTCTGCTGGCACAGGCGTCCTGAATGTTGCGCAATTCCTTGAGCAGACCCGGGGTGAATTTCAGCGGGCAGTGCTCCCGCAACCAGACCCAGTGAACGCCATAACTGGCATCGAAGCTGGTCTGACAGTAGCTTTCGTGTGTTTCCCGGGGCGTTTCGTATCGGTTTGCTGAATTGCTACTGGGGGTGCTTTGCGCATTGCCGGGCGTCTGTATAGACGACCTGAGGCGTGACAATGTGCTTTGATCGGCGCGAGCGTGTACATCCTGTAACAGGTGGTGCATCTTTTTAACCCTCCAGAGATGCAGAACATCTCTAATAATTATTTATGATCGTGACGTCAACCCCGGGTCTTGCATTCCCTCTCCCTGAGGACATCAGGACATGTCTGGGCAGGCACGGAAGCAGCTCCGCTGAGTCCGTACTTACCAGGGCAGACCTGGGATCTGATTCGAGAATAGAACTGGTTTCGCGGATGTACAAGCTTCCAGAGGAAAATTGTTCCCGTTTGTTAAGCCGGTGTGAAGCATTGTAATGAAATGTAAACTTTTAACTCATTTTTTGTTAAGACAAATGACCACCCGACACTTTCTGATTGCAACGGGCTACAATGACAAGCGTGACCTGAGTCGTGGTCACGGGACAATAGCACTTTAAATAACATCCCAGATATGGCAATTGTGAGAAGTCAGGCCGCTATATTTAGTGTATGTGGCACGAACGAGGACAAGGGAATGCCAGTGTTGACTGAGATCCACAGTGTCGAGACGCGGGTTTTGACGGTGGTTAAAGATGTTCTTGGACTCGACGAGGTGCCGCAGAGTCTGGAATGTTCCATTACCGAAGAACTGGCACTGGATTCACTCGATCAACTGTCCCTGTTCATGGCCCTGGAAGATGAGTTCGGTGGCCGAATCAAGGAAGAAGACGCGGAAAAAATCAGCACTTTGCGAGACATAGTGGAGTACATCCAGAACTGGATGAAAACGGCGCCTGATGCATGAAACACAGAGTCGTGGTGACTGGCCTGGGTGTTCTCAGCACCCTGGGCCATAACACTGAGTCTTTCTGGCAAGCCTGCCTGGCCGGGCGCAGTGTCATCGCACCGATTCCGGAACACTGGCGTGAGTACGCCGAATTCCGTTCCACCATCTGGTCACCCCTGGCACCGATTGATTTTGAGGCGCTGGGCTTCTCTCGTATGGAGCGTATGCAACTCGATCCGGTGACCATGCTGGCAGTGGCTGCCAGCGGCCAGGCTTTCAGTCAGGCGGGTCTGGAACCCGAACGCTTCGACCGGCGAGCCAATCTCTTTCAGGTGCCGGCAATCGATGGACGGCGCAGCGGTGTTTTCATCGGCACCGGAGTTGGCGGGGTCAACAGCTTCATGCGCAATCATACCCATCATGTGCTGGCCAATGTGCACCGGGATTTGATGGACGACGCCACGCACCCAGATGCAGGGAAACGCGGGGGACTCGACGCCGTGCTTGAGCGCATGGCACATATTCCCCGCTTCAATCCTTTTACGGTTTCCATGTTGATGCCCAATGCCGTAGCGGCCTATACGGGTATCAAATACGCTCTGCGGGGTATGAATTCGACCACTACGCTGGCCTGTGCATCGGCGACAGTCGCTATCGGCAAAGCCTGGCAAGCCATCGCAGAGGGCCGCATCGATCATGCTTTGGCCGGTGGCAGTGAATTCCTGAGTGACGATCACGGCAGCATATTTCAGGGCTTCGATGCCTGCAGGACACTGGTGCGCAACTGTGATCCACCGGATCAGGCCAACCGGCCATTTGACGAGGCCCGCTCCGGTTTCCTGTTCAGTGAGGGCGGCGCCGCGGTACTGCTGCTGGAAAATGCCGAGGTCGCGGCGGCACGTGGTGCCAAACCCCTTGCCGCTATCGATGGATTCGCGCAAAGCTTCGATGCCGCCAGTCTGATGATTCCCGCTCCCCAGGGAGAAGCCATCGAGACCATGCTCAGGCAATTGCTGGAGGCTACGGGTCACGCTGCCGGGGACGTGGATTACCTCAATGCGCATGGCACCAGTACCCAGAGCAATGACAGTTGCGAGGCCGCTGTTATCGAGCGGGTCTTCGGCAATCGGGTTGCGGTCAATTCAAGCAAGTCATTACTGGGTCACACCCTCGGTGCCAGCGGCGCCCTGGAGGCAGTGGTCACGACCCTCAGCCTGCGCGATCAGATCGTCCACCCCAGTCTCAATATTGACAATCCGATCGGGGATTTAAACTACGTGACGGCGGCCACAGCCCTGGATGCCCGCATCGCTGTCAGCCAGTCTTTTGGCTTCGGTGGTCACAATGCCGCACTCCTGTTTTCCCGGGTTGACTGACTTGACCCAGGCTTGTCACGGCCCGCCTCGTGGGTCTGGCCGGCAGCGCCGGCTCCAGGCATTCCTGCCATGACACCACCGGAGGCAAGGACCGGTGGGCTCGAGCAATCTTCCCCGGCGTTGCGCTATTGCAATATCCTGTACCAGCAGCGTTATCTGGTCTTGCTGGCCTGTGTACTGCTGACGGTGATTGCAGGTGCGGGCATGTTCCGATTACGTCTGGCCAGCAACTATGAGATCTATTTCGACAGGAGCAATCCCCGCTTAAAAGCTCTCGATGCGCTACACAATGTCTTTTCACGCAACGACAATATTCTGTTCGTGCTGGTACCAGCGAGTCATCGGGTATTCAGCCCCGGGACTCTGGCCGCGGTGATCGACCTGACCCGTGCCGCGTGGCAATTGCCGTTCGCGGCACGGGTCGATTCAATCAGCAATTTTCAGCATATTACCTCGACGGCGGACGGAGTCGTGATTGCTGATATGATTCCTGATGATCAGGCCCTCAGTCCTGCCAAGGCGCGCGGCTATGAGTCGGTGGCTTTGCGCGAATCCGCCCTGGTAGGGCGCCTGTTGTCACCAGCGGCAGACGTGACCGGGATCAATGTGCGCCTGGAGATCAATGGTGATACGCGCCTGGCTGTATCCCAGGCGGCGCGGGCCGCCCGGACCTTGGCGGCCCGTATCCATAGCAGATATCCGCGGATCGAGGTCCGTCTGACGGGTAACGCCATGCTCAATGCCGCATTTCCCAAAGCCGGTATCTATGATCTGACCCACCTCACACCATTCATGTACCTGATGATTTTGCTCAGCCTGATGGTGCTGTTGCGTTCGGTGCTGGCGAGTCTGGCAGCATTTTGCGCCGTGGCGGCGGCGTGTGTCATCGCCATGGGTCTGGCCGGATGGGATTCCCTGGTGCTGAGTTCGGCATCGGTCGTAGCCCCCACCATCATTGGAACCGTGGCCATTGCGGACAGCGTGCACCTGCTGACGGGTTTTCTGCGTGGCCTTGGGCGTTACGAGAATCGAGTTGACGCATTTGGATACAGTTTGCAGATGAATTTCAAACCGGTTGCTTTAACCAGTTTGACCACCGCAATCGGTTTTTTGAGTTTGAATTTCAGTGATGCCCCGCCATTTCGGGATCTGGGGAACATCACCGCGATCGGTGTGGTGGCGGCCTTTGTCCTCACACTGGTCTTATTGCCCACCTTATTGTTCATATTCCCGCGGCCACGGCGGTGGTCGCATGGCCGTGAGCCGTGGCTGAACGTAGCTGGGTATGCGGAATGGATCCTCAGACATTCCCGTGCGGCATTCTGGTCGTCGCTGCTGGTGGTCATGGTGGTCAGTGCCGGCATTGGGCATGTGCAGCTCAACGATGCCTTTGTTGAATACTTCGACAAACGAGTGGCTTTTCGCAGGGATACGGACTTCACCATGCAGCACCTCACGGGCATCTATCAGTTGGAATATGCCGTGAATTCCGGTTCTGAACACGGGGTCATGGACCCTGGTTATCTACGCCAACTGGATGCCTTTGGGGTCTGGCTGAAGCGCCAGCCCGAGGTCATGCATGTCAATATCATCACTGAAGTTTTAAAGCGCCTTAACCAGCACCTGGGCGATGGCCGCTACGCACTACCGGCGAGCCGGCAACTGGCCGCACAGTATTTGCTGCTCTACGAAATGTCGGTTCCCTATGGCCTGGATTTGAATGCCCGTCTGAGTGTGGACAGATCCTCAAGCCGGGTCACGGTGACATTGAAAAATCTTGACAACCTGCGGTTACGCAACTTCGAGTCCCGGGCGGATGCCTGGCTGAAGGCTAACACGGAGCCAGTGATGCAGGCCCCGGCGGTCGGGGCATCCATCATGTTCGCCTATATTGCCGAGCACAATATAAAAGCGACCCTGGAGGGTGCCGCAGTAGCGATTGCCATCATTGCCCTGATCCTGCTCCTGGTGTTTCGTAATACGGCAGTGGCCCTGCTCAGTCTGATCCCGAATCTGGTGCCGGCGCTGACGGCGTTCGGCCTGTGGGCCTTGCTGGTGGGGCAGATGGGCGTCGCGCTGGTGATCGTCGCCACCATGTCGCTGGGTATCGTGGTCGACGACACGATTCATCTGGTGGCTAACTACGTACATGCCCGCCGACATCTGGCCAAGACCGCGGAAGATGCCATACGCTATGCATTCAGGGTGGCGGGTACCGCACTGGTTTCGACCTCAGTCATCCTGGCGTTGGGGTTTGCGGTACTGACCCTGTCTTCGTTTGAAGTCAATCACGGCATGGGTGAGCTCACCATACTGGTCATTGTCTGTGCGCTGGCAGCGGATTTTCTGATGTTGCCCGGACTGCTGATATTCGCCAGCAGGCGCGGCTGGATATAGACAAAATGGTAACTCAGGCTTTACGAATATAGCGCCCGAACTCATTCCGGGTTCGCTGATAACAGTTACGTAATCTGGATAATTCCTGACGCAGTTGCCCCTGGGCGGTGAGCGGTTTGCTGCGGTCAAGTTTTTCCAGCAGCGCGGCCAGTTCGACTGCGCCAACGGTCCGTGCCGCCCCTTTGAGTTCATGGGCCTGCTCACTAAACTCATGCCAGCGCGCGTTTTGTATGCAGTAATCCATCTGATCGAGAATACGTTCTGCATCGAACATAAAATCATCCAGCAGATCTTTTATAAACCCCGGTCCTTTGCCAAGGCGGGTCAAAGTGGCAAGCTTGTTATGATCCAGCACATTGCTGAGCGTCCCAGTCCCGGACTGTAAATCGGTGATGGCCGGTTCCGGAATCTCTCTCTCGCATACCCGCATCAGGGTTTGCGTCAGGCGTTGCGGATCGATGGGCTTGGTCAAATAGGCCGCGAATCCAGCCTGGCGCGATTCGCTCAGTGCCTCGGTGGAGGCATTCGCCGTTAACATGATGAAGGGTAAATCACGCCGCTCCGGATTGGCCAGGCGAAACAGCTTCAGCGCATCGACTCCGCCCAATTCCGGCATGTGCATATCCAGAATGCAGACATCAAAAACTTCCTTTTCCAACTGCTCCAGGGCTTCCCGCCCATTGCTGACCATCTGCACCTGGTGGCCCGCCTGTTCCAGAATTCTGTTAATGACCTTGCGGTTCACTGCATTGTCTTCAGCGACCAGTATGTGCAATGCCTCCTGGTTCTTGTCGCGTTGGCGATAATGTTTGAGTAATGGTGTGACCTGTTCCGACGCAACAGCCTGCTCGATACCGGTACCGACGCTGGCCGCATGGATCGCATTGAACAGATAAATTTCTTCGACCGGGCGTTGCAGTATGGAAGTGTAGCCTGCGCGCATGAGCACTTCCGGATCGTGTTGCAGGGCGTCGCTGGCAATCAGCACCAGGGCAGTATCACCGAGACTGGGATCACTGTGTACGGCACTGGCGAACTCGACCGGCCCCATGCCAAGGGTTTGTTCATCAACGACTATGACATCGAACTGGCTGCCGGCCTCGCTGTTGCGTATCAGCCTGGCCAGTGCCTGGGCTCCATTGATGGTATGTTCCACGCGTTTGGCCCAGGTCGCCAGCAGCTTGCGCCAGCGGGCACACTCGATTTCATTGCCTGCCAGCAACAGAATATTGCGCTGGTGTATGGGGCTGGCTCCGGTGCCGGGGCTGGGCCCTGTGGGTTGCATCTGCACCTGGAAGGGCAATGTAAACCAGAATCGGCTGCCCTGGCCGAGGGAACTTTGCAGGCCAATTTCACCGGACATCAGTTCCACCAGTTCCTTGGCGATTGCAGTTCCCAGTCCGGTGCCACCATAGCGCCGGGTCACGGACTGGTCAGCCTGGGTGAAGCTGTCAAAAATCTGAGCCTGGGCCTGCTCGGATATGCCGATGCCGGTATCGATGACCTCAAACCGAGCCTGGACCAGATTCTGCGTGTGGTCGATCAGCGTAACTCGGATCTCGACATTTCCCTGCTCGGTAAACTTCAGGGAATTACCAACCAGATTGATCAGTACCTGGCGGATACGCTGTGGGTCACCCAGCAGGCGCAACGGTACTGCCGGGTCGATATAGACATTCAATTTGAGGCCTTTTTGCTGGGCCTGTGGGGTAAACATTTTGCAGGTGCTGGCAACCAGCAGGTGTAAATCGCATTCCACCGACTCCAGAGTCAGTTTGCCGGCCTCAATCTTGGATATATCCAGAATATCGTTGAGCAACTCCAGCAAGGTATCGGCGGAGGCACGTATGGTCTGCACGAAATCGGCCTGTTCGCGATTCAGCCGAGTACCGGATAACAGATCACTCATGCCGATGACACCACTCAGCGGCGTGCGGATTTCATGGCTCATATTAGCGAGGAAAGTCGACTTGGCCTGATTGGCCTGCTCTGCGTGCTGCAATGCGGCATTGAGTCTGCGGATCAGGGCCGATGCATACAAGGGCAGGACGATAAAGCCAATCATCACGCCCACTGCCATATAGATATTTCTGGACCAGTAATCATTGAGCATCACCGTGATGCTGAAGCCAATCACACTGGCGGTCATGGCGGCGTACAGATACATAGTGCCGTAACGAAAGCCGTTACCAAAGGTGACCCACAGGCAGACTACGAACAACGGGGCTGATGATTCCCCGGTATAAGCCATGGCGTAAGTCGTGAAACCGATATCCACCATCATGCCGAGTAGCCGGCGTACCACGGAAACACGAGGCCGGATCAGGATATCGCCGAGCAGGAGCAGGGCACTGAGAAAAAATATAAATCCGACCCAGCGGTGGGTGGTGACCATTGGATCCAGCGAGGCGGGTTCAAAGACCCCGCGACCATACAGGTAGACCAGCACCAGGATACCGATGATGACCCGGATGCCGGCTTGTTCCGGCTCGGTATCCGGACAGCGTTTGAGGCGCTCGCGCATCCTCAAGGCGCGTTTGATCAAGTTCCGGCGCAGGCTGTGGGGGGGCAATCGATCAAGCAATTCAGGGGCTCCCGAAGCTGATCGGGATGCCCGCCTGGGCCTTGTCCGATTCAGCCTGATGGATCAGTGACAGTTTTTGTCGTAGTAACCCATCATTATAAAGACCAGACGCCTGGCTGTCATGGGACCAGGGGAAGCTCGATTTGTCCACTGAACAGGGTCGGTGTCTGTTGCATTCAGGCTTCGCAGGCCCTCAATTGCGGCTTGGCCCGGTTCAAATTGTGTGCACCCCCTGGTCGCTTTTGCACCCTCAACCAGGCACAGAAATCGCCGGCGGTCATGGCGGCGCTGATACACCGCCCCTGGCCCAGTTCACATCCAAGATTGCCCAGCCAGCGCAAGGTGTCTTCGCTCTGGATGCCTTCAACCGCGACCCTGAGACCGACACTTTTTGCAAGATCCAGGCTCGAGCGGATCATCGCGGCAGCGTTTTCATTATTGAGGGCGTGAATGGCAAATTGTTTGTCCAGTTTTAGTGTCTGGTAGGGAAATTCATAGACGTGGCTGAGACTGCTGATATTGGAACCGAAGTGGTTCAGTGACAAAGACACTCCAAGTTTAGATAGTTGGGTGAGGGACTGTGAAAGTTTCCGCCGGTCGCTGATTTCGCCACGTTCGACGATTTCCAGCATCAGACGCTTCGGTTGCACGGCAGCTTCGCGGAGCAACCCATCGAGCCGATTTGCGAAGCCGGTATCCAGCAGCAAATTCTGGGAAAGATTGACCGCTAATTGCAGATCCGCCGCCGCTGCGCCCCAGTGTGAAAAATCCCGCAATGCAGTACGCAGCAAATCGATCGTCAAGGGCTCGGTCAGGTCGTGGCTCTCTGCGATATTGAAAAATTGCTCGGTATCGAGCAAACCTTCCCGGGGGTGGTGTATCTGCGCCAGGGCTTCAACGCAGACAACCTGTCGGGATTTCAAATTGATCATCGGCTGGTAACTCAATTCAACTGTCAAATCATTAGTGACTGTATGAATAGTCTGTATATTGAAAGAGGTTGCGACTGCAGACGTGGGTTGCCGGTTGTAGTGTTTCAGGCGTTGACGAACATCCGCGATCATCAGTGGTTTGGGGATCGGCTCCAGCATGTTCAGGCCTATGGATACCCCCAGGTGGTGGGCGGCGTTGAGTAACCGCGGTTCAACCCCACTGGTGACGATAACACTGGTGCCGGGACGTTCTTCAGCGATGAATCGCAGTAATTCAATACCGTCGATGTTTCGCATGTTGAGATCCAGAAACACCAGCGAGGGTTCAAAAGCAAGCAAAGCAGACTCAAAGAACTTTGCATCCTGAACACAATGGACTTTATAGCCCACACACTCACAGGCGTGCTTGAGTATTCTCAGGATGCGTCGATCATCATCGACCGCGACAATGTGCGTGCGTGACATGGCTTGACCGCCTTATATTTATAATTGCCGTCCGCATTCCGTGGACTGGCTATTTTTATATGCTGCCCCTCCTCAGAAGCAGCTTGTGATCAAACCATAGCAGGCACTTGCTGATAATTCCCACTCAACAAGAATTTCCGTGTAAAACATTGTAATGTTTGTACATCCTTTGTAACGATTAGGCCGCTACCGGGTATTTTTCCCAGTGACCAAGATTTAACTGTTTTCTGGCGCCGGCAGTGCCAGGCTGATTTGGGTTCCGGTTCCCGGTTCAGACTGAATTTCGAGTTGACCGCCACTGGCACGAACAAACCCCGAGGCTACCGCCAGACCCAGTCCCTGTCGGCCACTGGTCTTACGCGTGGTAAAAAAAGGTTCGGTACAGCGGCGCAGGGTCTCGCTGGACATGCCCTCTCCGTGATCCTGGATTTCGATCCGGGGTCCTGGCCGCGACCGGATTTCAAGATGGCCTCCTTCTGGCAGGGCGTCGCGGGCATTGCTCATCAGCAATACCAGGCACTGTTGCAGGGCTTCAGAATCGATAAAAGCGGGCAGGGGCTGCGGATGCAGATCAAGATCCAACCGAAGGTTACGGCACAGCCCGTATTTCAATACGGCTTCGAGATCCTGCAGCAACTGGTTCAGTTCGGTGGTGGTCGGATTCAGGAGTTGGCGGCCCGCCCAGCTGTTCAGCTGGTCGACCAGGGTGGTGGCATCCCGGGTGGCGGACAGGATGTCCTCATAGGTAACCTGTAATTCCTCATTCCAGGCCTCGGTGGGTATTTCGTCACGCAACAGGGACAACCCACCGATAATGATGCTGAACAGGTTATTGAAGTCGTGGCCGATGTGTGAGATCAGCAATTCGCTGGAAATTTCACTGCAGAGCGTTGGATTTGAACGGGTCATGTGAGCATACCGCTGGCCTGAAATTCTGTTACACAATCAAAAGTCGCCAAGTATACTATCCTAATGCGTACAGCCCCCAGTATCTTGATAGTGGATGACGATCAGCGGCTTCGGCGGGTGATTTCACGATTCTTGTTCCGGGAGGGCTATAAAGTGCGCGAGGCCGGAAATGCCGCCGAGATGCGCCGCGCGCTGATAATCCGCCCGGCGGATCTGATCCTGCTGGATCTGATGCTGCCCGGTGAAGACGGCCTCAGTTTGACCCGGGAATTGAGAGCCACCTCGGATGTGGCAATCATCATGCTCACGGGCAAAGGCAACACGGTCGACAAGGTCGTGGGGCTGGAGGTCGGTGCCGACGATTACATCACCAAACCCTTCGATGAACGCGAATTGCTGGCCCGGGTGCGCACTGTACTGCGTCGCAGCCAGGCTGCGAAACGCAACCCGGCCGGGGGCTTGTTTGCAAGCGGCAGGCAGGCGAAATTCTCCGGCTGGACCATCGACCTGGTGTCCCACGAGGTGACTTCCGCGAATGGCGAACGGGTCGAAGTGACCGGAAATGAATTCCAACTTCTCGCCTCACTTTTGGCCCGCCCCATGCAGGCGCTGACCCGTCAGGAGATCCTCGATCTGGTATTTGGCCGTGACTGGTCTCCCGCGGATCGCAGCATTGATGTACTGGTGGCTAAACTGCGGCGCAAACTGGAAGCCGATCCGAAAAATCCGAGGATCATTAAAACTGTCCGCGGTATGGGTTACATGTTCGCCGCAGAAGTGGAAATTCTCTGAGAGCGGCCCACAACACCCTATGTCCATCCGTGACGGGTGGCTATAATGCCGGGTCCATCGGCACGCCGTTGATGGAACATGGAGAGGTACCGAAGTGGTCATAACGGCACCGACTCGAAATCGGTTGGGGGCATTACGTCCCACGTGGGTTCGAATCCCACCCTCTCCGCCAGAATAAAAAAACCCGCACCAGCGGGTTTTTTTGTAAGATCGCAGATGGGATTCGAAACCACGAAAATCAAAAACAAGGGTTTGAAAAACCCGGCAGGGACAGCCGGGTTGACGCTGCCCAAAGGGCAGCGCCCGCAGGGCGAGGGGCAGGAGCCCCGAGTCAATCCCACCCTCTCCGCCAGAATATAACCACTGTAACTAGGAGCCTGTCGGACTTA
>Ga0114931_10006065_pt1 | contig 14900 bp, 17 predicted proteins | sample 2SBtaG_FD_89579 | JGI IMG/M metagenome (GOLD analysis project Ga0114931, IMG submission 89579) | Deep subsurface microbial communities from Kolumbo volcano to uncover new lineages of life (NeLLi) - 2SBTROV14_V59a metaG | ecosystem: Environmental > Aquatic > Marine > Volcanic | place: Kolumbo...
GTCTAATCGCTCCGAGACACCGCTGTAACGGTACTTGTCTATCAAGGAATCAACAGCTTTTGTATAAAGCTGACTTCTGGATATACCCAGCCGCCGGGCAAGTTTTTCTGCCGCTTCGAAAATGGGGTCCGGAATGGATATAGCCGTTTTCATCAAGTATAAGTATAACTTGGGTTATACCCTTGTCAATTGGTGGTCGGGAACAAAGAATTGAAGAATTGGGGACAGACTCCAACGGCACTTGCTCAGGCCGTTCTATCTTTGTTATCTCCCTCTCCCCACAGGGGAGAAGGGACTGATTTTACGCTGTTCGGGTTAAGTAAGCGCCATTTGGGACAGATCACTGTTACTGATTAAACGTGTCCCCTATTTACCCTCCAGCCAGCAGCATGGCCCGGTTCAGCCGGCCTGTTGTTTTATAAGGGTTGTAGCGGCGGGGTGTGCCCTGATGGCAGTTTCAATACCGGCGGCATCGATACCACACTCGGCAAGTTGTTGCGTGTGATTGCCGTGGCCGATGAAGTGGTCCGGGATGCCCAGGTTGAGTACCGGCATGACGATGCCCTGTTGTACCAGCAGTTCATTGACGGCGGCGCCGGCACCGCCGGCGATGACATTTTCCTCGACCGTGACCAACAATTCATGTTGCTGTGCCATGGTCATAACGAGGTCTGCATCCAGTGGCTTGACGAAGCGCATATTCACCACGGTGGCGTCGAGGTTGTCGCCGGCGGCCTGTGCGGCGGCCACACGGCTGCCGAAGGCGAGGATGGCGATGTGCCGGCCGGTACGGCGAATCTCGGCCTTGCCGAGCGGCAGTTCTTCCAGTTCATTGCCCGGTAATCGCCCGGGGCCGGTACCGCGTGGGTAGCGTACTGCGGCCGGGCCAGGGTGCCGGTAGGCTGTGGTCAGCAGCTGGCGGCATTCGGTTTCGTCGGCGGGCGCCATGATGGCCAGGTTCGGTACGCAGCGCAAAAAACTCAGGTCAAATACACCGGCGTGCGTGGCACCGTCGGCGCCGACCAGCCCGGCGCGGTCGATGGCAAAGGTGACATCGAGATCCTGTAGCGCGATATCATGGATGAGTTGGTCATAGGCGCGTTGCAGGAAGGTCGAGTAGATGGCGACGACCGGTTTCAGTCCGTCACTGGCAAGACCGCCGGCGAAGGTCAGGGCGTGTTGCTCGGCGATGCCGACATCGAAGTAGCGGTCCGGGTGAGCTTGCGCGAAGCGCACCATGCCGGAGCCTTCACACATCGCCGGGGTGATGGCCATCAGCTTCCCGTCTGCTGCGGCCATGTCGCATAACCAGTCGCCGAAGATCCCGGTATAGGTTTTGCTCGGTGTTGCCTGCTGCTGGGCTCCGGTATGACGATCAAACGGCCTGACGCCGTGGAAGTTGCAGGGGTCCTGCTCGGCCGGGTCATAGCCCTTGCCCTTGCGGGTGACGATATGCAGGAACTGGCGGCCCTTGAGGTTGCGCAGGTTCTTCAGCGTACTTATCAATGCAGGCAGGTCGTGGCCATCGAGCGGGCCGATGTAGTTGAAGCCGAGTTCCTCGAACAGCGTACCCGGTAGCACCATGCCCTTGAGGTGTTCCTCCCAGCGCCCGAAAAACTGGCGGGTACCCGGCAGGCGGTTAAGGATGTGCTTGCTCTGCTCGCGTACCCCCGTATAGAAACGGCTCGACAGAATGTGTGTCAGGTAGTTGTGCATCGCACCCCGGTTCGGCGAGATCGACATGTCGTTGTCGTTGAGGATGACCAGCAGGTCACAGTCCTGGTCACCGGCATTGTTGAGCGCTTCGTAGGCCATGCCGGCGGTCATGGCGCCGTCGCCGATGATGGCGACGCTCTTGCGGTTGCCCTTTTCCTGTGCCGCGGCAACCGCCATACCGAGTGCCGCGCTGATCGAGGTGCTGGAGTGACCGGCACCGAAGGCATCGTATTCGCTTTCGGTGCGGCTCAGAAAACCGCTCAGGCCCTGGTGCTGACGCAGGCTGTGCATGGCATCACGCCGCCCGGTGAGGATCTTGTGCGGGTAGGCCTGATGACCGATGTCCCAGACAATGCGGTCACGCGGTGTGTCGTAGACCCGGTGCAGGGCAATGGTCAGTTCCACCGTGCCGAGGCCGGCGGCGAGATGCCCGCCGGTGTTTGCCACCGAGTCGATCAGAAACTCGCGCAGCTCGTCGGCGAGCTGTGGCAGCTCGCTGTCTTTCAGACGACGCAGGTCGGCGGGGGAGTCAACGCGGGCGAGAAGTGGGTAGTTTTTCAGGGGCATAGGGATAACCGGATGGGCTAGTTTACCAGACGGGGCGCCCGGTTTTACAGGCCGGAATCGGTTGTCAGGGGATATCCGGCGGGTTTGGGGGTTGAATTTGTCGGATTGCGCGGTGGGGCCGCTAATCCGCCCTGCGGGAAAAATTGGATTTTGTCGGGTCAGGCCGTCAGGCCGTAACCCGACAGGGATGGTGGATGATTACAGGATGTGCTTGAGGCGTTTGTGCAGGGCCGGGATGACCTCGGCTTCGAACCAGGGGTTGGTGCGGAACCAGCGGATATTGCGTGGCGAGGGGTGCGGTAGCGGGAACAGCTCCGGCAGGTAGTCCAGGTAGCGTTTCACGGTTTCGGCCAGCGACCGGCGTTTGCTATCGAGATAGTAGTCCTGGGCATACTTGCCCACCAGCAGGCGCAATTCCAGCTGTGGCAGTTGCTGCTGCAGGCGCGCATGCCACTGCGGCGCGCACTCCGGGCGCGGTGGCAGGTCGCCGGACTTGCCTTTGCCTGGGTAACAGAAGCCCATCGGGATGATGGCGATCTGCCGGCTGTCGTAGAACTGCTCGCGATCAACCTGCAGCCAGTCGCGCAGACGGTCCCCGCTGGGATCATTCCAGGGAATGCCGGTCTCATGTACGCGTGTCCCGGGTGCCTGGCCGATAATCAGCAGGCGTGCCTTGCGGCGCACACTCAGGACAGGGTTGGGAGCAAACGGCAGTTGTGCTGCGCAGGTGCGGCACGCGCGCACTTCCCGCAGTAATGTGTTGAGGGTTGTACTCACCGGCGTTGCAGCATCGCGCCCAGCTGCAGCGGGGCGCGGCGTTCATTCTGTTCATGCCAGCGCTTGAAGACATCGATGCCGGCCTCAAGAAATTCCTGCTCGTCAACGTTGGATTCGAAACTCTCCAGCAGTTCACTGATACTGCCGGTCTCGGTGATTGGCAGGTTGAAGTAGCGGTCGACAAACATGACGAAAACGGCAAGCTCTTCAGTCTCTTCAAGGTTGTATTCACGTGTAAGGTACTCAAGTGCACCGAAATGGAATGCCATCACCTTACGTTGTTTGTGCGGGTAACGCCCGATATCTTCGGCATCGACACCGGCATGGGTTGCCGTGGTAAAACGGTCGATGATCCGGTGCACTTTATCGACCGGGGTTGGCTCGGGAGTATGCTTGCCGAGCAGTCTCTCGAACAGTTTGTGCATCAGGCTACTCTTCCCGCGGCCCGGAAAAATACCAGATGATCACGCCCAGAAATGGTAATGCCAGCACCAGCACGATCCACAGTGCCTTGCTGCCGGTAGTCGAAGCGCTCTGGAATATATTCAGGATGGCCCATACGTCCGCAGCCAGAATCAATAATCCAAACAGCCCGGTTCCTTCCATCATAATATGTCCTCAGGTTTGTTAACGGGTGATGTATCGACAGGGGGCTCAGCCGCTTGTATGCCGGTTCCGGAAGTGTCCTACCATGCCGAACACGGCCGGCAGCATGATGGTCGTTTATTCCGCGGCCTGCCGGTGACGCAGAAACAGCCGCAGCACCAGGTAACCGGTTACCGCGGATAATAGTGTGCCGCTCAGGATCCCGATGCGGTGCCGGGCAATCAGTGCTACACCGCCTTCCTCTGCGGCCAGCGAACTGATGAACAGGCTCATGGTAAAGCCGATACCGCAGAGGGCGGATACCCCGAACAGCCCGGCCCAGCCGCTGCCATCGGGCAGCTTGCCGATGCGCAGCTTCACCGCGATCCAGGAGAACCCGAACACACCGGTCAGCTTGCCGATGTACAGCCCGAGCATGATGCCGAGCGGCACCGGTTCCAGCAGTGCGGACAGTGTCAGACCACCCAGCGGGATGCCGGCATTTGCGAAAGCAAATAACGGCAGGATCATCAGCGCGACGTAAGGGTGCAGGCTGTGTTCGAGGTGATGCAGCGGTGAGGTGTGGTGGTCGCCACCCTTTTTCAGCGGGATAAAGAAGGCCAGCACGACACCGGCGAGCGTGGCATGTACCCCGGATTTCAGTACGGCCACCCACAGCACGATGCCTGTCAGTATGTAGGGCGCGATGCGTATGACGCCGCTGCGGTTGATGAGGAACAGTACGACCAGCGCCGCAGCCGCTACCCCCAGCGAGGCGACCGAAATATCACTGGAGTAGAACACTGCGATGATAATGATGGCGCCGAGGTCATCAATGATTGCAAGTGTCAGCAGGAACAGCTTCAGCGAGACCGGCACGCGGCTGCCAAGCAATGACAGGATACCCAGCGCGAACGCAATATCGGTCGCCATGGGGATGGCCCAGCCGGTCATGGCCTGCGGATCGCCATGATTGAAATAGACATAGATGCCGGCAGGAACCAGCATGCCGCCGACGGCGGCAATGGCCGGCAGGATGATATGTGCAGGCTCGGACAGCTCACCATCAAGCAGTTCGCGCTTAATTTCGAGGCCGACCATAAAAAAGAACACGGCCATCAGGCCATCGTTGATCCACAACAGCAGGGGTTTGTCGATGACCAGACTGCCGATGCGTATGCCTACCGGCACATCCAGTACCGCCCCGTAATAGGGTTCCAGAAAGGTGTTCATGGCAAGTATGGCGAACGTGGCGGCGCCGATGATCAACAGGCCGCTGGCAGACTCTTTCTGGAGAAAATCCTTGAGGATATTTACCGGCATATCCCGGATGTCCTGTTGGTAGTTGTCATGGTTTTATGATACGGGTTATTTGCAGTTCGGGTGACGGCCACGCTGCTGAGCCAGTTGCCGTAATTGCAGGGCATGTGGCAGCCGGGCTATCAGATCGTTGATGCGTGTGCTGTTTGACGGGTGGGTGGACAGGAACTCGGGGGGCTGTCCGCCGCCGCTGTGCGCCATATTTTTCCACAACTGGATACTTTCGCGCGGGTCAAATCCGGCGCGCGCCATCAGGTCAAGGCCGAGCATGTCCGCCTCGCTTTCCTGAATGCGACTGAATGGCATCAGGATACCGTATTGTGCGCCCACGCCCAGCATCCCCATCAGTGACTGGCCGGCACCGGACTGCGGGCTGGCAGCGGCGCTGATCAGATTCAGGCCCTGTTCCACTGCGAAACTCTGCGATACGCGCTCGTTGGCATGATGGGCCTGGACGTGTGCGACTTCGTGACCAATGACTGTGGCCAACTGGTCCTGGTTCTTCGCGACCTTCAGCAGCCCGGTGTAGACGCCGATCTTGCCGCCCGACAGGGCAAATGCATTGACAGCATCATCCCTGAAGACCACCACTTCCCAGGTGCCGCCGACCTCACGGGTAATGGCATTGGCAATACACTGTACATAGTGATTGGTTACCGCCTGTTTATCGACCGGCGTCTCCTTCTTGAGATTGGTGAAGGCCTGTACACCCATCTGGTCTATTTCGCCTGCCGGCATCAGCATCAGTTGCGAACGCCCGGTCGGCGAAGTGGTGCAACCGGTGACCAGTATGCTGAATATCAGGATGGACAGGTAACTGCGCACAGACATCTCCTTGACTTGCAGACCTTCAATTATAGGCAGCTTCAATCGACAACACTATGGGCGGGCGGACCCTTGTTGTTTCAGGGAAAAATCACGTCACGCCGGTAGCGTCATGTTGCGGACCATTTCCTCCTGTTCCTTGCGAAAATCCGCCAGTTTGCCGGCCATAGTCGTGTCGGTTACCGCGATAATGCTGACCGCGTACAGGGCGGCATTGGCGGCGCCAGGTTCACCGATGGCGAAGGTGGCGACCGGAATACCCTTGGGCATCTGCACTGTGGACAGCAGCGAATCCATGCCCTTGAGATATTTCGAGGGGATCGGCACACCGAGTACCGGCAGGGTGGTCTTGGCCGCCGTGACACCGGCCAGATGGGCAGCGCCACCGGCACCGGCGATGACGGCAACAAAACCGCGCTTACGCAGGCCGGTGACGTAATCGATCAGCAGGTCGGTGGCACGGTGTGCGGAGATGACCTTTGCTTCAAAGGAGATGCCGAATTTTTCCAGCATATCAACGGCCGGTTTCATGATATCCCAGTCGCTGTTGCTGCCCATGAGGATGGCAACCTGTGGTGTGCTCATAGTCTGTTCCATGTTGTCGCAGAAGAGGGGGTGATTTTACTGGTTTTAAGGGTGTCAGAGCAGATTTTTTCCTTATATAAGCCGTAAATGTGCTCAGCCACGAATGGCAGTTTCATTGTGCCCTCTGTGGCAGGTAAAATGCCTGCTTGCTCCTGGGCTGTCGGGAAACGCACATGAAAGAGACATTGTACGAAAGTCGGCTGGACAGCCTGCCGCTGCTGAACCGTGGCAAGGTGCGTGATATCTATGCCGTCGGTGATGACCATCTGCTGATCGTGACCACGGACCGCCTGTCGGCGTTCGATGTCATCCTGCCGGACCCGATTCCGGGCAAGGGGGCGGTGCTGACCACGGTCTCCAATTTCTGGTTTGACCGGACCGGGGACCTTGTCCCCAATCAGCTGGCCACGATGACGCTGGAAGAGGCCGTACCGGATGCAGCAGAGCGTGCGCAGGTGGAAGGACGCGCCATCGTGGTCAGGAAGCTCAAGGCATTGCCGGTCGAGGCGATCGTGCGCGGTTACCTGATCGGCTCGGGCTGGAAGGATTACCAGGCCACTGGCAGCGTGTGTAGAATTGCATTGCCGGAAGGGTTGCAAATGGCCGACAAGTTGCCGGAAGCGATTTACACGCCATCAACCAAGGCGGATGTCGGCGAGCACGATGAAAATATCGATTTTGACAAGACTGTTGAACTGCTGGGTGCAGAGCTCGCAGCACAGGTGCGCGATGTCAGTTTGCGGCTCTACACAACCTGTGCCGACTATGCCCTGGGGCGTGGCATCATCATTGCGGATACCAAGTTCGAGTTCGGACTGGATGATAACGGCCGACTGGTGCTGATCGATGAAGTACTCACCCCGGATTCCTCGCGGTTCTGGCCGGCGGACAGCTATGCGCCCGGCAGCAGCCCGGCAAGTTTCGACAAGCAGTATGTCCGTGACTATCTTGAGACGCTGGACTGGGACAAGGCAGCGCCGGGCCCGAACCTGCCGCAGGATGTGATTGAGCGGACCGCGGAGAAATACCGTGAAGCGCAGCAGCGGCTTACGAGCTGACGGAGTTACAGATTACGCAACAAACAACGGCGCTGTTGCCCGGATGGCAGAGTGCAGGATGTGCCATGCGCACCGAAAAGAGAAAACAGGCAATTGATTCATTGTGTATGGTGGTGATTGCCACCGGCCTGTTGTTCGTCCGCAGGCATAGATATTTTCGCGACCAAAGCGCTTTTGTGGTCTCTCTTCCCCTTGTTTTATCAGTAATTTTAACCGTGTACCGTGCGCACCCGTGTTGTGTGCCCTGGTTTCGGCTAAGATGAAACCATGCAAACTGGCGAGATACAGCAATGACACTGCCGCGACTTTCGATACAGTTCCAGAATTCCGCGGAACCCCTGCGTGACCGTGCTCCGTCACACGACGAAAACGGCAATACCCTGAGTGATTTCATGGTGCTTGTTCCGGGACTGAAACAAAAGCCGAAGGACCTCATCAACAGAACGATTAACGAAATTCACCTGGCACTGTCGCATTTCGATCATGCCGTGGTGTTTGCGGAATTCAATTTACGCCTGAATCTGCTGTGGGTATCCGTGCGGCCGATACAGGGGATCCGTTTCGAGATAGCCGGCGCTATCCAGGAGCGGGTACCGGAAGCCAGGCTGGTCTCGCACATCTAGGCTCCGGGAATATGTCCATCCTGTTCATGCACGGCCTGTCCGGTGCGCTGGTCGGTATCTGCCTGTTCTACCTGCTGGCCTCGTTGCTGACACGCCAATGGGCCCGTGTCGATATTTACCAGCTGGCGCTTGTCATGGCAGTGGCATTTCTCGTGGCCATTGTCTTCGAGGTGTTGCTCGGTAAACTCTACTACCTGGTATTTGGCAAGCCGCTCTGGCAATACCGGGTACTGCCGATACACGGCGGGATGACATCGACGCTCAATTTTATCATCTGGCCAATTTACGGCTATTACTGGTATTTCATGCACCAGGTACTGCAGGTTCACAGGGTGCAGATCCGGCACACCTGGGTGCAGGGACTGGCGTCCGGTTTCGACGGGCCACTGCTTGAGATTGTTGCCAACGGGTTCTTCCTGTTGTTCTATGGCACCTTCTATTTTTATTACCTGCCGGGTGATTTGCAGCATTTCACCTCGATCCGGGTAGTACCGCTTTACATGGTCATGGGAATATTCCTGGCACTGTTGATCGAGTACCTCGACCAGCGACCGCGGCGCTGGTATTACCCGGCAGGTTTCTACCTGTCCGGTGTGGGGTTCATCCTGGTTGGCTGATTCTTGCTGCAATGTAGCAACGCAGGTCGGTTAGGCCCAAAGCGCTGCGCGTGTTGGCCAGGCGCCTTGCCAGTAGCAGGTGAGGGAATTTCACACAGTCATCTCCATTGCGGTTTACAGGTGCTGGCTGAAATACTCCTCCAGGAAATCGTCAAATGACAGGGTATCGGCAGCCTCGGCGCGCTGCTGGTCCTGCACGGAGGCGGCAACAGCTGCCTCGATCCGCTGCAGACTGTCTGCATCCGGTTCGAGCCGGCTGAAATAGTCGCGGTGTTGTTCGGACATGCGCCTGGCAAAATGAAAATAGCCTTCTCCATGTGCACGCATATCGGCCAGTACCCGGGCAGACGGCGTGCGGTCCGGGTCATTCACGGCGTCCCGCGCGGCCTGCAACGCCTTGCCGTAGGCCGCAGCGCCGCTGTTGTCATCCAGTAGCCCGGCATGGCCGGACATGGCATCACACAGCTCCCCGGCCCATTGCGCGAGGGTGATCGACCGATTGTTGCGTTGCAGGGTCAGGCCGGTTTCGCGCCCGCGATAGCAGACGGCATTCAGGTTGAAATCGATTTCCAGGCGTTCCTGGTCAGTGATGACCGGACTTTCCTGCAACAGGCAGAAGGCCATCATGACTTCGAGAAAGCGGCATTGCTCAACGCTGACTCCCAGCGGGTGATAGGGGTTGATATCGAGAGAACGCAGTTCCACGTAGCGTACCCCGCGGCGCTTGAGCGCCAGCGTTGGTTTTTCGTTTGGCCCCGGCACCTGTTTTGGTCTGACGGAGCTGTAGTATTCATTCTCGATCTGCAGGATATTGGCATTCAGCTGGCGGTATTCCCCGTCGACCTTGATGCCGATTTTTTCATGGCTCGGGCACGGTGTCTCGATAGCGCGCGCCAGGCTTTCAACATAGCTGTCGAGCCCGTCGTAGGTGGCCTTGAAGCCGTCCTTGAGTTCATGCGCGTTCTGGTAGCCGATATCACACATGCGCAGTGATGTCGCACAGGGGGCGTAGTAGGTGTTCTCGTTGAATTCTTCCAGGGTTGTTGCCTTGCCGCACATGAAAGACTTGCAGATGGCCGGGGAGCTGCCGTACAGGTAGGGCACCAGCCAGCCGTAACGCTGCAGGTTGCGCAGCAGGTGAAAATAGCGTGCCGATATATAGTCCCGCAGGGGCTGCGTATCTTTCTCGATTTCCTGTAACAGGGGCCAGAAGCTTTCCGCAAATGAATAGTTGTAATGGGCGCCGGCGATCACCTGCATGACCCGTCCGTAGCGGAAACCCAGTCCACGGCGGTAGGTGGTCTTCATCAGCCCGGCATTCGAGGTGCCATACTGTGCAATCGGGATGCTGGCGCCACCCTCGACCACGCACGGCATGCTCGAGCACCAGAGCAGTTCCCGGTCGAGTTTTCGGTAGACGAACAGGTGCAGGTCACGCAGGAAGGTCAGTGCCGCCGCCGGGCTGTCCAGCGGCGGCGTGATAAATTCCAGCAGTGCCTCCGAATAATCCGTGGTGATCCAGGGGTGTGTCAGCGCCGCGCCCAGCGCCTTCGGATGCGGTGTCTGTGCGATGCTGCCATCCGGACCCATCCGCAGGCTTTCCTTTTCCAGACCGGTCTGGCTGTCCTGGATGGCCTGTTGCCGTCCGCTGTTGCGTAAGGCGGAGAGTCGCTGTTCGGAAAGGGAATACACGGGCTGTTGGCCTCTGGCAGTCTGTTTTGTGAATGCTCCCGTTCGGCTGGCGTGTCACGGGCGTAGCAGGTATGCTACCTTATTAAATACAATATAAATAAGCAATTACGGATAATCACAACCAATTGTCAGGGTGTGGGAGTGGCAACATGTCGTCAAGGAAAAAACTGAGGATTAGTGAAATCAAGGTCTCCTGCAGTACCTGCAGCCTTGCCGATCTGTGTCTGCCGCACGGCATGGATAGCGCGGACCTGGAGATACTGGACGATGTGGTGAAACGCCAACCCCCATTGCAGCCGGGGCAACATGTGTTTCGTGCCGGTGACGCGGGCACCTCACTGTTCGCGGTCCGCTCCGGCTGTCTCAAGTCCTACTGTACGTCCGAGGACGGGGATGAGCAGGTGCTCGGCTTTACCCTGCCGGGCGAGCTGGTGGGACTCGATGGCCTGAGCGATGGTCACTATGCGAGCAGCAGTGTGGTGCTGGAGACCTCCAGTGTCTGTGCGCTGCCGTATGCTCAGCTCGAGCACCTGTGCAACCGGCTGCCGAGCCTGCACCGCCAGGTCATGCGTATCATCGGCAAGGAAGTCTCCGCCGATCAGCAGATGCTCATGCTGCTGGGCAAGCGCAGTGCAGAACAGCGGCTGGCCGCGTTTCTGGTCAGTCTTTCCGGCCGCTACAAGTCGCGGCAGCTGTCAGCGACGGAATTCAACCTGCCAATGTCCCGCCAGGACATTGGCAACTACCTGGGACTGGCCATCGAGACGGTCAGCCGTCTGTTTGCCCATTTCCAGGAGGACGGGCTGTTGAGTGTCAATCGCCGGCAGGTGGTACTCAGGGACCTTGATCATCTCAAGGGGATGGTTGAAGGCTGCCAGCTGCACAATAGCGCCGCCTCCTGAGTCAGATAACCTTCGAGAACGTACCCCGGGAATTGTTGCCGTTGCTGTAGCGGTCGAAGACCATGCAGATGTTGCGCACCAGCAATCGACCGGCCGGTAGTATTTTCAGCGTATCAATACTCAGTTCCAGCAGGCCATCCGCCTCCATGCGGGTGAGTTGTTCTATTTCCATGGCGAAGTTTATGGAGAAACTGAACCGCCACTGCTTTTCCAGTGCCCGGATATCCAGCACGAAGTTGCACATCAGGTCCTGGATGATCTCGCGCCGCAGCAGGTCATCCGGTTCCAGCTCGTAGCCGCGCTCCAGTGGCAGCCGGTCGGCGTCAATCAGCCGGTAGTATTCTTTCAGGTCACGGACATTCTGGTTGTAATTATCGCAGACCTTGCCGATGGCTGTTACGCCGATGCCGACCAGGTCACAATCCGCCATGGTCGAGTATCCCTGAAAGTTTCTGTGCAGGGTGCCGTTGCGTTGCGCCACGGCCAGCTCATCATCCGGCCGGGCGAAATGATCCATCCCGATGTATACATACCCGGATCCGGTCAGGAATTCGATGGTATGTTGCAGAATGTCGAGTTTTTCATCCGCCGACGGCAGATCGGTGTCCTTGATCCGGCGTTGCGGCTTGAAACGTTCCGGTAAATGTGCGTAGTTGTAGGCGGCAATCCGGTCTGGCCCGATGTCCACGGTGCGCTTCAGTGTTTCCCCGAAACTTTCCACGGACTGGAACGGCAGGCCGTACATCAGGTCCATGTTGATTGAGTGGAACTCCAGTTTCCGGACCCGTTCAAAAACTTCCCGTGTCAGGCTCACATCCTGGATGCGGTTGACCGCATTTTGTACCTGCGGGTCGAAATCCTGTACCCCCAGGCTGACCCGGTTAAATCCGACCTCGCGCAAGGCATTGAGTTTGTCATGACTTGCCGAACGCGGGTCGATCTCGATGGAATATTCGCCGTCGTCATCATTTCTCAACGGGAAATGCCGGCGAATTACCGTCATTAACTCGCGGATCTGTCCGGGCTCAAGAAAGGTCGGTGTGCCACCTCCCCAGTGCAGTTGTTCGACCCGGCGGTCAGAATCAAACAGCTTGCCCTGCATTATTATTTCGCGATACAGGTGATCGAGGTAGGGGATGGCGCGCGAGTGGTCCCCGGTGACAATCTTGTTGCAGGCACAGTAGAAGCAAACGGTGTCACAGAAGGGGATATGGATATACAGCGACAGCGGTCGCGGAATCGGGTCCTCGTTGCTGTGCTGTGCCCACAGATGATAATCATCAATGGTGATATCGTCATGGAACCGGGCCACGGTCGGGTAGGAAGTGTAGCGTGGCCCGCTCCGGTCGTAACGCCGGATCAAGTCGGCATCGAAGACAAGGCGCTGTTTCATTGATTCCTGCCAGCCTGCCGGCAAGTGCTGCGGATGCGATTCGTATCAGTGTTCATAAGGTTTTGCTGTTATAGCCGTATTAGCCGTTGCATTTACCTTCGGGTGACAACCACCCTATTTTCATCACTCGGCATATTCGGGAAGTTGATATGGATCAACACAATCCCGTTTAGCTTGCCGGTTGCATCAGGGAGCCGGGAAAACGTGAGTACCTGCCAGTTTGTCCTGTTCAGCAGGCTTTATCCGGCTTTAGCCGGTGGAGCATTCGCGAACCGGTTACTCTATCCCGTCACTTCAAAAAACATACCTGGCTCGATACCGAACCGGTTCGACAGCTTCGTGATGTGATTCTTGGTCAGGTTGCGCGAACCGGACAGGATGCGGGACACCAGCGATTTGTCACCGATTTCGGGAAAATCGGCCACGCCCAGGCCATGCTGGTCCATCAATACCTGTAACATCGTGACATCTGGCGGTAACTTCCTTGCCTGCTCTTCAAACTCTGCGATCTCGGGGTCACGACTTTCATAGTCAGCAATGGCCTTCGCCAATAAGCCGATCATGGCATTCAACGGATCCCGCAGACTGTCCTCTGCATCCGCCATGAGTTCAGCAACCAGTTCCAGTGCCGCCAGGTAGTGTGACTCATCCCGTATATCCAGCACCGGCGCTGCCACACCGGCGAATTCCTCAAAGGCTGCTTTCAAGACTGTGCTCATGGCAAGTCACCTCTTCGATAACGTTCGCATAGCCTGTCATACTCGGCATGCGAGACAATGTGTTTCACATACAGACTGTTCTGTGCAAACAGAATGCAGGCGATCATGCGTAAATGATTTCCGCCAACATCAAGTACCCACCACTTGCCCACATAACTGAAATTGTCCAGCGAAGGGAACACCCGTCTCATTTCATCCGGACTCTCAAAGCGGGCACTGTTACTGCTTAGCGTCTTGTGTATTTTGAGCAAGGCATCACGCTGATTCGGATGCTTCCGGGCCGCCTCAATGAACGGTCGCTTCGAGATCACGTGCATCTCCCACTCCAGTTGACATATTGGAAACTAGGCTGTTGTTGACAATATGTCAACTTTTCTACCGGCCCGCCCATAGAACCAGTAAAACTCTGCATCATCGTAATGATGCAGAGTTCATGTTGACATCAGGTCAACTGCGAGCTATTCTACTGCACCATCGTAATGATGCAGTCAGACATGAGCTACACCACCTTACAGAAAATTGCTGATATTCGTGCCGGATATCCTTTCCGCGAAGTCGTCCAGGATGATCCGAACGGCGATGCAGCGGTCATCCAGGTCAAGAACGTCGATGAGATCGACGGCATCCAGTGGAAGGAGGTCGTCCGGACAAACCTGACGGGCCGGCGACTGCCCGACTGGCTGGAAAAAGGCGATATTCTGTTCGCCGCCCGTGGCCAGCGGAATTTCGCTGTCGCGCTGGACGACCTGGACCACCCGACAGTCTGCACCCCGCATTTCTTCCGGGTGCATATCCGGCGGGATGAACCGGTATTACCGGATTACCTGGCCTGGTTTATCAACCAGGCGCCGGCAAAGCATTACTTCCGTAAATCTGCCGAGGGTTCGCTGGTGCGCAGTATCCGCAAGGATGTGCTGGGGAAACTGAATGTGGCCATCCCGCCAGTGGAGGAGCAGCGCACGATCGTCCAGTTGCTGGAAACACTGAAACAGGAACAGCGGCTGTTACAGCGGATGGAAGAAAACAGCCGGCACCTCATGAACACCATCGCCAACCGAATACTGAAACAAGGGTAGATATCCATGAATGCAACGGTCAATCAACAGGACATCAACAATGCCGTCTGGGAAGCCTGCGACACCTTCCGCGGCGTGGTCGATCCGAGTATCTACAAGGACTACGTCCTGACCATGCTGTTCCTCAAATACATCTCGGATGTGTGGGAGGACCACTACGAAAAATACCAGGGCGAACATGGCGACGAGCCGGAACTCATCACGGAGTTGATGAAGAACGAGCGCTTCGTGTTGCCGCCGAAGGCCAATTTCTGGGCGCTGTACAAGCAGCGCCACGAACCGGGCAATGGCGAGCGTATCGACAAGGCCTTGCATGCCATCGAGGAGGCCAATCTCGCCAATCTGCGCGACGTGTTCCAGGACATCAGCTTCAATGCCAACAAGATCGGTGAGGACAAGCAGAAAAACGATATCCTGCGCCACCTGCTGGAAGACTTCGCCAAAC
>Ga0114931_10006066_pt1 | contig 14898 bp, 19 predicted proteins | sample 2SBtaG_FD_89579 | JGI IMG/M metagenome (GOLD analysis project Ga0114931, IMG submission 89579) | Deep subsurface microbial communities from Kolumbo volcano to uncover new lineages of life (NeLLi) - 2SBTROV14_V59a metaG | ecosystem: Environmental > Aquatic > Marine > Volcanic | place: Kolumbo...
CGAGGCTCTAGGAGGCCTGCATCTGGCCGAAGCGCTGCGGGCCGCGACGGAACGGGTGACACCGGACGACGTACAGGCGGTTGCCGATCGGTACCTCGGGGCGGCGCGCGCGACGATGACCGGGTTTCTGCCGTCCGGCACCGACGTCGAGGACGGTTCCTGGCCGCCAATGGTGGCCAGGATCCGCCCACCGCCAATTCCGGCCGGCCCTGAGGACGGGTCGACCACTAACACGGTTCGCGGGCCACGGGTCAAAGACCGGACGCCTGGATCGGCCCTCGTGCGTTCACTGCCGGGGGCCGACATCCTCGTGCAGGTGCGACCCGGGGCCGGATTGGTCCACATCGATCTCCTGGCGCCCGGGGTGCGTGAGGAGGAAACCGCGGACAGTGCCGGATCCTCCGCGTTGCTGATCCGCACGGCGCTGCGCGGGGCAGGATCGCTTTCCGGTGCTGCCATGGCCGCGCGAGCTGAGGGGTTGGGTGGATCAATCGCCCCGATTCTTCATCACGGTGCGGCGGGGTGGGGCATGACCGTCCGGCCGGAGAACGTGTCGGCGGCGGTCGCATTGATCTACCGGATCGTCTCCAACCCGGGACTGGCCACCTCGGATGTCGCGATCGAACGCGATCTTCTCGCCAGCGATGCACGGCGTTCCCGGGATGACATGTTTCACTATCCGATCCAGCGGGTTCTGGAGGTCCTGTTCCCAGGTACCGCGTATGGACTGCCGGCGCTCGGCGACCCCGACCGGGTGGGCGGTTTCACGACCACCATGATCACAGAGTGGCACCGGCGCCTGACCGGACGGCGCCTGGCCGTCATGCTGGTCGGAGACGGGACGAAAGAAGAGCTTTTGCAGGCGGCTGACCGATTCGGGAGTTGGCCGGAGGCACCGGGACCCGTCGCGGCGGCCCCGGCAGGGCCGCCGGCAACCGGTCGGTTTGCGGAAACCCGCCACAAGGCCCAGTCGGCACTGGCGATGGGCTTTCCGGCCCCGCCCCGGGGCGATCCGGCGCGGGCCTCGATGCTGGTCCTGGGGTCACTCCTGGGTGGGATGGGCGGGCGACTGTTTGCGGTGCTCCGGGAACGTCGCTCGCTGGCCTATTCGGTCTCGGCGCTCTCCTGGCAACGACGTTCGGTCGGGGCGATGCTGACCTATGTTGCCACGGCGCCCGAACGGGAAGAGGAAGCCCGGGAGGGGATGCTCACGGAACTGGCCGGAGTCGCGACCGGTCCGTTACCGGCCGAAGACCTGCATCGGGCGAAAAATCACGTGATCGGATCCATCGCGCTTCGTCGGCAGAGCGCGGGTGCGCTCGCGGCGGATTGCTTCGAAGAGTGGTGGTACGGAGAGGCGGAAGGGCCGGACAACACGGCGGCACAGGTGCAGGCGGTGACGGAGCAGCAGATCCGTGAACTGGCCGAGCGGATCTTTGTCAGGGAGCAACGGGCGGAGTTTGTCCTGCGGGGAGCCACCGGGGGTGGTTAGAACATCGACATGGCGAGGAACGAACGCAGGTTGTCGTTGGCGATCCGCAGCCGCTTGGACAGCATGTGGACCATTGCCCACAGCACCTTGTGGGCCAGATCCCGGTTGAAGTCGAGGAGCATCTCGAAATCGGGACGGCTGATCGTGACGAGGGTGCAGTCCGTATTGGCGATCGCATCGGTGGATCGTTCGGAACGGTCGAACACGGACATCTCCCCGAAACAGGAACCGGGTTTCAGGATGGTGAGGGCTTCCTCTCCCGAACCGGGTACGTCGCGGGAGATGCGAACCTCGCCCTCGGCCACGAGAAAGAGGCGATTGCCCGGATCGCCTTCGCTGAAGATCTTCCGGGCGGAGCGGAAGGTCTGCTGGGTACAGATCTCGGCCACGGCCGAGAGTTCATCGTCGTCGAGGCCGGCAAAAATCTCGGCCTGCTTCAGCAGTTCGATCTCCATGAGTCCCCATGAGCGTGCGCGAGGTGGGGCAGTGAACCAAGCTAGGGCCGCCGGGAACAACCGGCAAGCAAGACCGATGGTCAAGCCGGTCGATGCGTTGACGGCGCTGCGCGTCCCGCTGGCCGTGGCGTTCTTGTTGATCGAGAGTGCGCCGGTTCGCCTGGTGGTGGTGATGGTGGCCGCGGTGAGCGATGTGGTGGACGGGATCTGGGCCCGACACCGGGGCAGTTCGCGGATTGGACCGGTCCTGGATCCGGTGTGCGACAAGCTGTTCGTGGCGAGCGCCTTCGCAGTGGTGCTTCGTGCCGGTGCCCTGTCGGTACCGGAGGTCGTGGGGGTGTTGCTGCGGGACCTGAGTGCGGTCCTGGGGTTCCTGACCACGGCCCTGCTTCACCGTCCCACGACCTTGCCGGCCCGGGCGGGGGGGAAGCTGGTGACCGTTGGGCAGATCCTCACGCTCGTGGCGTTCCTGGCCGGATCCGAACTGGTGCGCCCGCTCGCCTGGGCCACTGCGGGGATTTCCCTGTACGCGATCTACGACTATACCCGGGTGGCCCTGCACGCATGAGGTGAAGCCACCGACGGGGGCTGCCGTTGGTTTGGGCGGTGACGTGAGCCGGTCCTTCGGACAACATCGAAAAGGAGGTCGCCGTGCGGTCGGTGTCTTTGGAATGGACGGGGGAAGGGCTGCGTTTCACCGGGAAGGGGGTGGAACCGGGCTCTCCTTCGGTGTCCATCGATGGAGACAACGTTGGCGGGGCAAGCCCGATGCAGCACCTCCTCCTTGCCGCGGCGTCGTGTGCCGCGATCGATGTCGTGTTGATCCTGCAGAAGATGCGGGTGGCACTCGCCGGGTTGTCGGTAACGGCCACCGGACGCCGGCGGGAGGAGCCGCCTCGCCGTTTTGAGGCAATCGACCTGCGTTTCGCGGCCACCGGCAAGGAGGTCGACCCGGGGCGGGTTGAGCGAGCGGTGGCGTTGTCGGTGGAGAAGTACTGCTCGGTCCTCCATTCCCTGGCGGCGGATATTGCGGTTACGACCTCGGTTGACGTTCACTGACATCCTGGGGCTGACGCTGGGCACGGTGGCGCTCGCGCCACCGGTCGCCGCGCAACATCGGACCGTCGTCGAAGGGGTGGCGGGAGGTGTGGTCACCTCGGCGTCTCCGGCCTTTGCCGGGGCGCTGGCGGGGGTGGTGATCCGGCCGGTGGGGTCGGGTCTGGGGGGCCGACTGATGGCCGGGCCGGGCCGGCAGGATGGTGGACTCGCCGGCCGGTTCGAGGGGGTCGTGACGTACCGACTTCCGGGGCCGAGGGGTCGATCCCGGGTGTACGTGGGCGGTGGGGTGAGCGTCGAGCGGGGGCGCCGTGACGGGGAGTTTGTCCTGGTCGTCGTGGGGGTGGAAGGACAACCCCGGTCCGCGGTCGGCCTCCTGGCGGAGGCCGGAATAGGGGGCGGGTTGAGGATCTTGCTGGGTGTACGCGTTCGCCGCCGGGGATAGCCCCGGCGGTTACGAGGCTGCGGTGATCGTCTCGCCTTCCGGTTCAGCCGGTACGGATTCGGTCCGTTTGATGACCGGGCGACAGTACCGCTCACCCAGGACGCGGAGCGATCCGAGATCCTTCTTGTTCAGGCCTTCATAACGTTCGGCCAGATACTCCATTGTGTCGTCGAACCACTCGCGCTGATGTTCCTCGGTGGCTTCGATCACGCCGCATCGCAGGATGTGGCTGAACAGCTCGTCGCGGGCTTGATCGAAGGTGGAAAAGGGGTCTGCCATCAACTTCTCCTTACAGGGTTTAATACAGCCTTGAAGTATATATGCAGCCAGCTCTCGTCGCAAATGGCGCGCCAGCACCGAGGTGCACCGCCCGGGGCGGGCGGTTAGATTGCCGGCAGGCGCAGCCGGGTGGGCTGCGGGAACGGGGATGGCAGTATGCACCAGGATGAGGTTTACGGCCCGGAGCGCCGTCGGGCGCTGCTTCGCCTCCTTCGGGCCCTTGCGGCGCGGATCGCCGACGTCGATGATGATCGGCTCCTCGCCTCGGGGCCGGAGCTGATCCGGATGATGGGCGACGCGCGCAGCGAGTTGTTTCACTACGAGGTGCGCTGCACGTACGACACGCCCGAGGTCGCGGAGAGCCGGCGCATCGTCGACGAAGCCCGGCGGCGGGCACAGTATCTGGAGCTCGAGTCGGACGACCTGGATTTTGGAACGGGGGAGGATCTCCCATGGCGGGAATGAAGGGGTTCTACATCGCATTGGCGGGTATCGCCGTAGCGGGGGGGGCCGCTTTGGTGGTGATGGCCAACCGGGGGGGCGGCAGCGTGCCGATCGGCCCCATTCCCCCCGAAGCCATCGAAGCGGGGCGGGACTTCCCGGGGTACGTGGACGGATCGGCCGATGCGCCGGTGGAGATCATCGAGTACGCGGATTTCCAGTGTCCGGCCTGCCAGCACTTCTGGCTCCTGACCGTCCGGGACATCAAGGAACGCCTCGTCAAGACGGGGCGGGTTCGATACATCTTCCGCGACTTTCCCCTGCCGATGCACGACAAGAGCCGAGTGGCTCACCACGCCGCAGCCTGTGCCGACGAGCAGGGGATGTTCTGGCCGATGCACGACACCCTGTTTCAGACCCAGAACCGGTGGTCAGGGGCGAAAGGGACCGGGGAGCCCCAGTTCCGGGACATGGCCGAGGGTCTCGGGCTGGACCTGGCCCGCTACGACGACTGCATGGCGGCGGGTCGGTATCGCGGACGCATCCAGGCAAGCTATGACAGCGGCGTGAGTCTCGGGGTGTCTTCGACGCCGACCTACATCATCGGGAACTCCCTCTACAACGGCATGTCCTACGACGAGGTGAAGGCTATTGTGGACAGCCTGAGCCGGGAAGCGGGTGCGACGTCCCCGTGAAGCACCGGATGGTGGCGGCGGTGCTTTCGCTGGCCGGGTTCTTTGTGGCGCTCTACCTGTCCCTGTGGAAAGCGGGCATCATGGGTGTGCTGCCGTGTGGGGAAGGCTCGTGTGAGACGGTTCAGACGAGCCGATACGCGTATCTTGCCGGGGTCCCGGTGGCAGTCTATGGGGTGGTGGGGTACTTCGCGTTGCTGGTGGCAGCGCTCATCGGTTTACAACCGCGGTTCGTGGGGAAGCGGCGGCCCACCTGGTGGCTGGTGGGGTTCAGCAGTGCCGGTGTCCTGTTCACGGGTTATCTGAGCTACCTCGAGGCATTCGTGATCAACGCCTGGTGCCGATGGTGTCTGATCTCCGCCGCGATCATCGTCGGGGTGCTGCTGGTGTCGCTGGCCGGACTCCGGGAACGATTGCCGGCGGCCTGAGGAGCCTTGCATTCTGCCCGGTTGGCACCCTCATGCACCGGGTCCGGAACGGCGGCGACGGCTCAAGCCGGGCTAACTGGGATTCCGTCAGGAGGTTAGGGGGTATCGAGGGTTCGCAGCACGGTTCCTGCACAGACGGGAGACCGGAGCCGGCTTCGGGTGGTCCCGGGCCGATGCTTCAAGGGAAGGGATTGACGGACGAGGGGACGCCAACCCGGAGCGACGCGGGATGACCCAGGGCGAACGAGACGAACATCTGATACTTCCGGACCAGGTCGGGATCGAGAACCGCGAAGAGATCCGGCAGGCGGCTGAGGAACGGCTGGCGGCCATGCCGGAAGGTGAAGGGGTGTTGATTCTCGATCTGAGCGGTACGGAGTACATCGATACGGCGGGTCTCGGCTTGCTGGCCATGGTCCATCGCCTGGCGGCGGAACGGCATCACGTGGTCAGGCTCCGAAACCCCAATGAAGAAATCCGGTTTTCCCTGGTTCTGGCCCGGCTGGACGACCTGTTCGAGCTGGAACCCGCGGCGGTCGACTAGGCTTTTCCCCGATCCATCCCGGCCCCCCATCATTCGCAACCTCCGGACCGATCGTGCGGCGTCCCGGGAGCGAGCCTTCGGGACGCCGCGCGCGTATCTTTCGCACCATGAGCGACCAGTCCCCGGGCTCCCCGGGCCCGACGCTCCTCGACGTCGAGGGCGTCAGTCGACGGTTCGGGTATCACACCGTCCTGCACGACGTGACCTTGCGGATCAGTTCGGGCGACGTGGTGGTTTTGCTGGGACCCAACGGCGCGGGCAAGAGCACCCTGCTTCGGGTGCTGGCGGGGCTCCTGCGGCCGCACGGGGGCCGGATCCGGCGGGAAGGGACCCTGGGGCTGGTAGGTCACCGTCCCATGCTCTACGGAGCCCTGACCGCGAGAGAGAACCTTCAGTTCTTTTCCCGCCTTCAGGGCATCAACGGAGGCCGGGCCGATGCTCTCCTGGATGCGGTCGGACTGGTTGGAGCGGGTGACTCGCGGGTCCGAACCTTCAGCCAGGGGATGATCAAACGGTTGGCCATTGCGCGGGCTCTCCTCAACGACCCCGATCTGCTGTTGCTCGACGAACCGTTCAGCGGCCTCGACGATCATGGCGTTGACGTCCTGCGCGGTGTCATCGAGCAGCGGCGGGATACGGGCACCGGGGTGGTGGTGGTGACGCATGTGTTCGGGCACGTCGCTTCGCTCCATCCCCGTACCGGTATACTGGTTGGCGGTGCGCTGCACGGCCCCGACCCCGGAGAAAACGCCGACGCCGTGCGGGCCCGGTACCGGGACCTGGTGCTCCATGAGTGATCTGGTGAGCGCCGCCCTGACCATTGCCGCCAAGGACATCCGGATCGAGTGGCGAACCCGAACCGCCGTGATCTCCGCGTTGGTCTTTGCGATCCTGGTGCTGTCGATTCTCTATGTGGCCCGGGACGCGACGGCCGTACCGGCTCTGGCGCTGGCGCCGAGTGCGCTCTGGGTCACGTTCTCGTTTGCAGCGATGATCGGGCTCAATCGTGCATTCCTGACGGAGAACGAACTCGGGGCGATGGATGCGATCCGGCTGAGCGGCGTGTCGCCGTCGGCGCTGTTCCTCGGCAAGTTCGGCTCGAATCTCGCATTCGTCGGGGCGGTGGAAGGTTTTGGCATTCCCATCTTCGTACTGTTCTATGACGTACCGATCGGCGTCCACCTGCCGGCCCTGCTGCTCGTCACGGTGATGACCACGGTGGCGTTCGTTTCTGTGGGGACCCTCCTCAGCGCGATGGTCGTGCAGACCCGGTTTGCCGAGGTGATGCTGCCGGTTCTGTTGCTGCCATTCCTGATCCCCCCGGTGGTGGCAGCGGTACACCTCACCGCTGTGCTGCTCGGTGGGCGGCCCTTGAGTGCGGGGTTGGGGTGGCTTAAGTTGCTCGCCGCCTTCGATGTCGCATTCGTGACGTTGTCCACCTTGCTGTTCGAGGCGACCCTTTCAGAATGATGACCCGAGCAGAAGCATTGCGCCTGGCGTCGCGGGCCACGGTTGTGGTTGCGATCTGCGTCGTCGGCGTTGCGGCCATATTCGTGCGCGCCCTGGTGTTTACGCCGATTGAACGCGCGCAGGGACCCGCGCAAAAGATCTTTTACGTCCATGTCCCGTCGGCCTGGGTGGCGCTGATGGCTTTCTCCATTACGGGACTGCTGAGCATCGGCTACCTGTGGCTCAAGGACCGCCGGCTGGATACGGCGGCAGCGGCGTCGGCGGAGGTTGGGGTCGTGTTCTCGGTAATCCTGCTGATCACGGGTCCGATCTGGGGCAAGGCGGTGTGGGGGACGTGGTGGCAGTGGGAGGCCCGCCTGACGTCGACGCTGTTTCTGTTTCTGCTCTTCGTGGGGTATCTCCTGTTGCGCGGAACGATCATCGATCACGATATGCGCGCCCGGTTCTCCGCCGTGATCGGTATCCTCGGCATGGTGTTGGTCCCTTTCATCCACATGACGGTGTACCTGTTCCGGACCATCCATCCCCAACCCGTGGTATTGAAACCGTCCGGACCGACGCTGCCGGGGTCGATGCTCATCACCCTGTTGTCGTCGTTCGGGGTCTTTACGGTGCTGTACCTGGCCATGGTGACGGCCCGGTATGCGCTGGCCACCCTGGAAGACCTGAAGGAACGGGAACTGCATCATGTCGCCTGACAACGGTGCCTATATGATCGCCGGGTATGTGGTGACGGCAGTGGTGGTGGGTGGTTACGCGCTCTGGCTGGTCCTTCGCCTCCGCCGCCTGCGCTGATTGCCGGTAACGACGGCGGGTGGCTGCTCCCGATCCACCCGTTCGCTCAACGCTCCTCGGGTAACAGGAGGCGTCCCCAGACCAACGCGGCGACGGCGCCTCCCAGCAGTGGTCCGATCCAGTACACGGCGTGCCCCACCCATTCGCCAGCCACGAGCGCGGGGCCGAACGCGCGTGCCGGATTCAACGCGGCTCCGGTCAGCGGCCCGCCCGCCAGAATGGCGAAGATCAGCGTGAGGCCGATGCCGAATCCGCCCACCGGCGGTGCATCGGGGGAGACGGCGGTGCCGAAGACGGCCGAGACCAGGAAGAAGGTCAGGATGGCCTCGATGAGGATGGCGCTCGTGAAGCCGATGTCGCTGGCGATTCTGGGTACGCCGAGACCGGTGACTTGGCCGGCGTTGCCGGGAAACAGGGCCTGCAGGGCGAAGGCTGCCACCACCGCGGCCGCGAGTTGCGCGAGGATATAGAACAGGCCGGTGCGGGCCTCGATCTTGTTGGCGAGCCAGAGGGCGAAGGTCACGGCGGGATTCAGGTGGCCGCCCGAGATCCGCATGCACATCGTGACCCCGATTGACAGGGCCAGGGCGTGGGCCAGGGCGATCCCGAGCAGGCCGACGGCTCCATTGCGGGCCTGGTCGGTGATGATCGCGCCTGCGCCGAAGAACACGAGTCCGAAGGTGCCCAGGAATTCGGCAGTCAGAAGTCGCAACGTGCCCATGGTGGTATGTGCTCCGGAGGTGATGAAGGTCGATCGGGAGTTCCGGGGACCGGTAGCCGGCAGGTGGGCGGATGGGCCGGTCAGGAATCCTCGGACGTGGTGTACGTGCCCCGAAAATGAATCAGCGGCCGGCCCGGCGCTACCCGCCCACCTTCGACATAACCGATGAACAGCGTGTGGTCACCGGCGGGAACGCTCTGGTGGGTCCGACACAGGATATGCCCGAGGGTTCCGTCGAGGAGAACCGGGCCATAGGGGCATCGCTCCCACGGAACCGGGGCGAACGGTTCGGGGCACGCCGCGGCGAAATGGCGCGACAGGCTTTCCCACCTGGCGGCCAGAATGTTGAGGACAAAACCGGACGATTGCCCGAGTGCCGTGAAGGCACGGGCGGCCCGGTTTACGCCGACCGACAGGAGAGGAGGGTCGAGCGACACGGCACTGACGGCGCTGACGGTCATGCCAACGGGCTGGTCACCGGCATCCCAGGTGGTCAGGACGGTGACCCCGGTGGCAAACGTGCCGAGCAGGGTCCGAAACAGATCTCCGGACACCTCGGGCGGTGGAGGCGCGTCGGTGGTCACTCGTCGGGCGGGTCCTCGAACATGATCCGTTCGAAGATCTTGCGCCGCAGTTCGTCGGGGGCGCGCCGGGTCTCGGTCCGGGCGGCCAGGAAGCGTTTGAACCCACTCTCGAAGCGGTACAGGGGATAACACCGTTTGCATTCCTCGAAATGCGCACGCACGCGCGCTTCGAGGTCCGGGGTCAGTTCGTGATCGAGCAACTCGTACAGGTGCTCAACGGCCTGCGCACATCCGATCGGCTTGGGTGATCTGGTCATGGCGCGGTCGGTTTAATGTACCCCATCTCAACGGCGTAATCGTACAGCTGTTTCTGTAACGCCTGTCTTGCCCGGAAGAGTCGAGACTTCACGGTCCCCACCGGCACCCCGGCCACGTCCGCGATCTCCGCGTAGCTCAGCCCCTCCATGTCGCTGAGAATGATGCACTCGCGGAAATCGTCCGGCAGGTTGTCGATGGCCTGCAAGACCTCGGCATCGACGATCCGGTCAAAGAACTGGCCTTCCGGATCTACGTCATTGACGTTCTCGAAGACCGTGAAATGTTCTACCTCATCGATATCGACCGGGATGCCGCGATTCTTCTGCCGGCGGTATTCGTTGATGAAGGTGTGACGGAGAATCGTCAGCAACCAGGCCCGGGCGTTCGTCCCGCGCTTGTATTGATGCCAGGCGCGGTACGCCTTGAGCATCGTCTCCTGGGTCAGGTCATCCGCCCGGGTCGGGTCGCCGCACAGGCGAAGCGCCACCCGGTACACGGTATCCAGGTGAGGGAGCGCTTCCCGCTCGAACTCGCGTTGCTGATCCGTCTTGTCCGAGGTCATGAGCGGATCCGGCCGACTCCTGCGGTACTGGTGGGGCTGTAGAATCGCTCCTGTCGGCCGCTCACGCAATGGTCTGGAACGGCGGACGGGGGAGGACTACCTTCCACGGCGCCCGGAAGGACCTTGAAGGAGGCGCCCGTCCTTGAGCCGCATGCATGCCATGATCCCGCTCGCTCTGCTCGAAGCCCTGCAGGGAGCCGACGTGCTGCCCGATGGCAACGATGCCGACGGTCCGTTTGCGGAGTTGGCGGCCACCCGTTTCGGGGGCAGCGCCACCGTCGCAGCCCAGATCCAGCGATACGCCGATCTCGCCGGGCGGGATGCCGACGTGGATGCGGAAGAGGTGATCGGGTTGCTGCGGCTGGTCGCGCGACGTCCCGATGCGGATCTGGTGCTGGCCGACGCCGGACGCCGGGCGGGGCGTCGAGCGGCCCGGTGCGCTTCCCGGACGGCCCGGCTGTTGATGTCGGTGTCGCCTTCGGGATGGCGGCGGCGGATCGCCCGGCGCGTGGTTCGCCACTTGGGGGATCGATTGCTGGACCTGCACCTGGAATGGCCGGACACCATTCGGTGGCGTGACCGGGCGGGCATCGGCCGCGGGGACCTGGCAGGTGTGACCTGTAGGATGGTGGGGGCCGCCGCGGCTGAACTGGTGCGGGCCTTCGTGCCATTTGAGGGCGCCTTGTTTCATGTCCGGTGCGGACGGGATGGGGACGAACAACGGTGTGCATGGAGTACGGAGCGTCCACCAGCGTCGACGGGAGTCGAGCCATGAGGATCCGGCAAGTGGACGTCGAAGGGATCCAGGCGCATCTCGAGAGCCTGGATCTGGATGGGTGGCTGATCTACGATTTCCACGGCACGAACCCCGTGGCGGCGAGGGTACTGGGTGTCGGGGGGATGGGAACGCGGCGCCTCTTCATATGGATTCCGCGGACCGGGACCCCGGTCGCGGTGGCCCATCGGATCGAACTGCAGGGGCTCGCCGGGTTTCCGGGGGAGACGCGGCCGTACGCGCGGTGGAGCGAGTTGCACCAGCACCTCCGGAGCCTGGTGAGGGGCAAAGGCATTGCGGTCGAGATCTCCACCGAGGACGCCGTGCCGTACCTGGATCGGGTTCCGCACGGTGTGGTCGAGTTGCTCACCGCCCTGGGGGCCCGGGTGACGTCCTCAGGAGCCCTCGTCACGCGATTCGCGGCCAGGGTGACCCAAGAGGAGTTGGCCGGGCACCGCCAAGCCGCCGAACGACTGGCGGCCATCGCTCGGGAGACCCTGGAGTCCGTCGTGCGGCGACCCGGCGAGGTGCAGGAAGTGGAGGTCCAGGCGTCGGTTCTCTCGGCAATCCGGGATGCGGGGCTGTCCACGGGCCATCCGCCCATTGTGGCGTTCGGGCCCAACGCCGCCATTCCCCACTACGAGCCCGGTGAGGGGGCGAACCGGACGTTGCGGGCCGGCGAAGTGGTTCTCCTGGACCTCTGGGGAGGAGTCGGGGAACCGAGTGTCTACGCCGACCAGACCTGGATGGGGTTTGCGGGAACCGAGCCCCCCTCAGACGTGGACGCTGTCTGGATTGCGGTACGGGATGCCCGGGAATCCGTGGTGTCGCACCTGGAAGCCGCCCACGCCGAGGGCCGTTCGGTCTCGGGGGCCGACCTCGACGATGTGGCTCGGGACCTCATCGAGGGACGGGGATACGGAGAAGCGTTTCTCCACCGAACGGGTCACTCCATCGATGTGGAGTTGCACGGCTGCGGACCGCATCTGGACAACTTCGAGACCCACGACGTTCGGGCCATCGAGCCGGGGATCGTGTTCTCCGTGGAACCCGGCGTGTACCTCGAGGGTCGATTCGGCGTGCGCAGCGAGATCGATGTGGTTATGACCGAGTCCGGCCCGGACCCCACCCCGAGGTCCCGGCAGGATCGATTGATCCTGCCGGGGTAATACTCCGGTTCTGTCAGGCGATGGGGGTCGTGGCCGCCGGCCAGGTCTTCCACGTGAGGACGACGAAGGCCGCCCAGACGCCCGTCCCGAAGGCGACGTGGAGTCCTCGCCAGTGTGGCTGCAATACGCTGAGAATCATGACGGCCGCGACGGCAACCTGGGCCAGGGTCAGGATCAGCGCCACCATTGCCGCCCGGCGGATCGCGGGAGGAGCTCCCCGCTTCCGCATGGCCATCACGGTCCCGGCGACGTGCAGGGCCAGGAAATAGGCCACCACCCGGTGCATCCAGTGCAGGTGGGTGAGGCCACCACCACTCATTGGCCAGATCTGCCCGTTACACAACGGGAAACCGGTGCAGGCGCCCGCGGCGTTGAGGTTGGCGGTGAGGCCGCCCAGCAGGACGGCAAGGCCCGCCAGGACGAGGCCGGCCAAGGCCATCCGCTGATCCCTCGGGGATCCGGTGTCGCCCTTGCCGCCGTCTGCCGCCCCGGCCCTCAGCGCCACCACCATCAGGGTGGCCAGGAAAGCCATGGCGGTCCCCAGATGGAGCAGGACGCTCGCGGCCGGCAGTTCCAACAGCACGGTGGCCCGTCCGAGCAGCGCCACCAGGGCCAGCAGCACAAGCGCCAGGACCGTCGCTCGGGTCTGGCCGTCGAGTTCTGACCCCCCGGGTTGCCGGCGCGCGGCAAACGCGGCCACGGCCATGGCTATGGTCAGCAGGGATACGAGCGTCGCCACCATGCGGTGACTCCATTCGATGACCGTGGCCGGGTCATCGAGCGGGGGAAATGCGCGGCCGTTGCACAAGGGCCAGTGGTCCCCGCATCCCATCCCCGACCCGGTAATCCGGACAACTCCCCCCAGGACAATCAACAGGAAGGCGCACGTGGCGGCGCCCCAGGCCAGCAACCGGACCGTTTTCATGGCGGTAAGCTGACGGAGCCCTGGCCCGGAAGCAAGGCGATCGGGTTGTGACCGGGCCGTTACTTCGGCGAGGGGTCATCGTGACGTTGAGCTGCGACCCAGCGGTTGATCTTCCGGGTACGGGAGGTGACCTTTCGGGCGCCCAAGGGGCCCCACACCCTCGTCGGGCGCGTCAGACAGTTGCAGACGACTTCACCACAACAGGAGCCATATCGATATGCGTTCGCTGGTTCGCACGACCGGTGTCGTATTCACCGTCGGCGTTCTGCTGGCGTCCATTGCCTCCGGTGTCGGGGCACAGGGCGTCACCTCGGCGGCCGTTCGCGGTCGAGTGGTCGACTCGAACGGGCAGCCCGTCGTGGGCGCGACGGTTATACTGACCAACACCAGTACCGGAGAGACGTACCGGAGCACCTCGCGCAGCGAGGGACGGTACAGCATTGAAAACGTCGCCGTGGGCGGCCCGTACGCCATTGAGGCTCGCCGGATCGGGTTTCAACCCGAGACGCGAACCGGTTTCATCCTGCGACTTGGCCAAGGTCTGAATCTGGATCTGACTCTCCAGCCTTCGGCGGTCCAGCTGTCGGAGATAGTGGTCACGGCGGAGGAACAGGATCCGTTGGTTGCGGAATCCAGGACCGGCGCAACAGCCTTGATCTCTGATACGGCGGTATCCCGCCTGCCGACGTTGAACCGGAACTTCACGGATTTTGTCGTCACCGCACCCCAAGTCACGTCGGCGGGCGGTGTCAGCATCGGCGGCGGACACCGGAAGATGAACAATATCCAGATCGACGGGGTGTCGGACAACGACCTGTTCGGTCTCGGCGCCACCGGACAGCCGGGGGGGCAGGTCGGGGCCAAGTCGATCACCCTGGAGGCGGTGAAGGAGTTTCAGGTGCTGGTTGCGCCGTTCGACATCCGGCAGGGCGGGTTTGCCGGAGGACTCGTCAACGCGGTGACCAAGCGGGGTACCAACACATTCCACGGCTCGGCGTTCTGGTATTTCCAGGACGATGCCCTGGTGCGGGATTCACTGCCGGCCAACGGCGTGGTGTTCGGTGACTATCGCCAGCATCAGCGGGGGTTCTCGATCGGGGGTCCCATCGTACGGGATCGTGTGCACTTCTTCTTTGCCGGCGAGTGGCAGCGACGTCAGGTGCCCATCAGCGGCCCCACGATTGGCCGGGAGACCCCGGACGATGTCGGGATCACGGCGACCGACGCCCAGACCCTGGTCACGACCCTCCAGGGCTTCGGCGTCGATCCGGGTTCCTTCAGCGAGGTCCCGATCGACACTCCGAACCGGAACATCTTCGGCCGTGTCGACATTCAACTGGACGACAACAACCAGTTAACGATCCGGCACAATCACGTTCATGCCTCCAACGAGAACCTGAGCCATTCGACGGGGCGGTACCGCCTGACTTCGAACGGCTACGCCTTCCGCAGCAACACCAACTCGACCGCGTTGCAACTCAACTCCACGCTGGGGGGCGGGAAGTTCTTCAACGAGCTGCGTCTCGGCTATAACGTGACCAACGACATTCGGCGGCCGAACCAGCCGTTCCCGCAGATCGACGTCGAGACGTCCGCGGTGATCAACGGCCTGACCCGTAACGGGGAATTCCGGGTCGGGGCCGAGCAGTTTTCACAGCTCAATTCGCTGGATCAGTACGTCTTTGAAATCACGGACGACTTTACGATCCCGACCGGCGACCACACGCTGACATTCGGGACGCATAACGAGTTCATCTCCTTTAACAACAAGTTCTTTCACTCGTCGATTGGCGTGTGGCAGTTCGAC
>Ga0114931_10006067_pt1 | contig 14897 bp, 14 predicted proteins | sample 2SBtaG_FD_89579 | JGI IMG/M metagenome (GOLD analysis project Ga0114931, IMG submission 89579) | Deep subsurface microbial communities from Kolumbo volcano to uncover new lineages of life (NeLLi) - 2SBTROV14_V59a metaG | ecosystem: Environmental > Aquatic > Marine > Volcanic | place: Kolumbo...
TTCGACGGGGAACGTTATACGATTCGGGCTCGGGTGCACACCCTCTCCGGCTATTCGGCGCACGCGGACAAACACAATCTGGTCGATTTTGTCCGACGAATGCGGCGCCGACCGCAGCAGGTTCGAGTGGTCCATGGGGATTTGGAGGCGAAACAGGCTTTGAAGCGGGCGCTGGAGGCCCTGGATTCAAAAATGGAGGTGATCGTTCCTGTGTAAGCGGGTGGTAGGCTGCGCTATGCGCACGATTTCGCTGTCGCTGCGTCGTTGCTTTTGCCTTTGGAATTGCTATAATTCGGTTGTATCGATTCGGTTGGAACGATTATGAGATTCAGATGCCTCGGCGTTCTTCCGTCAAGAATGAACGGGGAATTTAAAAGTACCGATATGTTGTTTTTCTCCCCGTTGGTTTCACCGCCTTTCGAAGGCCCTTTTGCGGCTTTAATCCATTTTCGGTCCCATGGCCACCATTTGGCCGATTGGCCTGTATCGGCGCCGCAGCCGAGCAATCATAGTGTAAAACGTAAGCCGGCTGTTGCGGAAGCTGGAAGGCTAACATGCAAATTGCGCTGATACTGTTTCTTTCATTCTGTCTGTCGGCTGCGTTCGTCGCCTGTCTGATCCCGATCGGCAACCAATTTGGCTTGATCGACGTGCCGAGCGCGCATCGTGCGCACCAACATGCCACGCCTTTGGTGGGCGGCATCGCCATGTACTGTGCAATCGTCGCCAGCAGTGGATTGCTCCACGGCATCTATGGCTTCGGTTTTTCCGATGGCTTGCTGTTCGCCTGTGGTCTGTTGGTTCTGATGGGGGCTCTGGACGACCGGCATCATCTGAATGTCAAAATCAGGCTGGTCGTTCAGATGAGCGCCGCTCTTCTGGTGATTCATTTCGATGGCGCCGTTATCCGGTCTTTAGGCCCCCTTTTCAATGATTACCCGCTCGATCTGGGTATTTTTTCCGTTCCGTTTACTGTTTTTTCGATGGTTGGTGCGGTGAATGCCATGAATATGATGGACGGACTCGACGGTCTGGCCGGTATGATGGCGCTTGCCGTGTTTCTGTTGATGGCCGTCGTTGCCGCTCTTGCCGGCTTGACTCAGTTGCTTTTGCTTTTGTTCTGCCTGGTTGGTGTTACTGCCGGTTTTCTTGTCTACAATTTTCGCTTCGACAGCAACAAAAGTGCCTCGGTATTCATGGGGGATGCGGGTAGTACGTTGCTCGGATTTCTGATCGCGGTTTTGCTGGTCGATTTGTCACACAACAGTGCAGATTACTTTCATCCGGTGACTGCTCTTTGGCTGTTTGCTCTTCCGCTCTATGATACGCTTGGCGTCATGGCAAGGCGGATGTGGTTGCAGCGCTCGCCTTTCAAGGCGGACCGCAACCATCTGCATCATATATTGCTCGATGCGGGCTTGCGTGTCAGGGATGTCGTCCTCATCCTGTTTGCTCTGCAGGTGGGATTTGGGCTTGTCGGCTTGGCTGGTCTGAGAGGTGGAACATCGGATGCTTTCATGTTCTATCTGTTGCTGATGGGCTGGTTCCTATACCTTTACATTTTCATCAGTCCCTGGCGACTCGTTCCCAACCTGCAGAAACTCCATGACCATATCAGTTCGTCCCGGCGCCATTCCAGAAGAGTCTTCATCGGCAATTTGCCCAAGAACCAAACAGCTGCTCTGGCCATGGTTTGTGAATTGCTCGGTGACTATATCGCCAGCACCTTCCATCTGTTCATCAAAACGGATCGAACCGGAAAAACAGTCTGCTGTTATTGCGTCGTTCGGGTTCAATCCGATTGTGAGGCGCTGTTGAGTTATCTGCAGGATCGAAACACCGGCACGTTGGCGATTCACGAATATCAACGCCGTCAGGGGACGAAGTGGCTTCCTTTTTTGAAAAGAAATTTATCGGGGTTGATTCACGGGCATGGACAAGGCAGGGCGAGCCGGCAAACCAAGACCTATCTGATCTATAGTTCGATTCGGGATTTTGCCCATACCGAGCAGGACGCGTGGTCGCAACGGTATCCTGTCCACAAAAAGCTTCCGGCCATTTAGTCCGCAGCAATTCCTTATTCGTGGGTTGCTGGTGCCGGATTGTCGGTTGCTGTACGCAACCAAAAAATATCGATTGATTTTACCCAACGCGCGCAAGCAGTCTTTTACTGCATTCAGAATGGCTGTCTCCCAGACAATCCCGCCTTCAGGATCCGGTTTCGATGCTATAATGCCCAGTTTCTGCCTACTTCAGGAGGTAGTACGGAACGCGAAGCGGTTCCGCTGCCAGGAAACAGGGATCGGGAAACAGAAAGGGTGAAGGTGTTTTCTGATTCCCGATCCCTGTTCCCTGATTTCGGCCCTCCTGCGATTCCATGTCTTATAGGATGCCTGGGTTTCGCAGCAAGCGGAATATATTTTTTAACTGACGAATCAAAATAGATGCTACAAAAGCTACGCAATATCGCCATCATTGCGCATGTCGATCACGGGAAGACCACGCTGGTCGATCAAATGCTGCGTCAATCGGGAACGTTCGCGGCGCACGAGCAGATCGGCGAGCGGGTCATGGATTCCAATGAGCTCGAGAAGGAGCGGGGCATCACCATCCTGGCCAAAAATACGGCGATCGATTGGAACGGCTATCATATCAACATCGTCGATACTCCAGGGCATGCCGATTTTGGCGGCGAGGTCGAACGCGTGCTGTCGATGGTGGATTCGGTATTGCTGCTGGTCGATGCGGTCGACGGCCCCATGCCGCAGACTCGTTTCGTGACGCAGAAGGCGTTCGCGCTCGGCTTGAAGCCGATCGTGGTGATCAACAAGATCGATCGCCCGGAAGCGCGGCCGGACTGGGTTTTGGATCAGACGTTCGATCTGTTCGATCGGCTCGGCGCCACCGATGAGCAGCTCGATTTCCCGGTCGTCTATACATCGGCCCTCAAAGGATTTGCCGGTCTGGATGCCGATGTCGCCGGTGGCGATATGACGCCGCTGTTCGAAACGATCGTCGATCGAGTCAGCCCGCCGGACGTCGATGCGGACGGACCTTTTCAGATGCAGGTCAGCAGCCTCGATTACAACACTTATGTCGGAGTCATTGGTATCGGCCGCGTTCAGCGCGGAACCGTCAAGACCAACACGCCGCTGGCCGTAGTCGGTCACGACGGTGGGCAACGCACGGCGCGCATTCTGCAGATATTTGGTTTCCACGGCCTGGAACGGGTGGAAGTGCCTGATGCGCGGGCGGGCGACATCATTGCCTTTACCGGCATCGAACCACTCGAGATTTCGGATACGCTCTGTGATCCGGCGCATGTGGAGGCGTTGCCGCCTTTAACCGTCGATGAGCCGACCGTCAGTATGACGTTTCAGGTCAACCAATCGCCGTTCGCCGGCAGAGAAGGCAAATATTTGACCTCGCGCCAGATCCGGGAGCGGCTGCAGCGGGAACTGCAGCACAATGTCGCATTGCGGGTGGAGGATACCGACGACCCTGATAAATTTGCGGTCTCCGGGCGTGGCGAGCTGCATCTTTCCGTACTGATCGAAAATATGCGCCGCGAGGGCTATGAACTGGCGATTTCCAGGCCCGAAGTGATCGTTCGGGAAATCAACGGCGTGCGCTGCGAGCCGTTCGAGTGGGTGACGATCGAGGTCGACGAAGCGCATCAGGGAGCGGTGATGGAGCAGTTGGGACGCCGCAAAGCCGACCTCCAGGACATGATGCCGGACGGCAAAGGGCGCATCCGACTCGAATACATCATGCCATCGCGTGGTCTGATCGGGTTTCAAACCGAGTTTCTGACCATTACCTCCGGTTCCGGGCTGCTCTATCATGTGTTCGACCATTATGGCCCGATAAAAAGCGGTGAAATCGGTCAGCGCATCAACGGTGTGTTGATTTCGAATACGGCGGGCAAGGCGCTGGCATTCGCTCTGTTCAATCTGCAGGAGCGCGGCCGGATGCTGATCGGGCACGGCGATGAGGTCTATGAAGGGATGATCGTCGGCATTCACTCGCGCTCCAACGACTTGGTCGTGAATCCGACCAAGGCGAAACAGCTGACGAACATTCGTGCGGCGGGCAATGATGAAAATCTGATTCTTACCCCTTTGCAAAGGTTGACTCTGGAGCAGGCGCTGGAGTTCATCGATGACGACGAACTGGTCGAGGTGACGCCGAGTTCCATCCGCCTGCGAAAGAAGCTTCTGAAAGAGCATGAACGCAAAAGGGTGCTGCGTGAGGCCGTCTGAACGGGGGAGCGAGTACGGTGTTGGATGACCGGCGTGCCCAAGTCGAACGCAACACCCTGGAAACCCGGATTTCAATCTAGGTCAATGTCGATGGCACCGGGCAGTCCTCGTTCGACACCGGGGTGCCTTTTCTCGACCATATGCTGGATCAGGTGGCGCGCCACGGCATGATCGATCTGACGGTTCAGGCTCGGGGGGATCTGCATATCGACGCCCATCATACGGTCGAGGATATCGGCATCACCTTCGGTCAGGCGATGGCGCGGGCGTTGGATGATAAACAAGGAATCGTTCGCTATGGCCACGCCTATGTGCCGCTGGATGAGGCGCTCTCCCGCGTCGTGATCGATTTTTCCGGGCGCCCGGGTTTGGCTTATAATGTGACTTTTCCGCGGGCTCGGATCGGCGAGTTCGATGTCGACCTGTTTCTGGAATTTTTTCGCGGTTTCGTCAATCACGCCAAAGTGACGCTGCATATCGACAACCTCAAAGGCGACAACGCCCATCATATTGCGGAAACCGTCTTCAAGGCTTTTGGCCGCGCCTTGCGGATGGCGATTGCTGCCGATCCACGAATGCAGGGAATCATGCCTTCGACGAAAGGAACGCTTTAGCGATGTCGAGCGTTGCGGTGATCGATTACGGCATGGGCAATCTGCATTCCATCGCCAAAGCGTTGTTGCATGTCGGCGGTACGACGCAGGTCCGGGTGACCGCCGATGAAACGAAAATTCTTCAGGCGGACCGGGTCGTGTTCCCCGGTGTGGGTGCGATCAGAGATTGTATGCAGGCCCTGCAGCGCCTTGGTTTGGATCGGGTGATTGAGGAAGCCGCCGGGACCAAACCGCTGCTCGGCATCTGTCTCGGTCTGCAGGCGCTGTTGGAAGAGAGCGAAGAGGGCGGAGGCGTTGCCTGTTTGGGGCTGTTTCCAGGCAAGGTGGTGCGCTTTGCCGAGCCGCTGACCGGTGCCGACGGTAGCCGCTTGAAAATTCCACACATGGGCTGGAACGGTGTATTCCGGAGCGCCGGGCATCCGCTTTGGAACGGCATCCCGCAGGGCAGCCGCTTCTATTTCGTTCACAGCTATTATGCGGAGCCAGCGGAAGAAAAGGCTATCGCCGCTACCAGCAACTATCCGCAGCCATTCGCCTGCGCCTTGGCGCGCGACAATATTTTTGCCGTTCAATTTCACCCGGAAAAGAGCCAGTCGGTAGGATTACAGCTGCTGAAGAATTTTATTGCCTGGGACGGCATGGCATCGACGTAACGCTATTTTATCGAGGTATTTTCTATGCTACTCATACCCGCTATCGATCTGAAAGGTGGCAAGTGTGTGCGGTTGCGCCAAGGGCGCATGGAAGATGATACAGTTTTTTCCGAAGACCCCGTCGCGATGGCCGGTCGATGGGTCGAAGCCGGGGCCAAGCGCCTGCATCTGGTCGATCTGGACGGTGCCTTTGCCGGACAGCCGAAAAATGCCGATATCATTCATGCGATTGCCGACAGCTATCCCGAGATGCCGATACAGGTGGGCGGCGGTATCCGCGACGAGGATACCATTCAGGGTTATCTCAATGCCGGCGTGGAATATGTGATCATCGGCACCAAGGCGGTGAGTGCACCCCATTTCGTCAGTGATATCGGCGCGGAGTTTCCCGGCCATATCATTGTCGGTCTGGACGCGAGAGGCGGCAAGGTGGCGATCGACGGCTGGTCCAAGCTGTCCCGCCACGATGTCATCGATCTGGCGCAGAAGTTCGAAGCCGATGGTGTGGAAGCGATCGTCTACACCGATATCTCACGCGACGGCATGCTGGAAGGCGTCAACGTCAAAGCCACGGCCGAGTTGGCGCGGTCGATTCATATCCCGGTGATCGCCTCGGGCGGCATCCGCAATTTGGACGATATCCGTGCATTGGGTGATGTTGTCGATGACGGCGTGATTGGCGCCGTGACCGGGCGGGCGATCTACGAGGGCACGCTCAATTTTGCTGAAGCGCAAAAGATTGCAGAGCAATTTTGATGGCAAGCGACAAACCGATGGGGCTGGCCAAGCGGATCATCCCTTGCCTGGATGTCGACAACGGCCGCGTCGTCAAAGGCATCCGCTTCGTCGACATCCGCGATGCCGGTGATCCCGTGGAGGTGGCTCGGCGCTATGACAAGGAGGGAGCCGACGAGTTGACCTTCCTCGATATCACCGCCAGCTCGGACGACCGTGAAACCATGGTGCATGTGGTGGAGCAGGTAGCCGGCGAGGTGTTCATTCCGCTGACGGTCGGCGGCGGCATCCGTACTCTGGAGGATATCCGGCGCTTGCTGAACGCCGGCGCGGACAAGGTCGGGATCAATACGGCCGCTGTCTTCAACCCGGATTTCGTCAGGCAGGCGGCGGAGCGCTTCGGCTCGCAATGCATCGTCGTGGCCATCGACGCCAAACAGGTCAATAATGGATCCGGTGAATCCGCGCGCTGGGAAATTTTCACCCACGGAGGCCGCAAACCAACCGGCATCGACGCGGTGGATTGGGCCCGACGCATGGTTCGCTATGGGGCCGGCGAAATTCTGCTGACCAGCATGGACCGGGACGGCACCCGGGAAGGTTTCGATCTGGCGTTGACGCGGGCGATCAGTGAAGCGGTTTCGGTTCCCGTGATCGCCTCGGGCGGCGTCGGCACTCTGGAACATCTTGCCGAAGGGATACTCCGAGGCAAAGCGGATGCCGTTTTGGCGGCCAGCATCTTTCATTTTGCCGAATACACCATCGAGGAGGCCAAACGCTACATGGCGCAGCAAGGCATCGAGGTGCGTCTGCAGTGACCGGAGGAGCTTGGCTGGATGAGATTCGCTGGACGGAAGAGGGGCTGGTGCCGGTGATCGCCCAGGAGCACGGCTCCGCGCAGGTGCTGATGTTCGCCTGGATGAACCGCGAGTCGTTGGCGTTGACCGCAGCGGAGGGCCATGCGGTTTACTGGTCCCGGTCGCGACAGAAGCTGTGGCGCAAAGGGGAAGAGTCCGGACACCGGCAGAAAGTCCATGAGATTCGTCTCGATTGCGATGAGGATGTGATTTTGCTGATCGTTGAACAAATTGGTGGGATTGCCTGTCATACTGGTCGTCATCATTGCTTTTTCCGGAGGCTGCATGACGGCGAATGGCAAACGGTCGAGCCGGTGTTGAAAGACCCGAAAACGATTTATGGTGGTTGAGGCAATGAGCGAGGATATATTGAAGCAGCTCGCCGGCGTTCTGGAGCAGCGCAAAGCGGCCGATCCCGGGAGTTCTTATGTGGCTGGCCTGTATGCCAAAGGCCTCGATGCCATTCTCAAGAAGATCGGTGAAGAGACCACCGAAACTGTGATTGCAGGGAAGGGCGGCGACAATGAGCAGATTATCTATGAAACGGCGGATTTATGGTTTCACAGCATGGTGCTGCTGGCGCATCAGGGCTTGAGCCCAGACGACGTGTTGCAAGAGCTGCAGCGCCGCTTTGGATTGTCCGGCCTGGAAGAGAAGGCGGCGAGAAAAAAGCGATAAGGCGCAGTTGTAGCCGGTGTAGGTCGGGTTAGGCGCACCGCAGAGGGGGTTTATTGAGCACCGGCATTTGTGCGCCGCAACCCGACGCTGGGCTCGTAGGGTTACGCTGCGCTAACCCGACCGACACCTTTTAAGGATAATCCACAGATTACACAGATTGTCGCAGATGGTTATTTGTTAATCTGCGTTCATCTGCGTAATCTGCGGATCAAAAAGCAGACAAGGCCGCAATAGAAAACGTTAAGCGTGGAGCATAAAAATGGGTCCTAGTATTTGGCAGTTATTGATTGTTCTGGTCATTATCCTATTGTTGTTCGGAACGAAGCGGTTGCGTAATCTGGGTGGGGACCTCGGGTCCGCCATCAAAGGGTTTCGCAGTGCGGTGAAAGACGGTGAGGATGGAAAAAAACCACCGGTTTCCGAGAAACTGGAAGATTCTCCTGGCGAAACCATCGAAGGCGAAGTGACCTCCAGGGAAAAAGAGAAGGTGTAGTGTTCGATATCGGCTTTTGGGAGTTGGCCTTGGTCGGGCTGATCGCACTGCTGGTGATCGGTCCGGAACGCCTGCCAAGAGTGGCGCGGCTGACCGGCTTCTGGATCGGAAAGGCACGCAGCATGGCGGCGTCGGTCAGACAGGAGATCCGGGAGGAACTTTATGCGGAAGAGATCCGCCAGACCCTCGCTCAACAGTCTCCGCCGGAAGATCTGAACAAACTCGTCGAAGAAACGTCATCAACGGTTCAATCGGTTTCCGATGCGGTCGAAGAGGTCGCCAAGCCTGTCAAAGTTGGCCTGAAAGATGGCTGGCCGACCGCTGCATCGAAGCAATCGCATGGCAAGTAATCCTCCTCCGAACGAGGAAGAGAACGAACAGCCCTTCATTTCTCATCTGATCGAGCTGCGCAACCGGTTGTTGCGTGCGGCGATGGGTGTTCTGGTGATCTTTTTGGCGTTCAGCCCCTTCGCCAATGAAATCTATGGCTATGTCGCAGGCCCCTTGCTGCAACATATGCCGGAGAACAGCACCATGATCGCCATCGAGGTGGCTTCTCCTTTCCTGACGCCGTTCAAACTGACCCTTGTTGCAGCCATATTCCTCTCCATGCCGCTGACGCTCTACCAACTCTGGGCGTTCGTGGCACCGGGACTCTACCGTCACGAACGCCGACTCATTCTGCCGTTGCTGCTGGCCAGCACGATTCTCTTCTATTTGGGCGTGGCGTTTGCCTATTTTGTGGTGTTTCCATTGGTCTTCGGCTTTTTGACCACGGCGGCGCCGCAAGGTGTTGCGGTAATGACAGATATTTCCAGGTATCTGGATTTCGTTCTGACGCTGTTTTTTGCGTTCGGTCTTTCGTTCGAAGTGCCGATCGCGACCATTCTTCTGGTCTGGACCGGCGTCGTTACACCCAAAGGTCTGGCAGACAAGCGGCCTTATGTCATCGTCGGCGCTTTCGTGATCGGCATGCTGCTCACTCCCCCGGATGCAATATCGCAAACACTGCTGGCCGTCCCCGTATGGATACTGTTCGAGTTGGGTCTGCTCTTTTCCAGGTTTTTCGTGCCCAAGCGTCGCTATGAGTATGATTATGGTCCGCCGCCGGATTATGATGCTGAGGCGGAATTCGATCGCGGCGAAGAGAAAGAGCGGGAACGTGAGAGTCGTTAGAACCGTCGCTGTTTTCTGCATCTCGCTATTCCCTGACCGGTCGCTTGTCCAACTTGCGCTGCAGTGTCCGGCGATGCATCCCGAGCGCACGCGCGGCAGCGGAAATGTTGCCGTCGTGTTCCATCAATACTTTTTGCAGGTGTTCCCATTCGAGCCGTTTGACCGACAAAGGCCGCTCTTTGACCGACACCGAGGCATCGCCTTGCGCGCGATGCAAAGCATCGACGATCTCGTCGGCATCGGCAGGTTTGGTGAGATAGTGCGTCGCCCCCAGCTTGATCGCTTCCACTGCTGTGGCGATGCTGGCATAGCCGGTCAGCATTACGATGTGCGTATGATCGTCCAGTGAATGCAGGCGTCTGACCAGTTCCAGGCCCGATTCATGACCGATCCGCAAGTCGATGACAGCGTATTCGGGTTCCATGGTTTCGGCGATTTCCATACCGTCGGCTAAATTGTTGGCAACCAGCACTTCGAAATCACGCTTGCTCAAAGCCTGTTGCAGGACTGCGCAGAAGGTGGGGTCGTCATCGACCAGCAGCAGTCGCGGCTGATCGTTTTGACCTTTGTTGATTTTGTCTTTTTCGCTCATTGGTTTGCCGTGGAAGAGAGCAGCGGAAGTGTGATGCGCGTGCAGGCACCGCCTGATTCCAGATTGAACAGGCTGACTTGACCCCCGAGCCGTTCGATGGTCGCACAGGTCAAAAACAGGCCGACGCCGAGCCCCTGGCCCGACTCTTCTTTCGTCGTGACCGGTTCTTTGCCGGCCCTAGCCGCAATTTCAGGGTGTATGCCGGGACCCCGATCACGCACTTCCAGTACCAGCCGCTGGGCATCCCATCGGGCGTCGAGTTCGATCGATGTCGGCGAAACATCGGCGGCATTGTCCAGAATATTGATGAGGGCATAGGTCAGTGTCCGGTCGGCAACGATTTCGGGCGCCGGACGTATTCCGTCGGCAACGTATTTCAGCCGAACATTCAGCCAGTGGCTTTGCCATTGATGAACGATGTCGTCCAGGTATTCCTCCAATGGCATCGAATGACCGGATTCGGCGCGGACTTGCCCGGCCGAGGCCGACATGACCGAAAGTGCTTTTTTGCAGCGGTCGATCTGCTCGCGCAGTATCTGCATTTTTGCAGTGAGATCGCCGAACCCTTTTTTCGAATATTCCTGCTCCAGTTCATGCGTGAGAATCGCCATCGTGCCCAGCGGTGTTCCCATTTCATGAGCGGCGCTGGCCGCAAGCGTTCCCAGCGCGACCACCCGCTCATCCCGTAGGGTCTGCTCGCGTGCTTTTGCGAGCCGCTGGTTGCGTTCGCGCAATGAGCTGGCCATTTCCACGATAAAGTAGGCGACAATCCCTGCAATCAGTAGAAAGCCGAACCACATGGCGAAGACGTGGAGGTCGAGATCATATTGAGATTGCATGGCGAGTACGAACTGCGGCAGCTCTTTCGTGCGCACCGTCGGGACGAACTTCGGCAACGGAATGTGATAGCCGATCAACAGCGTATAGCACACCGAAGACAGAGCGACCATGTACCAGGTATAAATTTGTGGCAGCACCGTCGCGGTCACGATCAGCGGCAGCAGCAGAAACCAGGCAATCGGGTTGGTGGCGCCGCCGGTCAGATACAACATGGCGGTGATCCCCAGCACGTCGAAAACAAGGTGGAAAAAGAGCTCCAGATCGGAGACCGGGTCTGCCGTCGATTGCAGCCGATACCAGGTCAGTGAATTGACGATTACGATCGCTGAAAGAACGGCCCACAACCGGTCTTCCGGGAGCGGATAGCCGACCACATAAACGGCGGTGAGAATGATCAGCGCCTCGCCGAGGATCAGGAAGTTGCGCAGCAGAAACAGCCACTTGAGGCTTTGATGAGCCGAGCTGACGGAATTCGTATTGGTCGGAGGAAACATCGGCAGGTCAAGGTCCATTGAGACGTCTCATATTCTAACCCGAAGATTGGGCATCCTTCAGTCCTCCGCAAAAGTCGTTAACACTTTTTCTCGTTCCCATGGAAAGTGGAAGGCATTATTTAGAGCCACAGATGGACACGGATTTTCACGGATATAAAGACGGAGTGCCTATCTGCGTTCATCTGTGTCAATCTGGGGTTCATATTTTCTCGTTCTTACGGAGGACCATTGGAGCAAGACACTCCTGGCGGGGTTCGATCAACCAGGAAAGCGTCAACCGAGAAATGAAGGATGCCGACTGGCAATCGGTCCGGGCACTCAGCGGTAATTCTTCGGGTGCGACAATTTGCCACATTCCATTCGGCCATTTCCGCTGCTATGATTGATTATAACTTGATCGGATCAGCTTTTTGCCAAAGTCGAGACGATCGAAGTTGTGAATCACATCCTTCCTCTGGAGGCGCTGACCGAGTCGCCTCAACCTATAGAGCAGGGTAGGTCAAGGTTGCACCTACTCTGCTTTTTTATTGTCCACTGCCTTCCCTATTACACCGGACCTGCTTCTGCCCCGTTGCGTGGCAGACGCGAAGCAAATCAAACGGGTGCGGCAATATGTCGCGCGACAATATGCCACATTCCATGTTTGAAAAAGGGTTGCTACAATAACTTCCAACATATTAGCAATTGCCAAATATGTGACCGACGTGCTTCATTGTGCGTTTACCCTCCTCTTTCGACGGGGCAGGAATGAAACATTTCCTGCCTTTTTCTTTGCCCGACGATTTTCTCGATCATGGCGGTTCGACGATAGAAATGTAGGTTAGGTGCAATACCCGCGAATGGAATCCTCATTTGCTTGGAAGCATCGAAATGGTGCGCACTGTAATCCAACAATCGGCTGCCAGTGATTTATGCATCGTTGCCGTTTTCGCAGACAACACCAGACTTGCTCAGGAACCGCTCCCCAGTCAATTCGCTCTCAGCTTTTTTGCTCGGAATCTTCGTAAAATGGGAGCGTTTGGCGAAACCATCTCCGCTCTGGCAAGATAAATGGCCGCCCTGTGAAAGCGCCGTTCGGCGATTGCCTTTTCGATAAACCAGACGTACAGATCGACGATGCGTTGAATTCCGGCTTGGGCTTACACATTCTCCGGGTCGCGAGCAAGAACCGCCTGATAATGTCGGTAGGCATTGTTTTCCGCCGGCGTTGTCAGCCGCAGTGCTGCGATCGCTGCTTCCGCTGCTGCCAGGTGCGACTGGATCGAGCGATCGTCGGTCGCAGGCTTGGGCGGTGGCTGCTTGTCTGACTGGCTCGCCGCAATTGCTTCGGACGACGGGAGGGCGACGTTATCCGCTTTCCTTGCCGGAACGACGACGGTGCCATCGCTGCCGGTTGCCGGCTCAGGCAGGGATTCCGGCGTGCTTATGTCGGCGTGTTCGGTGGTGGCAGGCTGAGGACTTGGCTCCGTGCCGGTTGTTGCCAACGGCTGCGACGCTGTTTCCATCTCGGCGGCTTCCTGGATGACGTCGCCCGGTTGGTGTCTTGCGGCTGCCGCTTCAGTCTTGATTGGCTTGCGGGTTTCGGCAGTTGTTTCCTCGGCACGAGTCGGTGGGACGCTCCCGGGTGCCACATCGATCGCGCGCTCCTTGGAAGCAGCCGTGCCAGGCGGGCTCTCTTTTTTGACAGCCACCGTTTCCGGCGCCGGTTTCTCTGCCTGCAAATACCATAAGCCGGCGATCAGTGCGACAAAACCGATGATTGCGGCTGTCCACATGGCGCGTCGAGGCGATTCGATCGGTTTATCCGTGTATTGCCTGTCGTCTGGCGTCGCCTTAGTGCGCTTTAGTTGTACGGCTGCATCCTGACTGCTGAGGGCAGCCAGAACGTCGGCGGCCGATATGGGTCGGTCATGTGGTTTCAGGCGCAGCATCCAACCGATCGTTTCCAACAGGTTTTCATCGTCGATCCGGGCGCTCGCGCTGGATAAGCGTTCGGCTTGCCTATCCGGTTTGCTTGCGCGGATGGCCAAGATCCGTTCAGGCGCCGGTACCGGCTCGTTGTGCGTAATGCACCGGTACATCGTCGCACCCAACGCATACAGATCGCTTCGGGGGTTGGGTCGACTTCCTGGTTCGTATTGTTCAGGTGCCGCATAACCGGCGCGCAGATTCTCCGAAAATCCTTTGCGCTGTTCGCAGACCGCCAATTTGGCGGCAGCAAAATCGATCAATACCGGTTCCCCGTTTTCCCGAAGCAGAATATTCGATGGATGGATGTCACCGTGCACTGCTGCGTGCGTGTGCACCTGTTCGAGTCCAGACAGCAGTGACCTGAGAATGATTCTTAATTGCGACGTGGTCAATGTATCCGCCCGGCTCGAGAGTGGCGCACCATCCTCGAAATCCGTGATCAGATACGCGGTCCCATTGATGTGCAATGTATTAGGGACCGTGACGATGTTGCGGTGCTCGACTTGCCCCAGGAGGGTCTTCGCGAGCGCCATGAAGTGCTCCAGCCCGGACTCGTAGATCGCCCGGTCACCTTCCGACTTCGGAGCGACCGTCTGGTCACTGCTTTGGCGTATGGCAAAATCCCGGGGGAAATATTCTTGGAGCACGACCGGCGCATTGAGATGATGATTCCAGCCGCGATAGGTCATATCGAAACGACTCCCGCTCAGGAGACTTTGGATCTCGTAGACGCCGATTTGGAATCCTTCCTGCAAAGCCTGGTCTTGGAATTGAGTCATGATGCTGCGCTGCCCTTCTTTATCGATAGCCATCGGATTTTCCGGTGAACGAAATCCCCGGAAGATATTACCAATTTTACCCCTTTTTTCTTTTTATCCCGAAGATTTCATGAATTTGTGCCGATATCGCGCAGCATATTGGTTTCACGAGGAAATTTTCGAAGAAGTGGCGTATCGGTGACTGCGTCCGACTGACGAAATATTTCCTGTGGAATCAAGCGACAAGCGAGATCAAGCATAATGTATGAAAGATTCGGGTGATAACCCGAACGGTCGTTGGATACGTGCGTATCCAATACGGTGCGCATCGGTGGGGGTGGACTCATTCAACGTGCTATGGCGACCACCGTTGCGGTCTCCCGGAACCTGAAAGTCCCGCTGTATTCGCGTAACTTTGACTGACCTGTCGGCGGCAGCGCGTTCGACGGGGAAAAAGCGGATTGGGATTTTGGTGCCGAGGAGAGGACTTGAACCTCCACGGGGGTAACCCCCACTAGCACCTGAAGCTAGCGCGTCTACCAATTTCGCCACCTCGGCAGGATGTGACGGAGCATCGACCGATGCAGCGCATACTTTAAAGAGTGCGGCAATCTTTGTCAATCGCCAAAGCAGAACAATTGGAAGCAAATAGAAAGGATGACAGGGCTTGGATGTGGACCGAACTCTGCTTCAGGTGTATCGGTCGTCGAATGGTTGGCCCACCATTCGCTGCAAATGGTCGAAACCTCTGATCTAAGGAGCCGTACGCGAAAA
>Ga0114931_10006068_pt1 | contig 14892 bp, 11 predicted proteins | sample 2SBtaG_FD_89579 | JGI IMG/M metagenome (GOLD analysis project Ga0114931, IMG submission 89579) | Deep subsurface microbial communities from Kolumbo volcano to uncover new lineages of life (NeLLi) - 2SBTROV14_V59a metaG | ecosystem: Environmental > Aquatic > Marine > Volcanic | place: Kolumbo...
CAATCTTAAACGACGAAGATACATATGAATACCGGGCCCCGCGCGATGATAGTGCGGAAGTATTCGAACGACCGGAGGTTGCGCAAACGACGCTCCCTGAACATCTCTTGAGTCAACTCCACAAGACCGGCCTCGATGAAAAAGAATTGATGATCGGCGAATACATTATCTGGAACATCAATGAGGATGGTTACCTGGCCTATCCGGTCGAGTTTATTTCTGAAAACCTGGAAAGTGACCCGGAAGAGGTAGAGAAAGTATTGAAGGAAATCCAACTATTCGACCCGCTCGGGATCGGAGCCAGGAATTTGCAGGAATGTCTGCTTATTCAGCTCCTGGAAAAAAAAGAATCTGATCCCGTGACGGTAGAGATTCTCCGCGACCATTTCGACGACTTTACCAATAAGCGCTATGAGAAGATCGCTAAGAAAATGGAAATCACACTGGATGATATCCGGCAGGCGATTTGTGAGATTACCAAGTTAAACCCCAAGCCTGGAGAGGGCTACGTCCTCTTTCATCAAAGTGTTATTGTTCCAGACCTGGTCGTAGAAAAAGATGAGGAAACGGGAGAGTACCACATTTCAATGAACGATTGGAATGTACCCCATCTTCGCATCAATAACTCTTATAAACGATTGTTGTTGGATAAGAAAAAATCTTCCAAGGAAACGCGCGACTATATTCGTCAGAGTCTCGAATCCGCCAGATGGTTGATCAATTCCATTCACCAAAGACGCGCGACGATCCTGCGGGTCATGGAATCAATTATTGAGAAGCAGCACGATTTTTTCGAACACGGCAAGGAGCATATCAAGCCAATGATTTTGAAGGACATCGCGGAGGAGATCGGGATGGATATTTCTACGATCAGCCGTGTGACAAACGGAAAATATGTGCAAACGGGACACGGTGTCTTCGAACTGAAGTATTTTTTTAGTGAGAGAATAAAAAGCGACGTGGGGGATGATGTTTCAAATAAGATCATCAAGAATTATATCAAAGGGATCATCGAGGAAGAGGATCCCAACAAGCCTCTGAATGACCAACGTATCGCGGAAATGCTAAAGGCGAAGGGTTATAAGGTGGCGAGACGAACCGTGGCTAAATATCGTGAGCAGATGATGATTCCGGTCTCACGCTTGCGGCGGAAACTCTGAGAATGGCAATGGAAATATTTAGAAGTACGACGATTTTGGCCGTGAAGCATCAAGACAGGTTAGCCTTGGGTGGAGACGGTCAAGTCAGCTTTGGTCAATCTGTTTTGAAGAGTAAAGCCAGGAAAATTCGCAAAATATGCGAAGGAACCGTTCTGACCGGATTCGCGGGAGCATCCGCCGATGCCTTCACTCTTTTCGAGAAATTTGAAGCAGGTCTGGAAAAGTACAGCGGTAACCTGAGTCGCGCTGCCGTTGAATTAGCCAAGGAGTGGCGCACGGATCGTTATCTTCGGCGACTTGAAGCTCAACTTGTCGTGGCGAATGCCGACAACATGTTTCTGATTTCTGGTACTGGTGACGTGATTGAGCCTGACGAGAATATCCTCGCAATCGGGTCGGGCGGGACTTATGCATTGTCTGCGGCTACCGCACTCGTAAAACATTCCAGCCTCTCAGCCAAAGAGATCGTCGAGGAATCTTTACGGATTGCCTCTCAGATCTGCATCTACACGAATTGCGAGCTCACGATTGAAGAACTGTAGGAGCAAGAACCCATAATGTCAAATATTCAGGAGCTTACACCACGACGCATCGTGGAAGAATTGGACAAATATATCATTGGTCAGGACAAGGCGAAAAAGTCCGTTGCCATTGCGCTGCGTAACCGCTGGCGCCGGAAGCAGGTCCCGGATGTACTGCGGGAGGAAATTTATCCGAACAACATCATCTTGATCGGACCTACCGGGGTTGGCAAAACGGAAATAGCAAGACGATTGGCGCGGCTTTCAAATGCGCCTTTCATCAAAATTGAGGCCACTAAATTTACGGAAGTCGGATACGTTGGCCGCGATGTTGAATCGATCATCCGCGACCTGACGGACCTGGCCGTGTCCATGGTCAGGGCCGAACAGACAAAAAAAATTCAATCATTGGCCGAAAGGCATGCTGAAGAACGTTTGCTGGAAATTCTTCTGCCATCTCCTCCCAAGGCGCGCGCACGAGTCGGCGTTGAGAGTACGAACGAAGTTGAGGATGCGGAAGAACGCTATCAACGGACGCAGGACAAGATCCGGATGCAGCTTTCCAAAAATGAGCTTGAGGACCGGATGGTGGAATTGGATGTTAGCAATGAGCAATCACCGCTCATGCAAATCATTTCCCCGATGGGTGTTGAGGAAATGGGCGTCAATTTACAGGATTTGTTCGGCGGTATGATACCGAAGAAGACAAAGCGTCGGAAAATGAAAGTCAGCGAGGCCAGAAAATATCTCATCCAGGAAGAGGCTCAGAAACTCGTGGACATGGAACAAGTGGTGCAAGAGGCCATCGAACGCGTCCAGAGTTCGGGTATTGTATTTCTGGATGAAATCGATAAAATCGCGGGCGAAAATCAGAAGACGGGTCCCGATGTGTCCCGGCAGGGTGTGCAGCGAGACTTATTGCCGGTGGTTGAAGGCACCAGTGTCTTTACGAAGTACGGCATGGTGAAGACCGACCACATTTTGTTTATTGCGTCTGGTGCATTTCACGTTTCTAAGCCTTCGGATTTGATCCCGGAGCTGCAGGGACGTTTCCCGATCAGGGTGGAACTTAACAGCCTGACGGCTGACGATTTCGTGCGTATCCTTACCGAACCTGAAAACGCGCTGACGAAACAATATATCGCCCTTTTTCAAACTGAAAACGTCACGATCGATTTTTCGGAGGAGGCTATTCGTGAAATTGCGGCCATCGCACATCAAGTGAATGAACGTACCGAAAACATCGGGGCCAGGCGCTTGCATACGATTTTGACTGCTTTACTGGAAAGCTACTTATTCGATGTTCCTGATAGAAAACTCAAGAAAGTCAAAATCACGAAGAAAATGGTGCGTGATACACTCGACGATGTCGTTCGCGACGAAGACCTGAGCCGGTATATTCTTTAGGTTAAATCGCTATTTTTATCGACCCGATTAACTTCTAAACCGGCGAAGCTGGAACCAAGCAGGAAACCGCGAATTAACGCTAATAAAATCAAAAAAAATATTAGCGTTTATCCGCATTCATTAGCGGTTGTCAACCCTAAGCAGTAAAGTCTTGCAGTTTTTTGGCAAGACTTTACAACTCAGGGACTAATCAAACAGTGACCGAAGGAATGCCAGACGTGCAGAAAGATTTTTTAGAAATTACTGATTGGACGCAGCAAGAAATTCTGGAAACGTTACAACTCGCCCGGGAACTAAAAGCCGGATGGAAACGAGGTGAACGGCTGAACCGGTTCGCGGGAAAAACACTGGCGATGATTTTTCAAAAGCCGTCAACGCGCACGCGAGTTTCCTTCGAAGTCGGATTTTTTCAGATGGGCGGCCACGCCCTTTACCTGGGACCCAATGATATTCAGATCGGTAAACGGGAGTCCACCGGTGATGTTGCACAAACCCTCTCACGTTTCGTTGACATGATTATGGCGCGCATGTTTGGACATGACGATATCGTAGAGCTCGCGAAAAACGCTTCGGTTCCGGTTGTTAACGGCCTAACCGATCTGCTGCATCCTTGCCAAATCATGGCCGATATGCTGACCATTCTGGAACAGCGCGGAAGTTTCGACGGATTGAAACTAACCTATATTGGCGACGGAAACAATGTCGCCAATTCCTGGCTCAACATGGCCGCCCGCATCCCCATGACCCTGGCGTTGGCGGTTCCACCAGGGTATGAACCAAATGCCGAGGTCCTCGCCGCGGCCCGGGACACGGGGAGCAGCGACATTCAGGTTTTGAATGACCCGCACGAGGCGAGCCGTGATGCACACGTGCTGTACACCGATGTCTGGGCCAGCATGGGACAGGAAGAAGAGGCGGCGGCGCGCAAACAAATTTTCAAGAAATATCAGGTAAACCATGAGCTGCTTTCGGCGGCGGCTTCTGATTGCGTGGTGATGCATTGCCTGCCTGCTCATCGTGGTGAAGAAATTACGGCTGAGGTAATCGACGGCCCGCAAGCAATCGTGTTTGACCAGGCCGAAAACAGGATGCACGCCCAAAAGGCGATCATGGCACAACTTGCAGCATGAGTCGTCGCGAAACTAGTTTCGAAGAACTGAGCGAGTCCAACCAATTTAACATCCTCAAATATCAGTCCCGCGACCAACAAAAGTGGGATGATTTTGTTCGAACCTCCAACAATGGCACTATTTTTCATACCCGCCGTTTCCTCGGTTATCACCCGAAGGAACGTTTTGTCGATCACTCATTCATCTTTCGAAAAGGCGAGCGCTGGAGCAGCGTTTTGCCCGCGGCAATGGTTTCAATGCAGGGAAAGCGCTTCCTCATTTCCCATCCGGGAGCATCTTTTGGCGGGCCGGTTTTTGATTTTTCGATTTCTCTAAAAGACACCTTTTTTGTGGTTCAAAGTCTTCTGGAGGCAGCCAGGTCAGAAAACGTGGATGAGGTCAGGTTTACATTGCCACCGTTGATTTACCATTCGAGGCCTGGAAATTATTTTGACTTCGCTTTGCTTGAGTCCGGTTTTTCTTATTCAAAGCGGGAAGTGTCGAGCGTCATTCCGCTAGATTTTTCTGAAGATGAAACGCTCTCTATTTTCAGTGAATCGGCACGACGTGCTGCGCGCCGTGCCATGAAGCTTGGCGTTAAAGTACGGGAGAGTGATGATTTTAGTGCCTTTTATGCTATCTTGCAAAATAACCTCAAAATGCGACACAACGTTAAGCCGACTCACACGCTTACGGAACTCTTGCAATTGAAGCAACTTTTTCCGAACGACATCAGGCTGTTCGGCGCTACGATAGAAGGCGAATTAGTCGCCGGAGTGGTTACTTTTACCTGCAATCCAAAGGTGACGTTGGCCTTCTACATCAGTCATCGGGAGGATATGCAAGAATACCGCGGTGTCAATGTTCTCTTCCATGAAGTCATTCGCTGGGCGATTCGTCAGGGATTCAAGTTTCTGGACTTCGGGATCTTTACGGTCAATATGAAGACGAATTGGGGCCTTGCCCGTTTCAAGGAAAGTTTCGGTGCATTGGGTGTCTTCAGAGATACGTTGGTAAAAAAAATATAACCGGATCAAGTCATGCGTTTTGCGGCAGGGACCCAGAGACATAGTAACTTAGAAAAGCTATGAATTCTTCAAGATAAATAATTTTTCAGTCGTTCCATGAGAATTCTTCATATTGCTCCTACCAATATTGCCGGAGTGCCCATCGCCTTTGTCCGCGCGGAGCGGGCTCTCGGCCACGAGAGCCGATTGGTGACGTTGGTCCGGGATCGACGGGAATATGAAGAAGATATCTGCCTGAATTTACCATTTATCGATTTCTGGGGAACTCGATTGGCCAAACGTTTCCTCTCCAATCCCGATAAACTACATGTCACGAACCAAAGAGCAATGGCGAGTCAACATCCTTGCGAATGGCAGCCAAACAACGGTTTTGAAAAAGCGTTGATTCGGTTTCGAGAGTCTCTATGGGCAGCGAAAATCAGGAATTTGTTCGATGAGATCGACTTCTGGAATTTTGATGTTTATCAACTTGATGGCGGACTGGAATTTTTTCGCGACGGAAGGACCGTGAAGGAACTGCATGCCCGTGGCAAAAAAATGGTGTGCTGCTACACCGGAAGCGACCTGAGAACAAGAGGCATTTTGCCGGAGATTGACCGACTGTCGTCCGTCAATGTAACGCTGGAATTTGACCATCTCCAGTTGGTCCCCGGGATTCACCATGTTCTTTTTCCATTTGAGGTCGAGAGGTTCCAGCCGAGAGAACGGGAGCCAGACGGCACGCGAATCCGGATTGCCCACGCTCCTACCAATCGTGCCGCCAAGGGCAGCGAAATCATTATTCCCACCGTCCGGAGGTTGGAGTATGAGCTGCCGGTCGAACTGGTTCTCATTGAAAATGTTTCCCATGAAAGAAGCCTTGAACTGAAACGAACCAGTCATATTTTTATCGATCAAATCGGAGAGTTGGGGTACGGTCTGAATTCGTTGGAAGCTCTCGCCATGGGTGTCCCAACCTGTTCTTCATTGCCGGACCAATTCGGAAAGCGATATCCCGGACATCCCTTTGTCGCGGTTGATGCAAAAACACTTAAACAGGAATTGGTGCAGTTGATTCAACACCCGGCGCTGAGACGGGCAATCTCGGCGCATGCAAGAGAATGGGTTCAGCGGAATCATGACAGTCGAGTAACGGTTCGTAAGATCCACGCTCTCATTGACCTGTCATAAACCTGGGTTCCAAAACCAGTCGAATATTTTTATTTTGAGGAAAACCAAAACACCGATTTTGCCGCCTTGTTTGAATTGACCTCTGATAGACACCAAGTCTGCGAAATTCGGCATGTGACGTGTTGATGTGCCGCGGCGCGGATGCATTCCAAAATAAGAGGCTTGACTATCAGGATTTTATATTTTAAATTGAATAGAAGTTTGACTGCGTCTATATGGATGGTCGTCAAAGCGGCCGGTCCATTGAACTATTTCAGCATTAGAGGATCCGGTGGTTGCTACCTGGTTCCCCCAATCCCACTAATTTCTGACAAGGATGTTTATGAACGAATGTCCTTCTCCTCAATAGATGCACGGCGTTTTGACAGTCAGGCGTGAACTGGTTTTTTTTACTTTCTCTTTTTGAGGTCTTAAGCGGTTCAGGCGAGCCCGATTACCTTTTTGCAAGTGCTCATACAGAAAAGTCTTAACCAGGCCATGCAATAACATTATCAGAGGCCATTAACTCAGTCTGATTTTCCAGGGGTTTGGGCAGTAGGTTCTCGCGTTCTGTCCATGAAAGGACGAGTGCTCGTGTGCTGGCCAATAACAAACAGCACCTGTCATAAGTTGATGGGAAAGCACTCCTCTATTTTTCATAACTTGGGTCGTTGCGTTGTTATGGAGGACACACCCAATAGCCAGTGAAGACAAACAAATCCGGGATGGACTCTGCGAGAACTGCTTCCACCTGAAACGTGTTCGTACGCACAAAGCCACGGACTATGTGTTCTGTCGCTATTCCGAAATTGATTCTTCATTCGAAAAGTATCCGGCTCTGCCCATATATTCATGCAAAGGTTACTCCAGTCATAAACGTGGGCACAACCCAAAGGGTGATGCAGCAAACTGACTCCTTACCCTCATAACCAATTGGAGAAAACGCCATGAAGATCAAAGACATTCTTGCTGCCAAGAGCAACGAAGTCCTGACCGTCAGGCAAGAACAGGTGGTGCACGACGCGATCAAGATTCTTTTTAAGAACAAGATTGGGGCACTTTTGGTGCTGGATGAATCAGAACAACTGGTTGGTATCATTTCAGAACGGGACGTTCTTTGGGAATGTGTCGACAGGGATAATCTGCTTAAACAAACTCCAGTGAAGGATGTCATGAGCAAGGATTTGATCATCGGCGTACCGACGGATGATCTCGGCTACTCACTGGGAATCATGACTAAGAACCGGATTCGCCATCTTCCGGTTCTTGACGACGATAAAGTTGTTGGCATTGTGTCGATTGGAGATCTTGTCAAGGCGCAATTGGAAGAGCACGAATACGACAATCGTTATTTGAAGCAATATATTTTCGGAACTTGATGATTGTGTCCAGGTTATAATGGCAGGTGTTTGCTGCCGGGGGCGGCGACCTGGACACTCAGGTGCGAGGGACATGCAGCCAAATTGTTGTTCTAATGGAGTCCAGCGCGACTGGTTGAGGAAATGGGAGACAGGAGAAATGAGAAACCAACCTGCAAACGTGGAACTGATATAATACTGACTGTAATGAGTGAGCAATGGAATATCCGCATTCGTGGCGGCAAAAGTAATAGCCGATCTGTTTCGTTTAGCCTTGCCTTATTGAGTCTGACTCGGAGATCACGGTGAGAGCCTTTTCTTTCAGTAACGATGACGGCTACACTCAAATCGGAATTGAGTATCAGGAGAAGCTGTATAATTTTTCGCTTGCATGGGAGCTCTATAAACAAATAAAGAGCAACGGGCAGGGGCCGCAACTTAATTTTCTGCAAATCATGGTAGAGACTGATTTTTTTCATCTCGATACGTTTCAGGAAGTTTTTTTTGCCCTCCGAAAAGTCCGGTCGATTGATGATCTGCAATTAAGTCAAAACTACAAATTTTTACCACCGATCAATCGACCTCAAAAAATTCTTTGTATCGGCCGGAACTATGAAGCCCACGCTGAGGAACTAGGCAATGCCAAACCTCAGGAACCACTCTTTTTCTGCAAGGCTCCGTCCGCGCTAGTCGGTCACGAGGAAAGCATTCGTCTGCCAAAGCATGCCGGTCGTGTCGACCACGAAGGTGAAGTCGCCGTGGTGATCGGAAAGTCCGGCTATAATATTAAGGCAAGCCAGGCGCTAGAATATGTTGGCGGTTACAGTCTGCTGAACGACATCACGGCACGGGAATTGCAAAAAAAAGATCAGGAGGCGGGGCGGCCGTGGTTCCGGGCCAAGAGTTTCGACACGTTCTGTCCCTTTGGGCCGTTTCTGGTGCCAAAGGAAAGCATTCACGATCACGATGATTTGAAAGTGGAGGTTACCGTTAACGGAAAATTACGCCAGGAGGGCTCTACATCCCAAATGATTTTCGACATCCCCAGCATCATTGCCTACCTTTCTCAGTACTGCACCTTGGAACCTGGTGATATCATTGCAACCGGAACCCCGTCTGGTGTTGCCCCACTGCAATCGGGTGACGTGGTGGAACTCAAGGTTGCTGAACTCGGAACGTTGAAAAACTCCGTCGCATAAGTTTACGAATAGCACCTAATTCATTTCTTCATTCTTAACTTCATTCCTAACTTACTTCAAGCAAGGAGGTCAAAATGTCTCTAAGGGGAAAGATGACATGTTTCATCGCACAGGGTTGTTGCATTTTATTGGTTGTGTGTTCAGTTTTCGCGTTTCAGAATCATGAGCAGGTACTGGTCAAATTTAAGACCGGTGCGACGGCCAGCCAAATTGATTCTCTCAGTCGGGGGCTTGGTCTGGCAAAGGTCAAATTTATTCAGGAAGTCGGCGTCACCTTATTCAATGTGACTTCACGGTTGTCCGTTGGAGAAGTCGTGGCTGCGTGTGAAAAAAGCAATTTCGTGGAGTATGCCGAAGCGAATCAAACAGTTGCGGCATTTGTTTCGTCTCCGTCCGCAAATGTTACTCTGGCTGCTTCCGCGACCCCCGTTCAACAAGCGACGGGTCCCGCAACTTACAAAGCTGGGGAAGTGTTGCTCAAGTTTAAGAACCAGGTACAACAACAAGGAATCAATCGTGTCTTGAGTCAGGTAGGGATTCAAGTTATCAAACAACTCAGTGCCGTGCAGGTTTACCGGTGCCGGATCAGTGGGACCAAATCCGTGCTGGATGCAGTGGCACAGTGCAAGAGCAGCCCGGATGTGGAATACGCTGAACCAAATTATATCTACCATACTTCGATCGTTCCCAACGATCCCAGGTTCTCAAGTTTGTATGGCATGCGGATGATTCAAGCACCGGAAGCATGGGACATTCAGAAAGGCAGCAAATCGGTGATCGTCGGCGTCATCGACACGGGCATCGATGCCAACCACAAAGACTTGCGTGACAACGTTTGGCGGAACCCCGGGGAATCCGGCAATGGCAAGGAAAACAACCGGGTTGATGATGATAACAACGGGTTTGTTGATGACGTCCAGGGCTGGGATTTTGTAAATAACGACAATAAACCCTTTGATGACAACGAGCATGGAACACACGTTTCCTGGAGTATTGGGGCCGTAGGAAATAATTCAGAGGGCGTTGCCGGCGTTTCGTGGAATGTTTCTATAATGCCGCTCAAATTCCTGGATGCCAGCGGCAGCGGTTCGACGGGTGATGCCGTGGAAGCCATCATTTATGCTACCAACCTGGGCGCAAAGATTTTGAGTAACAGTTGGGGGGGCGGAGGTCGATCTCAGGCACTGGAAGACGCCATCCAGTTCGCGAATGATCACGGTGTTCTTTTTGTCGCCGCCGCCGGCAATGAATTCAGCAACAATGATCAGGCTCCTACTTTTCCGGCAAACTATGAAATAGAAAATGTCATTTCCGTGGCGGCAAGCACGGAGAACAACCGTTTGGCGGGTTTTTCGAATTTTGGCGCAAAGACCGTCGAACTAGCCGCTCCGGGAAACCAGATTCTCAGTACCGTGCCCGGAGACCGCTACGCATTGTTGAGCGGCACATCCATGGCGACGCCCCACGTGAGCGGCGCCGCGGCTCTTGTCTTGTCCCAATATCCCACCCTCACAATGCAGCAATTGGCTGTTCGCCTTCTAGGTTCCGTTGACCTGAGCGCTGCTTACGCCGGCAAGGTTTCGACCGGTGGGCGCCTCAATGTTAACCGTGCGCTGTCAACCAATCCTATTATCGCGCGGACCACCCGGTTGGAGAATACCACGGATCCCGGTCCGTATACAGTGGCCGCTGAAGTGGTGGATGATTCCCAGGTTCAAACGGTTACCTTGACCTTCCAGACAATGGGTAACAGTGCGGTGGAAATTAACATGCCCAGGATTGGGGACAATCGCTACCAGGGTGAAATTCCGACGCAGCCAGATGGAACGACGATCGTCTACTTCGTCAGCGCGCGAGATGATTCAGGAAACACAACACGGGATAGCAATTTTACTTTCTCGATTGCGGGCAGCGGTAACGGCGGGGGGTGTGGCAGTCTGCGGGCTATCGGGTTCGAAATCGAGAACCCAGTGGGCCGGGCGACCATGATAGGTTTAGCGAACGTGTTGTTTTTCGTGGCACCCATCGTGTTGCTTGGCCGCACCAGGAAAAAAACCAAGAAGTGATTGACCACAACCTTGTGCGAAAAGGCGTCCCTGCCGGGCATTTCGTTCGCTGCGTTGAGCAGAGGTGCGCCCTCCGCGAGACGCTGTTAGAGTATTTTGTGATTTTTCGCCGATCATTGTAAGAACCTCAACCCTCTACAAACATTTGGCCCTCCCGTGCTAACTTAACCAGGACATGGGAGGGCTTTTTTATGGCAGCTTGTGCCGCACGGTGTTGAGCTGCGCCGGCGAAAAGGGCGCCTACTTGATCCGGATACCATTGCGGAAAGTGTTACAAGAATCGAAAAGCCGCGGGGACGCTCCTGGCGTAAACTTTGTGAACTCCGCATCTTAGCTCTCAAAAAGTAATTGCTTTTTGCCAGCCGATTCGCTTGATTTGATCAAAGCTTCAAGGACGGCAATTCTTGCCATATGTGAAAACCGTGGATTAACTATGGATGTGGAAGCCTTAACTCTTGCACATAATTACCCGGAGAGGGGCGCCTGAAATGTCGGATCTTAAATTTGATCAAGGTACCTTGATCCTGGAAGGCTACAGTGATGAGCCCGACTTGCCCTGTTTCTTCTGGGATGACCGTTCTCGACAATGGCGCGCGCAAGCTTTGTACTACGATGAAATCCTGATCTGGTTGAAAGCAAAACGTATTTCGTTTGACGATCGTGCCACGAAGGTTTCAAATTTGGAACTCAAAATCAGGATGAAATTGCAATTGCGCTCCTATCAAAAAGAAGGTGTGCAGGCTTGGATAGACCACGGTTGCCGGGGCAGTATCTGTCTCCCGACGGGTTCAGGAAAAACCTGGGTGGCGCTCAAAGCGATGGAGCATGTAAAACAAAGTACCTTAGTGGTCATGCCCACCATCGACCTGATGAATCAGTGGTATGGTATCATCTCCGACGCCTTCGGAATCGAAGTTGGGATTCTTGGCGGCGGTTATCACGAAGTCCGCGAGGTTACGGTTACCACGTACGATAGCGCCTATATCCACATGGACAAATATGGCGACCGGTTCGGGTTGCTCATTTTTGACGAAATTCATCATTTGCCAGCGGTGACCTATTCACATATCCCTGAAATGAGTCTGGCCCCAGTTCGGCTTGGACTCACTGCTACCTATGAACGTCCCGATGGCTTTCACGGAAAACTCGAACGGTTGATCGGGCCAGTGATTTACGAGAAAACCATAAAAGAACTGGAAGGGGACCATCTCGCGAAATATGAAACCATGAAGATCGCCATCGATTTAACGGCCCGCGAAAAGCGAGATTATGAAAAGAATCGGCAATTCTATGAAAACTACATTCGCGACAAAGGCATCAAGTTCTATGGGTCGGATTTAACGGCCTTCTTACAGGAGAGCGCCTACGACCCAAAGGCGCGTAAAGCCTTTTTAGCGCGCCTGAAAAGCCGCCGAATTATCCTCGGCGCCGAACGGAAGTTGGAAGTTCTGGAATCCATTCTCAAACGGCACCACACTGACCGGATTATTATTTTTACCCAAAACAATGATCTGGTGTATGATATATCCAAAATTTTTCTAATCCCGGCGCTCACTCACCACACTAAGACCGTTGAACGCAAATGGATTCTGGATAATTTTCGCAAAGGCACCTATTCAGTGCTGGTTACATCGAAGGTTTTGAATGAAGGCGTGGATGTGCCGAACGCGAATGTTGCGGTCGTGCTGAGTGGTTCCGCTAGCCCGGTTGAGCATTTGCAAAGACTGGGAAGAATTCTTCGGAAAAGCAAAGGCAAGCGTTCCGTTCTATACGAGTTGGTTACCCGGGGTACGAAAGAGAGTCAAATTTCGTACATGCGGAGGCGGTCCGATGCTTACCAGTGATTTGTTGCGCTATGATGTTGACGAAAAATACATCACCCCACGTTATCTAAAGCGCAAGCATGCAGTCAAGTATTTGAAAATTGCGGATGACCTGATCGCAATTTATCATGCGCACCACATGAAACCCCGACGAGAATTAGACGAAGCTTTGAGCGAGTATGAATCTGACCGGGTCGGCTACAAAATTTTGCGTGGTTCGGTGAAAATTTTGGATGGCTTTGTTCATTATCAGCCCGGTGAGGATTTAAACTATCCGGAGTTTCGAAAGCGCCTATTCGAATTTGTCGAAACGTATCGCCCGATTGTGCGGCAAGTGGATCTGATTCACCATCATGTTTCAGAGGATGTTTTAGAGCAATTCAACTCGGCGACTGGTTTGAAAGCACAAAACCTCTACGGCGATTTGCCCGATCAGCAAATTCTTTATAAAATTGATATTAAACTAACCGCGGAGGATTTGATCAAACGATATAACCTGGCGTTGGCGCAAGGGATTTTGTACAGATGTCACAAGATGGACATCAAAATTTGGGATGGGTACAAGACCGTTTTTCAATATCTGAAATTGGCCCAGCTCATGCATAAGACGCATCGTGCCAGCAAAGCATATCTGGTTGAAATCGATGGGCCATTTTCACTTTTTCGGCGGACTCAAAAATACGGTGTCAACATTGCCAGGTTTTTGCCCGGGTTGATGCTTGCACAAAAATGGCACATGAATGGCCTTGTCAACACCGAGAAGGGTCAACGCACCTTTGTACTTGACCAGAACTGTGGTTTGACCAGTCACTACAAAAAATCGCACCCGTTTGACAGTTCGGTCGAAAAAGCATTTTTTGATAATTTCAAAAAACGTAAAACGGCATGGGATATCGAACGCGAGGCGGAAATCCTGGATTTGGGTGACGTGGTTCTGATTCCTGATTTCAAACTCATTCACCCGGACGGAAGAGAAGTTTTGCTGGAAATCGTCGGTTTCTGGACGCCCGAGTATTTGGAGAAGAAATTGGCCAAATTGCAGCGTGTCAATCGTAAAGATTTGATCATTGCGGTGAACGAGAATTTGAATTGTTCCCGTAAAGATTTCAGCGGCCCGGTTATTTTTTATAAAACCAGAGTGAAAGTTAAGGAGGTGTTGGAAGTCCTGAACCGGGACAAATGAGCGTTGCGGTTTAGCGACGGTTGTTCAGTTTCGCCAGCAAGCGCAGGATTTCTATGTACAGCCAAACGAGGGTTACCAGTAAGCCGAAAGCAGCATACCATTCCATGAATTTGGGCGCGCCCTGCTCGGCACCATTTTCGATGAAGTCGAAATCAAGAACCAGGTTGAGAGCCGCGATCACGACCACGAACAGGCTGAAACCGATTCCGATGAGGCCACTTTCGTGAATGTAAGGGATGTGAATACCAAAAAATCCCAGTCCCATCGTCAGGAGATAAATGACGGCAATTCCGCCCGTGGCCGCTGTTACACCGAGCTTAAAGTTTTCGGTCGCTTGAATGATGCCTGACCGGTAGGCGAAGAGCAAGGCGAGCAACGTGCCGAACGTCAGGGCCACCGCCTGGATGACAATACCCGGATATTGCATTTCCATCAGCGATGACAAGCCACCAAGAAACAAGCCTTCCAGGATGGCATAGAGGGGTGCCGTAATGCCGGCCCAGGCTGGTTTGAAAACGGTAGCGATGGCGACGACGAAGCCGCCCAGAGCGCCGCCGAGCATCCACGGCATGAGCGCGCCAGGGTCTCCGGTTTCCATGAGTTTGCCCCACGTAAACGATGCCGCCAGGAAGACAAAGACCAAAAGGAAGCCGGTCTTGTTGACGGTGCCGTTAATGGTCATGGTTTCTTCGCCAGTGGCCACCCGTGGTAGATTTCGGAATGTCTTGTCGTTTAGAGCTGGATTTGCGGTTCTCATGACGGTGTTCCTTTTTTGTTTGAGTTGTGTTGTGCTGGCGAGCCATCGATTTTGCATCATTAGTTTCAGGGCCTGGCTGGTCAGCTTTTCCCACGCGCCCCCTTCGGAGAAAGGGATTTCGAACCAATCACG
>Ga0114931_10006069_pt1 | contig 14890 bp, 9 predicted proteins | sample 2SBtaG_FD_89579 | JGI IMG/M metagenome (GOLD analysis project Ga0114931, IMG submission 89579) | Deep subsurface microbial communities from Kolumbo volcano to uncover new lineages of life (NeLLi) - 2SBTROV14_V59a metaG | ecosystem: Environmental > Aquatic > Marine > Volcanic | place: Kolumbo...
TAAAGACATAGCTCGAACAAAGTGGCTGATTCACAGTTATTTTGGATCGGAATAGAAAGTTCTATTGCATATTTCGGGTTTAACATCGTTATTCTTGAAAGTGTCATGAATAATGCGGGTTAAGTGACAACGGGCAAAGTGGTTTCATTCAGAGTGAAAAAGGAAACCTACCAAATAATCCGGCGGCCAAAAATAGAGCGTTGTAACTCACGGATGATTGAACATCTTACATAAACGGCAGAATAATTTAACAATTGTCTTGGAATTGCATCATTGACTCTGCTCTTTTGCGTGCTGTGAAACTATTTTGATCGAAATTCGATTATTATTAACAAAAACAACAATTATGAAATATTTGTTTGCTTGCCTGATGGTTGTGGGAATGTATGGCGCCGCTCAGGCACAGGATGATATCACTGATGAAGATTTGAGAAAGTATGCATTAATGGAGCAGGTTATCAACTACATGAAAAAAGACATTAGTGTTGAAATCAATAAGCTTATCAAGGAGCAGGATGGGATGACCGGAAAGCGCTACAAAGAACTAGCCAAGACCAAAGGTGATAAGGCTAAATTGGCTGCTATTAATGCAAAGGACTTTGAAATTAAATTTTTAGAGCTCACAAACAAACTTAAAGCAGAACGAATTGCTGCTATTAAAGAAGTGAATTCAGATTTGGCAACAAAGATGGTTGGCAACAATGGCAAAACGTATAAGGCCATCAAAGTAAAATTGAAAGCAGATGCTGACTTCAAAGCTAAATATGACGCTTTAGCAACTCAATTAGCATCTGAATAGTATATAGTTAAAAAGCTGTATGTCAAGATTTTAAGGTTGATTTCTAATCAACCTTTTTTTATTTTATTCAGCTTTGTTTCAACGGGCAGCCGGATTTCTTTATTTTTATTGGCAAATCTCAGGATATGTTTACCGAAAATGAAATTGCAGGACTCATCGCTGAGCCAAAAATATCAGAGCTCACTGTTGAACTTAAAAAAGCATTCATTGAGAAAGAAGCACCTTTTTTGGAACTTTCTGATCACGATTTTTTATACTTGACCATGCTAACACCTACCATTGGGATTGCTTTGGCTAATGGAAATGTCAGTTTGATTGAAGAAATGACCCTGAATAAAAAGGCAAGGAAGCTGTCCAAGGGAGGCTATTGGATGAAACGGGATCCTGTAGTGACTGCTATGGGACATCTGATTGATCATTTCGATGACTGGGAAGACCGGTTTTTGGACCACCTCAAATACATCATGGAGTTAACCTTTGACAAGCAGGACCTGATGGACAGTAAGATCGACCAGGAAGGATGTTCCGATGAGGATTTTTGTATGGAGATACTTCAGGCGCCTTTTGTCTTTATTCGATTTTTATCCTCTTTTTTTCAGAATGACGAGGAAGAAGATTTTATTTCAGATAGGAAAATCTCTCGCGATGAATATGAGGTAATGGAATCGATGGCCCGGCGTATGGAATTGGATGATGTGCCGATCTTCAAAAAATTTATGACCAAATTGCATATAAAATAAACCACTGTAACCAACGTTTCCCAAAAGGTGCGGATTTGCGTTTATGAGAAGCCTTCCTGTTTTTTTATTTTTTTATGCTATGTGCTTGCTCGTATCGGCCCAGCAGGTTAATGAAAATCCACCAAAGGAGGATGAAGAGGCTAAATCCAGTGGTATTCGTGCTTTTTTAGGTAAGTTCACCCTAAGCTTGTCATCCGGTTATGGAGCTACATTTTATAGCCATGATGTAACCGGAGTGGGGCTTATTCAGAAAACAAGTGACTCGCTTTTTCTTTTTGACAATACCTTTATTATAAGCAATGATACGATCAACGTAGGGTATAACAACTGGTTTAACAACCCTCAGTCTCATCAAAATATACCGGTAAATCCATCGGACTACCAATTGGGTACGGATACTTCCCAGGTCACTTATAAGGCCAGAGGGGGAGGGGTCCCAATAGATATTTCAGTACATTATACCTTCGATCGTTTCCGGTTTGGCTTGGGCTATGCCTTTGAGATACAGCATGTAGGTGAATTTAAACCTCAACAGTTTAAAAATAATCTACTTCCTTTTAAGCCGGACTTCACCGTCACTTCCTTTAAACGCTTTTATCTGATGTTCGGAGGAGAGTTTTTCAGAACATTACGACATACCTTCGCGGCGGATGTGCATGTTGGCAGGTATAATCTTGGCAAAAAGCACTTCAACTCCGCAGCTATTCAAAAAGGGTTGTTCTTCAACCTGGGTGTAGACTATGAATTTTCTCTTTCCGAATATGTTCGGGTGTTTTTGCGGCCCTCATATGAATTTAAAAACTATACCATTACCATTCCTGAAACATCTTTTTCTATTCCCAATAGCTTACCAGCATTTTATGTAAATTTCGGGTTGAGGTTGAAGCTTCCGGAGTTGCATAAATGTCCGATAAGCAACTGCCGAACCCAGATGGATCATGTTCATAATGGGTATAAATACCGAAGCCGGGTACATCCTTTCTGGAAATGGCAGAACCCAAACTATGGGCAAAACTACCGACGTTTGATCAAGTACAAGGGCAAGAACAAACGTCGACTGAATCCTTATTAGTTAATCCGTTAAGCAGGTAGCAAGTTATAAAATAACCAAAGTGAAGGATTCCCGGAATGGATACTCATTTTTCTGTGGAACGGTTAGTTTAAGGACTCATCCAGGGTAGTTCATTTCGGATTTTTATTTGTATTTTTGCGCTGCTTTTTTACAAGAAATGAAAAGGTGATTTATGGCAGAGGACGAGAATGAAAACCTTCCTGGTTCAGAGACAATAATCCCAATTAATATTGAAGATGAAATGCGCGTTGCGTATATCGATTATTCGATGTCCGTAATCGTTTCACGGGCATTACCAGATGTAAGGGATGGATTAAAACCTGTTCACAGACGTGTGCTGTACGGGATGTTGGAACTGGGGGTTACCTATAACAAGCCCTATAAGAAGTCAGCCCGTATTGTGGGTGAGGTCTTGGGTAAGTATCATCCCCATGGTGATTCATCGGTATATGATACCATGGTAAGGATGGCACAACCCTGGTCACTTAGATATCCTCTGGTGGATGGCCAGGGTAATTTTGGATCGGTGGATGGAGATTCTCCAGCAGCCATGCGATATACAGAGGCCAGGCTGAAGCGTATCTCTGAGGAAATGCTGGGAGATATTAATAAGGATACCGTTGATTATCAACTAAACTTTGACGATTCCCTGAAAGAGCCTGAAGTCCTCCCCTCCAAGCTACCGAATCTGCTATTGAACGGAGCCTCAGGCATAGCCGTAGGGATGGCCACCAATATGGCGCCCCATAATTTGACCGAAGTGGTAGATGGCATCAATGCCTATATCGACAACAGGGACATTACGGTAGATGAATTGATGCAGCACGTCACGGCGCCGGATTTTCCAACCGGAGGCACGATCTATGGATATTCTGGGGTCAAGGCTGCATATGAAACCGGCAGAGGAAGAGTAGTGCTGAGAGCCAAAAGTCAATTCGAAACGACCCGTAGTGGAAAAGAACAAATCATTGTAACGGAAATACCCTACCAGGTGAACAAGGCTACCATGATCGAAAAAACCGCAGCCTTGATTAATGAAAAGAAGATTGAGGGGATTTCAGATATCAGGGATGAGTCGGACCGGAATGGTATGAGGATTGTGTACGACTTGAAGAAGGATGCTATTCCCAATATTGTTTTAAATAACCTATTCAAATACACCCAGCTTCAATCTTCCTTTGGCGTAAATAACATTGCTCTGGTTAAGGGAAGGCCCAAAACACTGACCCTTAAAGACCTTATTACCAATTACGTAGAGCACCGGCATGAGGTCGTGGTAAGACGTACCGAATATGAGAAACGGGAGGCTGAAAAGCGGGCCCATATTCTTGAAGGTTACCTGATTGCTCTTGACAACCTGGATGATGTGATCGCCCTGATCAGAGGTTCCAGGGATCCAGAGGTAGCCAAAGAAGGTTTGATAAAGAAATTTAAGCTTTCTGACATACAGGCTAAAGCCATCCTGGAAATGAGGCTGCAGCGCCTGACAGGCCTTGAAAGGGAGAAAATCCAAAAAGAATATAAAGAAATTGTTGAACTGATTGCTCGATTGAAGGATATCCTGGATAATGAATCCCTCCGAATGGACATTATAAAGGAAGAGCTCAGAGAACTGAAGGAGCGTTACGGCGATCAACGACGCACAGATATCGAGCACGCCGCTGACGATCTTACCACTGAAGATATGATCCCGGATGAAGAGATGGTGATCACTATTTCTCATGAAGGGTATATTAAACGAACCGCTCTGGCCGAATACCGCACCCAGGGAAGAGGTGGTGTAGGCAGTAAGGGGGCCATAACGAAGAACGATGATTTTACCGAACATTTGTTTATAGCTTCCAATCATAACTACCTGCTGATATTTACCCATGCCGGTAAGGTATTTTGGAAAAAAGTTTGGGCTATTCCTGAAGGAGGAAAGGCTACCAAAGGTCGAGCTATCCAAAATCTGATCAACATAGAGCCCGATGACAAAGTAAGAACGGTGATTAATGTTAAAAGCCTTTCTGATGAAGATTACATTAATAATCATTACATCATCATGTGCACGGCTAATGGAACCATAAAAAAGACTTCACTGGAAGCCTACTCCAGACCAAGACAGAATGGGATCAACGCTATCAATATTGCTGAGGGGGACGTATTGCTACGAGCTAAACTGACGAACGGTGATAATCATATCATTATCGCCAACAGTAGCGGAAGGGCCATTCACTTCCACGAATCGGATGTTCGACCAATGGGACGAAATGCCACCGGGGTGCGTGCCATGAAGATCGCTGATGGAGAAGGAGCCAGGGTAATCGGCATGGTTTGTGTAGCGAGAGAAGATGCCACGCTTCTTGTGGTCTCGGAGAAGGGCTATGGAAAGCGTTCTGCCGTGGGCGAATACAGGATTACAAAACGAGGTGGTAAAGGAGTGAAGGCCATGAATATCACCGAGAAAACAGGTAAACTTGTGGCTATCAAAGAGGTGGTGGATATAGATGATTTGATGATTATAAACAAGTCGGGAATTGCCATTCGAATGCAGGTTGCGGATCTAAGGGTAATGGGAAGGGCAACCCAGGGTGTGAGACTGATTAAGTTGAATGAAGGGGATGAGATATCATCGGTAGAGCAAATAAAACGATTTGACACGGATGAAGCTTCTGAAGAAAATGAAAATAATGAAGAATAAAAATGATTTTAATTAGTAGAACCATGAGAAAGTTGACACTAATGGCCGTTGGACTGATAGCAGCCTTGGCCGTTTTCGGACAAACGAAAAATGTAAATAAAGCAAAGTCTGCGATGGATGATGGTGATCTGGCAACCGCCGTTGAACTGATTGAGCCCGCTACTCAAAATGCAAAGTCCGCAGCCAAAGGACATACCTGGTATGTCAGGGGAGAGATTTACAAAACGATTGCACTATCGGATGAAGAAGCTACAAGAAAAATTGATCCAAATGCCCTGGATAAGGCAATTGAGTCATATAAAAAAGTTATGTCACTTGAAAAAGAAGGATCCAGTGACTACGGGTTTGCCCAGATGAACCTGGACCAATCAGTTGACTTTCAGCAAACCGGGTTGGCAGTTGCTATGCTCAACAAAGGGGTCACCGCATATCAGAACAGTGACTTCGAACATGCCTATACCTTTTTTATTGACCTCGCCAAAGTTAATCCTACGGACACTACAGGATTTTTGTATGGGGCCATTTCTGCCAATCAACTTGAGAAATACCAGGATGCTGTCGATAACTATAAAAAAGTGATGGATATAGGATATAAGCCGAAGTCGGTTTACTCCAGTATAATAAGCCTGTATTTATATAACTTGAAAGACTATGACTCAGCTTTGAAATATATCAAGGAGGCTAAAAAGGCTTTTCCCGATGAAAACAACTTCAACAAACTGGAAGTAGATACCTATATCAAGATGGAAAAACTGGATGAAGCCATTAGTCATTTGAAATCAACCATTGAAGTTGAACCTGACAATCCTGCCTTGTATATCAACCTGGGTATGCTTTATGCTTATGATGATAAGTACGATGAAGCCATTGAAAATTACAAAAAAGGACTTGAGCTAAAACCGGATGATATAGTCGGCATCCAGAACCTGGCGGATACGTATATTTCAAAAGGTAATGTTTACAACAAACAGGCCAGCGAAATGGACATTAAAACCTTTACTAAAGAAGGAGATAAAGTGTTGGAGCAAGCCAAATCATGGTATAAAAAGGCTCTTCCATTGTTGGAAAAGTCCAACGAACTAAAACCGGACGATAAGAATGTGCTCTCCGCACTGAATGGCCTATATATCCGCTTGAAAATGAATGACAAAGCGGAGGAAATATATAATAGGCGAGTTAAGCTAGGATATATTGATGAGAACAAATAGAAAATAAAACGGTCTATTTCTATAACAGAGGCTGTCTTTTTTGAGGCAGCCTCTGCTGTTTCATAGTGTATTGTTGGTTTTCGTCAAAGGATGAACGAAGCTATCGTATTTCGAGTTACTTTCGTTCCTGGTAAAAAAAATGGTTATGCTTAAATATTTCAATCTCCCAAAGCATCAGTTCATATATGCTACACTGGTGATAGCACAGTTCGTTGTATCAATTGGATTCTGTCAGACTTTGACCGAGTACGATGTAGACCTACCCAACCTGGTGCATCATGAAGCAGAGATCACTGTTATGTTCAGAGCGCTTGAAAACAAAGTTTTAAGGGTAAGTATGAGTCGCTCATCTCCAGGTCGTTATGCCCTGCATGAGTTTGCGAAAAATGTGTACAACGTCAAAGCTGTAAACAGCCAGGGGAAACCGTTAGTAGTTACCCGTCCCAATCCATATGAATGGGATGTAAGTGGACATGACGGTACGGTTAAATTTACGTACACCCTTTTTGCTAACAGGGGTGGAGGCACCTATTCCCAGTTCGACGAAACCCATGCCCATATGAATATCACAGCAACATTCATGTATGCTAAGGAGGTATTCCACCGACCCGTACAAGTAAATATACATATTCCCAAAGTCAAGGACTGGCAAGTGGCCACCCAACTTAAACATCTTGGAGGTACCTCATATTATGCACCGGATGTTTATTATTTCATGGATAGCCCCATTGAAGTGAGTCATCTGACATTCAGAACCATGAATATTCAATCCGAAAGAAAAAACTATTCCATCCGGCTGGCCCTTCATCATAATGGTACAGAAGATGAGGTATCCTCCTTTTTCGAACAGGTTAAAAGGGTAGTTCAACAGGAGATGGCGGTTTTCGGCGAACTGGCTCCCTATGACTATGGACAGTACACAATTATTGCCTGCTATGTTCCCAATGCCAGTGGTGATGGCATGGAGCATAAAAATAGCACGATTTGTACCACCACACGTTCCCTGGCCGATGGAGGATTGAAATGGAACATTGGTACCGTAACACATGAGTTTTTTCATTCATGGAATATGGAGCGTATCAGGTCAAGAGATATAGAACCATTTGATTTTCAAAAAGCCAACATGTCCGGGGAGTTATGGTTTGGCGAAGGTTTTACCAGTTACTATACCGGTCTGATCTTATGCCGGGCCGAGCTAAGAACGCAAAAAGAGTATATCGAAGGCCTCGCTAATACCTTAAATTATGTGCTAAACTCACCTGGTCGAGGCTATTTCAATCCCATTGAAATGAGCTATCAGGCCCCCTTTGTAGATGCTGCCCGCTCAGTAGATCCGGTGAATAAAGTGAATACCTTCATTTCCTATTATTCCTATGGTAGTGCGTTGGGTCTGGCCCTCGATTTATCCCTCAGAGATCAGAAAACAGGGCTTTCCCTTGATGGCTTCATGAAACTGGTTTGGGAGACCTATGGCAAGACAGAGATCCCGTATGATGCCAGGGATCTCCAGGAATTGCTAAAATCCTATGCCGGTACCTCATTTGCTGATCACTTTTTTGATCAGTATATCTTCCGGAGTCAGGCGCCGGCATATACCGATCTATTTCGCCAGGTTGGGGTGGAAATGAAACACGTTCCCGATAATGTCCCCTACCTGGGGATGCGTTTGCAGAAACGCGACAGCAGCTGGACCATTGCTTCCAATACTTTGATCGATGGGCCTGCCTACCAGGCTGGATTGGAGGTCGGCGATCAACTACTCAAAATCAACGATACTTCTCTTGGTAACCTTGACAAATTGGAAGACATCATAAAGCTTCTGAAAGTGGGTAAAGCTTCTGCCGTTGTTTATCGAAGGTTTGGAGTTGAAAGACCCACATCCATTACTCCAGTGTCATCACCGGATTACACAACTAAGCTTGCTGAAGATACAGGCATTAAGCCTGGAAAAGAAATAATCAGGATAAGAAATGATTGGCTAAAGGCCAGATAAAGGAAAACGTATGAAAATTCAATCATCTCATCCCAATCATACCCCACGTCGGGATTGACAATTTCTTACATACACGGTATCAGACTTTGGCATTGATTTACTAAATTCAAGCCTTATTATAAATCCCAAAACCATGAAACGATACTTATGGGTGATTGCCATGGCTGTTTTATTTACAGGGGTGCTTGTACCCGATCTGAGTGCACAACGTAGAAAGAAAACGAGTTCAACCGTTTCCCAGGAAACAAAGGTCACAAAAACTTCCTACTCGGGAGTTAAATTTCGAAGTATAGGCCCGGCTCTCACCAGCGGCCGTATAGCGGACTTTGCCGTTAATCCTGCTAAAAACAAAGAATACTATGTGGCAAGTGCTGCAGGTGGTGTGTGGAAAACCAGCAATTCAGGAGTAACGTTTACGCCTGTTTTTGATCATGAAGGCAGCTTCTCCATCGGATGTATTCAGTTAGATCCAAACAATTCTAATGTTGTTTGGGTAGGAACCGGTGAAAACAACAACCAACGCAGTGTCGATTACGGGGATGGCGTTTACCGATCTGAAGACGGAGGAGTCTCCTGGAAAAATATGGGATTGAAGAACTCCGAACATATTGGCCGGATCGTGATAGATCCACGAAATTCATTGGTGGTTTATATTGCTGCCATCGGACCCTTATGGAGTTCCGGAGGTGACCGCGGAGTATATAAATCAACGGATGGAGGCCAATCATGGAATGCGGTGTTGACGGTGGATGAAAATACCGGAGCGAACGACCTGGTAATGGACCCCAGGAACCCTGACATCCTGTATGCTTCTACTTTGCAACGCCGAAGGCATGTTTTTACCTATATAGGCGGCGGACCGGGTTCAGCCATTTATAAGTCCATGGATGCCGGTGCCACATGGACTAAGATAACAAAAGGCTTACCAGGTGAAGACCTGGGCCGGATAGGCCTGGCTATTTCTCAGGCGGACCCTGAAAAGATCTATGCCATTGTTGAGGCGGCGAATGGAAAGGGAGGCTTCTTCAGATCCACAAACAGAGGGATTTCCTGGGAAAAAAGGAGTGGGTTTGCCACCAGTGGGAACTATTACCAGGAAATTTTCGCTGATCCCGTTAATCCCGATAAGGTATATGCCATGAACAACTGGATGCGCGTAACGACGGATGGAGGAAAAACATTCCATTATGTGGGTGAGGATTTTAAACATATTGACAACCATGTCATGTGGATAGACCCCAGGGACACGGATCACCTCCTAAATGGCAACGATGGGGGCGTATATGAAACCTGGGATGGAGGAAAACACTGGGATTTCAAGGCCAATTTGCCGGTAACCCAGTTTTACAAAGTAGCACTGGACAATAATGCTCCATTTTATAATGTCTACGGTGGGACCCAGGACAATTTCAGTATAGGTGGCCCTTCAAGGTCAATCAGTGGGAATGGAATAGCCAATTCCGAATGGTTTATCACTAGCGGAGGGGATGGGTTTGAGTCTCAGGTAGATCCTAATAACCCGGATATTGTTTATGCTCAATCTCAATATGGAGGATTGGTTCGCTATGATAAGAAGAGTGGTGAGTCTATTGGGATCAAACCCATGGCAAGAAAAAATGAGAACAACTACCGATGGAACTGGGATGCACCCCTTGTAGTCAGTAAACATAAGGAAGGGCGTCTCTTCTTTGCTGCTAACAAAGTTTTTCGTTCCGATGACTACGGGGATAGCTGGGAAGTGATTAGCAAGGATATCACCGCTCAGATCGATCGGAATACGTTAAAGGTAATGGGCCGGACCTGGAGTGTAGATGCTGTTATGAAAAATGGTTCTACTTCCCCCTACGGCACTATTGTGACTTTAGACGAATCTCCATTGGATGAAAATCTGCTCATGGCTGGGACCGACGATGGCCTCATCCAGATTTCAGACGATGGAGGAAATAAATGGCAAAAGGCCTCCCAGGTGCCTGGAGTTCCTGCCAATACCTATGTAAACATGCTTCTTCCGTCGCTACATGATAAAAATACGCTCTACGCATGTTTCAACGACCACAAACGGGGCAACTTCAAACCTTATGTATACGTAACAAAGGATCTCGGTAAGACGTGGAATTCCATCACCTCTGACCTACCTGTACGGGGTTCAACATTTGCGATTGCAGAAGACCACGTTGATCCTGATCTTTTATTCGTAGGAACTGAATTCGGCGCCTTCTTCAGTACTGATCAAGGGAAGCATTGGGTCCAGTTCAAAGGCGGATTACCCGTTGCTGCGATCCGGGATATTGCCATTCAGCGCAGAGAAAATGATCTGGTTCTGGCTTCTTTTGGGCGCGGATTCTTCATTCTGGATGACTACTCTTTTCTTCGCCATGTTTCAGATGCAACTCTAGACCAGGAGGGAGTATTATTTGCATCGAGAGATGCATGGCAGTTTGAATATAGCTATCCGCTGGGACTCCCCAAACAATCCTTCCAGGGAGACAATTATTACCTTGGCCAAAATCTGGGATCGGAGGTTATTTTTACCTATTATCTAAAAAAGACATACAAATCCAAAAAGAAGCAACGTCAGGAGACGGAAGCAAAGTTAAGAAAAGCCGGAAAGGATGTTCGATACCCTACTTATGCCCAGCTAAAAGCAGAGAACGATGAAAAACCTGCTTATTTGTTGTTTGAAATTAAGGATAGTGATGGTGCCATCATCAAGCGGTTGAAGAGTTCTATCAAAAAAGGTGTTCATCGGATAAACTGGGATTTACGGTATGATTCAAAAGTACCTGTCACGTTCTCCAAGCCTGCCTTCTATAATCCTTTTGGCGGCTCGCCTACTGGTCCTAAGGTTGATCCGGGAGAATATACAGAATCGATGTTTGAGATGATTAATGGTGTGAAAAAACGTTATGGAGAATCTCAAAAATTTAATGTTAAGTCCCTTGATAACAAAGTGTTACCTACAAAAGATAAAGTAAAACTTGCAGTTTTTCAACAAAAAGTAAATACGTTAAACGGGATCATTTCAGGAACATCACGAGCCTTAGAAGAAGTACGGGATCAAATTAAATACATACGTGCAGCCCTGTTGAAAATGGGAGGGGATCAATCGGATTTATCATCTCAGGTCAATAGAGTGAATGAAAAACTGGACGATCTTAGGCAAAAGATTGGGGGTGACCGTCTTGCTTCCCGGTTGGATATGGGCAGGCCTCCTTCAATTCGAAGCAGGATACGCTCGGTGCTTTTTCAATCGCTCAACTCAACTTCCGGACCAACAAAAAACCATGAGGTAAGCTTCTCCATTGCTCTTGAAGAGTTTAAGCCCGTGCTTGCTGAGGCAAAGGAGTTGATTGAAAAGGATATGGCTACACTGAACGCGGCCATGGTGAAAGCAGGTGCACCTTATACGCCGGGTACACTGCCAAGTTTGGAAGGATTAACGCTGGACTGATCCAGAAATTCAGCAACAACCTCCGCCATCATAAAAGTAGGTAGATGGTGAAATGAAAATATGATCGTTAAGAGCGGCCAGGTTGCCCGCAGTTTTATCACAGACAGCCAATGGTTGATTGGAGACGAGTACGTGTCCGTTTTCATCATCAATATATTCTTCCGTACCATAGTAGATAGCGGTCTTCCCAGTGAATACACAGGGTCCATCAGCCGGCATGGGATCTTTTATGGCGCAAACTTCTACACTCTCAATATAGATCAGTTCATTGACATCATAGTGCTGTGGAGAAAGTACCCGGTAGGGCCTTCGGGCTCTTACTTCTACGGTCCCAAAGCCCACAGAAGTGATCATATCGAGGTATTGGTTAAGGGTTAGCATACCACTTAAGCACAAGGCACGAAGGCGTTCATCGCTTCTAATGTTATCCGGAATAAAGTCATTACTAATGGGGTCAGACATCACCAGCCTGCCGTGCGGTTTCAGCACACGGTACATTTCCGACAAGGCCTTTTCCAGTTCTTTTTCTTTGAAAATATTAAATAAGCAATTTTGAGCAGCAACGTCAATTGAAGCATCTTCCGCCGGTAGTTCCAATGCATTTCCTCTCCGAAGTTCAACAAAGGACCTGTCATACCATGCATTCTGTTGTTCGGCCTCTATAAGGTTTCTTTTAGAGGCTGACAGCATTTCATCTACTACATCCACCCCCAGGACTCCGTCTTTTTCTCGACAGAAGTAGGCAAACTGGAGTAGTTCCATACCTCCGCCTACCCCAACATAAAGGACCTTTGGCCGGTTGGCCAGGTCACGCGGATGTACCGTACTTCCACAACCGTAATTCATTCTCAGCATTTTATCAGGAATGGTTAAACCAGGTAGCTGCCAGATGGGATTGGTGGTACAACAGAGGCCTTCTGAGGGTTGGTCTGCTGCCTCTTTGTAGATGATTTTTGTCGTCTCAAGATAGTTCGACATATAGATGAGATTAGGTAAACAATATACAAATGTTGTGCATTATAGCAACACATACAAACCTGAATAGGTTCAGGTAAGCTACTCAATAATTAAAATTCATTGTTCAAAAAATCAGTACTCATTTAACCCCTTGAATTGTGGATCATTCATATGAAAGAATACATTGATGTTATAATTTTAGGGTTTTAAGCTCAACGACATTCTCATGAAAAAATCCTTATTCCTTATCGTCTCATCTATATCCTTTTTTTTCGCTTCGGAAACCATAGCTCAAAAGCTATCTAGTGAAGAAAAAAACATTTTGAACAAGGTGGAGGCCAACCATAAAGATGCCATAGCCTTTCTGGAAAAAGTGGTGAACATCAATAGCGGTACAATGAATCTGGACGGTGTGCGCAAGGTAGGGATGATATTTGATAAAGCATTTAATGAGATTGGATTTAAGACTCGTTGGGTTGAGATGCCAGGGGAGATGCAGCGTGCAGGCCATTTGTTTGCCGAACACAAAGGTAGTAAGGGTAAACGTCTGTTACTCATTGGTCACCTGGATACCGTATTTGAGGAGGACAGCCCTTTCCAGGATTATGTTGACCACGATAGTATTGCCACAGGTCCGGGTACATCGGACATGAAGGGTGGCGATGTTGTGATGTTATTTGCCCTAAAAGCCCTGGCGGAAGCCGGTCAATTAAATGATACCCGGATTATAGTTGCCCTCCATGGGGATGAGGAGGAAACAGGAAAGCCCCTTTCGATAAGCAGAAAGGACATTATTGATGCCGGTAAACGAAGTGATGTAGCCCTTGGTTTTGAAGGCAGTACGGGGTTTGATGAGGCCACAATTGCAAGGCGTGGCAGTAGTGGTTGGAAACTTGAAGTCAGTGGAAAAAGGGCGCATAGTGCGGGGATTTTTAACCAGGAGAACGGGGCAGGTGCCATTTTCGAGGTCTCCAGGATATTGCACCAATTTTATGATCAGTTGAGCCATGAACAATATCTGACGTTTAACCCCGGGGTTATAGTAGGAGGTACCTTCGTTCACTATGATGACCATGAGTTCAAGGGAGACGCCTATGGGAAGTCCAATGTCATCCCACAAAAAGTGATTGTCACCGGCGGTTTACGATTTATCTCTGAGGAGCAAAAAGACCGCACCCGTGAGAAAATGCGGCAAATCGTTGCTGAACATTTACCAAAAACCAATGCGACGATTTCTTTTTGGGACAGCTATCCGGCCATGCCACCAACAACCGGCAATATGGAAGTGATGAATGTGCTGAGTAAGGTAAGTACCGACATGGGACAGGGGGCTGTTGTGGCTTATGATCCGGCTAAACGGGGGGCGGCTGACATTTCATTTGTTGCAAAATATACAGACGGAATGGATGGTCTTGGCGTGATGGGAGAAGGAGGCCATACCCCGCAGGAGTACGTGGACCTTACCACCATCAAGGTACTCACCCAGCGAACTGCCCTGCTTATTTACCGGCTCACAAGGTAGGCACAATATTGCCACCATACTTGATAATTTATCATGTGGTTACTGCAGGATGTTAAGAAGCGCCAATAGTACAAATTAAAGATGTTCAACTATCCCACTGGATTTGTGTGTGACAGGCCTCTGTAAGTCTTTCGGTTAAAAAAAGGATAGTTGCTATACTATATTATGTGGACTAAAAATCACAATACCCTTTACGCATCTATAAACCCGGAAAATTCAACAGAATATTCAATGCAGTGGGCCGCCAAATGTTAAATGATTGATAATCTGTTCATTAGGTTTCAGATAAACTTTATTTATAAAAAACATTATACCCAACTATGGGTGTTCAATATTAGGCAATATACAGGGTTAACCCCTTCATAAGTAATTAATAATCAATAGTTATCAACCATTTTAACTCGTTATTCTTGGAAGTGTGATGAATAACGCGGGTTAAAGTAACGGGATAACACTACCTTTAGA
>Ga0114931_10006070_pt1 | contig 14890 bp, 9 predicted proteins | sample 2SBtaG_FD_89579 | JGI IMG/M metagenome (GOLD analysis project Ga0114931, IMG submission 89579) | Deep subsurface microbial communities from Kolumbo volcano to uncover new lineages of life (NeLLi) - 2SBTROV14_V59a metaG | ecosystem: Environmental > Aquatic > Marine > Volcanic | place: Kolumbo...
ATCTTCTTCTTGAAAGCTTCGGCTTTGAAAAAAGGCATGCCTATCTGGTCCATAATGCCCATCGTTACCTGGTTGCCACCTTTTTCAATCACGTAGAAAAAAGGAGGCCGGTGCGGCTGCATGATCAGGCAGACCGTGTAACTAGCCCCCACATGTACCAGTATCACAGGGGCTGCTATCTTCTTGTTGATAAAGTAGAACAGGGTGTTGAATAGACCGAAAGCGTCCACATCCACGATGCTCGCCACCAATCCACATTTTGCAAGAAGCGCGCGATGTTTTTCCAAAATAGTGTTTGGTACGGCGCAGGAAAGCAACGAAATAGAGTCCGTTTCGACATCCTCGCCGGAAAGCGCATGACATGCGATTTGCATGTCCTCCAGGGGAACAGGACTAACTTGTTCCAGTTGCTTCTGAATCGTCTCGGCCACTTCTTCACTATTTTGGTCGGCACGTATCTTAATTGTGTCGATGAGCGCCTGGTTGGCCGGTAGCGAGCTACTCAGCACTGCTTTCTCAATTCGGTACGCCGCGACCATTTTGAGCAGTTGCTCGATGTAATGGTCTGGTTGGATGTCCTCGATTGTCTCGATCTGATAGGTTTCGACCAGATCGATCACGGCATGAAACTGCAAAGTAGCTCCATGCTGATTTTGACGAAGACCGGCAACTTTGATATGCGTCGTGCCCAGATCGATGCCAACGTACAGCGTACCAGGCATCAAATTTCTGAGCTGATTCAGAGGTAGCAGACTAAGCGCCATACGCATGTCTCCATTTTGGGTTGAGACGACCCTGCCAAGCGTGCCGTTTTCCGACGACATTGTCCGAGACGACCAAAAGATTGATGGCTTTACTGGCAACCCACCTGTAGCCAATCCATCGCAACCGACAGCGACCTGAAAAAGATAGTGCAAGACGGCCCTTGTTTTCCGACCCGATTGGCTTCGTGTACCAGGAGGTCCGGGGTGGTTCCGTCAGTCGAAAAAATATTGAATACACTTCCTGCAATCCCTTTCCTTCCATAGATAAGGGCCTTGTGTGCTGCCGCGTCTTGCGAAATCCCTGGGGCATGAACCTAGGCTATCTGCCAGCGAGGATCAACGCGGTGCGCGCAATACAAACAGCCTCGTGTTGTCGAACTCGGGTGCAGCCACGGTTTCGTTTATGCGGTCAATGCTTGTCTGCCGGCAATCCTTTCGTGTCAGATTCGTCCGCTATAAGGATTAGAAATTCGACAACGTGCCCGCCTGATCGATTTGACGATTCGTTCCCGTTTGGACGCCAGAGCCGGTTGCCCGAATCGTGTAGTTGCTCCCATCTGCACACTGATACTTGTAGTCTGCTATTGAGAAATACGTCCCGTTCAAATCTGTCGAACCAATGTCGATGCCGATGGAGTCGACGCGGGTGTAGCTGGCCTTAACAGGATAGGTGCTATTTTCCGCGAAGTACACCCTCAGGCCGGTGCGGACGGTTCCAAGTCCCGCATCCGCCTCAGAAGCCTTGGCGCGCTTGACATTGGCCTGATAAATGGGTACCGCTACCGCAGCAAGTACGCCAACGATGACGACCACAATCATCAACTCAACGAGGGTCCAACCGCTTTGTCTCGATGTGATAGATTTTGGTGCCATCATGGACGATGCAGCTCCCTATTAAACAAGCGATACAAAACAACTGGGAACTGTCACGACTTAACTAACCCCGTCAAAGGGTTAGAAATTTGACAGGGTTCCATCTTGATCGATTTGACGATTGATTCCCGCTTGCGAACCAGACCCCGTGGCCCGAATCGTGTAGCTGACGCCATCGGCAGAGATATATTTGTAGTCCCCAACCGCGAAATAGGTGCCATTGAGATCCGTCGACGTAATATCAACGCCAAGGGAGTCGACGCGCGTATAGGCGGCCTTGATCGGATAACTTGCGTTTTCCGCAAAGTACACGCGCAGGGCAGTCCGCACGGTGCCCAGGGCGGCATCGGCCTCCGACCCTTTTGCCCGCTTGACATTCGCTTGATAAATAGGCACTGCTACCGCTGCGAGGATACCCACGATAACGACCGTGATCATCAACTCAACCAGGGTAAAACCGTCATTGTTTTTGCGAAATCTTTTCATCTTACAAACCTCCATGCTGTGATATAATTGAAACAAACCTCTACGAATTACATGACCGAACCCAGATAAAAAATGGGTAGGTAAAGCACCAAAATAACCACTAACGCCACGGCCCCCAGAGCGACCATGAGTGCTGGTTCCAGAATCGACGTCAAAGACGTAATTCTTGAGTCTATTTCTGTGTCAAAAATGTCCGATACGTTGTTTAGCATGATCTCAAGACTGCCAGACTGCTCGCCGGTGGAGACCATGTTGATGACCAATGACGGGAAAATGCTTAGCTTGACCAGACCCATGGTTATCGTCTCACCGCGCAGCAACCCTTGTTTTATTTCCGCGAAGGCATTTTGAAAAACCACATTCGAGGTCGTCGTGCCAGCTATGTCCAACGCCTCGATGATCGACACGCCGCTTCTGATCAGAGTGCCGAGTGTGCGGCAAAACTGCGAAATGATGGACTTCAGTACAATTTCGCCCACGACTGGCAGGCGCAGTACCAGACTGTCAACCTGGAACTTGCCGGCCGTCGTCTTCTTATAGTACTTGAAGCCGATGACGGCGGCAGCGATGAGGAGCAATTCAAGGAAAAGGTAATGCTTGAGAAAATCGCTAAGATCCATCATGATCTGTGTTGGGCGTGGGAGCTCAGCGCCGAAACTCGAGAAAGTTTCTTTAAATTTTGGCACAAGCCCAAAAATAATGGCTGTGACAACGACGGAGAAGAATCCCAATACAAATTTTGGGTACGCGGTCGCCGACTTCACTTTCTTCTCGACCGACTCCTGGTGCAGGAGATACTTGGCCAATTGTTCGAGCACGTCTGCGATGTTACCACCCAGTTCAGCAGCCCGTAGCATCGCGATAAAGATGGTCGGAAAAATTCTTGGAAATTTTGCAAAGGCTTCGGTTAGAGTCAGACCCGACTGCACGTCCTGTGCGATGTTCGCGATGACGTCAGCAAAATGTTTGTTTTCACTCTGTTGTCCGAGCATTTTAAGACTGCCCACCAGGGGCATGCCCGACTTCAACAGCACGGATAACTGGTTAGCAAAAGTGTGCAAGGTGGTCAGTTGGACTTTAGTCTTACTAAAGAGGTCCAAGCTGAAGTTGAGGCCGGATTTTGGCTTCGACTTGTCCCCATCGTCGTTCACGATTCTCACCGGTTGGGAAGAAGGTTTCGCTTTTTTGTTGGCACTGGGCCCAGCAGGACTGGCGGAACCCAGGCCATGAATCGTGATGTTGTTGTGTGTGACGCTGCTCACTAGATGCCGTTAAATATTATCCGTCGCTACTTTGAGTACTTCGTCGATCGTAGTGATCCCATCATGGACTTTCTTGAGCCCATTGCGCATCAAGGTCTCCATGCCCATCTGGTTGATTCTGGCACGAATCGTGTCCGCGCTTGCGTCGCTACTGATCATGTCGCGCAACTCTGCGTTCAGATAAAAAAACTCGAAGAGTGCGACACGACCCCAGAAACCAGAGCCCCCGCAGTGCGTGCAGCCAGTGCCATGATGCAGCGTAACGCCCTCGATCAGTTGCCGATTGTCGTGCAGACTTTCCAGCAGTGCCTGGTCCGGTTCATACGATTCTGCGCAGTGGAAACAAATGCGGCGGACCAGGCGCTGAGACAGAATCAAATGCACAGAAGAACAAATCAGATAGCGGTCGATGCCCATCTCAATCAAGCGCATGAGTGTCGCCACGCTATTATTAGTATGCAGCGTGCTGAAGACAAGGTGGCCTGTCAGGGCACCGCGCATGGCGATTTCCGCCGTTTCAAGGTCTCGAATTTCACCCACCATGATCACGTCAGGGTCCTGACGCAGCATCGATCTCAGGCCGGCGGCAAAAGTGAGTCCGATCTCCGCTTTGATTTGGATTTGATTGATCCCCTTGAGCTGATATTCGACCGGGTCTTCTACCGTAATGATATTTTTTTCGTTCGAGTTGATGAAATTCAGGGCGGAGTACAACGTGGTGGTTTTACCGCTGCCGGTTGGTCCGGTGACCAGTATCATGCCGTGCGGTTGTTTCAGAACCGCTTTGAAACCGTCCTGCAACGAGGCTTCCAGGCCCAGATCGGCGATATCAAGTGAATGACGATCCTGATCCAAAACGCGTAGAACGACCTTCTCGCCATAAATGGTCGGAAGTGTTGAGACACGCAAGTCGACCCCACGTCCGAAAATTCTGAGCTTGGTGCGCCCGTCCTGAGGCACGCGTCTTTCGGCGATATCCAGCGAGCTCAAGATTTTGATTCTGGAGATAATACCCGCTTGCTGTGATTTCGGCAGCGTGGCCACCTCCCGCAACACACCATCGATGCGAAACCGCACTTTCAATTCCTTTTCCTGCGGTTCAATGTGGACATCACTTGCTCTGTCCTGGATGGCGTTCAGTAAGAAATTATTAACATGCCGAATGGCAGGTGCTTCCCTTGCCTGGTCCTGTAAGGCCTCAATCGTCACTTCATCGTCACTGGCGACTTCTTCTACCTCCACACCACCTTCCCCTTCATCGAGATCGTCCATGGCCTGGTTTGTCTGCATGTAGAGCTTGCGGAGCCATTCGTCCATTTCTGACTCTGGCAGGTAGTATATCCTGGGCTCTGCAGTGGTGCTCAACCGTAGCGCCCGTTCCGCATGGATATCGAACGGGTTGGACATCGCCACAGAGATGGTATTTTCATCTCGTGCAAACGGAATCATCTTGAACCTGACCGCCGTCTCCTCTGGGATGGCATCGATAACCTGAGGATCAATGAATCCTAGCTCAGCCAGGTCTACACGTTCTACCCCTTCTTCCAGGACCAAATCATTGATAATTTTGATCGGACTGCTTGTTTCGTCTGTCTTGACTTCACTCATTTCGGGTGTGGTGTGAAACTAATTTATAGAGCCTTTTATCTTAGAATGAATCATACTATTTATCGGAGGAATTGGGCCTAAACTTGAACTCATGGCCAGAGGTAGAGGGAGGGTCATCTGCTGATTTTCTATCGTCTTACGAGACCCCATATTGTGGGTCGCTTACCTAAGCAAAACGTAGGTTGTGCAACCAGCCGCAGATCTCCCGTTGCATGGCGGAGTGGATGCTGAGGCATCGGGGAGATATTGTTGAATGAGCCGTTGCAAGAGCAGGGGATTTGGTTGCTGGTGAGGGGAAGATTGTGTCCATTCACTCGGGATGGCTTGGAGGCAAAATAATCCACGGAGATCCGTGACAGGCTTGCAGGTTTAGGCAAACCGATAGCCCCTAGGACGGATCGTCACGCATCAGGTGACTGTCATGGATTGCAGCATGAGTCGGGCATGTGCAATCTTTTGCTGGTGCTGGGGATCAAGCCTCTGTGGCTTCAGCCTTAGTCCACAATTCCGTCACCGACGTCAACCCTTCTGGCAGATCCTGAAACTTTTCCACCTGCCGGCAAATCTGAGTCACGGAATCATAATCCCCTCTCTGATAACTTGCCTCTGCAAGCCAAATGTACGGGCTTGGACTTTCCGGCGCGTACTGGATTGCCTTGTTCAAATAGTGGGTCGCAAGCCCGGGTTGAGCGGCATTGAGGAGCGTTCGGCCATACTCGAAAGCGGCTACACCGTGCTTCGGTTTGACGGTGAGGAATTCCTTGTACTGGGCCAGAGCCAAAGCGCGATAATATTTGGTGATCGGGACGTCAAGAACGCCGAGGTAGCAATAGAGGTCATAGGTTCTGGCGAGTTCGAGTACGTCCTCAGGTTCTTTTCTGTTCTCGCTCAGGCTCAATCTCAGTTCGTTGATTTTGTGAACGATGCCATCTTCCACATCGATGAGGGCGTTTGCGGCCAGAATTTTTGTATCGGAAGTCGCATGCAGCACCACGTCCTGCAGCAGTGCCACGGCTTCACGTGTCAGTATTTTCGAGAGCTTGTTAATGGCAATTTCTTCCATCTGTCTGTCGTTGCTTTTCAGAATGTCGCGGAACGCCTGTATGTCCATTTCATCCCGCTTCATTTCAGAGAGATTGCGCCCGCCTGCCGGTTGCGATATCTGAGTGTGCTGCGGTATCGCGAGCTCGTCTGGTTCGAAGTAGTCGCGTTTCTTGAGTCGTATTTTCTGGATGGCGAAGATAATGAAATACATCCCCGGCAAACCATAGACAGGCACCACCAGGCTGATGATCGCGGAGACCAAAGTAAAATTTCTATCCGCTCGAAAATGATCGAGTCTCAGCCTGGTGAATAGGTAGATGGCCAGGCCGGTGAGGATCACGTGGAGCACGAAGGCGACTGTTTTCATGGCCGGCGGCAGCGTGGCGAGCCAATATCCCACGACTGCTTCGATTGCCACGAGGCAGAGGATGGCTATATGAACAAGAAGATTGCGAAGGGAATCGGTGCGCCGTTTCACGATGGTGTTCCCGCTAGGTGGTAACCGGTCTATCATTTCGGTCATTTTTCCCATCATCCCGATTGAGTTTCAACAAATAATCTATGTCGTCATAAACTTGTTTGGCCTTTCGCACGCCACCCGATGTCAGGCGTTCTTCGGCCGTTTGAAGCAGACTGTCGTATGACCCTTCGCTCACCTGGAGCGTGCTGAGCGCGATTTCATAATCCAGCACGGCTTCACGCCCTTCAAACGGTCTGAGTTGATAATTGTCGATCTCAGTCGTCAGGCGTTGCAGCACCTTTTCAGAATCCATGCTGCTTTGTCCCGGCAGCATGATGGCGAATGTGCTGCCGTTTTTGTATTTTGACACGATATCAATTTCTCTCAGCGTGTGCGAAAAAATCCAGTTCATGACCACGAGCACGTTATTTTTCTCGCCATCGGTCATTTCCTCGAAATTTCTGATTTGCAAGAGAACCAACGATATCGTGGAGTGAAAGCGTTTCGCACGGGCTATCTCATAACGCAAGCGTTTCTGAAAATACTGATAATTGTAGGCTCCGGTGATTTCATCGGCGACGTTCTTGTCCTGTAGATTGTGAAACTGAATCGCCCGGTCTACCACGATGGAAATCCAGTACGCCAGTGTTTCGAAAATCCTGACCGTGTTGGCGTTGAAATCAAAGAAGGGAAGACTTTCGATGTTAATGACGCCCACCAGCGATTCGTCCTTGCGGAGAATAGGAGCTGACATGATGAGTGCGGCGTTGTCAAAACCGTCAAGTTTGTTTTCTTTGTGCAGGGTGTTGAGGGAAACCATGCTCTTAGTCCGGACAACTTCGCCCATAATGCCATCCGTCAGTTCAACGCTATCGGGCAAGCTGGCCGCTGGATTTCGTCCGTCACGCACCTTCAATTGAAGACGATTCTTTTCGACCAGATAGACGGATGCACACTGCACGTTGAGTTGGTCCCGCAATAATTCAGGTATCTTCTTGAAGAAATGGTCCGGACCCAGTTGCTCGAGTGCTGTCAGCTTCTCAAACAAGCTCACCATAGTGGTCGATTGAAACGCGATTCGGTGATCGAGTTCCTCTTTAGACTGCTTCAAGGCTTCGTGTTCAACCTTTAACTTGTCCAATTTGTTTTTCTTAGCCCGGTATTTTTCTTCCACATGAGCCTGAATCTTTTTGTGCAGGCTACGGATTTCTCCTAGAATACCTCCCACCAGGATGAAGAAGAACGGCAGTTTGAACGGTCCGTGCGGGAAGGAAAAACGTTCGAAATGCAGATTGCCAGACTGCGAGACAAGCAGGACATAAACGACGGCGGCTGCGGTTCCGGCGGTGACTCCTTGCAGCGTGCCATAGCGGCAGGCGATCAGGAGGACCACGATCCAATAGGGATGCGGCTGAACACCGAGATAGCCTGATGATCCTGTTACAAAAACTTGATCGATGGTGACAAGGATGGCAAGCCCCAGAAGCGTTTCTATGACAAAGAAATATTTGCGCGACATCGTGATAAATCCTCTATTTCCCGCGATTTATGAATGACTGACAAACGGCATCAATAAAAATAGTAAAAATCCAGTGAGAGCGTTTTGTTGTTCTCATTACCCGCCAATGTGTTTTGTTTTCCAAATGCGAAGCGCGAGCGCAATCTGAAATTACGCAATAAAGTGTACTCCAGTTGAGCCGTGGCATAATATTGCGCGCTGTTCTGTGTCGCATTCAGGCCGACATTTGCGCCTACCTGGTAAAAAAAGCGCCGGCTCAACTGATGGTCGATCACAGCGCCCAGATAGTGAATGGTTTGCGTGGTCGGAATGGAAATGATATTTCTGTTCGCCGTGTTGTCGTAGTCGTAGCTGAGTTTGTAAAGCTGATAATAGGTCTGCAACTGCGGGCGTGCTCCCCAGCGATAACCGACCTGACCATACAGGTAGGTCGCTTGACCAAACGGCACACCAGCATTGATTTGATGTTTTTCAAGCGAGATTCGATTCCAGACGACGATGTTTTTCCAAAGAGCCAGATTGAGATCCGTTTGAACGCGGTCCAAACTGCCATCGAAAAATGCTGCTGAAAATGGGTCGCGCCACAGCTCGTTGACGTCTGCTGATAGCAGAAAGGAGTTCTCTGCGCCAAACTTCCACGTTGCCTCTCCGTGACCGGCGACGCGCCAGCGGTTGTCCCTTCGTCTCGCCTTGCCTGCAAAGCCGGTTTGGAAACTTTCGTTGTAACTGGACCGAATACCAAATTCGACATTTGAGTAATCGTTAGCAGGCAATGTATTGTCTTGCGTTGAAAACGTTTCTTTGCCGAAAAGAAAGTTGAAACTGAAAAGCGAAGATGCAGCCTTGTTCCAAACGACATTCGTCACTTGTCGCACCAGATTGTCTGACTGTTCGTCGTAGTTGTAGTCGACGGCCACGGCTTCAGCTTGCCCCCTTCTCATGGCGATAAGCCGTTGCTCTGCGGGCTCATACTTCGGATAGGCATCGAGAACCTGCCGCAGGATTTTTTGACTGTTGTACCAATCTCCTGCCAACCACTGAGCATCGGCCAAATCGACATTGATGCCCAAATCCATGCCGTTTTTCTGCCGGAGAAGTTTGAGTAGAGCGATGGTTTCCGTGTAGCGCTTTTGCTCGAAAAAACTGCGGGCCTGAAGGCGCAGCGCGCGATAATTGCCCGGTTCTTTGTTGATTGCTTGTTGGAGAATCACATCGGCACGGGAGTAGTCCTTGAGAATGATGAGTGATTCCGCATAGTCTGCCAGTACAGAAATATCGCCTGGAAAATCTGCAATGAGGCGCTTATATAGATCGTTGCTGCGGGAGGGTTCGTCGTTATACGCGGCGATGTTGGCCAGCACGAGTCGTGTCTGCCGGCTTTCTTCCGCACCCTGGGCTAACTTTTCAGCCGTGCGAAACTCGTCTCTGGCCTGCTGCGACTTTTGCTCAGCGTCCAATAGAATACCGAGATGATAATGCGTGTAGTAATCCCCGGGATAAAGGGCGTGATAGGAGAAAAGCGCCTCCTTAGCTCTGGCAGGCTGGTTGTTCCAGGCGTATGCCAGGCCCAACGACCGCATACTGACGCTGTCTTGAGGAGCGGTCCGCAGCGCTGCATCGAAGCTAGTGACGGCCTCAGAGAAGAAACCTCTCTCGAAATAGAACAGGCCGATTTGCCTGTCAATATCCGGCTGCGCGGCGTAGTCTTTGCGGATTTCTGCCATTAGTTCGTGAACATGGTCCGGCTCATTCTGCAACCAGTAAAGAGAGGCATATTCAAATTTGAGCCCGCGGTCCTTTGGATTTGACCTCAGCAGGGTCTCGTAAAGGCTGGCCGCCTGCTTGTAATCATGCTTCCGAATGTAAAGCGGAAGGAGCGCTCTCCGGTAGGATTCGTTTGCGGGACTCAGATCGGCTAATTGTTGGTAGACGTCAATGCTTTCATCATATTGGCGTTCGTCTTCGAAAACGCGCGCCGTGTAAACCAAGAATTCCTCGTCATCTTGATGGTACTTTTCGAAACCTTCCATGAGCAGCGTCACGGCGGCTGGAGTCCTGCCCGTGAGGCGATAGAGTTCCGCAAGCTCGAGCCGTCTTCGAACATCGTCGGGCTTCTGTCTGATAACGTCTTCGTAACTGTTGATGGCCGGTTCGTAGTGTTGTGTCATCGCCTGTAGGTAGGCGTGCTCGGTTTCGGTTCGCAGGTCATATAGATCTGTGGCCTTCACACGATCGTATAGGTCCAGGAGTTTGTCATATGATTTGTCTTCGCTGTAGGATAGTTTGAGCTCGTTGAAAATGTCTCGGGTAAAGAAGCCTTTATCGACCAAACGTGCGAAGGTTTCGGTGGCCAGCTCCGGTTCCAGGGTGTCGCGATAAAGATAGCCGAGGTCGCTCAGGTAAGACGGTTCCTGCGGATTTCTTTCGACCAGGGCATTCATCTGCTGGATCGCTTCTTCGGTCATGCCCAGATGAAGATAATGGTCGTACAGTTCTTCACGCAGTCGGTTATCGTTCGGCAAATATCGTAAGCGGTATTTAAAGTATCGCGTGGCTGTCTCCGGGTAGTAATCACGACAGAGTTCGACCAATCGCTCGAAATATTCTCCCTTCAGCACATTGTGGCTGACAAGATATTCATAGTGACCGACCGCCCGCGGATAATTCTGTAGCCAGACATAGATTTCCGCCAAGCGTTGACGGAGCCGATCATCGTCGGGTTTGGCATTAAGTACCTGTTCAAACTCAACCGCTGCAAACTGCCTGCGGTCGTTCTGCAAATAGAGGTTGCCCAGCAAAATTCTGTTGTCGATGTTTTTGGGATCGATGTCGACCCGTTGCCTGGCATATTGCAGGGCATGCTTGAAATCACGATCCATCAGGCTAAGGCTTACCAGCTTATCTGCTAATACCATATCACCGGGATTGTGCGCGAATAGGTCGGCATAAATAGCCCGCGCCTTTTGATTCTGACCATTCCATTGGTAAGCCTCTGCAAGGCCGCGGCGAGCTAACAGGTCATCAGGCGTGAGAGCCACAATTCGTTCGTGAACGGCGACCGTTCGTTCCTTGTTTTCCAGCTGCGAATAAATGTCCGCGAGTTCGTGCAGCGTGACCAGGTCCGAAAAATAGGTCAGGCCCACTTGTTCAACCTGCGCCACCGCCTTTTCAAAATCGCCTTTGGTAATGTAGAGACGGCTCAGATCAATCCTCAGGTCGTCGCGAGTCGGGTGCTCTTCTATGAGGTCCCGGTACTTTTGGATTGCCTGATCTACCTTGCCCGATTTTCGCAGGAGGTCTGCCAGGCGAAGATCCGATGGAAAGATCAGAGCACACGTGAGAATGATTGTAGCCACGAAAAGAACTGGCCACCAGGCTTTAATTTGCATCTTGTGCTTCTATGGCTCCAGCGTATCTTGATAAACGGTATCCAAGCGCGGCGTGCTCACAAAGGGTACGAATCCGTTAGCACGCGAGATCGCAATAATATTCTGGATCTCGGGGGCAAGACTGCGGTTCATGTAATCCAGCGTGAACACCATGAGATGAAACTTGTCTCTGGCGCGCTTGAGTTCACGGACCCGGCGGTCATATTGATCGGCAGAACTCAGCTGCATCTTGTCGTTCGTCAGGTCAACGTTGGTAAATATTGATTCCGCGACCACACCATCGAGATAAGGACCGATTTCATTCAGTATCGAAAAGCCGCGGTTGCCAACGAGATATATTTTGGGGTAGCGTCGTCTGATCTCTCGGATCAGCTTTATCATACTATCTTGAGCTCCCGGTGTTTTTTTTCCAGTGTGCCACTTTTCCAGATATTCCGCCGTGTCGATCGTGTCTAGAAACAGGCCCCGAAAACCATCTGTCAGGATGCGGGGAATGATCCTGTCGAGAACAAAATCATGCCACGATTGTTCACGAACATCTACCATCCAGCTATCCCAATTGGGATTCTTGTCCAGAATCCAATCTTGGTTTGAAATCTCCGTCCAAAACCAGCGGTATTGGCCCACTTCAGCCAGGCTAATGTAGCCGAGCAAAATAGTTCGACTGTTGCGCAGTTGACTCAAATCCGGGTGGGCGTCACTGTCGAGAACTGCCAGATCGAATTTTCTGATCTCATCCGGCGAGGCGTGTTCGCTGTAAACACAAACCCAATTCTCCAAATCCTGGTCTGACAGGTGCGTCAGCCGTTTGTTTCTTGATGCACATCCAAAGAAAAACATAGTCCCCGCCAGAAGGATAAAATGAAGCAGCAGTTTTTTGTTTGTTCCCCTCATGAAGCTTTCGCGTGCCCTGCACTATTAGAAAAAAATGACGCTGTGTTCGCAGCTTCATGCTGAAAAAGGCCGAAACAATGAAACCGATTCAGAGCTACCTCAGACCTGGTAGCCAACTCTCTTTTCACTGCCGTTGCGAACTTTCCGTAAGAAACTATTGCAGGTCCCCGCCTCAGTTTAATGCCGTCAGAGTTATCGCTGTTGGGCCGTGCAGCGCGTGCAGGAAGCGCAGGGTTCCGTCAGGATTGCTGTCGACGTCAAGCGTGCTGGTGCTGCGACCGACCATCGTGATTTTGAAACGGTGATTCCGCACGACATTTGCTATGGTAAAATCGCCCTTACCAAATCCATCAACCTCGAAAGAAATACGGTCTGGATAACCCAACCATTTCTTAACCCGGTGAGTGGCCATTTTTAAGTAAGTGGCGGTCTGTTTTTCATCAGTCAAGGTAATGATAGCGTCGTCACGTGGACCCAAATGAATGTAAAGGGACCCCTGATAGTGATTGAAACCGAGCACATTTTGCGAGCTTTCCAGGTCCGGGAAACGTGACTCATCATCAAAACGGATGGTACGACATGCCCCGTAGTCTGTCGCCTTCCACGTGGTTTCAGAAATCCGTTCAAAGCTGGCTTGATAGAAGCCGGCGGCGATTTGTGTGTATTCGCTGATGAAGATCGGCGCCACATCTTGAACGATGGTTTCAGCGATCACTTCTTTCAATGCATTCAAGGCCGCCCATCTTTCACCGCTGTAAAAATGATAGTAAATGTCGATCGGTTTGATGCGAATCGGCGACTCGGTATTGGCGAACGTTTGCGTCACAAATTTGAAACCGTAGTACGGACCGTGCCATTCGTTGGTATAGATATTTTCATTCGCGTTGGGAGCATAAATCTGACGGAAGCCGCCTACCTCAGCGCCAATCGGTGCGACGCTGGTATAGGAGGGATTCCTCTTATCAAAGATTGAGTCGCCACCGTTGATGTTGGTGATTCCGATCCTTCCGCACAGCTTCACCGCTTCCGGCGTAGGTTCGCAGTTTCCCGTCCAGAAAAAGTTTTTCACCTGCTTCCCATGCGGAAGCAGGTTCTTATTGATATAGTCAACCGACCCCTCAACTTCGCTCTTGATGTTGAAGGTGTAGCCCGGCAACGGTAGGTGCTGGTAGGGATATTTGTCCTTGTCCTGGAAATCCTCCGCCCAGTAGAAGGGATGAGAATAGGAATGGCTGGCTGCTTCCACCCAATCGATTTTGAAAATGGAACGGGCAAGATCTGCGAACTGTTCGCCCCGCAGCACTTCGCTGGCGATAACGGAGACAGAGATGGGCCACTCGTATTTTTTGATGATTTCGTCCCTGATAATTTCACCACAGTAGGCGTTCGGTTTAACACGGGATCTGGAAACGAGTGCATCGCCATCGATGTGTGAACACCAGATCCGCATGCCGTTTATGGTGGTGACATCCGGGCGCGGTAAGCCTTGCAGGCCAAAAGCCTCCGTGAAGAATCTGAAGGGATTCACACGCCACTCTCTGTTGAAGGTCTCCGGATTCTCATATAGAATATAGCCGGCGGCGGCAAATCCACCTTTCGCCGTCGTAAAAACCAGCGCGCTTTCACTGGCCTCCCGGTCACGACGTCGGAGGACCAGATAGGGTGTACCCGTCGTTCGCGTCAACGTGTATTTTTCGTAGGTCGACAGTTCGTGATCAAGGCTGCGTTCGAATTCAACCATCTGTGACTCTTTGGAGACTATCTCCAACTGGCGCGTATCTGTCGTAAAACTATTACCGACCTCAAATCCAATTCTAGATGCGAGTTCATTTATTTTCTGCCGAGGGACGATCGAACCGGTTTCCGCATCTTTGTAGGCACCAATACTCCCAAGCACAACATAACGTTTTCCCGCCTTCACCTGACGTACGGCCCAGGCAAGGTAGGCCTCCGGATCTATCATTTGATTTTCATAAAACCAGGCGAGGACGCCGCGGTACATGCCCATGGTTTGGTCATTCGGCAAACCATCTGCCATATCCCAATAGTCTACAACAATGCCGAGATGGTTGAGGATAACCTCTGCGTTAACGTGAACCTGATTCTGTATGGGTGTTTCGGAACGGCGGCTATCGTAAAGGGCGAGGATTTGCCGTGAAATCGTCTGGCCATAAAGCGCGCCATGCCCCAGGAGCAGACCGCAAATACAGAGTTTCGGAATTGCTCTGATAATGAACCCTTCACGTTGCATAAGTGATCGGTTGCCAAATGGTTAATTCGTACCGGCAGGCATTTTGTCACGAACCTGCATCAGTCGTTTTTTCGGCAGATTGTGTGGCAAGTTTGAAATATTGCGGAGTAAGTTACGGAAGTTTAACGGGGTTGGAATGCGCGGGAATCAACTACAAATGGCATGTTGGGCGATGGGGCTGCCATCACCGCTGGCGATAGAACCCGGACCAATACTGGCGTAAGACGTGTTTACGGAGGACATTGAATCCTGCTTCAGTGACTCAGATGGAGAGTCCTTCGCCGCGAACCTAATTTGTCTCCATCTCAACTCCCAATGCTACGACAGACACAGCGGGAGG
>Ga0114931_10006071_pt1 | contig 14888 bp, 16 predicted proteins | sample 2SBtaG_FD_89579 | JGI IMG/M metagenome (GOLD analysis project Ga0114931, IMG submission 89579) | Deep subsurface microbial communities from Kolumbo volcano to uncover new lineages of life (NeLLi) - 2SBTROV14_V59a metaG | ecosystem: Environmental > Aquatic > Marine > Volcanic | place: Kolumbo...
CATACACCGCGGAAGTCACTGGGCTGGAAAACGCCGGCCCAAGTATTCAAAGAGATTTGTTGCAACTCAGGTTAGAATTCAAGGCGTATGGTTGACATATCACAAAGCACGGGCTACAGTATACCTAGGTGTACACCCACAAGTGTGGGTGTTTTCAGTTCTTACCACTACGACATATTGCGAAGGAGGTATCTCATGCGAAATTGGTTCTTGGACGTTACTAAAGGGGTAGTGATAGTACTGCTCTCACTGACTACACTGACCACACTAACCACACTGACCACATTGACCACATTGGCAGCAGCTGACTACATTGGCATGAATTGCCTACTAGCGCATAAGTTGCACGACCGTGTGCAGGTGGCGGCTGCAAGCAATGCGACAAACACAATTGCACCGAGAAGGTCTATTGAGGCGAAGAAGAAACGGGATGTGCCGAATGTCGAGGCGAACCGCACGCCTTCCCCTGAAGCCATCATCGCCATGCTCACGCAGTGTATTGCCAGTCGCGCCTGTACCGATGCCCACAAGCAGACGATAGCAGCGCTTCTTGTCACAAACACGGTGCCGAGTGTGGTGCATGCACCACATACTGGGGCACAACTGGCGAAGGCCATGCCCGATGCTACACTCAAGGTGGACGACGCGACACGGAGTAGCGACACGGTTGCCGAAACAGCACAGGAACACTTCACAGCTCATCAACAGCAACGCACCGTGGTTGAGGAGGTCAAAAAAGCTGTGTCCGGTGATGCTCGCTTTGCCAACGTACTCGTGACGAGTAGCAGCCTCGAGATCGTCCACTATAAGCGGGGACACGTATATCTTGTCTCACTGCGCGTACCCAAAGAGGAGGTACGACCGGGAAGCGGTGCCCTCAATTTCTGGAAACGGGAACGTCAAGAACGGTACATTGACTACGACGCACTCGGCCTCAGTGGACATGGGAACGGTTGCACGGCAGCATATACAGCCACTGAATGTCGATTCCTCGACGTCTTCGCCTGGCGCAACCAAAAGGTGATAGAGCCGGTCATTAAAGCACATGGTGACTGGACCAAAATGCACCGTGAAGACCTCACGATACCCATCATGACGATCCCAGACTCACGGAATCTCATAACTCGTTCGCAAACGCAACGAACCACGTACACAAACAAAATAGACTAACACCAAGGCCGTTATGGCTGGGATCGGTAGAATACCAACAAACGCAGTATCCCGCCTATCGGCGGCACACAAAACCGGGTCATGCCGGTTTTTTATTTTTTCTACGCCGCACACCTACCGCCAAACAACGCGCTTTGTGCAGGCGTGGTATACTTATAGCCATGGATACCGAGCGACACCAAGCGCAGCGAATGGTACTGACAGCTGTGCTTATCGCACTTGTGACCCTTGCGGTCGGTTACCAGCTGTACGAGGACATGCGTACGCACACGCAGCTCACCGCGCTCAACGGTACGCTCGCGTCGACCACGAACGCACTCACCTTGCTTGAGGCAACGGTTACCGGCATGCAACACCAGGCAACGGAAAACAACCTTACGCTTGCCGACCAACTATACAAGCAGCAGCAACGTACCGATACTATAGAACAGTCGCTCAGTGATTTTACGGACAAGGTGGGTTCCCTGTCTGGCTCGGTGCGCACGTTGGAAAAATTGAGCACAACCGATAAACAGTTGCTGCAAAAGTATTCTCGCGTGTACTTCCTGAACGAGAACTACTTACCCGCAGACCTGACCCCCATTAGCGAAGAATTTGACTACCCAAACAATAAGCAGGTTACGGTCCTTACCGACATGTGGCCATTTCTGAAGAACCTTCTGCGCGATGCAAAACGTGACAACACCCTACTCCAGGTATTGTCTGGATATCGTTCATTTGCTGAGCAGACCACTCTCAAGCACAGTTATACGGTTCGCTATGGCGTTGGTGCAAACCAATTCTCCGCTGACCAGGGATACTCGGAACACCAACTCGGTACGGCCGTCGACTTTACCACACCTGAACTCGGTGAGAACATAGATGCGTTTGGTGATACCGACGCGTACCAGTGGCTACTTGAGCACGCATACCGATACGGCTTTATTCTTTCGTACCCTGAGGGCAATAGCTACTACGAGTATGAGCCGTGGCACTGGCGCTTTGTTGGCGTCGACCTTGCGACATATCTCCATCGCCATAATAAGAATTTTTATGACCTTGAACAACGAGAGATTGACACGTACCTCTCCACACTCTTTGATGACTAGTGCCCGCTCTGGGGAACAATACACCACTACATACTAGTACCTTTTCCAGAAGTATGGTGTAAAAAGGATAAGTACGGTAAAGAGCTCCAACCTACCAATGATCATTAGTCCTGACAGAAACCACAGCATTGGTTCGCTAAAGCTGCCGAAGTACCCTCCCGGCCCTACCGCACCAAATCCCGGACCAATGTTGCCGAGTGTTGCAACAGCGGCACCAACCGACGTTGCCATATCATGACCGAATAGCAACAACAAGAAGACGGCAACTGCGAGTACAAGCAGATACACGACAACGAACACGATGATCCGATAGAGTATGGTCTGCTGTATGAGTACACCATTGACCCGTAGAGGAAAGATGGCATCAGGCCGTAACTGTTTTTTAAATTCCAGCATCATGTCTTTCAGCAATACAAGGTGACGCATAATTTTAACGCCACCGGCAGTTGAACCCGTCATCCCGCCAATGAGCGTAAGTACGTGAAGTATATACACAACTGGGTGCGCCCACGTCGTGTAGTCAGCGGTCGTAAAGCCGGTGGTGGTCAATATGGAAACCACCTGAAAGAGCCCTGTGCGAAAAGACTCTTCAAGACCCATGCCTCCTTGCGCAAGGAAGAACCATGCGAACACTCCGGCACAGACCGTGATGAGTATATACATTCTTAATTCCTCATTCCTAAAAAATGTACGAATCCGCCCAGCTAAACCGGCATAGAGGAGCGCAAAGTTTATCCCCGCAAGGAACATGAACAGAATGAGCACATACTGTACGTAGGGAGAAAAGGCTGCTGCGCTTGCTGTGTGAGTTGAAAACCCTCCTGTTGAAAGCGTTGTGAATGCGTGGTTGACCGCGTCAAAAAAGCTGATGCCGCCTGCCCACAAGAGCGCAATGGCAGAGATGGTCAGTGAAATATACACGATCCACATCATGAGCGCGGTCTCACGAATACGTGGACGAATGCGGTCAACCATCACCCCGGGTGACTCAGCAGAAAAGAGTTGCATGCCACCAATACCCAAGATGGGCATGATGGCTATCATAAGCACAACAATACCCATACCGCCTACCCACTGTGTCATGCTGCGCCATAGAAGAATGCTGTGCGGCACCACGTCGATATCGGCTAGTACTGTGGCACCAGTCGTGGTGAATCCGGACGCGGTCTCAAAGAATGCCTGACCGAGAGATGGAATGGTACCTCCCAAAACATACGGGAGCATTCCAAAGAGTGAGAGTAAGACCCAACCTCCAGTAACGATTATATATATGTCGCGTCGATGGAAATCATGTATACCTCTGTGTGGGTACCACAGGAGTGCACCAGTGGCTACCATAAGAAGAAAGGTGGCAGCAAACGCAAGTACCTGTCCATCATTTGAGACATACGCAACAATGAACGGTACGAAAATGAATGCCGCACCTATCAAGGAGATCAGGCCCAGAACATACTGGATGGCACGAAAGTTAAAAGACATACAGATACTACAGGAGCTCCTGGAACTCGTCCCTGCAACTATGATGAAACGCGGCTATCACACGGTCACCTACCTCAAGTACGACGTCTTCCGTTAGTGATCGCGGTTTTCCATCCCGAAGTACGCCACCTACGACAAGAAGTCCATTCTTGTAGAGCTCAAGGTCATACAGATGTCTATTGAGAATGCCTGAATCAGACTTGACGACAAACTCCAATGCCTCCATGTCGAGGCCTGGAATGTTTGCGACGGACAAGACGTTACCCTTTTTCACGTGACGCACAATGAAGTCCGCAGCGATCATCTTCTTGTTGATGAGCATATCGGCGCCAAACTCATCGGGAAGACGCAAGTAATGGTAGTCTTTCACAAGAGTAACGGTGTGCGTTACGTTGTGCTTTTTAGCAATGATGCAGGTGATAATATTGAGTTCTGGGTCACCTGTTGCAGCGACGAGCGCATCTACCTCATCTATGTCGTGTTCTTTGAGAAATCCCGGTTCACGTGCATCTCCGTGAATGACAAGTGCTCCTTCAAGAAATGAGGCGAGTTCCTCGGAAAAGGCACGGGTACGTTCCACAATACTCACTTGATACTTACGCCGCAACAAGAGACGTGCTGTTTCAATACCCGCCCGGCTGCCACCAAGGATCATGGCACGCCGTATCGGTTTGCTGGAGTGGTTCACAAGCTGTGCCAGATGTACCACACTCTCTCTTTGTACAATAAAGAAGCAATGGTCCCCTTCTCTGCAGACACCGTACTCACGTACCAGTTGTGTCGCGTCGTTGCGTAGTCCTGCGATAGGGACAATGCTACCATCCCCAACATCTTGTGTGATATCCGCAAGCTGCTTTCCCTCAAGGCCGTCTCCCTGCTTCACCGGAATGCCAACCAGGTAGTAGCGCCCCCGTTCAAACTTTATAAGATCGGAGAACGTGTGCTGCTCAAGGAGCATATCGATCTCCTCCGCTGCAAGCGCATCAGGCGATATGAGCTCATCAATACCTAAGCCCGGGAAGTTGAACACATCATTGTGTCGCATAAGTTTACTGTGTCGAACTCGTGCTATGACACGCTTTACGCCCATACGTTTTGCAAAGATCGCTGACAGTAGGTTAAGTTCCTCAGACAAGGTCACCCCCACATAGAGGTCAGCCCCGTTCACCCCGACCTCCAAAAGCTTCTCGTATGACAAGCAACTGCCTCGCACTGTTGCGACATCATACCTTGATGCTATCTTCTCAAGACCCGCTTCATTCATGTCTATCACTGCGAGCGCATGACGCTCTTCTAATAGTTTCTCTATCAGATAGGTCCCCACATCCCCTGCCCCTGCAATAATGATACGCATAGTGTATACGCTGATTTTATAACGAAATACATCCTTTCGAAAGCGCAGCAATGCACCTACCGCTCATACACCTGCAATTGCCACTTTTTTGGTGTCGAACAGGTTGTGGGGTCGCACCCGCACATACCAAGCACCAGCGTAACAAATAGAGTGGCTATACAAGACGGTACGAAGCATACTGCTCGTGTACTAGCAGCTAGCCGATAGAACGGTTTTGCCATATGACTAGTCTAGTACGGTCATATGTGGTGCTGACACGTGAGCTATAGACAACAAAACCGCCATAAAAATGGCGGTTTTGTTATTTCAAACAGCTTTAACGCTTAGACCACTGTGGAGCACGGCGTGCCTTCTTGAGGCCGAACTTGCGGCGCTCCTTCATGCGCGGGTCACGTTTGAGATACCCGGCGTGCTTCAGAGGAGTGCGTAGTGTGGCCTCATGCTCGGTAAGTGCTCGCGCAATACCGTGTCGGACAGCTTCCGATTGCGCGGCAATACCTCCACCATTCACCTTGGCAGACACTATAAACTTTTGTGTAAGACCTTCTACAGCAAACGGCTCTGCAATGCGTGCACGGAGTTCTTCTGTAGGAAAGTACTCCTCTACAGACTTGTCGTTCACGGTGATGCTACTTTTGCTGGAGGGCGTAATGCGCACTCGTGCGGTAGCCGTTTTCCTGCGTCCTATTGTTTCAATATATGGGGTGTCTTTTGCTGGCATAGATACAATTGTGATGGATTAAGTATTACTCGGTCACCGCAAGATGCTTCATGCGTTGTGCTCGCAATCGGTTGTTCGGCAACATACCGTAGACTGCCTTACGCACAAGCTCAGCATAACCCTTTTGTTCAATGACTTTTTGCATGGAACTAGTACGACGGCCACCCGGATATCCTGAATACCGCTCGTACATTTTCTGTGTCCTTTTTCGCTCACTGAGTAAAAGCTTGCTTGCGTGCTCAACCGTGACCGATACTGGTGCTACTACATGACGTGCTGCATCTGTACGGTGCTTGCCCATCAAAAGCATTGCTACTTGGGTTGCAACTCGACCTAGGTGTTTACCACTTGCGTTGATAGTGTGCTGTTCTTGTGTCTCTATCATAGTGTTATACAAAACCGATATATGCTTTGGTCGCGCCGTCGCCGGGGCGAACACCTACACGCACAATTCTCACATAGCCACCATTACGGGTGCTGTAGCGTGGACCAAGCGCGCCGAAGAGCTTCTTGGTCGCCGCTATGTCATTACCGAGTCGTGCAAAGACCAACCTCCGGTTTGCAACAGTATCATTCTTTGCGTGCGTCACAAGTCGCTCTACGTACGGACGTAGCGACTTTGCCTTTGCTTCGGTCGTTATTATCTTTTCTTCAAGAATAATGTTACGCGCAAGCGAACGCATAAGTGCGGTTCGCACTTTCCTTTCGCGTCCAAATTTTCTGTTTCTGTCGTGATGTCGCGTGGTTGTTCAGTATGCCGTGTCGCACGAGATCTGCAAGCATTAGCGCAAGGTAATTCCAAATTCCGACAATGCCCGTTTGATCTCTTGAAGACCCTTCATGCCGAGGCCCTCTATTGCAAGAATATCCTCTTCTTTTTTACGTGCAAGCCCGCCTACGGTCCTAATATTCGCATTGCCGAGCGCACTTACTGTTCGACCGCTAAGCTTAAGCGATTCGACACGTGTCTTTAATACCTCAGCATCAACCTGCTCTCTCTGACGCTCCTGTGCTGGTGCCGGCTCACTTGCTGGTGCTGTTATGGGTGCAGCTTCAGGCTCCTCTTCCTCGTGTGAATCTTTGAACCCCACGATCGCCTTGAGCTGATGTATCATGATTTCTATGGAACGCTCAAGTGCCGCACGCGGCGCAATGGTTCCGTTGGTCTCAATGAAGATACGCAGCCGGTTGAAATCCGTACGATCACCAACACGCATGTTCTCAACCTCGTAGTTGACACGGCGAATAGGTGTGAAGGTCGCATCAAGTGGTATGGTGCCTATTTCTGCCTTTGATTCCTCTCGCATCTCTCGCGAAATGTACCCCAGCCCACGTTCAACAGTGATCTCCATGGAGAGTGCCGCGTTCTTACTTGTAAGACTGGCTATGTGTTGCTCAGGGTTCAGGATCTCAACTTGTCCCGTCGTTGTGATGTTTGCGGCAGTCACTTCTTGCTCACCCTTCACATCCAACGTGAGTACCTGCGGTTCATTGCCGGTCATAACCAGACGAACACGTTTAAGATTCAGGAGAATGGTTATAACATCCTCTTGTACTCCTTCAATCGTGGAAAATTCGTGCGGTACGCCATCTATTTTGACCGACGTGATAGCTGCACCGGTAAGTGACGAGAGAATAATCCGACGCAGTGAGTTGCCCAGCGTGTGGCCATAGCCGGGGAATAGTCCATCAATCTCAAAGAGGCCAGAGGTCTCGTCCTCCGTGACCACTCGTGGTTTTGATGGTAATGCTACGTTGTAGTCCATAGGGTTTGCCGAGGGTTGGCTAACTTATAAAGTTCAATAAAAAGAATGGTAATAACGCTAGCGACTATAATACTCAAGGATGGCGCCGACACTACCCGGTAGTTCCGTGTTATCCGGCGTTGGCTTTGCAGCAACTTTCCCCTCATACTTCTTCATGTCAAAGCTAAGCCATACGGGAATGGTTGCCTGCTCAATGACCGCCTTCATGTGCTCAATGATCGGCAGGTTACGTGTGCGCTCACGCACTGCTGGTACGTCACCAATCACAAGCTGCCTGCTTGGCACTGTTGTGCGCCTCTCGTTCACCAGTATGTGCCCATGTGACACTAGCTGGCGTGCGGCGCGTCGCGTCGGCGCAAGACCAAGCCGGTACACCACGTTGTCTAGGCGCATCTCAAGTTGCTCAAGCATGCGTGTTGCAGGATCGACACCAACTGCAGCGGCACGGTTTGCCTCTTCAACATATCGGCGTAGCTGTCGCTCACCAACGCCGTACGCAAAACGGATGCGTTGTTTTTCAAGCAGCTGCTTAGCAAAGTTCGACATGTTCCGTCGTGGTCGACGAGTACTCTTGGCGTGCTTCGCCTCGGAGACCATGAATTTCTGTGTCTGACACTTGTCAAACACTCCTGCTCCCAGTCGTCGACACACTTTGTATGTTGCTTGTATTTTCATATGATATCCTTGCGTACTATCTGCTTATACACGCCGAGGCTTCTTCGGCCGCGGTCCATTAAATGGCACCGGTGTTTCATCACGGATAGCGGAGAGCGCAATGCCCTTTGCCGCAAATGAACGCATTGCAGCCTCTCGTCCAGAACCAACACCACGAATGACAACGTCTACCTCACTCATGCCCATCTGTGTAGCTTTCTCGGCCACAAGCTCCCCCACTTTCGCTGCCGCAAATGGGGTACTTTTCTTTGCCCCCTTAAAGCCAAGGCTGCCGCTGCTGCTTGCCATGAGCGTATTGCCACGCTTGTCTGCCAAGGTCACGATAGTGTTGTTGTATGTTGCCTGTATGTTGAGCGTCCCGCGATCAACCTTCTTTTTTGCCGCACGCGAGAGCGCTCGGGCGCGAAGACCCTGGTTGACACTTGTTCCTTGTTTTTTGACGATTCGTTTTTTACCCATAGTTGAAAAATAGGGACACTCTCAATTATTTCTTCTCAACTTTACGCCTACCGGAACCCATGGTCTTTCGGACACCCTTTAGCGTGCGAGCGTTTGTCTTGGTATGCTGTCCACGGCATGGAAGACGCTTCGTATGTCGGCTTCCTCGATAACTGCCAATGTCCTTGAGTCGCTTGATGTTTGCGCCGACCTCTCGCCTGAGCTCACCCTCGATCAGGGTGCCCCCTTCTTCTATCGCGGCGCGTATGGCATTTTCCTCATCAGTGGTCAGGCTCGATGGCTTTCGACCAACGTCAACGCCTGCTTCTTTGAGGATGCGAAGTGCTGCAGGTCGACCCACGCCATAAATAGCGGTGAGTCCGATCTCGAGGCGCTTCGTATCTGGTATGGTAATGCCTGCAATACGCATAGGAATATATAGATAGAAGGTGTGCTAAAACAGTGCTAGCCCTGCCGTTGCTTATTTCGGGGCTTCTTTTTGTTTATGACGTACAAACGACCGCGGCGACGCACAATCTTATCATCAGGACTTCGCTTCTTTATTGAACTTTTTACCTTCATACAAAACAGTTCATCTTCGCTGCTGCGCAACGGCTCGCTGTCCATGCACGTTGCGTGCAATTAGAATCTCAGTACAATCCTTGCGCGCCCTCCGTACGGATCAAGCTGAAGCTGCACGGAATCACCCACCAGTACCTTGATGCGGTGGATGCGCATTTTCCCCGCTATGTAAGCAAGAACTGACGTTCCATCATCCAAGAGAACACGAAATAGCGTATTTGGGAGTGCCTCTTCGACCGTCCCTTTTGCCAATTGCTTATCAGTACTTTCCTGCATTGAGCGTGCGAAACATCCTATCAGACAAGCTAGGAGGCGTCAAGTTCAGTAACCACAGCTATATCATTGGGGTTTTCTGGGAACGTCTGCTTCCAGAAGGGCCGAATACTTGCCTGTAGGTTGTCAATTCCCGGATAGGCCTCGCGAATGCCACCTTCTTGCGGTGAATCAAGTATCTTCTTGTCCTTACCTGCCAAGTCCTTTGCAAGCTGCATCTCATCATACTGCCAAATGAAATGCGCCTTACCTTGCGCACGCACGTTATACGCCGCGACCTCCCAAGGTGCTTGAACATCCGCACTATCCGAAGGGTCTACAGGCTCTATGGTTACCGAGAGGTCGAGTGGGTTCTCTATGCGTATCGGTGAACCGTCGTACGAAGGTATGGTGAGTTGCGCAAGACGCTGTGCAAGCTGGTCTTCAGGAAAAAGGATGCCATGTAACTTACCGCTGAGCGAAAGCACCACCTTGTCAGTCTCCGCTGTTTCGTCGGGAAGCGGATTGAACTAGAAGAACACCGCTCCCTTGAAGAGCACGTACCCTTTAGGCTTATCACTACCGTCAAATGCTGCCGCAAGTAACTGATCGCGCAGCGCTGACTCAAGTTCTTCTAAGGCCTTGGTCCTATCGTTGTCTGAAACCGTGCGCTTGACCCCCTTGAAGCCACCTGTCATGTCGCCTGTAGAACGTGCGTATATGTGTCCTTCCTGTGGCAGGCCGGCAAACCCGGGGATAGTGAAAGAATCAGGACCCATGTTGTAGTCTTCCCCTGGCTCTTCCGCAAAAACGCTTACCTCTATGGAACCCGGGGTATTATCATTTTTCTTGCCGGGGACTTCGACTGATTCCCTTATCCGGTAGATCCTGCCTTCTGTTGACTCAAAACGAGTGTTCTTGATGAGACGTTGCGGGGTCGTTGAGTACTCATTGTAGATCGTGAGCTTGCCGCTCGCACGCTCTTCGACTTCGCTTTCACCTAAGGCCACAACGGTATGCTGTTGCGTACGTTCAAGCACCATGCGCTGGAATGGCAATGTCCCACCTTCCCCGTTGATCTGAGCCTTGAAAGAGGCATTTACAACAGGTGTGTCCTGTTTTGGATAGACCGTGACCGTTGCGCCCGCAAAAAGGAGGGATAGAACTACCGAAAACAAGATAACAACGGCACCTACACCCACAGCAATCGTAAGCCACTTCTTACTTACTCGACGCCTACCGTCTTGTTCAGTACGCATGTAGCTAGGCATTTCATCAGTTGGCTCACGATGCGCTGGCCGTGGTTGGTGCGGTGGTAGATCATGCGCCTCCTCACGTGCAACAAACTCTGCGCGACGTGCACGGCTCGAGGAGCCCTCACGCGCAACGGGCTCATCACGATGTTCAGCGCGAGCACGCGAAGGTCGTACAATTACATCCTGAAGGGGTGGTTTCCTCATGATTTCTATTAGTAAAAGTATAGCATATGTTACCAAGCGCGCTTGCTAGTCATCAACAGCCTTTAAAAATGCCTGTATGCGGACATCCTCCAGAAGACTGGTCGTCTGTGTACTCGCCGCTTGGGTACCAAGGTATGGAAATACATCAAATAGAGGGCTTTCCGGTGTCGTATCCTCGGTTGGCTGCACAAGAATGTTCGCATACAACTGGTACCAGGTCGGCTCCGCGAGGAGCACGACAGTGCGCGGTGGTGTAATACCAAGCATCATGACAGTGAGTGACTGTATGAGCGCTTCACGCCACTCAGTAAGTGGTTTTACAAGTGCAGTAGGAATCGTTAGGTGGCCATCACCGGCGGTATTTTGGTCAACAAGAAGATTCAATGCACTCCTTGCTTCCGCAGTGCTTGCGGCCTTTGGTGCAGCTGCATGAAGCAGGTGATATGTACCAAACGGAATTGCGGCAGTACGAGTCAAAACACCGTTATCGAGAAGTGTCATACTTGTTACCTGCCCACCGCTTTCCACAAGGACACTGCGCCTCGTTCCTGTGTACTCGTCTGTAAGTAAGTGTGCCGCAATTGCACGTGACGACGTGCGAATGATACATGTGTGGTTCGGTAATACACGATTGATGATATCCTGCACTTGTCCACGAACGGATTCAGAAACGACCGCCAAGTACGAACGAACCGAAAGTTTTGGTGTGCTTCGCTCGTTGTACAAAGAGACACGGTACCCGTTCAGGCACACTTCTGTCTCACTCTGCTCAATAAGCTCGGGCGTTCCCATCACTTCCCTCCATGACTGACATTCGCTGCTTTCCAAGAATGTAGACACCATACGGCTACGCAGTGTGTCGAGTAACCCATGCGTGACCGTAAAAGGCTTTTCCTTGCCTTCTGTCTCATAGCCGACCGAACTCAAAAACCACGGTGGCGCAAATGTACAGATGATGGTCAAACCCGCTATATCAAAGGCTGGGTACTCATTTGCACGACGCACCCCTTCGCTCGTCAAACTCATCCCTGCCTCCAAAAGGGTAGCGTACATCGCACGTTCGTATCGTGTGTAGTCGTTTGCACTGTGGTACGCATAGCTCAGGCGAGTGTGCCACAGAACCATGTCGCCTTCAGCTGTTCGTATAGCAAGTGCGGCGCCAACACTTGCGGCGCCAATATCAAAGAGTGCATAGGAGCGCGTACCGCTCTTCATCCCATGTTTGAGCAACATAGGTATAGTATACGACATGCGACAAGTACAAGTGGCACCACGCAGTGGATAGTGCCACCGCTCCTCTCTGCTGTGCTATGCGTTGGGAAGTAGCACAGCCTTGATACGGCGCACACCTGCTGAACTTGCCTTTTCTTTCTTTATTTTGAATGTACCCACGATGTCGCCCGTGTTCTTTACGTGCGGTCCACCACAGAGCTCCTGGGAGTACACCGTGCCATCGTCACAGCGAATTTGATAGACCGTTACCTCATCAGGATATTTTTCCCAAAAGCTACCTTCGATGCCGGCTTCTTTGGCAACATCTTTCTTCATGACCGTCGTGAGTATTGCACAGTGTTTGCTGATAGCCTCGTTAACGTATGCCTCAACCTTGTCCAGCACGTCGCGCGGGACCTTCTCTGTGTGTGTGAAATCAAAACGCGTCCTTTCTTGTGTAATGTTTGAACCCGCCTGGTGTACATGCGTACCTACATACTTGCGCAAACCAGCAAGCATGAGGTGCGTACACGTATGCAACATGGTCGTCACCTCACTCGCGTCTGCCAAACCACCTTTGAATTTCTGTTCGCTTCCTTTCCGCGAAAGCTCCTGGTGTTGTCTCATCTCTTCAGCAAACTCCCTTTCATCCACAAACAGCGCTCTTTTAGCTAGTTCTTCTTGTATCAATTCCAACGGAAAACCATACGTCTGATAGACCAGAAACGCCTTTTTCGGGTCTACGCGATTGAGGGCCTTGGTGTCCGTATCCGGTGCGATCGGTCTAACACCTTCACCAAAAGGAAATAGCTTATCTAACTCTTGCAGCCCGTGCTTGAGTGTTGTGCGAAACTTTTGCTCTTCATCCGCAATGACCTTCTCAAGATCGTGTACCTTCTCCGTAAGACTCGGGTAGGCCTCAGCATACATAGCCGCAACAGGCTGCACAACCGCAGCAAACCCCTCGCCTGAAACACCGAGTGCGTCGGCATACCGAACCGCGCGCCTGATGAGTCGCCGCACAAAGTACCCCTGGTCGGTGTTGCTCGGCAAGATGCCATCACCGACAAGAAACACGGCTGCCTTCATGTGATCTGCAATAATGCGAAACGCGCGCGTATCCTCGCCGTACTCTTGATAGTGCTTTCCTGTTTGCTTTTCCAGAAACGCAATGATGGGTGCATGGCTCATCGCTATGATGTCGGGTGTGTTTTTTGCGGCCATGAGAAGCCGTTCCAAGCCACCGCCAAAATCCACATTTTGCCTGGGAAGTTTGGAGAACCTGCCGTCACCTTCCTTCTTGTACTGCATAAACACACTGTTCCCTATCTCAAGGAAGCGGCCACAATCACAGTTTGGGTGACAGTACGCGCCATACGCAGTGTCGTGAGGTGTACCAAAGTCATAGAACACCTCGCTGTCCGGTCCACCTGGTTCACCAGCCGGCATGTTTGCCGGGATACCGGAGCGGCTCCACCAGTTCTTCGTGGCGTCGTAGTAGAACACACGTTCATCCGCGCGCATGCCACGTACCGCGCCTTCCGCCTCGCTACCCATTACAGCAGTACGAGCCTCAATACCCTTCTTCTTGAACAGTTCCTGCCAGATCGTCGCGGCTTCCTCGTCGCGCGGAATACCTAATGCCTCATCTCCGGCAAATACGGTCACGTAGAGACGTGCGGGGTCAAGACCAAGTGCATCTGTAAGGAACAAGAAAAACCAGGGAAGCTGCTCTTGTTTGAAGTAGTTTCCGAGCGACCAGTTTCCGAGCATTTCAAAAAACGTCGTGTGACGATTGTCGCCAACCTCCTCAATGTCTCCTGAACGAAAACATTTCTGACTGTCGACCAGCCGTTCCCCCTTCGGGTGCTTCTGTCCCAGGAGATATGGCAAGAGCGGCTGCATACCCGACCCCGTGAACAGTGTTGTGGGGTCATTCTCCGGCAGGAGAGGCGCGGAGGGTATGCGTACATGCCCTCGTTCCTCGAAAAACGCTAGGTACTTGCTCCTGATGCTGTTTAGATCAAGTGACATGGCGTGGCTGTATGCTGATATATCTACACCCTACAGTGTTCTTTACCTATACCAGAACTGTCGTGTTATGCAATAGGAGCACCTTGTGTATCAACAGAACCTGCTGCTGTGGTCACCGCGCGCGCGTACTCAATACGTCGCTTGATGGCAGTATTGACCTCCCGCCGCGTCAGATCGGCTACTAATGCAGGGTACTCGTCAACATAGTCGACCGTCTTACCGCTCTTGAGCGTTTCAAAGAGCGCACCACACATACCCGCAGTCGTAGTCAGTGCAATCTTGTACTTACCCGCAACCTCCTCTTTTCGCGCAGCAAGCTCACGTGCGGTGATGCCGCCCGCACTAAACTCCTTCACGACGGCTCGAAGCGCGGTGCGCCCTTTCTCAAAAACATCATTCGGAAAGATGGCGTACGCAAGAAGGTACCCCGGATACCCATCATCAAACCCTGCGAGCGAAGCATAGGAACCATAGGTAAGCGACAGCTTGGTGCGCAGCGTATGGAATAGGCGTGCGGTAAAGGAACCGCCAAGTACCTGAACTGCCAGTTGGAGCGGCAGGTAGTCATTGTCGTCTTTAGTGAGCATAAGGGGTATGCCTAGGTATGTATCCACATTCATCTTATCCCGCAAACGTATGATGCGATCGCGGTCGCGC
>Ga0114931_10006072_pt1 | contig 14886 bp, 15 predicted proteins | sample 2SBtaG_FD_89579 | JGI IMG/M metagenome (GOLD analysis project Ga0114931, IMG submission 89579) | Deep subsurface microbial communities from Kolumbo volcano to uncover new lineages of life (NeLLi) - 2SBTROV14_V59a metaG | ecosystem: Environmental > Aquatic > Marine > Volcanic | place: Kolumbo...
CGACTGACCGACTCTTTGTCGTCGTCATCGTCGTCGCTCTCGGCGCCGTAAGCATCGCCGACGTCCCGTTCTTCACTTGTCTCGCCACTTTTGTCCGCTCGTTGCTTGGCACCACTGTGCGGATGCAGCACGCTGTTTCGTTTTCCCGGCGTGCGCTCGCGCTGTGATGGAGCAGTGCAATGGTTTTCTTTGTTGCCATGCTGCAATACGTCAGCGTTCTGCAGTGCAGAGTCGCGCCGACTGATGCCCGAGTCACTATCGTCTGCCGCGCAGCACAAATCAACTGGCGGCGGTGTCGGCGGTGGCGTTGCACAGCGTTTCGGTTGCTGCGTGTTTGTCGCAGTGTCAGTGTCTGTCGTTGCATCATCGTCCGTAGCATCGACAGGAAGGCCCAGGGCGCGAGCCATACGGTTGCTCGCCTGCACCTGCTCGCGTATTGGCATTTGCTCTTTGCGATTGCGTTTTGGCGCGCCAACGACCCGCCGTTTGCCGCTCGGGTTGGCCATGTGCATATAATCGATCACTGGTGCGACAGCAGCAGTGGTAGTCTTTGTTTCATTGGAGACAGCGCTCTCGCCACCAGCCTCCAAACGTTGCTCCTCAGCATTTTGCATATCGTTTGCATTGTGACGTAGCGCTGTTTTGTATTGATCGATAGTGGCCTGGTTGAAGCGACGTGTTTGCACCGCTGTCAACGTCACCTCGAGTCCTTTAATCAGCGGAACAAACCGTCGCTGCAGGGGGCCGCTGTGGTAACGTGCAACCTTTTCCGACACTTCACTTTGCTCGATCGAATCGGCCAATGCTTTTTCGTCATTTTCGCTTGTTGACAATGACTGTTGCGGTGACTCGCCTGGCGAGTGCTCGCAAAAGCGCTCTGGCGACTGCTCGGGTGATGTGACGACGGTGCGTTTCGAAGAGCGCTTCCGACGAGTGGCCTGGCGCGTGGTGTGACTGTTGACGCATCGGCGGAGCGGTGCGGCTGGCGCGCGACGAGAACTCATTATTCGATTACAAATCTTGGGAACCGTGCTTGCGTTTGCACTAACAAGCACGTCTACAAGCAAAGCGGTGACCGGCAACGACAGCGCTCATATGAATTGTACCAAAAATTTTACTGCAACAAACGCCGCGCGTGCTCGTTATCCGCTGTACAGGCACTTTTTAGGTGTAAATCGAGCGCCACTATGCCTGCACCGGTCGATTGTTTTTGTCCACAAGCAACCAAATTGGATCACAGCCACTGCCTGTGCACAAATAGCCCAAGCCTTGCGACAAATCGGACATGGTCGCTGCAAACGGCTCGCCACCATTGTCTTCGAACAGAATGCCTCGGCCAGATTTTCCGTCCATGTCCGACTTGACGGTTTTCACTTCGATTGTGCCAATTGCGGCTTTCGTCGGCTCCTCCTCATATTGGTACGTTTGACCAAACAGCGCCTTGTACTTCTTGTTCGCCTGCAGTTGAGCAACGTTGTTAATCGTCAACAGACGCACGTTGCCGTACTGTTGCGCCGCGTCCAAGAAGTCTTGCAACATTTGGAGCAAACGTTCATCGTCCTTGGCCATTGCGTTCTGCGCATTGGTGGCCGGCAACTGACTGTACTGAATGTCGGCCGGCAATTGACCGTACTGAACGGCAGGCTTCAACTGCATCGTTTCGTAGGCGGCAGCGATTGGCAAAGCAACATAGTCAGACGAAGCAGGTGCGCTCTGCTCCATTGCACCGCTGTAGAGTGCGCCTTCGGGCGACGTGAGCGCAAAGCGGACGGCCGGTCGCTTCAATTTGGCTTGCATTGTCACAGCGCTGGCGTTTTTGACTTTGCGCCAGTGACAAACGCCGTTCTTGTCGGCGCGCGATTCGTACAACGTGCCATCTTGATTCGGCAACACCATGCCACAGCACCGGTTGGCCGGGTAAGGTGGCGACGGACGGTTCTGGTAGTGCTTCGTAAACTTCTCTTCGCAGCCGGCGGGCAACGATTCGATGACCGACGCCTCGGCAAACTGCACGCGCGTTCCTTTAGATTTGGCTTTTGACTGTTTCTTCGCTGTTGCGCGTTTAGCCGCCAACGCTTTCGGCGGTTTCGTCTCGCCTTCGGTCAGTTTCACCCAACGATGGTGGCCCTTTGAGCCGTATTCCCGGCTCTCGTAAAGGCCATCCTTTCCCTCCAAAATCTCGCCAACGCAATCCTTGGCCGCAAACGGCGTCGCCTTGCGCGATGCTTTCACGTAGTGGCCCTTGGTCTGCTCGACGCAGCCGACAGATACGGCAAGAGGCGCTCGGCGCACCACGGCTGCAGTTTTGCGCGTTGGCTTGGCGCGCTGCTGTCGCTTTGCCGCCGATCCCTTCCCGCCAACTTTTGACGGCTTGTTGTTGCGCCACAATTCACCCAGCGTCGCAGCGTCGCATTTGCTACCTTTCATGGCACTGCGAAATTGGTTCCATGAACCGGCCTTCGACGCCTCGCGCTCCGCTTTTTGCTGATCACAGACTTGCATTTTAGTGCACACAGTTGGCTTTACTAACTAGCAGAGTGCAGAATATTTTGCGACCACCGGTCGATCGCGCGCGCTGCTGCACTGCCTAACGAGACGGCAACGATTATCAAAAAGACCAATTCGGTGCGCAATTTGTGTCAGCGTCGTCGCAGCGTTTATGTGCGTGTCGTTTTAAGACGCTTCGGTGCCGGCAACGGAAGCATTGTCAAATTGGCCTGTGCAGCGCTTCGTTTCATTGTTGAGCGCAGGCGAGAAGTGAGGGTGGCATCAAAATTTACGGTCGCGTCGGTGACGCGGGAATGGTGTCGTTGTCGCGGTGGCGCAGAAACTGTAGCGATACACTACCCTGCGTCAAAAAGCGCTCGACGATGTTTCGACCCGACACTGTCAATTGCAATGCCAATGAATGGCCCTTGCGCAGCGAAACGACTCCCGTCAGCAGAAGATTGCATTGCTGCGCCACAATCGGCGCAAACGACGACAAAAGCCATGCATCAAATACCTGTCCGCGCCCGTCCAAAGACTTGGCCGTAATTGTTATATTCGGCGCTGCCGGATCAAACGACGCGACAGGCAGTGGAACTGTTGCGCACAAAAAAAGATCCATTGCTTTGTTGTCTGCCGAAAACACGATGTGCAGTGTGCCTTGAATGTTCAGTTGGCTGAAATTGCTGGCAAACGTGTTTAGACGTTCATACGATGCATCGATCTTCAAATAACTGCCTTCCTGCTCAACATCCCACAAAGCGCTGTCGCGTTCTGTCATGTTGCAACCAATGCTTGCATGTACCGACGACGGTAGAACCATTGCTTTTTTGTTGACATGCACACGAACGCCGCACTCCGCTGCATACAAATTCAAAGACTCTGCGCCGGCCACTAACAACGCGCCACTGGACGTCGACACGTGGCGCGGATAGACCAAGTTATCGATAGGCATCTCGTTGTCAACAAGCAATGGCAACGGTGCGCTTGGATTGTCGTCGTTGACGCATAGCGTCAGCAGGCGTGGTCTGGCACCTCAAACACGCTGATGTTTGTTTGGTCTGGCAGAAATTGATTGTTCTGCGCACATAATTTCGCTGTGACAGCATATTTATTCACGCTGCTGCAGACAGTCCGTCGTGTGCTCGGGCGGCGTGTAAATGACATACATTTTGAGTGGCTCGCTGTCCGAAGTGTTTTCAAAGTAGTGATAGAGGCGGTTGGGGATGGTGACGCTGATGCCGTCGTGCAGAGTCAATTCCCGTCTCTCTCGGCCACGTCCGACAATGCAGCGACCGTGTCCCGATTCCACGCGCACAAACTGCACTGTGTGCGGGTGAACCTCGCCGGGAATCTTCTCGTGCGGCTCAAGCGACATCAGCACGTTTTGAAATTGATTGGGCTTTGTGTAAATGACGCGACGATACGCGTCATTTTGAAGCGTATCTTCTTCGATGTTGCGATAGTCGACACCACCGACTCTGCGTTGAATGCGCGCGCTTTTGCGTCTGCTCATGCCGATTGCTGCTTGCCAGATTTTTGTACTATGGACTTGTGCACACAAATATTTAAAACACCTTTTGATTTGTTCCGCCAATTGATCAAATTTACTTTGCGCGCCGTCGCTTTGTGACTGGCAACGGCAATTCTGGCAGCGATGTGTGCGGCAATGCCCGAGATGACGACGCTAAAGAATGCTCCTCTTCAGAACTAACAATGTATGGTTCTTTGCGCTTGCGAGCGCCCGCTTTGCCGACGGTCTCCGTGGCTGACGCTGCATCGCAAGCAGCGCGCAATGCCGCCACATCGCAAGCAGCCTGCGCCGTCGGCCAATTACCGTAAACATAGTGCGTACCAAAATCGTTTCCGGTGACCGCAAGCGAGCGCTTGAACGACGCAAATACCGGATGTTGCATCATTTGGGCCGGTGTATGAACCAAGCAGTCGGGTGGCACCCACGGACCCTGGCACGGCTTGTTGGTCAGCAAACTGTCAATCGGAGCGTCCGCTGGCACGTCACAACGCTCAGCAACGGGTCCTCGACACAAACGAAATTGAAAGCCGCCTGATAAGTCAAAGCCAGACGTAGGCGAGCCACTCTCGTCGCTGCTGAAACCAGGTGTTGCAAATTGGCGCAGGTGGCGATGGATGACATCGTTAACAAAGCGTTGAAATCGCAACATCCGACGCGTTCCGGGTGCGGCCGTCAGTGACGACAGGAGCGTAAAGATGTCGGCTTTGCTGTTCGTATAGCACGCGCTGTACTGTGAGCAAGTGCTCTTCTCGAGTGTTAGCGAGTTGAGCAGCGGGGAGCGAGCGCGAGGCCATGCGACACGCTCCGGCTCGTCTTTGCGACCTCGGCGTGTATAGACGCCGCCCCAGTCCCAATCGTAGAGTTTGGCCAGCAGTCCGTGCGTCGGCAGCAAATAGAATGTGTCGTAGTCGATGTCGTTTTGCGCATCGTCGCTGCTGTTGCGAGTGCCGCGGAAAAATGGCATGTAAGCAACCGTGGTGTCGCGATCCGCGAGCCGGTCGACCCACACGTTGCCCTCGTGCAAATCGCCGTGCCGAATGTTGCGGGCATCGAGAGCGTCCAGCGTAAACAGAACCTGAAACACAAGCGACAGCAACTGATCTTCGTCAATGCGCGGCTCTGGCTTGTCGAGCAGTGAGCCAAGCGACGAACCGCGGCCGCGCTCCAACAACAGAAAGCGCACCTGATCTTGCGGTTTGGGCAATTTGCCGTTTGACTGATAGACCGCCTGCGCCTCGCCATAGAACTGCTCGAAAACGGCGGCCCGAGTTGCGTTTTCGATGTCGCCAAATGAGCAATCAAACACGCCAAGACCGAGCATGAGGTTGGGTGACACCTGCTCGGCGACCAGCACACTGAGAAACTTGTAGAGACGCACTTCGACCGTCAGCGGATCCAATTGAAACGTGCGCGGACGCTCGTACAGAGCCGGAAACGACACTTTCAGTATGACGTCGCACTTGTAGCGCTGCCACACTTGAGCGTAACGTCGCGCCACGGCTGGGTTGCTCGGCGGTCGCAGCACTCCTGCCATAATGACCGAATCGCTCATCGAAGCCTTTTGCGAGCCGCTAAAAATCTGCAGTGTGCCCGGTTCAAACAACGCTTCCAACTGGCACGCGTTGCCATAAAACTGCTCGCTGGCGTCGCGTAGCGCTTCGTAAAGTCCAAGCCGCCATTCGCGCTCGAGCGACGACTGTTCGCTGGGCAACTGAATTCGCCGTTGCGTCAGCGCGCACAGCGACGCAATCGTCTGCAGCACGGTGCTGCGCACTGGACCAAGAATCATTTCTGTCCATCCTTGGCTGCTCGTCACTGGTTTATCGACGGCCATGTCAGCCGGCTTGTTGCTGGCGCTTTGTGGGCGCCAATCGGCCATCGCGGACGTCTTTGTTTTCATGTATCGATACGCTTGACAAAATCGGTCGCAGCAATGCAGAAAAAACAACAACCGTCAGGCAAATCTACTGCGCCGCTCGCTCGCGCGTAGCCGTCGCTTCTTCAGCAATGGTCGGCCAAAAGCCCTCAGCATGATAGTCGAGTAGCAATTCTTCGCCGGCGCCAATGTCGCGCGAAGCGACCACATGATCGTATGCGCAGTGCTCATGTTCCGCACACTCGGCAAATTTCATGTTGGCGCGCCAGCGACCGCCATGATTCAAATAAAAACTAATATTGAGTTGATTTGGATCGCAAACAGGATAGGAGCGACGCCGATCGCCATTTGGCACAAAAAAATCGTGCACCAACGCAACAACTGGCTCACCCACTCCTTCGCGACGCAGTTGCGCGTCGCTAAGATCGCATCGCTGCAGGTCAGATGATGGCATAAACAGTTGAAACGGATCGGTGCCGACCGGTATGCTGCGGACCGCAAAAACGCCAACGCCATGCACGCTCGACGGTGCAAGTCGACAATAAACCTTCTCACGCAAATGACGCAGCATTGCAACGCTTCGTTTTGCGATAGGCAGATCGCTGCGATAAATGCCTGCAACGGTTCAACTTGGCACGAACGGCTCGTCTGCAAAGAGGCGTCGAAATTAAGCGCAACTGACAAAAGATCGATAGAAAAAACAGGTTTTACAACACCACAAATGATTTTACGGAGTTGTGCGGGCGACTTAGAAGCCGCCTTGAGGGCCAAAGCCAAACGTTGGCACACCGGCGCACTGGTCGATGTCCTCGTCGGCGCACGAGTCGGTGCACGCCTGACGCCACGATTCGACGGCAATCAAAATGTCGTCCTGCGCCAAGTCGCCCTCGAGCAGCGTGATGCCGATCAGGCAGTTTTGCAACTCACCGGCGGCAAAGTCGCACGGACCGCAGAAGGTGCAGCAGCCATTGTTGTCAACAGTGCACGGGCAGCCGTACTCGTCGCGCGGGCAGTCGCGACCGCAGTCGCCGCTGTTGTTGCGCAGCGGTTGAGCCTGCGCCGATCCGGTGCCGTCGTCGCATGGCGCGTCCTGCGAGACAAACTTTGGGCCGCACTGACCAGGGCATTGGCCGGTTCGGCACAAAAAGAGTGGGCAATCCTTGCACTTTTTCGTAACGTCCACCTTGATCACGCCGCACTTGTTCAACTGCGCGCCGCTGATTGGGCACGACTCGCTCACCCAGCGCTGAGGATCGCACTCGGTGTCGCAGTCGTTGCCGCAAATCGTGCCGAGCATGAACTGCAGGCAGTCGTCGAGGCACGCGCCTTGACGCTTCAGAACAATAATCGACTCGACCAACGTGCCCGCGCTGATCTTGAACGGCGAACGTGTGGCGGCGTCAAAGAGAGGCAGCGTCACGAACTGACAGCGCGACGACAGCAGGTTGCACGGCACACGCAGGCAGGTCACCGTCTTGGTCGGACAAAGGCAGTCGCTCGCCTCGACAATTTCGCGCGCCTGCAGCACGCCCAGCGCACGGTCTTGCAGGATGTAGCCAAGTTCATTGGTCAACTTCCAGCCGTTGTTTGGCAATTCGGTGAATCGAGAAGTCATACTTTAGTTCCAGCCGTTAGTGGTCGGGTTGGTTTGTTGGTGCAGACTAACTGAACGTTTGATGTGGTGAGGCAGCAGACAATTTTGCAACCTTGTCTGCACACGTTGTTTCTGGACACTTTGTACCGAGCGCCGACAGTGTCGATTCGAAAAAGGCCCTCGAGAGTGGCTGTAAATTAGTTGGTCACCAGCCGCTCCGCCGACCAATTAAGCGTATACACAAACGTGTACTGCCCAAATGTCTGCATCCCATCGCAAGATGCAGTTTGATGATGCCTGGTCCAAGGCAAAGTTTTTCAGGTCACCAAGTGTCCACTGACCGCAATCTGGTTGATAAATTTTCAATTTTTCAAGCCAGTGCTCTTCGTTTTGCGTCACAATTGCGCCTACAAGTGTCCGGAGTGCGGTTCAAAACGAGACTGGTTGCGGGAGGTCGATTACACACATGACTATTGGTGGTAAAATTTTGTGTTAGTTGCAACGTGCGAGCCTTTAGTGCGATTCGACTGCAACAGTAGCGGTGAAAACATGAGCACTGAAAAAGTGATGGTGAGCGGCTCGACGACGGCAACAGAGGCGTTTTTCGAAAAATACTATGTTCCGAAGTTGGAACAGTTTGTGCGCGAAAACGCTGCATTCCTTGTCGGCGGGGCGCGCGGCGTCGACCAAATGACACAGCAATACTTGATCGACGTTGGCTACGAGCCGAGCAAAGTGACAGTGGTCGACAAAGGCGAGCAGGACAACAGACTGAGCAAGGCATTTTCACATCAGAACGGCTTTGACTCGTATCCGAAGCGCGACGCCTGGATGACGGCGCACTCGACTGTCGATGTCGCCACGGTCTGTCAGTACGGCGGAGGCGGGTCCGGCACGTTTGCCAATCTTTTGCGCCGCCAGTTGGACGACGCGACGGCCCGCCGTGTGCAAAAACTCTTCCGAAACAACGCAGAGGCATACGAAACAAAATAAAGCGTATTTGCGACGCAAAAGGCCCGATTGGGATGTTTATTGTTGCCTTTGACGTTTATTCGACGCTGGCGGCTCGTTTTGAATTGATCGCTTTAACGGCAAGCGATTTGCGCGACAGTGACGGCGAACAAACGCACTGGCGGTAAGCGAAACCTCGTGCGTGATCGCTTCGACATAGACTTGGATCACATAGTGCTTGAGCAGCAATTTAAGCACATCGATCAAACGTTCATAGTCAATCTCGCTCGCCAGTCCAAAGCGACACAATTGTCCAAAAGAGACTCCTGTGGCATGAAGTCTGTCAGCATTGCTTGATCTTGATCGCTCCATCACGGCAGCACTGCTTGTCGTTTCGTCTCTTTGTTTATCAGCGGCGAGCGTGTCGCCAAAAGCAATAAACTGAAACACAGATCCGATCAACGCTGCTTGCTGACTACAAGGCTGCGCAAGCAACGTAGAGTCGATGCGTTCGAGACACGCTGTGCGCAACTGATCGACAAAATCGCCACTCTCCGCGTCGGAGTTGGGCAGAGGCGCAGCAATGATAGTGTCGCGTTCGTTAGCAAGCGCATAGTCGGCATCGAATAAAAACGCTGGCGGTTCGATTTGCGACTGACTGTCCATTTTGATTTGTTCATAAGGATGTATGTGCAGTGGCTCGTGCGATTGGGCGTACTTGACGCCATGCAAAAACGCCGACGCAGAAAGAGTGATAGCGCCTCGCTTGGATACTTGTGTAAATAGTATCCCGCGCTCCATCAGCGCCAGTAAATGCAAATCAACAGCCTCCTTTGGAACTTTGCGTCGCATCGCCGCCTCGACTATTTGGCGGTAAGAGACTTGATTCGCTTGCAGCGACGAAATGCCGCTAACAAAATTTGCTCCAAACGCCACAATGTTGAAAACCACAAAACGTTGCTGTGCGTCGGCCGACGTCAAATCATCATGAAAGCGCGCTTTTGCGTCATCGCTGAGTGCAACGCGCGCATCACTGCTTATTTTGACTGCGCGTCACCAAGACTTGCGGCCCGGAGGTAACGCTGGCTGCCGAAATCGGTGCTCTTTGAGAAACTGAGGGAGCAGATAACGCTTGCTCGGCTCAAAAGTTGATTCTGCCGCCAACGTGGTGTCTTTTTTTGCGTCTTGCGACATGGCGGCGGTGGTGCGCTGGCTTTTGCTTTTTTCTCGCAACGTAGCCGTGCTCAAAAAGACACTGGTTGACAGACGCTTGTCCTCGCCGCGCTTCACATGCAACACGCCACGCTCGAGCAAAAAATGTACGTCTCGCTCAAATTGTTTGCGCTCGATGCCCAAAACTGCGATGGCCGAGCGACATAAATCACCATAACGTTTCTTTTTGGTCATTGAGGCAGAAAATTGTGAATTGTAGACGGCCCCAAAAGCAATCATATTATATATGCTCGTAATGCGCTTCCCATCGGCCGAGCGAGGCTCGCTGTGTATTTTTGCAAGCGACGCTGGCGTCAATGCTTGCAATACGTCAGGTTGCATCTTGCGGCGATGCCACTGCCCTGTGCGATGTGCAGATTGCGGCTCGACATACTGTGGTGCGCTCAAGAAAGCGGGACTATGCACCGCGCGCGGAACATCGTTCATCGACCGCCGTTTCTCTCTGCAAACAAACGACAATAAATGTTTTTTCAGTGCATGTTCGCAAATTGCTGTTGCATTGTAAAATTTTTGCAGCGGCCCTCTTGCTCGGCGACGCGTCGCTTTGTCAGCGTGTCGCGTTGCTGACCGGCAAATTTTATGGGGCAGCGTCTCCTGCCCAACAATAACCGCTCGGTGCATCGAAACTGAAACAAGCAACAATGAGCGGCGCGATAACGGCAATTGATGCTAACGAAGAGATTGGCTTCCAGGCGGTCTCGATGCAAGGCGCTGCCAAATTGGCTCAATTGGCCGAAGCAATCAAAGAGTTGCACGACGAATGCGATTTCATGTTCACCGCCAAGGGCATTCACATCAATGCACTCGACATCAACAATGCCGCGCTCTCAATTTGACGCTTTGGCCCGACGCGTTTCAGCGCTACGTTTGCAAGAAGAATTACGTGTGCAGGCTCAATGTTGAGCATTTCTACAAGGTGTTCAAAACGTGCGGGCGAGCACAGCAGAGCAATCGGCAAACGCAAGTCACAATTAGCATCAAAGCCAACAGTCCGGAGGCGGTCTACTTTTGCATGGCGAACCCGGGCAGCGGTTTGCGCGCCGAAGTGCGCCTGACAGCGCATGGTCATCAAAAGGAGATGATGAAAATTCAAAATTCGCGTTTTGACCGCTACATTCAGATGCCGTCGACCGAATTTCAGTCGCTGGTATCGTACGTGGCCAATTTCACTTCGTCGGGAGACGACGACAACAAGGAATTGACAGTCGAAATGTACGACGACAATTCAATCGAATTTGTGAGTCAAGGCCAGTTTGGTAACCTGCGGCTTGTGCTGAACGAAACCAACACCGGCATGGCGGTTGTGCGCGGTGACGTTGACGCGCTGGACGAAGACATGGTGCGCGCGCCGCAGGATGCACTTGCCGACGACAACGAGGGTGCGGAGGAGCCGCCTGCACAGACGCCGTCGCGCAAACGACGCCGTGACCAAGAAGATCGCGATGACGGCGCGCCCAAAGCAAAAATTGCTCGCGCACAAGACGTCGCCGATGTGCACGATGGCGCAGCGACGCAGCAGCCGCGACAACGCCGCTTATTGGTGTGCAGTTCGTACAATCTCAAGTACATCAAAATCTTTACCAAGGCGACGCCGCTGTCGCCACAAGTGCGCCTGTTTGTGCGCGCCAATTTCCCAATACTGTTGACTTATTCGATTGGCACCATGGGCGTGCTGCACTACGCGCTGGCGCAAGTGTCGGCGGACGAAAACGTGCCGCCACAACAGCAGCCAAATCAAGGTAGCACTTCCGCGTCAACTGCTGGTGGGGCACGCCAGGAAATTGCTGCTTGTGACGGACGTCCCGTTGAAGACAATGACGATGACGATGGTGACGCGGAAGAGGGCTACGATGACGACGCCGACGACGCAGGCATTGATCAAATGTCGGACGCCGATTGAATCGCAATAAACTAGGCCAGTCGTGCAAGCGCGTTTTGTCGTCTCCGTAGCAATTTACGCCGCAAACAACGAATGTTGCACACAATTGTGCAGATGTTTTATCAGCGCTCGTGTCTCAACAGAAGGCGAGAGTGATTTTTCTCTCTGCACTGTGGCAGACAAACAATGACTCTGTCGCCACCAAAGACACTGCCTGGCTTTGAAGCGTTTGCCAAAGATTGGCCGTTACTGTCCGAGGGCTTTCAAACAGCCGAAGTCGACTCCGATCCACTGCAAGTGCTGCGCGGCGTTGTTGCAGCGCACAATTCTGACGCCGCCTACTTGACCAAAGCCCAAGCCGAATTGAACAAATGGACGAGCGGCACCGAGTTGGTCGATGCATTTCGCACGCTTCTCATGACCGATCCAAAAGCGCAGTCGACCACAACAGCAGAAATAGACCTTTCGGCCGGAATGTTGGCCGATACGTTCCGCCCGCTGGCGCCAACGCTGCAGAGCGATGTCGCCGACGCACTCGCTGCACTCGACAATCCCAACAACGGCGGCGAGGAAAAGTCGAGCATTGAATCGTTTTTCACTCAAGAGACGGCGGGCTTGCCTATGTGGGCATGGTTCGCAATCGGCTTTGCGGCGCTGTTGCTTTTGATTATCATCATTGCAGCGATTGCGCGCGCATCGCGCAAAGACACCGGCCAAGCGGAGCGCGCTGAACAATTACGATTGCTCGAGAGCCGCTATCCACCGCTGAGTCAGTACCCAAATCCATACCAATAAACGCCTCGTCACGAGTCCCTTATTTTTGCGACGTTTTGCGGGTGCTTGCGCGCACGCGCAGCATTGCAGCGACAATGAGCAAGACTACGTGCGTTGCGAGATTGCGTACTATGACGGAGCAAGCGCAGCAAATGCTCGATCGGCAAAAGCGTCACATCGATGCGTGTGATGAAAATGCCTATGTAGAACCGGAGGAGATTGTGCAGTTTATTGGCTCGATCGCTCCGATCGTTCGCAAAAGTCAATCACGCTACCGTCACAATCGGCTCGTTGCAATAGAATTGCGCCGATTGCTCGCACTGTGCGCCGATTTGCCGATTTTCATTGGCGAGGAGTTGGAGACGCTGGCCATTGAAGTGACTGCATCTTCGCTTACTCGTGCGTCAGTGCAACTGATTGAATTGGCATTGCAAGCCGATGTTCTGCGCTGGCAGTGCTCGTGCGAGACAATTCTCGCTCATCGATGTTCGATCGCGAGCACGCTGAAAGAGCCACCTTGCCCAAGCGAGCGCTGTGCGCAGCGCCTTGATTCGTTGAACAAAGAACGCCTCGATCAACTGCTTTTGCTGTTGCTGGCACGTCAGGATCGACGCATCAATCGCGATTTGCAATGCTTTTTGTTGGCATTTGACGCTTGCCCGCTCGCGCAATACATTGGCCAACGCGCTGCTACCTTTTCGCTGGCCTTTGCGCGCTTACACTTGAACATTTTGGCAGCCGAGAGCGCAGAACAGTCCGACCACACTGACAACAATCGCTTGGCGAGAAATCATGACGACAAACGTCCAGGAAAGCGAAGTGCTGCAACAATTGTCAACTCTTCTTCTCGCCGCTCGAAAAAGACGCGTTTATTGTAGCCAACATGTCTCTGCTGCTTGTTTTGCTACTTTTGCTGCTCCTCGGCGCCCAGCAAAAAGGCAACAAAATTTTATAAATGTGTTTTGTCATCGATACTGCAAACAGATTCAACTTCTTTTTCAAACAAAATGAGTGCTTCGCCTGTCGCAAACGTTGTTGAGGTTCAATTGCACTGGCAAGAGAGCAGCAGCGCCGATCGCATCGATTTTGATCTCGGCGCTATTCTGTACGATTGTTACGGTCGCCTGATCGACATTGTCTGCTTCAACCAGGTCCGATTCAACGGAAACGCTATCGTCAGATGCGATTGTTGGACGAATGCCTTGCCCTGGCCAGCGATCAATCAAATCGACCGCCACTAATTGACTGGCTCTGCAATCATCAGCCATTGTGGCGTGCGCTTCGCTTGGCGCTGCTAGCCGAAACGAGATACAACATGTCGCACCACAACCTAATACGGCCCGCCGCAAGTCATTTGCCAAAACTCGCGCAATGCCTGCACATACTCGACGTGTTGCGTCAGTTGACCGCCTCTGCTTCGCATTAGCAGTTAAACCAGCGCATTGACAAAGGCTTTTTGTATTTCTGCAGCGCCGAATGTCTGTGGATCGTTCTATACTGCCGCCGCGTAAGCACGCTTTCGTAAGCGCGTTTCCAGTTCTCAAACGGACATTTGTCGGAAGTCACTCGTAGTGCAAATCCATCTGTCACCATTGTTTCAATAATTTCTTTGTCTTTGCTTCCTTGAGCGCCGGCGCCGCCGTCGCGCCAAATAGCGGTAACGAGTAATCGACCAGACTTGTCAAAGCGTCCGCACTGCAGCACGACCAAACAATTTGGCGGCAATAGGTTACTCAACTTGTTCTTGGCCGACAAAGCCTCGCGTTTGATAGCCTGCCTGTTCGGGTCACCTCTTGGTGGCCGTAATTTAGGCGTAGCGATGCCTGCCAGGCGCACTTTGAACGCACGAGCCTTATGATCGACCATCAACGCCGCGTCCAGTGTCGATCCATCCATAACGCGCAGCACGCGCGCCCAACGATGTTCCGTGGAGAACGAAAACGGCTCGACTTGCGTCGCAGCCTTTAGTCGTCTTCGATCGTCATTCAAGCAAGCGAAGGGCATGCGCCAACGCTTTGTACATCAAAGCCCCCGCACAAGTTTTTCGAAAAGCAGTTCCCTTTACTTTTTGTTGCGCATTTGATTGCGGGCCACGCCCCGGCACAACACCTGCTAAAAAATGATAAACATGTTGATTGCTGTTGCCGAACAAGAGCATCGACGATTGGCTGCTTTGCAGGGCGACGGCGCTGGTTGCCGATCTCGCCGACCAAATGCGTGGACGCTTGACGACCTTGACCGCGTCTGGGCCGCCAAGCAGGCGTGGCGTGTCTCCGATCGCCGTTATGACGCCAACGCCCTCGAAGTGGCCGACATGCGTAACAATCCGTACATCAAAAGCGCTGCGGAATGGCGTGCCAAGCGCATATTGCCGCAGAACTTTGCACAGTTTGCGCGCGCCACGATCGCTTCGCTTGCCTGTCGCACGCCGCGTGCCATCACAAATTGCGGCTTGCGCGTCGATCACCAACGCCGACCTGCTTTGCGCATCGTGCAGCGCAAGCGCAAACACCCAGCGGCTCTTTATTCTACGGCCACTCTGATTGACGACTACGACG
>Ga0114931_10006073_pt1 | contig 14883 bp, 15 predicted proteins | sample 2SBtaG_FD_89579 | JGI IMG/M metagenome (GOLD analysis project Ga0114931, IMG submission 89579) | Deep subsurface microbial communities from Kolumbo volcano to uncover new lineages of life (NeLLi) - 2SBTROV14_V59a metaG | ecosystem: Environmental > Aquatic > Marine > Volcanic | place: Kolumbo...
CGGCGCTACGGCAAATCCATCCCTATGACGAGCCTGCATTCGACGTGTACCCCCTGCGCGACCTGCCGAACGGCCAAACCGGCCAGGGCCGGATCGGTCGCTTCACCAAGCCCGTCACGCTGACCGCGCTGGCAAAGAGCCTCGCCCGCAAGACGGGAGCCTCCAACCTCTCCATCGTCGGCCGACCCGGTGGGCGTCTGCGCCGCGGCATGGTCTGCGTCGGGGCGGCCGGCTCGCTGCCGTTCGAGATTCCGGGACATCAGTGTCAAGCGGGCGACGTGATTCTCACCGGAGAGATTCGCCATCACGACGCCCTGCGCTATCAGCGATGCGGCGCCGCTGCGATCGCCTTGGGCCACTGGGCGAGCGAACGCCCGGTCCTCAAGCCCCTTGCCGCACGATTGCGACGGGAGCTGCCGACCATATCAACAGCCGTGAGCCGCAAAGACCGTGATCCGTTCAAGAGGCCATAGGCATTCACACACCTGAAACGATACACCATAGGCACACATACCCATGAAACGATCGAGCGAAAACGTCGAGATGCGGCTTGCCGTTTGGCGGCCCGTTGATTTGCGCGGTCACCGTCCAGAACGGACCATCAAGCCGCTGGCGCCGTGCCCCACGCACACCCGCCGACGGTACGGTGCCACTCTCACGGCCGCCGCCTGCACCCTTGGCCTCGCCTTCGGCTCGCCGGGGTGCAGCAACATGTTCGGCAACGCCGACGCCCCGACTGAGCAGCCCACGGTAAGCGATCGCCTTGCCGTCGCCGGGAAACCACACAACCCCGTCCCCGCCGAAACACAGGGCGGGCTCGGTGGCAGCGAGCGTGCCGGTCCACCGGTCGCCACGGTGAACGGCCAGCCGGTACCGCGCCGGGAACTCATCCGTCTGCTCGTCGAGGGGCGCGGCTTGGCGCTGCTCCAGCAAATGCTCCTGCTCAAAGTCGCCCGTCAGGAGGCCGATCGGCTGGGGCTGAAAGTCACCAAGGCCGACATCCGGCACGAATACGACCTGACCCTTCGCGGTGAGAGGTTCGACGGCAAGGACGTCGAGGCCCTCACGCCGGCACGCCGCAAGCAACTGATCGACCAATGGACCCGGACGCGCGGCATCCCGCGAACCGAACTGAAGATCGCCATGGAGAGGCAATCCACCCTGCGCAAAATCGCACAAGGGCAAGTAGAGATCACCGACGCCATGCTTCACCGTGAATACAACCGGGTCCACGGCGAGAAGGTCGAGGTCCGACACATCCAACTCCCAGCGAAGCGCACCTACATGCAGATCATGCAGCGTCTGAAACAGGGCGACAGGTTCGAGGACTTGGTCTTGGATTACAGCGAGAATCAACTCTCACGCCAAAGGCAAGGGCTCCTGCCGGCCTTCGCGGCCGACGACCCGAAGGTGCCGGCCATCTTTGCAAAGGTGGCTTTTATGCTGAAGCCCGGCCAGGTGTCCAACCCGATCGAGGCGGAGGGCTCGTTTCACATTCTGAAATTGGAGCGGCGCATTGCCGCCGACGGCGTGCCGTTCGAGGAAGTGCGTGACGAACTCCGACACCACCTTCGAGAACGGCTCGTCGCGAAGCGGATGGAGGAACTCGGGAGGCGGCTCTTCCTTCGAGCGAAAATCGACATCGAGGATCAGACCCTTCGAGACCAGTACAACCTGCGCCGCAGTAGCAAACAGATCGAAGGCCCGCCGCTGACAGGCTGACTGATCGATCGGGCAGGCCCGTAGCCTCGAAAAGTAGACCTCGGCCGAGCGGCAGAGGTGTGATTTGACGGGCCGACCGTGCCGCTTATAGCATGAGCCGCGCCGTTGCTTTGCTGGAGTTTCTTGTGCAAGGGATTGTTTTTATGCCCCATTCTCTCTTTAGGGCCGTCATGGTGACCGGGAGCGTTTTGGCGCTTTCGCTCGCGTGCGTCAGCGGATGCCGCCGTGGGCAACTCAGGGCAACCGGCGAAGAGCCCACCGCCGAAGAAATGGTCGGCTATTACAGCCCGCGAAGTATCAAGCTCCTACCATTCACCAAACCGCGCAGCTTCGACAACGACCTGATTCCGGACGGCATCGGCGTCTCCCTGCAAACGCTGGACGCGGCCGGTGACCCCGTGAAGGCCTACGGCACATTCCTGTTCGAGCTCTACCACTATCGCCCCGCCTCGCAGGATCACCGGGGCAAGCTCATCCAAACCTGGACACAGCCGGTCCGCGACCTCAAAGATCAGGAGCGATTCTGGGAAAAAGTCACGGACACCTACGAGTTTCAGCTCAGTTGGGAGGGAAATCCGATCCCGACGCAAAAAAAGTTTGTCCTGGCCGCCAGCTTTGAGCCGGGCCCCGGCGGCGATCGGCTGTTCGACAAGATCGAGTTCGAGTTCCGGGTCAGCCGGGAAGAGATTATCAACGCGCTCAAGGAGCCGTAGCGACGCATCAGAAGAGGCCGTTGACGAGCACTTCTGAGTGGGATCGCGGCCAACGCCAATCTGGTACGCCACGCCCACGGCAGGCTGGAAGTCGTTTGTAAGAGATTAACTCTGGGGGATGGCAAGACGTGCGATGAACAAAGGAGGAGTTCCCATGATTCGCAAGACCTGTCTGATGACGCTCACGGTGGCGGTGGTGGCGGTTCTCTCGGGATGCGCCGAGAACAAGCTGACCCGGCACAACTATGACATGATCAAGGAAGGCCAGTCCACCCGGTCAGAGGTCCGCCACACGCTGGGTGTCAAGCATCTCGCCGAACGCGGCGATCAGTGGGAGTACGAGGACATGGATCGCCACCTGTCCGTCGTGTTCTACTTTAACGGTGACGGCATCGTGCAGCGCAAGGAGTGGATCGACGCCGCCTCGGGCGAGTGGGACGGCGCCGCCCCCCACATCGACCAAAACCCCGAAGGCAAAGAGATATCAAACCGCGGCTCGACCACGACGATCAAGAAAAACTGAGCCGGCCCCAAGGATACCGCCGACGTGGCCCGACACTTTGCCGACCGACTGACCGATGCCATCGTCGCCAAAGATGCGCCGGCCGTGGTGAACATCGACCCGGTTCCCGATCGCCTGCCGGCGGAGTTTCGCCCAGCCGCAGCGACGGGCCGCGAAACGGATCCCGCGGGCGTCCTTCAAGGCATGCGGGCGTTTTGCCTGCGTCTCATCGACATCGTCGCGCCTCTGGTGCCGGTGGTGAAGTTCAACGTCGCCTGTTTCGAGCCGTTCCACGCGGCGGGCATCCAGGTCTATGACGACCTCATCGCAGAGGCGTCGCGACGGGGCTTGGTCGTCATCGGCGATGTCAAGCGCGGAGACGTGGGCCACACCGCGGCCCAATATGCCCAGGCACATTTCAACGAAGCCCCACCGGCGGCGACAAAGACACCGGATGCGATCACCATCAACGGCTATCTCGGCTGGGACGGCGTCAAGCCATTCATCGACGTGGCCCGCGACCAGGGCAAGGGCGTCTTCATCTTGGTCCGCACGTCGAACGATTCGGCCGCGAGCATCCAGGACGTCGTCACACAGGACGGCCGCAAGGTGCATGAGATCCTCGCGTCGCTCGTCGCACAGTGGGCCGACGAATCCGACACCTTGGGCGACAGCGGCTACACCTCTGTCGGCGCCGTCGTGGCCACGCGGCGAAGCGACGACGCCGCCAGGCTGCGGGCGGCCATGCCGCGGTCGGTGTTCCTGGTTCCCGGCTACGGCGCTCAGGGCGGCAAGGCGGAGGATTACAAGCACTACTTCAAGGCGGACGGAACCGGGGCGATCGTTGCCGCCGGGCGATCGATTGTCTATGCCCACGGATCACCGGCATATCAGCAAAGGTTTCCGGGCGATTGGAGCCGCTGCGTCGAGCAGGCCTGTCGCGATTTTATTGGAGACCTGCGTCGGATCGTCCCCGCCCACGGAGCCAAAACGCCGCCCCACTAGGCGGAATTGACGCTCTTGCCGATCGGCCTTATGGTTTGTTCTCAGGACTAGAGTACTGACCGAGGGGGGATTACGTTGTCTTTATCGCAGCCAGGTGTTCCACGATTCCGAGGGAGAGCAATGAACCAATTCGCAGGCATGGCATGTATTTTCATCGTCGCAGCCGGGTTCCACGTCAACACCGCCTTCGCCGGCAACACGCCCGCGGCCAAGGGCGCCAAGCCGAAGATTCCGGACCGCGTCTATGTCAAAATGGCCACATCAATGGGTGACATCACCCTGGAGCTGAACCAGGAGAAGGCGCCGATCACGGTCAAGAACTTTCTCGACTATTGCGACAGCGGTTTCTACAACGGCACGATCTTCCACCGCGTCATCAACAACTTCATGATCCAGGGCGGCGGATTCGACAAGGACATGAACAAGAAGCCGACCCGCGCGGGTTGTAAGAACGAATGGCGCAACGGCCTCAAGAACAGACTGGGCACGATTGCCATGGCCCGGCTCGGTGGCAAACCGGACTCCGCCACCTCCCAATTCTTCATAAACGTCAGGGACAACGCGGCTCTCGACACGCCCCGAGACGGTGCAGCCTATGCCGTGTTCGGAAGTGTCATCGGCGGCATGGACACCGTGAACAAGATCAAGCTCGTGTCCACCAAGAGCGCAGGCGGCCACCAAAACGTCCCCGTCGAGCCCGTCATCATCAAGAAAGTCAGTCGCCTGAAGGCGGAAGACTGCAAAGCCCTCATCGCCGAAGCCAGGCAGAAGGAAAAACAAGCTATGGAAAAAGCCGAAGCGGCCGTCGCAGGCGCATGGAAACAGGCCATGGATCTCGTCAAAACGCATGGCGGAGACCCGGACAAGGGGCACAAGTCGTCAACCGGCCTGTGGCATGTCGATCTCGTCGAGGGCACCGGCCCATCGCCGAGCACCACCGACAAAGTCAAGGTGCATTACACCGGCTGGCTGACAAACGGCAAGAAGTTTGACTCCTCCGTCGATCGCGGCCAGCCGATCACCTTCCCGCTGAATGGCGTGATCAAGGGTTGGACCGAAGGCGTGAGCAGCATGAAGGAAGGCGGCAAGCGCCTGCTGGTCATCCCGCCGGATCTGGCCTACGGCGCCAGGGGCGCCCCCGGCGCCATCCCCCCGAACGCGACGCTGGTCTTCCAGGTCGAGTTGATCAAGGTCAACCCATAGACCCTGGTCCGGGTCAAGCCTCGCGCTGATCAGGCCGGAACAGATTGCCCGGCGGCATGCGTCAGCAGCGCGTGGAATCCACATCAAAGACCGTCACCAAAGCCCAGGGCAGGCCTGCCCTGGGCTTTTCTTATGCCGCGCGCTGGAAAATATCGCAGGGTCAGCCGGCGCGAAGCGATTCGCACAATGCCGAAAACTATCCCCCCCCCACCGAGCTATTCCTCGCGATCAGTCGCAGCCAACGCCCGACGACCAGACTGATCATTCGGGCCGCCGGCGATCCGACCGATCACCACATAATCCACAGCCAACCGCCCCCGAACAACAGATGGTTCGTGGTCGATCGCCGCGGCGGAGATGCCTGCGCCGGCGATGAGACGTGAGGCCTCTTTCACGCCGATGACATCAAAGAACCCGTGCCGTCGCAGCCCCCGCCGAACCTGCTCGGCAACCTCGACACCCGCAGCGCCGGCCTTCAGGCCACCTGTAGCGGACAGGAAAGGCAGGATCGCGATGCTTTCGTCCTTCGCCCGATCGAGCCTCGTGAGAACGATGGAAACGACCCGATCGGCGAGCCGCGTCGGACTGGACGCATCCATCGGCGACAGCGGGAGAGAATCCCACTCTCCTGTAGCCACGTTGACCAGCCGGGCCGCGACCTGCGCCGCCCCCGGTGATGTCCGACGAGCCACCGTGCGAACCCGCGGCTTCACCGAGACCTCCTTCCGGGCTTCGGCCAGCACCGTCGCGATCGGGGTGTTGCTCAGCGACCGGGCAATGACGCGGCCGCGCCGATCGAGAACGAACCGCGCCGGCAAATCGAACTTCCAATCGGGAGCGAGCCAGCGGCGCAGTTTCTCCTGCGCCCCTCGTCGGACCAGCACGCAGGGAAAGTTTGCCCCCGCTCCCAGCAAAGTCGGCACGGTGCGAGAGGTCCAGGCTTCCGGCGGGTCGAAGTTGACCGCGACAACGCGCAGTCCCTGATCGGAAAGCTCGCCGTTCAAGCCTGCCAGCGTGCTGAGTTCTTCGCGGCTGCGCCGAGACCAGGAAGCCCAGAAATCAAGAATCACGATCTCGTCGCGAAACTCCCGCAGAAAGGACTTCAGATCCGCGACATCGAACACCGGCGGCGAGTCGGTGTAGCGGAAGGAATACATGGACATGTCCGGCATCGGGCTGGTGCGCCGGTGTGCTGCCCGGGCAGTGTCTCCGGCAGTCTGATCGGGCGACTGGCAGCCAGCCATGACCCAGGGCATCAGCGTCAAAAATAGACTACTGTAATGGAGAAAATGGGTTCGAGGCTTATCGGCTCGACGAGCCTTGGCGGGTCCGCATCCTTGCGACATCATCCGTGACCTCCCAGTCAATGGTTGAATCCGCAGCCGCGATCATCAGCGATCGGCCGCATTGTCTGAGCAAGCAATCCTATCGCGAGACCTCGGCGCGGCGAAGCGTCAATCCTGAGCGACGGCTGCCGAAGCAGGCTCGTTCAATGGTTCTCCCGCGCGCTGCGCCAGGACGTGAATCCGATCCTTGACCTCCTGGGCCATTCGCGAATTGGGAAACTCCTGAGCGATCTCCCGGCCCACGTTGTAGGCCACCTGCCAATCCTGGCTGGTGACGGCAAGGGAGAACTGGACGCCGAGATTGTGCAGCTTGGCCCGGAACACGCCGCGGGCCGACTCCTCCAGAGCGGCCGCTTCGTTCGCCGTCAGGTATTGATCCAACTCTTTGAGTATCGCGATCCCACGATCGACCTCGTTCCGCTGGACCGACTCATCCCAGGCCTTGAGAAGCCGGCGCTTGTGATCATTTCGCAACTTGGCAAACAAAGCAGGCAGGCTGCGGACTTCGGGGTTCTCAGGATGCTCCGCACCCAAGCGGTCCATCTCTCTTCGAGACCAATCCCAATCGTGGGCTTCCATGCGCGCCTTAACGCGCTGAACGGCCTCGTGCAACTCATCTCGGGTCTGCCGGAGCCGAGACTGATCCACCTCTTCGCGGATACGAGCCGCCTCATTGCGGTAGCCGTGTCGCGATTCCAACCGCTCCACCAACGCATAGGCGGCCTCCCAATCGCCCCGGATGATCTCCTCATTGATGGCCAATCGCAGCGCCGTCCGCTCCCGCGTCCGATGGGTCACGGCCCGGACGGCATCGGAGAGTTGGCTGTTCTCAGAAATCGTCGCCAAGTCGCTTTTCTGTTTTTCCAGCATGTCGGCGAGGTCACGAAGAACGCCGTAGCTGCGGAAGGAGTTGCCCTCGATCTTGAGAAGGAGATTCACCACGTGACCGAGCATGATCACCCCGGCCGCAAGGATGGCTGCGCCGGCCGCGATGCCGACCGCCAGAAGCTTGGTGCGGAATTGCAAGTCCCCCTCACCGGCAAATGCGAAGAGGTAGCCCCCCACCACGACCAAGCCCACAACACCGATCAGAGCCAGAATCCTGGTCCATCGGACGGCGCCGCGAACTTCTTCAAGCCTTTGGGGTGCGTCGGGCATTGGGCGGGCCTCGGAAACGGTTGAGCACCGGCGGAAATCACCGGCGGAAACTGCGAATTGTCTATCTCTAATCTAGCCCGCAATTGAGCTTCTGTCAATCGGCAAAGCCCGCAACACCCCGCGAAGAACGGGGTTACGCGCTCCAGGCGGCGAAAAGCCACTGTTGATGCCTATGGAAAATGCGAGTGACTCGAGACGAACCTGAAACCGCATCAGGCCAGTTCCACGTCCCGTAGTTTGGTCATGGCCGCGGCCTTCCTTTTCTGAAGAATCCGCTCTGCCTCGGCAGCCTCTTCAGCCTCGACCTCCGCCCGCCAGATCGCCACCTCCCGACCGAGGGCAACCAAACGCAGAAACGTGCCCCCCGCCACTGCGAGGGGAGCGACGATCATGATCCAATCGAATGCATTCATGGCGTGGCTCTCTGCAAGTCAGGGCATTCGGTCGTAGCTGCTCTCTCCGGTCGCCTGCATCAGAATGAGGTGTTCCTGGAGGAACTCACTCTCAAGCATTCTCTTGGTCCGATAGCCCGGCTTGCTCAGGCGGATGTCGCCACCGCCGGAGATCCGGCTCTTAAAGATATTCCAACGCCCCGTGCCGTCCGTCTGGCCGATCCGCTTCCACGCGCCGTCAGTCTGGCGTTGGGAAATCAGCACGCCGTAGACCGGTTGGGCAGACTCTCCGTCGCTGATGTGACCGAAGTGCGAGAACTCCGTGCAGCCGGAGACAAAGGGATGAATCGCCAAGACCACACCGGCCAGGAACACCACCCGGTGCCCCGGCCTGTTGGCAAGCCTCGCCACCCACCACCCCTTACGCCCCGATGTACTTCGCATAGACGGACCGCCCTTCTTCAATTTCTGTAGCGCCTTTGATGATGGCGCGGCCATCGGCAAACAACGTGATCTGATACTCGTCCACATCGAAGCGTAGCAAGTATCGGTTGACCCTCGGCGCGGACTTTGCCGCAGCCCCGATCCGAGCCGCAACCGCAGCCAGATCGATCTTACTATCGGACGCCGGACGGATCTGAATCGCATCGCGACCACACAGCGAGACGCTGCGGCTCGTCTGATCCCCGGAGAGAAAATCGAAGCGGCAGCTTCGGCAACAGGGGCACTGCCCCTCCTCGAAGGCCCCCTGCATGTCGAACTCGTGAAACCGGCCGGCCCAGGCATCGATCTGAATCAACTTTCCCTCCAGCGCATCGACCTGGCCGGTCAACACTTTCAGCGCCGCGGTCGCCTGGAGGCTGGCCACAATCTGCACGATCGGGCCGAGCACCCCGGCGGTATCGCACGTCGGCCCGCTGCCCGGCGGAGGCGGATCAGGAAAGACGCAGCGCAGACACGACGTGCGCCCGGGAACGATCGGCATGACCATCCCCTCGGCGCCGACGCAGGCGCCATAGACCCAGGGAAGGTTGTGCTTGACCGCCACGTCGTTGATGAGATACCGCGTCTCGAAGTTGTCGGTCCCGTCGAGAATGAGGTGAGCGCCCTCGGCGAGCGATTCGATGTTTCCGCTGTGGGCATCGGCGATGTGGGGAAGGACGGTCACGTCGGAGTTGATCCGGGCGAGCCGCTCGGCGGCGGCGATAGCCTTGGGAGCACCCTGGGCCGCATCCGCTTCGTCGAAAAGCACCTGGCGTTGCAGATTGTTCAGCTCCACAAAGTCGCGATCGACGAGCGTCAGCGTTCCCACGCCGGCACGCACCAGGGTGTTCGCCAGGACCGTCCCCAGGGCCCCGCAGCCGACCAGCAGAACCCGGGCCTCTCGCAGACGCGCCTGGCCGGCCCGACCGATGTTCGCGTACAGCACCTGCCGGGAATAACGCTGCGTCAGGTCAGAGTCACCGGAACTGCGAGCCATCGCAAAGATACTCCACAACCAAAGGACCACCCCGAAGAGCCGCGGGCTTCAGCCCGCGCGGACTTGCATGAGCGAACAATCTCGCAAGAAAAGGAGCTATAAATGCCCCGTCAACCTCATTTACGCTTAGAGCGTGTATAAGAAGGGCTCCCTAACCTTGTGGCACAGGCGTCTCGCCTGAGTCTTCACCGCCGAGACGGCGGGGCCACAAGTAGGAACAGCACGTTTTAGACACCCTCTTCAAACAGTGGCCGACCATTGCAACGCCCTCCCTGATCGCGGGCCCACCTACTCGAACGAAGCTGTGGGAGGTTCTTCATCCTCTTTGGACAAGGCCGCCAGGTAGCCTTCTTCCGGCGGCGCTTCGCCTTCGCCGGGCAGCGAGGATGGATGGACGCTGGCAGGATGGATCGGCTCCGGGGCGACCGGTTCCTGTGGCTCCTGGGTCGGCGCCGACTTCCGGCCGAACCAGCCACCGCCCGTAGGGGTTCCTCCTTCGCCCGCAGCCGCTTCGCCCGTGCCAAACAACGACCACGACACCAGCGCAGAACGGACGAACATCACCCCGAAAACCAGGATCATGAGATTCTGAATGTCGAAGCTCCGCTCCTGCACGGTCCAGTAGACCCCGCACGCGGCCATGATGATGCCGCACATCCCCGAGATCAGAAAATCGCAGAGCAGGGCCACCCGCAGACCGGCCAAACTCAGGACCGCAACGATCGCCAGAGCAACGCCGCCGATTTTGAGCATCCCATTGAAGACGTGGATCGTGGTTTCATAAAAGGGCCCCAAGTCCGGCGCCACGCCGAACCCCCCGAAGGCAAAGCCGTAGATCAACATCACCATCGCGGCGATGCCGACGGAGAAGGCGTTTTGTTTGGCACGTTGGTCCATGATTCTGCCCAGCCTTTCCGCAAGAAACCGCGTCGAAGAGTCACGAGCTTCAGCCGGCGAAGAGCCGCGAGCTTTGAGCCGCGGGCTTTAGCCCGCGCGGAGCTACCGACGTGAACAAACCCTCAACACGGAAGCTCTATCAGAGCCCCGCGCTCAGGCTTCGCTCGTAGCGGGATCCTGCCCCGTGGCCGCGAGAACCGTCGCCAACCACTCAGAGGCCTGCTGCCTCTGCGCTGGATCGGTCAAACGATCGGCCGATTCCCGAAGAAACCGCTCGGCAGCCTCGTATTGCCGCAGGTACTTGGCATAGATGATGCCCAGCAGGAACTTGATCTGCAAGATGTCGCTGTCCTTGGGGTAGGCCTTCAGGTGCTTTTCATAGGCCGCGGCGGCCTGGGGATAGCGGCCCATGGTCACGAACTGATTCGCGATGGTCAGCATGTTTCGACGCGGCAGACACTGGTCCGGATCACGCAGGAGAAGCTGTTCATAGCGATCCGCCGCGCCGGCGTAGTCACCCTCGGCGATGCTCTTGGCGATATCCCCGCGAATGCGAAGGATCTCCGTCTCGGCAACGCTCGGCTCTGCCTCGATCGGCCGGCCCGTCACAGGCGACACGGGCTGAGCCACGCGGCCAAACGTCGCACGGGCCCGGGCATTGGGGTCTGCGAAGGCGGCCTTGAATTGTTGTCGCTGACGGAACCGCTTGAACAAGGCTAGGATGTCGAACTGGTCGCGCGGCAGGGCGCGAATCAGCAGCAGGACCATGCACACCACAAATCCGAAGAGGTAACCGGCAATGTGCGCCGAAACGGCCACCTCCTCATACACCCCCGCGCTGATTCTCGGCGAGATGATGTTGTCCCACAGAATGATCTTGAGCCCGATCAATAGAAGTGCCCGCAGATGGAGCGTCCCGACGTAGAACCAGAACCAATAGAAAGTGGTCACCTCGGAGCGCGGGAACAGCACCAGATAGGCGGTGGTGACGCCGGCGATGGCCCCGCTGGCGCCGAGAACCGGCTGCTGGCTGGTCATGGCAAAGCCCAGGCCGGCAAAAATCCCGGCAGCGAGATAGAAGAGCAAATACGCGACGTTGCCCATCTTGGAGTTCACGCTGTTGCCGAAGACCCAGAGGAACAGCATGTTTCCCAAGACATGCACGACGCCGCCATGCAGGAATTGGTAAGTGAAGAAGCTCGTCAGGGTCAGGTTGCTCGGGTCGAGGATGAATCGGCGTTTGATCTCCTCGCCGAAGGTGTTTCCACCGAGCCCGCCCAACACGTCGGTCACGAGGAAGATCAGAATGTTGGCGGCGATCAAGGCATGATTGACATACGGGCGACGCCGTACGGGAGAGTCTGTCTTGATCGGGATGATGAGGAACAAAGCAGGCGGTCTCTCGGGGCGGTGGGCCGGACAGCGCGGCAGGGCGCCCTGCCCGAACTCCGGTCGGTGGGGATTCTCCGCGAAGATTCTAGCCGCTCAACGCCGAGGCGGCCAAACGGGACCGGACCGCAACCGCGCCAAATCAATCTTGCTCCGGTCAAGGTCCTCGTGGAGGCTCTTCAGGCGGCGTTCCGCGTCGAAATACATGCCCATCAATCGGCCCCGATCGGTCGGATCCAAAGACAGGATCTCACGCTTGATTCGCTCCAATGCTTGCTGCTGGTTCGTCATCATGGCGGGCCTCCGCTGAAAAGTGTGCGCCGCCGTCCGGACGGCCACCCCAGGGCCTTATCGGTCGGCGGGGGCGGCGGATGTGGCAAAACCTGTGAAACCGGAAATCCGGCCGGCACTTTCGACTGCCTCGAAGGCGGCCATCCTAGGGCCAGACAAGGACTTAGGGGCGCCAACCCCCTTTGCCCTGCCGCAAGTCTCCTCACCGGCAAGCACCGCGCGGGCTAAAAGCCCGCGGCTCGTTTGGCGAGAGTATGGCATGAAGCCCGCGGCTCGTTGGGCAAGAGATGACATGAAGACCGCGGCTCGTTGCGCTGGAGACGTGGAACGCCCACGGACGATCTTGCCAAGCCGGCGGATTTGCTTCATAGTACGGGACTTCGCGCACCGAGCGCGCGCAAGGCCCCAGTGTCCAGAGGCATGTCGAGCAGGAGAACAAATCGCCATGTACGCCATTATCGAGGACGGCGGAAAACAATATCGCGTCAAATCAGGCGACACGCTCTATATCGAGCAGCGCGACCTCCCCGAGGACGCCAAAACGATCGAGTTTGATCGTGTCCTGATGCTGGGTGAAGGCGCCGGCAGCAAGATCGGCACACCCCTGGTCGAAGGGGCAAAGGTCACCGCCACGCTGGAGCGCGCCATCAAAGGCCCGAAACTTGAGATCGTGAAGTTCAAGCGCCGCAAAGGCTATCGCCTCCACAAAGGGCACCGGCAAAACCACCTGAAAGTCACGATCGATCAGATTCATGGTTGATGTTCAACGCGGCCCCGCCGGTCCGGGCTCCGACCAACGCACGCTTCTCAAAGGCGCTCACGCCGCGGCGCAGGTTCGCGCCGCCGGGAGACCCCACTCCATGGGAAGCGCTCGCCGCACAGGCTGTTTGCTCCTCGTCCTTTTCGCTTGGGCAAGTCTGTCCGGTGGCTGCGCTGCACGCCAGGATTCTGTCGAGCAGGCCCCCTCGTCCACACCGCAACCCTCGTCGCACAAGACGTCGCAAGCCACCGATCCCGAGTTGCCCACTCCGCATGCCGGCAGCTCGGGCGACACTGCGGCGCATGGTGAGAGCGAGCCCACCTCAACCGACCCAAAATATTTGATCCGCTACCGCGTGAGGCAGGATGGGCCGTTGTACTTCGTCATCGAGAATGACTTCATCGATCACGGCGGCGTACCGGGCTTCTTGAGCTACACGACCATCGTGAAGGATCGCAGGACCATCATCCAAACCGTCGAACCGCCCGCGGCCCCGAAGAAACGCGTGGCCAAGACCGGGCCGGCCCGGCTGCTGTGGGTCTGTGACCGCTATGAGGTCACGGAACAAGGCATGAAGGACAAGGTAAAGTTCGACTCGCTCCGCGATCTCTATCCCAGGGCGGCGCTGCGAGCGCTGGGGGCCGTTCCCGGGTCACGGGTGTCGTTCGACTTTACCCCCACGGGCCATGCCAAAAACCTGCGCATCCAGCCCGGCCGAATCCTCGGCAAAATGACCCGCAAGAAGCTCTCCAGCACGGCAAGGCGGTGCGAGGTGAACCAGGCAAACCTGACGAAGCTTTTCGATGACCTGGGGCCGCTGTTCATTCCCAAATTGCCCAAAGCGGTCGGCGAGTCCTGGACCCGCCGGCGTAAGGAGGCCGCCAAGAGCTACGGCGGGGCGATCCGCGATTACACGTTTACGCTCAAAGACGTCCGCGACGAAGCAGGGCACAGGATCGCCGTCATCGACGTCAGGGGCGACGTCCGGTTGCCCCCCGCTCAGGCATCCGCCACCACCAAAGCGAATCAAACATCACCGCGAAGCACCGCCAAGGCGAAGCGCCAATTCAAGATCGACAAAAAGCTCTGCTCCGGGTCGATCGAGTTCGATCTGACGGATGGCCGGCTGGAACGCCTCACGCTGCGACGCGCGCTCGATCTGTCCGCAGAGATGGAGTCGAAAACCAACCGGAAGATGAGCATCGAAACCGGCGCTTACCACATGTTACGCGTGGCGGTAAGCAAGACGCCGCCGGCAAAGCCGATGATCGTCGGCGGACCGAAGCCACCGCCCGATGAGCCCGAGCCAGCCCCACGTCCGGGCGTCCGGCCGGTGCCTCCGCGGAATCGCGGACGCCGCCCGCTCCCCACCACCCGACCGCATCGTGGCGATGCCGAGCCGCCGCGTGTCGGCCCCACCTCGCAGAAGGCCGCGAAGCCCGCCGGCACTCGGCGACGCCCAAGGCCCGGCCGAGCCCCCCACCTTCCCCGGCCGAGCACCTCACCGCATCGTGCTCCGAGGACGTCTGCCGTTCTGCCGCCTCGCTCTCCGTCACAGCCTACCAGCCAGCCCGGCAAGACCCCCTCATAGCTCCTGCAAGAACTACGCCCGGTGGGGGCCGCACCAAAAACCACCCCGGCGCTTGACAGTGGCCGCAGGCCCCCGTATGAGGACCACAGTAGTCGACAAACGGATGGCCAATACCCAGCCCCGGAAGCTGGATCATCGGCCACAAATGGCGGTGCAAGGGTGTTCGCCGGGCAACGGGCGCTCATGTTTTTCAAGTCAAAAAAACCGAACCTAGTTGAATGGAGGAGTTCCGTGATGAAACGAATGTCAGCACTTGGCGTGTTGTGCGCACTGGCCGCTGCGAGCGGCTGTAGCAAGAGCCCGGTGGCGGTGGTTGATTTCAGTTACCCCCTCACACCGAAGACCCCCCTGAGCGAACAGTACATGCGAATCGCCGTGCGTAATACGCGCGTGACCGGCAGCACCAAGGAGTTCGACCAGAAGAAGTGGTCGGA
>Ga0114931_10006074_pt1 | contig 14880 bp, 5 predicted proteins | sample 2SBtaG_FD_89579 | JGI IMG/M metagenome (GOLD analysis project Ga0114931, IMG submission 89579) | Deep subsurface microbial communities from Kolumbo volcano to uncover new lineages of life (NeLLi) - 2SBTROV14_V59a metaG | ecosystem: Environmental > Aquatic > Marine > Volcanic | place: Kolumbo...
ACCCCTTGCGAAACAGGATATAAGAATTGAAATTTTATGCGAAGTAGAGGCGGTCGGAAAAATTAAAACACCGCTTGCACGATGTATTTTTTTTTAAAACTGACCGTTTTCGTTCAGGCACTACTTATAATCGAAACACCTTAGAAACATGGGTATATTTTAACGGCTCGAAATTACGGGTTGAGAATGTTTCCTTTGATTGGCCAAAAAGTGGAAGCGGGTCGGGTTACGGAACCTTTGCCATTGGCGCAATGCCAGTTTATAACGGAGGTAAAATCGAATACAAAGAATTTTTCAATGGACAGATTGATGAATTCAGAATATGGAACAAAGCACTTCCTCCTCATGAAATCGGCTTAAAGAAAGACCATCCCGTCCCCACGGATTGCAAAGATTTAGTGGTTTATTACAAGTTCAACAAAGGGCAGGGCGATGTACTGAAGGACTCCAAAGGCGCCAATCACGGAAAACTCCACAACATATTATTAACCGGAAAATGGGTTGAATCAGACAGGGGAACGGGGAAATTGGGCGATTGCGAATTTACTGCCCAGGCGGGCAATTATGCGCTTGAATTCAGGGGAGATGAAAATAAACGAATTTACGGGGATTCGCCGGTTTCACTAAATCAGTGGGGGAATTCACCCAATCCGTTCACTTGCGATATGTGGATAAAAACCACGGACGCTGATGCCGAGGTTTTTGAAATTCACAAAAGTGGCTATGATTATAGTTTCAACCTGATAATCTCTTCGGGGAAACTAGATTACGTCAAAAAATCGGTTTTCAACACCTGGCAGAATAGTATTATAAAATCAGCCACACCAATCAATGACGGGAAGTGGCATCACATTGCATTAGCGGTTAACCAACAAGGACAACACTATTTATACATTGATGGCAAAAAAGAGGGATTCCCGGCGGCAACAAGCGGTTATTATGATAAAGGTTCTATAATTTTTGGAAAGCTTAAAGGTGTTTTGGACGAAATCCGAATTTGGGAAATTGCCCTTGACAGCCTGAAAATTGCGGAATACGCTCCAAAAAGACTGACCGGATCTGAGAATGGACTTGTTCATTATTATCGTTTGGACGATGGTCCCGGAAAACTCGAAGCAAAAGATGAAAAAGGACAATCGAACATTTCGGTAGCCAGCCTGGATGTTTTAAAAGATTGGGTGTCTTCGGATGTTCCCAAAAATTTCACAACCACGCCTCCACCCCCAACCAATTACGCCCTTGATTTCGACGGCACAGACGATTACGTCAATCTCGGAAACACCGACTTGAAAGACAAGTCGTTCACCATTGAGTTTTGGGCAAAACGCGCTTCTGCCGGGACATCCGATTTTGCCATCAGCCAAACCGGAAGCGGCAGCACGAGGAAAAAGCTGCACATCGGGTTCAGGGACAATAACAAATTCACTTTTGCTTTCTGGGGCGATGATTGCGACACAGATGCCGCCTACACAGACGCCGATTGGCATCACTGGGCATGTGTGTTCGATGCCAACTCAAATTCACAGAAAATATACCGCGATGGCGCTCTTGTAAAGAGTGACAATACTTCGGGTAACTACGAAGGCACAGGTTCACTTTGGCTCGGAAAAGTTGAAAGTTTCAATGATTGGGCATTCAAAGGAGTCTTGGATGAAGTGCGCATTTGGAACAAAGTGCGAACCGAACATGAAATCAAAGACAATAGGAACAAAAGCCTAAGTGGCTCAGAAAGTGACCTCATCCGGTATTACAAACTGAACGATGGTACCGGCAGCACAAAAGCAAAAGACGCTACCGGAAATAGTGATGGCAGCCTTAACAACATGGACGAAAATTCCGATTGGGTGCCTTCCACCAAAGGTGGTAATTGATAGCCAAGTAAATGTTCTGGAAACTTTAAAAAAGACCAACATGAATTTCAATAGAGTAATAATAATCTTGCTTATCCTCGCTGGGAATTATCTGAATGCGCAGGTACAGGAAGATTTATTGTTGGTAGCTGAACATTCGGGTGGTGAAATGACGCTCAAATGGTATCCATTACAACCGGAGGTGTGGGACGAATTAAATTCAACCGGCTATAATTTGGAACGCAGCCAATTGGATGATGCCGGAAAGGTGATTCCCGGAACGCAAACTATCCTGACATCCAATCAAGTGCCTCGCGATTCCGCCTGGTTTGCAGCACAGGAGGATGGTTATATCAACACGATTGGATTGCTGTTGTACGAGCCAGACTTCAAATTGGAATCGGAAGTGATGGACAGCAAAAAGGTGCGTTACAGCTATTTGGTATATGAGGCACAGATGACGGATAATGCAGCGGCCAAAGTTTTGGGACTTTATTTCAACGACGCCAGCATGGTAGATGGCTTGAAGTACCGCTACCGGGTTTTTGCAGATGCTGCCGGGAAATTAGTCTCCGCGCAAGTGGATATGGATGCGGAATCCGGACTCTGGCGCAGCACTCCCGAAGAAGATGAAACTTTATTCGATTTCGAATTTCCCGGCGGCCAAACGCTGACGCAAATGAGCGGAAGATTGGTTGAGCAACCCCTCGATGCCCTCATCCTCACCACCAAAACCTACGGCGACTCCATCGTCTTGCGTTGGGGACCAAGCCATTCCAACCTTTGGGAAAATGCCAACAAGGAAGGTTATGTTTTAATGCGCACGAAAACCAATGAACCGGATGCAGGCATTGACAGCTTTTTCATCAAACCTTGGCCTTTGGAAGATTTGGATGCTTCCATTGCTTATGATTCAATGGCGCTAATAGCCTCTCAGGTTTTGTATGGAAATACGACCACCCAACCTGCCAATATTTATGAACAAGCTTCCCTGTCGGACAACCGCTTTGGCATGGCCCTTTTTGCCGCCGAGCGTTCCGCTTTGGCAGCCGAAATTTTGGGTTTGCGATTTGTGGATAAAGAGGTGAAGCCCAGTGAGACTTATACCTACTACATTACCACGCCAGCTTCAGGATTCCCCATGCATGGAGATTTCAAAAACGTAGAAAACGTCCGACAGCCTGAACTAAGCCCCGTAGGGTTAAAGGCGGAGGCCGGCGATCATGCCATCGAATTGATTTGGAGCAAAAACGAAAACGACCGCCTCTTTTCCGCCTACCTCATCGAACGCTCGGAAGATGAGGGGCAAACCTGGCAATTGCTGACCAAGCGGCCCTTGGTAATTATGGACAATGAAAAAGCGCCCGTTTCGGAATATTCCTACCTTGATTCTGTTGGCACGAACGACAAAACTTACCGGTACCGACTGAAAGGGATGAACGCTTTCGCTGAAGTCAGCCCCGCTACAGAAGTCAGTGCGAAGGCAGTAGATCTCAGCCCGCCCCCGGCGGCACGCATAACCTTCGATACGGTTTTGTATCTTGAAAAACGCATTAATTTTGGCTGGAAAGATGAGGAACCTGTGCCGGACGATTTTGCCGGATACCAAATTCTCATGGGAACATCGAGTGAAGGATTGTACGACACCATATCTGCACTTTTACCCCCTATCTCCAAAACCTTTGCTTACCGGGGAGAAAGTTTTGACGGCAAAACTCCTCATTATTTTAAAGTGCTTTCTCTCGATAAAGCCGGCAATGCTTCGGAGTCCCTTCCCAAATACATGCACGTGCCCGATTTGGTGGCACCTGAACCCCCGACCAATCTTGACGGGACCATTTCAGATGATAATATTGTCACGCTGGTTTGGGACCATAGCCTTTCCGAAGACGCAGCAGGTTATTGGGTGTATTACACCTATGATACCGCCGTTTCTTTTACACCATTGGATACCTTGGAATTAATCACCTCCAATTTTTACAGGGATACCTTAACCGATAATCTGGCGCTCAATGAAAAAATCTATTACGCGGTCGCCGCTGAAGATGATAATGACAACTTGGGAAGATTTTCCGAAATCATCGAAATTCAGCGACCCGACAAAGTGCCACCCTTGCGCCCTCTAATGAACGCCATCGCCAATTCAGAACAGGGGCTGTTGGTAAGTTGGCAGCCGAGTGCCAGCGAAGATGTTTGGTGGTACGAGGTGGTCCGACGAAATTATGGTTCTGAAACCTGGACACCCCTCGACACGATTATGGTGGAATCGGCCTTGAAATGCACCGATAGTACGGCTGTCCTCGGGCAAATTTATGAATACAGCGTCCGGGCAATGGACGATGCAGAATTGTATTCGGATTATGCTTTTCCACGGCAGGGAAAATGGACCACAATCCCTGCACAGCTTGCCGTTACCAATTTCAAAATTTCAATGGAAGATAAGGCTGTCCGCCTTAGTTGGCAGTTTTCTCCACCATCCGTTTTACCGTCCGGTGCTACCTCCTTTCAATTTCAAATTTTCAAATCCTACGGTGGGGAAAATGTCGCGAAAATAGCGAGCATCTCCTCCAACACCCTTTCATTTATTGACGAAAAACTGGAACCGGGAGCCTTGCACAACTATGCGGTGATGGTTGTCTTCGACAGCGGACATGCCGGCCCGCTAAGTGATGTGATTTCTGTCAAAATTGATTGATGGAGGCAACCCAAAAGTGAAAGATTTTCAAAATCTTTCACTTTTTAGCTCATCAAATGCAAATTCGAAAAAGATGAATCGTTATACCCATATCGAAAACCGGCATTATCAGCCAAATAAATTCATTGGTTCTACGATAAATTTTGCTGAACCGGAATTGGAGAATATAAACTCTCCGGTATCGCAAAAATTTTCAAAGAACCTATTCTTTAAGTACGGCAGTAAATATAATCGACACTTTCCAAGGGGTTTCAACCCCTTGTTCCTGAAGCACAAGGGGTTGAAACCCCTTGGAAGAAAAGTGTCGATAATTTATATTCAGGTACTTATCTCCAGGATAATGCTGTGCCTTCTTCTTCTCTTTCTGACCATAGGAAACGCCTTTGCTCAACCCGGCGAAGCCCTCGATTTCGACGGGACGGACGATTACGTTGACTTGGGCGATGTCGTGGAAGGATTCAGCGCCGTCACATTTGAGGCTTGGGTGAATGTAAATAACTATCCCCCCGCCTTTGGGGAAATTTGTACAAAAGAGTTCGTTAATTCCTTTGCCATCACATCGGGCGGAATATTGCATTTTAATTTGGGCGATGGAAGCAATTGGCTCAGTGGGGTCAATTCATCCGCTTCCATTCCACTCAATACCTGGACGCATGTGGCAGTGACATGGGATGGGAATACCATAAAAATGTATATCAATGGCAGCCTCGATAGCGAACACGCTTTTTCCGCTGCCGCCGTAGGTTCTAACAATTTGGATCGCCTAATCGGCGCCAAAGTATTGTCCGGAGGCGGCTTCACCCACCATTTGAATGCCACAATAGACGGATTGCGGATTTGGAACTATGCCAAATGTCCGCTCGAAGTATCCGGGCATAGAGATTGTTTTGTGCCGCCCGGTTTCCCAAACCTCCTTGCCCTCTACCATTTCGACCAGGGTACTGCCGGTGCCAACAATGCCGGAGTGACAACACTCACGGACGATGGTCCAAGCGGCTTCACCGGAACGTTGATGAACTTTGCCCTCAGCGGCGCTACTTCCAATTGGATAGCCCCTGGAGGTAGCGGATTTTTGGGCTGTGAGTTGATTGACTTGCCCGAAATAAAAATCGAAGGCAATGGCGTCGAAATAACCGACGGAGATAATACCCCTTCTGCGGCTGACCACACGGATTTTGGAAGTGTGGCAACAGGGGGTGGCATTACTCGAACCTTTACGCTTTCGGATACCGGATTCGGGGACATCAATTTGAACGGGACGCCATTGGTGGCGATAAGCGGTCCCGGCGCAGCATTCTTCACCGTAACTTCATTGCCCACCACGCCCATTGTTTCCGCGGGTAGTACCCCTTTTCAGGTTCAATTCGCCCCCACTGCTTCTGGCGTGCAAACGGCTACCATCCGTATCGAAAATGATGATTGCGATGAAGACCCTTACAATTTTGACGTTCAGGGAACCGGCGCTACTCCATTACCGGATATTCCAACAATTGGAGGTGATAACAGCGTTTGTTTGGGAACCTCTTCTACCTTGAGCATAACTGGCTGCAACTTGAACTGTGCTACCCAATGGCAATGGTACGAAGGCAGTTGTGGCGGATTAGCTGTTGGAACAGGAACTTCAATCACCCTTAGCCCAACCACCACTACGACCTATTTTGCAAGAGGCGAAGGGGGCTGCGTCACCACACCTGGTGCCTGTGCTTCATTCACTGTAACGGTGAATGCGCTTCCAACAGCCAATGCAATAAGCAACAGCCCTATTTGTTTTGGAGAAACCATCAACCTCGATGAAATAGCTGGCGACGCCGTCTCCTGGCAATGGAATGGCCCTGACGGCTTTAGTTCTACGCTCAAAAATCCGGCTATTCCAAACGCCCCATTGACAGCCCAGGGAACCTACAATGTCACCATCACAGATGGCCATGCTTGCACCGCTACCGCTACCGTTTCTGTAACGGTCAACTTGCTGCCATTTTTGGAATTTGACAACAACAGCCCCATTTGCGAAGGGGATAATTTAAGTTTTGTCGAATCGGGAGGGCAAGCCATTAGCTGGTCGTGGACGGGGCCGGCGGGATTTAATTCAAGCAGCCAAAATCCGGTTATTCCAAATGCAACGCCGACTAATTCAGGCACGTATTTTATTACCATCACGGATGTCAATGGTTGTACCCAAAATTCTTCTATTGAAGCCACTGTTCAACCTGCACCGAATGTTGTTCTTAACAGCAATAGCCCCGTTTGTGTAGGAAACGATTTAAATTTGACGGAAACGGGTGGCGAGGCGGTTAGTTGGTCGTGGACAGGCCCGGCAGGGTTTAGTTCAACGGCTCAGAATCCGGTGATTCCAAATGTGACTTCCCTCGATGCAGGTACTTATTTTGTCAATACGACCAATGCCAATGGCTGTACAAAACAGGCTCCAATAAATGTAATTGTCAATCCTATTCCCGATGCCAATGCTACCGGCAACAGCCCCGTTTGTTTTGGCGAAACCATCAACCTCGATGAAACCGCCGGCGACGCCGTCTCCTGGCAATGGGATGGCCCGGACGGCTTTAGTTCCTCCCTCAAAAATCCGGCGATTCCAAACGCCCCATTGACAGCCCAGGGAACGTATAATGTCACCATTACCGACGGCAATAGTTGCACCGCCATTGATGCCGTTTCAGTTACGGTCAACTTGTTGCCAATTCTCGAAATTGACAACAACAGTCCCATTTGCGAAGGGGAAAGCTTGAGCTTTTCCGAAACGGGAGGGCAAGCCGTTAGCTGGTCTTGGACGGGTCCTTTTGGATTTAATTCTTCCAACCAAAACCCAGGCATTTTCAGTGCCATCCCCTTTAATTCAGGCACCTATTCTCTTACCATCACCGGTGCAAATGGCTGTACCCAAAGTTCTACTATTGAAGCGGTGGTTAATCCTGCCCCGAAGGTGGTGGTCACAAATAATAGTCCCGTCTGTGAAAATCTCGATTTGCAACTTTTCGAGAGCGGCAACGAGGCGGTCAGTTGGTCGTGGTCGGGTCCGAACGGATTTTCTTCGAGCGAACAAAATTCCACTATTTCCAACGCAACTTTGGCGAATTCCGGCACCTACGAAGTTTTCGTGACTGATGCCATTGGCTGTACGAATAGGGGGAGCGCCGATGTGACCATTTCGGCAATGCCGAACATCGCTGCGGCAAGTAACAGTCCTGTTGCCCAAGGCGGCAACATCGAATTGACGGAGAGTGGAGGGGATGGGGTTTCATGGTTATGGAATGGTCCAAATGGTTTCGTTTCAAGTCTCCAAAATCCAATGCTGAACAATGTGACAAATGCTCAGGCAGGCGCTTATTCCGTGACCATCACCGATGCGAATGGCTGCACGAATTCTGTAGTTTTGGAGGTCGTGGTGGGAAATTTGGCGGCCGTTGTGAGCAATAACGGTCCCATTTGCGAAAGCGAAAATGTACAATTGTTTGAGACGGGCGGCACGGCGGTCAGTTGGTTGTGGATGGGTCCGAATGGCTTCAGTTCGACCGAGCAAAATCCGGTGATTTCCAACGCCAATCCCATAGCGGCGGGAACCTATTCTGTGACCATCACCAATAGCGTCGGGGGGACGATTTCTGGTAGCACGGAGGTCGAAATACACCCCTTGCCAAATGCAGTGGTCAACGCCCTGCCCCCCCAATGTGCGGGCGCCGATTTCAGCCTGACGGAGAGTGGTGGCGATGCGATAAGTTGGGCATGGTCGGGTCCGAATGGTTTTACATTGAGCAGTCAAACGATTCCATTTTCCAATGCCAATCCAACATCGTCCGGGACCTATTCCGTGACCGTCACCGATGCCAATGGCTGCACCAATGTTAGCTTGACGGCAGTCGAAATTCAGCCTGGATTGATGGTGATTTTAACCACCAATGCGCCCCTCTGCGAGGGCGAAAATTTGACACTCCATGAGGCGGGTGGCGATGCCGTGAGTTGGTCATGGGGTGGCCCAGACGGTTTTAATTCGAGCGAACAAAACCCCGTCATTTCCAATGCAACTATCTCCAATTCTGGAATTTACAGCGCCACCATTACCGCCGCCAACGGCTGCACCGCCACCAACAGCGTGGAGGCTTTGGTGCAAGGACCTCCGGCGGTGGTGGCAACGGTCAGCAGTGCCATTTGCGAGGGCGGGAACTTTACTTTGACGGAAAGCGGCGGCGATGCGATTGGTTGGAATTGGAGTGGCCCAAACGGCTTCATTTCCAACGACCAGAACCCAACTGTGACCAATGTCGCGGCCAATCAATCGGGAACTTATTTCGTGACTGGCATCAACACAGCGGGCTGCACCAACTTGGCGCAGGTCGAAGTAGTCGTCAGCGGCGCCATCCAAGTCGCAGTTGGCAATAACGGGCCCCTCTGCGAAGGCGAAAATTTGGCGCTTAGCGAGAGTGGCGGCGATGCGGTTTCGTGGTTGTGGAATGGTCCAAACGGCTTCGTCGAGACCCTGCAAAATCCGACTTTAAGTGGCAGTACTTTAGCGGCAGCGGGCAGCTATTCCGTCACCGTCACCAATGCGGATGGCTGCGCGGCGACTGCGGTTTCGGAGGTGGTCGTCAACGCTCCTCCACAGGTGGCAGCGACGGCAAATGGCGCTACTTGCGAAGGTGGAAATTTGTCCTTGTCGGAAAATGGTGGCGAGGCAGTCGAATGGGTTTGGGCGGGTCCAGATAATTTCACTTCCAACCTCCAAAATCCTTCGCTTTCCAACATCGGGGCAACACAGGCGGGCACCTATTCCGTGACCATCACCGATGCCAACGGCTGCACAAATTCGGCAGACGTGGCGGTCGAAATTGGCAGCCAACCCGCAATCAATTTGGAGTTGGAAAATGCTGCTTGCACAGGTGCCGCCATCAGTTTGTTGGAAAATGGCGGTGAAGCGGTGGAATGGGCTTGGACGGGTCCGAATAACTTCACTTCCAACCTCCAAAATCCGACCTTGAATAATGTGACAACCGGCGATTCGGGAACCTATTCCGTGACCATCACCAACGCCACCGGCTGCACGAATTCAGGGAATTTGGAAATCCAAATTTTTCCCCTACCGACAGTTTTAGCAAGCAGCAACAGTCCGGTGCCGGTGGGCGGCACTTTGCAGTTGGAAGAAAGCGGCGGCGAGGCGGTTTCGTGGCAATGGCAGGGTCCGAATAATTTCAGTTCCACCCTTCAAAATCCGAAGCTCGACAATGCAACAATGGACGCAACAGGCATTTACACCGTGACCATCACCGATGCAAATGGTTGCATGCAATCCACTGATATTCAAGTTGTCATCAGCAATCTACCCGTTGTGGTTTCCAGCAACAGCCCACTTTGCGAAGGCGAAAATTTGCAACTCAACGAAGTGGGTGGCATCGCGGAAGCCTGGCAGTGGACGGGTCCGAACGGTTTTAGTTCAAACCAACAATCTCCCGTGCTTTCCGGCATCTCCACCGCCGCAGCGGGCACTTATTCGGTGACGATTACAGACGCGGGCGGCGAAACTTTTTCGGCGAGTTTGGAGGTGGAAATTCACGAAAATCCCGCGCCCATTATTTCCGCCGACCCCCCATTTTGCGAAAGCGAAAACATCCAATTAATAGAAACGGGCGGTACGGCGACCGCATGGCAATGGAGTGGTCCCAACGGTTTTGCATCGGGCGAACAAAACCCGCTCATCGCTGCGGCGACGACGGTTTCTTCTGGCACTTACACGGTGATTAGCACGAATGCGAACGGCTGCCAATCTTCTGCCAGTTTGGAAATCGAAGTGACTGCTGCGCCTATCGTCAATTTGGTGGCCAACGAGCCTTGCGAAGGCAGCGCTTTGCAATTGTCGGAAAATGGAGGCGAGGCGGTTTCGTGGATGTGGCAGGGTCCAAACGGTTTCACTTCCACAGAGCAAAACCCCGAAATACCGGCGGTCACCAATGCCGCTTCCGGCACCTATTCTCTAACAATTACAGATGCCAACGGCTGCACCAACAGCGCCAACCAAAGCATCGAGGTAGATACCCTGCCGGAATTGAGCATTCAAAATTTAGATCCCCAATTTTGCAAAGACATCCTGATGCCCGTTCAAATTTCCGGCAACCAAGCGGGCGGCGCTTTTTCCCTCAATTTCGGGCAAGGTCTGAACGATTTGGGCAACGGCGCTGCCGAACTCTTGATTGCCGACCTCCCCCCCAACAGCTACACCCTGACCTACTCGTTCACCGACCAAAATGGCTGCTCAAATTCGGAGGCGCAGGATTTTGAGGTGCTTGATTTACCCCAAATCGAGGCGATGAGTAATGCCCCACTTTGCAACGGGGAAATGTTGAACCTTTCGGAAACGGGGGGCGAGGCAGTAGCCTGGAATTGGAATGGTCCCGGCGGTTTTGCTTCCGATGAACAGAATCCTATCCTCAGCGGCGCGGGAGTACAGGCGGGAACTTTCACCATCGAAATCACCGATGCCAATTCCTGCAAGAACACCGCCGAGTTAGAAGTCACCTTTTCCCCTGGCATCGCCTTCCTGGGCAAATTTCTGACCCCCGTCATGGCTTGCGTGGGCGACACCGTTCACTTCATCGAAATTTCTGAAACGGATGTGGTGCCCGGCGCTTTTACGTGGACCTTTGGCGACGGCGGCAGCAGCACCGACCGCGACCCCACTCACTCCTACACCGCTGCCGGCAACTACAATGTGCAGGTGGAGGTCTTCGACCAAGCCTGTGGCAATCTTTCGGCGGCAAAAACTGTGGTCATTAACCAATGCCGTCTCACCGGATTGGACGGAGGAACGATGTTCGCACAAGTGTTTCCCAATCCTTCTGCCGGCGATTTCCGCTTGACCATAGAGTTGCCCCAACGAGATGATTTGTTGATTCAATTATTCGACTTGCGAGGCGCGTTGGTTGAGACCCGGAAAATACGCCAGGTAGCAAAGTTAAACGAACTCTTTTTCCTTCGGGACAGCGGCATTTATTTTCTGAAAATTAAGACGGCGGACTTGCAACAGCGTCGGGTTTTTAAGGTGGTGGTTGAATAATTTGGTTATGGGGTTAGATGGCCATTGGGGCATTGTCGGAATCAGGATTTTTGGGATTCGAGGATTTGCAGGATGGGGGAGGTCGGAATCGCGGATGCCCGCGGGTTTTATTGTCGGCGTGACTTCAAGGTACACCGACAATAGGGCCCGAAAAGCAAACCATATGAATTGAGTGTGTAACAAAATGACCAATGCCACTCAGGAGGTTTCCATCTGTAAAAACTGCATTTCATACAAATCTTTGTAGTGACCATTCTCAATTTGCAGCAATTCGTTGTGGGGTCCGAATTCCCGAATCTCCCCTTTTTGCAACACCAAAATATTATCTGCGTGGCGTATGGTGGAGAGGCGGTGGGCGATAATGATGGAGGTGCGTTTGGCAATCAATTGTTCGATAGCGTATTGGATGACCGACTCGGTTTCGGGGTCTATGGAGGAGGTGGCTTCATCGAGGATGAGGATGTCGGGATTGAAAACTAGGGCGCGCACGAAGGAAATCAACTGCCGCTGCCCCATCGAAAGGGTGGCGCCGCGTTCCATCACTTCGTAGTCGTAGCCGCCGGGCAGTCTTTCGATAAACTCGTGAGCGCCAATCATTTGCGCCGCTTCGATGACTTCTTCTCGGCTAATGTTTTCATCCCGAAGGGTGATGTTTTGCAATACTGAACCGGAAAACAAAAAGACGTCCTGCAACACGATGGCAATGCGCTTGCGAAGACTCAGCAATTCGTAGTCTCGGATATTTACCCCGTCTATTTCGATGCTCCCTTTTTGAATTTCATAAAAGCGATTGAGAATATTGGTTATGGTCGTTTTTCCCGAACCCGTATCGCCGACGATGGCTAGCGTTTCGCCTTCTTTTATGTCAAAACTTAGGTTTTTCAAAACGTAATCTCTCGCAGAATAAGCAAACCAAACATTTTTGAAAGATACAGCCCCCTTCAATTTTTCGGGTTCAATAGTGCCTTTGTTTTCGATTTTATCTTTCCTGTCGAGAATTTTGAAAACCCGTTCGGCGGCTACCAAACCCATTTGGAGGGTGTTGAATTTATCGGCCAGCATACGCATCGGGCGGAACAGCATGTTGAGATAAAGGGGAAAAGCAATCAAAATTCCGAGCGAGACCTCATTGGCGATGACCCCTCTTGCTCCATACCACACCATAAGCCCCAAAGCAGCCGCTGAAACGACTTCCACAAAGGGGAAAAAGATGGCGTAGTACAAAATGGAGTTGAGATTCGCCTGGGTATATTTCCGGTTTATTTTTTTAAACTTCTCCATTTCCTGCCGCTCAACATTGAAAATCTGAACCGTGCGCATACCGGTGATGCGCTCCTGAAGAAAGGCGTTCATCGTAGCAATTTGCGTGCGGACAATTTGGTAGGCGGCTTTCACTTTTTCCTTGAAAATATAGGTTCCTGCCATCAAAAAGGGTAGCGTGGTGAGACACACCAAAGTCAGTTTCCAACTGATAATCAACATGATGCCAAAGACGGCAAACAAGGTGAGCAAATCTGCCACGATAGTAATGACGCCTTGCGAGAAGACGGTATTGATGGTTTCGATATCGTTGATGGTGCGGGTTGTGGAAGTGCCGATAGGGGTGCGGTCGAAATAGGTCAAGCGAAGGCTCGAAATATGGTTGAAGACCCGAACTCTCAAATCCCGGATGACCGACTGCCCCAACCAATTGGTAGCGTAAATAAAAAAATACCGAAGCGCAGATTCTACGAAAAGTACCCCGACGAACAAGAGCGCCATTCGGGTCAAACCCGGCATGTCGCCTTGAAAAATGTAATCATCTACCATCAACTGAACGAGGTAGGGTCGAAGGGTTGCAATGGGGGCAAGTGCAATAGCCAAAACACCGGCGAGAAGGATAACCAAGCGGTAAGGTTTTGCCAATGCTAATACCCGAACGAGGAGTTTGTAATCAATTCTGTTGCTTCCATTCATGCGAAAAAGGGCTGAATTTCAAAACGAAAAGGGAACAGTAGCCGTCCCCTTTAGTTTTGTATGAAAGTACAAAGGTAGGGTATTTTAAGGAGTGAAAGTGCTGGAAGCGCTGTTCAAAACTTAGAACACTCCTTCGAATCACTTTTGCAACACGACCTTCTCAATCAGCACCTCATTGGCAACCAGCATTTTGACGAAATAGATGCCCGAAGCATAGGCGCTTAAATCAACCGAATGGGTGGTGTTTAACCCGTTCACTTCTCTTTGTTGAATCTTTCGACCATCTATGGAAAAAACCTGGAGAGTCATTTTTTTAGCCAATGGTTGGGAAAGGAAAATGCTCAACTCTCCAGAAGTAGGATTGGGCTGTATGGAGATTTTAATTCCCTGAATTTCGGTCACTGCGTTCACCCCTTCGGTCGTAAAAATGAAGGTTTGAGAGGGGGTTCCACCGCAATCATTTTGAGCGGTTACGCGCCAGTAAAAATTGGTTTCGTTCGGTAGGGGGTCAGTCACAGCAAGGGAGGTTTGAGAAGTCACGACGGTTCCGATAATATCGGTGAAGTCAATATCGGTTGCTAATTCAAACACATAACCGTTAACACCGGAAATAGCCTCCCAACTAAAGACCGGCAGAACAGCTGCATTGGTACCTCCGTTTACCGGTTCTAATAAAGTGGTGGGGGGAGAAGGCGCTTCCACCGTTACGGTAATTTCCGCTTCGATTACCCTCGTGCCGTCGTCCCCAACGATAGTGATTGGAAAGCTACCGACGCCCAAGCCGGAGATGCTTATTCCTACTGCCGACCCAGGGTCTGCAGGGTTGCTGTTGAAAATAATTTCAGACATGGAGGGTAGCCCGTTTGCCGAAAGGTTGACTCCGGCAGTATCGAAATTCACGCCTATTTCGAGGGTAAAAGCGGCATCCTCACCGAGGCAAACACTCGCATTCAAGGGGTCAACCGCAAAGTTCAAATTCAATAGAGTAGTGAATTTGAAAAAATTGGAGACGGTCTCATCGCATTGGTTTCTAGTGTTTACCCGCCAAAAATAATCTGTTCCGAAAGCAAGCCCAGAACTCGAAGTGCTGGTGTTCGTTACCGTAGAAGATTGAATGATGTTGGTAAAAGAAGTGTCGGTGGCCACTTCAACCGTGTAATTAATCGCATCGGAAACAGGACTCCAAATGAGCGCGGGGTTGAGGCTAATTCCGGTAGCGCCATCAGCCGGGAAATTCAACTTTGCCGGTTCGGGCGGTCCCACGACAGTCCAAATAATTTCCGCGAGGCTTGTGTCTGCGCCGTCTGTTCCCATGATTTGAA
>Ga0114931_10006075_pt1 | contig 14879 bp, 14 predicted proteins | sample 2SBtaG_FD_89579 | JGI IMG/M metagenome (GOLD analysis project Ga0114931, IMG submission 89579) | Deep subsurface microbial communities from Kolumbo volcano to uncover new lineages of life (NeLLi) - 2SBTROV14_V59a metaG | ecosystem: Environmental > Aquatic > Marine > Volcanic | place: Kolumbo...
AACCGAGTTTGAACAGTATCCTGATCGTTTCCCGCCAAAATTATTCAACTTGCTGGTTTCCAGGGCAGATGCGTTAACGTATCAATTTATTGTCGAAGCAACCAGGAATGATATCGTTAAAGAAACGCTTGACGAGACAGCTCAACCGAGCATCGATCCCCAGGTAACGTTGAGTTACGCTGTACAACTGTTTTGGCGCGCGCAACACCAGGATTATGACTATCAACGCAGCGTCACTGCGATTGGCCGGATCGGTGAAGAACAGCAACAGCTGCTACTTGAGATTCCTGCAATGACGCAAACGTGTGGTGCATTGCGTCTGGATGTGGCTGATCGCTGCGGCTATGTCAGAATTGACGACATCAAACTGTGTAATCCTGCTGGTATTGTGATTTGGGAATGGAGTGGAGACGCGGATGAATTATTTTCACTTGGCCACCGACAGGATATTGAGATCGCCAAGCTTGATCAAGGTCAATCAGGCGCCGTGATACTCGCCGGTTCTGATGAGAGTTTTTTTGAATTACCCATTCACGGGCATTTACTGAAAGAGATTACAAACGGTGGCAGTTTGCAGTTAACTCAATCGTTTCCGATGTCTGCAGATTATCTGGTGTTAGCACCACGTCTTTCAGCGCTGGCGCAACGACAAGTTGAACAAATCGATGAATTGAAGCAAATGATTGCATCACGCGACTGCGAACTCGCTATCCATGACGCGACAATCCAATCGCATCAGGCCAGCCCGGAACAACGTGAACAGATCATTACTGCCCAACAACGCCAGATTGAAGAGCTCAAGCATCTCTGTGAGTTGCAGTCCCGTCAAATCGAAGAACGTGAACAACTTATTGATGAGCGCGACCGATGGCTGACTGAAAAGCAGGACAGAGCAGAACGCCAATATAACAAGGTCGCTGAACTTGAAACATTGATGAAACAACATCACCTCGAGATCACCCAAAAAACCAATGAATTCGAGTCTCGGGAACAATCCATTCAGCAGCAACTGCAAACCCGGGATGAATCAATCCAAACACTGACAACCGAACTTGAAACCTTGCAACAGCAAATCGAGGAATACAAGAGCATTCAGTTCTAGTTACAGAGGCCGTTTAAATTTTTGCGTAACCGCATGCTTGATAAATAGTCATCATGCAACTACCTTACGTCGATATTATTGTTCCTGTGTACAATGCAGCGCAACATGTTGAGCGCTGTATCAACAGTGTGTTGCGTTATACTCAGTCAAACTTCAGACTGATTGTGATTGACGACGCCTCACCAGAGATTGAGGTCAGCAACTATCTCAGCAAACTGCAACAACCGGCAAATCAACACATTCAAATACACAGAAACCCGCATAACCTGGGGTTTGTCGGAACTGTCAATGCTGGCATGGCACTGAGCAGCCATGACGTTATCCTGCTCAACTCAGATACCATCGTTACCCCAGGTTGGCTGGAAAAGCTTCGGCGCTGCGCTGCAGCAGACCAGACAATCGGTACCATCACGCCATTTTCAAACAATGCAGAAATTTGCTCGTTTCCGTTGTTCTGCCAAACCAATCCTGTGCCCGAAAACCCTGATCTGGTAGCGCAAGCCATCGCGGCAACCAACAAGCCAGTCTATCCTGAAATACCCACAGCCGTTGGTTTTTGCATGTACATCACCCGGAAATTGCTGGATACAATCGGTTGTTTTGATGAACAAGCATTTCGTCGTGGCTACGGCGAGGAAAATGATTTCTGTCGACGGGCCGTGAAAGCGCAATTCCGTAATGTACTCTGTGATGATGCCTATGTCGTGCATGTCGGCTCGTGTTCATTTGGCGATGAAAAAAAAGCCCATTGTGAGCGCAACATGCAAGTCTTGTTATCATTGCATCCGGATTACATGGATATCGTCAGTGAATTTATCAGCCGGGATCCAATAAAACCCATCAGAGAGGCCGCCCAGGACAGACTTCGACACTGCAATCACAGGACAGATACAATTAAAATTGAGTAGTTGGTAAAACTTTGACCAGCTTCACAGTACATTCACACGACCATCACCCAGGCTTACCGCTCAATCGTTTTATGCAGAGAACATAATGGAAAATTACCAAGGCATTTCCTTTTCAATGAAAAACACGTTTTCCAGCACCCAACAAGCAGACATCGTTGCTTTTGACCAGTGTTCAGCATTTGCCTTGCCTGATGCTTCTGTAATGCTGAAAAGCCATCGGAGTGGAATGCGCTTATTAGTCCCTGCTGACATGTATGGCCTTTTGCAAAACTGCGCGCATTACCAAACAATCGCCAAGCATGTTAAAGATTTAATCAGTCTGGATCCATCCATCGAAGCGCATAAAGATCAGATCAGTCAAGTGCTGGAGGATCTGAAAAACCAGGGATTGATGGATTCAGGACAACGCTTGATCAGTCAATTAAAATCAGCAGCCATCACGGGCGCGCAAACAACATCATTTGCCGGCACATTTATTCGCACTTGCGACAGACCTGAGCAATTAAAACGTTTGCTGGAAAGCTTAAGCAACAATCAGCAACGCCATCAACATCAGTGCAGTTATATTGTGGTTGACGATTCGAAAAATCCTGGCGCTCAACAGAAAAATCAGGCAATCTGCTCTGATTATCAGCACAATGCAAGTATATCTGTTCAATATTACGGGATACAGCAACAAGCTGAGCTGATAACCCGTTCATCACAAGCTTTTCCAAACCATAGCGCGACCATCCACTGGTTACTTTCACATGACGACAAACTTGATAACTCTACATTCACCGGCGGACGCATACTGAACCATATCGTTTTACTGGCAGCAGGCCAGCACTTTACCTTATTTGATGATGATGCTGTGTGCCAACCCATCGCATCGCCGCAAATGCAACATCGTTGGAGCTTCAGCTCGAATCCAAAAGACTGTCGGTTTTATCAGGACAGAAACCAGATGTTGACAGAAATTCAGTCAATTGAACTTGACCCGCTGACTCAACATCTTGATGTTTTGGGGAAACCACTCGCTACAGTCATCAAGGAGTTATCAGCCGTCGAACTGAGTCTGAATGCGCTCAGGGGTGTTAGTTCAGCCAGTGGTCAAATTTTCAATCCGCAAACACCAATACTGATTACCCGGAACGGAACGTTTGGGGACCCGGGAACAACATCAATGGCCTGGGTTTATCAGCAACCAGATCACACACAGCAACAGCTGACCGAAGATCATGAAAAATACAAGCAGTATTTAACCAACCGCACAGCATGGCTGGGTAGTCAGACATTCCGGGCCGTCAATGAAAACGCATTGATGACAACTACCTTGACCGGAATTGATGGCTCACAGCTAATGCCACCAACCGGGCCTTGTTACCGGAATGAGGATTATTTATTCAGTCGGCTGCTGAAATTCATCCATCCATCCAGTCTCATGTTTGAATTTCCATGGGGTTTGCCACACCTGCCGGAACCGTCAAGACAATGGAATCCCGAAACCCTGGATGAGGCAAAAACAGTTGGTATCCTGGGCTTCATGGCAGATATTGCCAATAACACACAACGTTTTTGCCTTGCTGATTCGCCCCAACAGCGTCTGTCCTACATTGGTGAAACCTATCGGGCACTCGCAGATGCCAAACTCAATGTCTTAGCTGACGGCATTGATGAAAATATACTCAACGCGCGAACTGCAATAATTAATGATATGCAATCACTTTTAAGCAAGCAGTCAGATCAACCGACCTACTGGATCAACGATCTACAGCGCATCATCAACGCAAATCAAAATGCGCTCGCGCAACCAAAACAGGATTTATTTCCGGATGTGGGCGCAGGTGATACACGTGAGCAGCAAGTTAAAAGCTGTCAGCAAACACTAAAAATGTTCGGCAATGCATTAACGCTATGGCCTGAGCTTTGGGAATATTGCAAACACAACAGTTTTCTGAGGTAAGGAAGTTCAGCAATTAACAACGCCATCTGACATGTCTTTTTATCCGTCTGCTGCGATTGTCACAATCGTTACATACTCACTCTGCGCCGATTGTTGCGCCCAGGCCTGCCTATTACCCATAAACAGCCGCATACACATCACCATCGTTCGTTGATTGTAGGTGGAATAGCGCAGCGTTTTCCACCATCAACAGCGGGTAGTCGGTTAAATCAGTGGTTTATTGTTTGCTCGTTCTCAGCGTCCACGGTGGGAATGCAGACAGTTGCCAGTATAAACGCAGGTATGCACTCCACGCAGGAGCGTGGGAATGAGCGAACTTAATGATAGAAAAAATCTGAGAAATAGCGTGGTTTCTGAAAGCTAAAAATGCCATAATCAGACACGCTGTCTCACTAAGCAGGTTTGGTGAGTGTCAAGTTCAAATTTAACAAATGATAAAAAAGGTTGTGTAATTATGAGTATGGAAGACGAAATCAAGAAATTTTCAGAAGTCTTGAAACAACAACGAGATGAAGTCAAGGTCAAGCTGCATCTTGGCGGCATGGAAGCCAAGGAGGAAATGGATAAATTAGAAGAGTTATGGGAAAGCTTCGCGGAAAAAATTGATGATGTTGCTGATGATGCAAAGGAAACTACTTTTGAACTGATTGCATCTGCTCAAAGTATTGGCAATGAGTTGAAAGAATCCTATGAGAAACTGGTCAGTCAGTTGAAGGAAAGCTGATTTCAATAACTCCAGAGCAAACGTGAGGGAAAAATGATCTCTCACGTTTGCTCTTGCAGTAAGCGTCAGCATGTTGACTCACTGAAGAATGATCAGCTTTTCTATCTTTCTGCTGACTGACGTATCGTGGTATCTTGCCATTATCCTGAAAACACTCATTACCACATTATGTTATCGCGCTTGCCAGTTGAATCACCCTGTTTATGACTAGATCTGTCATTATCAGCGGAGTAGCCGGTTTTATCTTGGTGCTTCTGGGGCTTGTCAGTTTTGCGTGGATCGATGGCAAGCCGATACACCAAACTGTAATCCACATAGATGGTTCAGAACTACAGCTATACAGAGGTAAAGGTTTTGTTCAAGGGAAGAAGCTTGTAATCAATCAGGCGGATGAAAACAACAGAATCCTTGTGGTAACACGAAATATTTTATTTCGCGCTGAAGACATACCGTTTATGGCATGGACATTTTCAAAATCATCTCCACGCACTAACGTTTGGGTGGCTTGGATCACAAAGCGAGAACCAAACAAACTGAATACAATCGAGGCCATCCTGCCACTTGATTCAACAGCTGTACACCGAATGCAAGCATATCCGGAATGGAGAGGGGATATCATTGCGTTGGGCTTTGGCTTTGAGGATCAAATGTACGATACGCTGACCCTTGATTCAATAGAGCTCAGACCATACTCCATTGCTTCGATGCTGGAAAGCCTCTGGGATGAGTGGACTGCTTTCAATGGCTGGAAGTTATCCAGCATCAACATCATCAAGAGCGGTGATCATCAGGCGCGCATACAACCCGTTTTGGTCGTTGTAATCTGGATTGTGCTCGCAAGTTTGATTTATCGCTTCCAACAACGCTTAAAACCAAAAAAACTGTACTGGAATGGCGTTCTTGTTTTCTTTGCAGTCGGATGGTTTGTCCTTGATGCGTTATGGCAAATAAATTTATGGAGACAAAATTATCTAAGCTATCATTTGTATGCTGGAAAGACCTTGCCTGAAAAACGCTTAACTAGCCAGGATCGCAGATTATATCTCTTTTCTGAAGAAATAAAAAAGTTTCTTCCTGATAATACAGTAAGGGTTTTTCTAACTGGACAGGGCATCATGGGTAATATTGTATATGAACAGCCACGACTCAATATTTTTTGATGCCATATAATGCAGCATATTTTGAAAATCATTATGCAATTTACGCTCCGAATCTTAGCGAGTACGACTATGCATTTAATGTTGGCGAATTTATCAAAACCGGTGACGATCAACGCATTGATTATAACGCACAGTCTGGAAAATTAACTATTGGAGGAAAATATATATTCAAGGTTGACAGGCTTTTTGCGATACGTGAAGGTGTTTTATACAAAATACAAGAAAAAATGTAACGGATCATGCGTTGCCGCATAGAAGGCAGCCACTCAGCTACCCGTGTATTTATGCTTTCCATTCGGAAGAGTTTAATGGAAATAAACTGCCATGAGAGTGGGTCGTACTTGTTAAGGAACGTTCCTAAGCAACATGAGAGTTTTGTGTAAGCCTTGGGGACTGTCCGAGACTACAAAATCAGAAATGACGACTACCATATATAGTCACTGAATCTCTCATATATTATATAACTTTTTTGGTTCCAGCGTTTTATAAAATTATCAGCACAACTCATTCAGTTTGATCGTTCTTCTGCGTTAACGTCAATAAAACGTATACTGAAAACTTGCAAAGTAAAATGCCCAAGGAAACAGATTTAATTATTGAACGCTATGCCCGACGCGGAAAAAATACACGCCAGAGGTATAACATATGCTTACGCCATCTGTATGGAAAAGTGATCAGGAACGACAACGAGTTTTAATCGGCTTGCTAAGAAAACATCTTAATCAGCTGGTAAGTGACACCTGCGTTCTGGAAATTGGCTGTGGAATAGGCGGTAATTTACTGGAGCTGATACGTAAGGGTTTTTTACCAAAAAATCTGATCGGCAACGAGCTGTTGCCGGATCGCGCGCAGACTGCCCGAAACAATCTACCCATATTGTGTCAGATTGACAATGGCGACGCGTGCTTGCTTGATTATCCGCCCGAATCAATGGACATTGTTTATCAATCAACTGTATTCAGCTCTCTGCTCGATGATGTATTCCAGAAACAACTGGCCGACAGAATGTGGCATTGGCTTAAACCAGGAGGTGCCGTGTTATGGTACGACTTTATCTACAATAATCCGTGGAATCCGGATGTAAGCGGTATTCCAATAAAGCGAATACGCGCGTTGTTCCCACAAAGCGTCATTGAAACCCACAAGATCACCCTGGCCCCACCTATAAGCAGGCGGGTCTGCCTGATTCACCCAATGATGTATTCGATATTCAACGTGTTGCCTTTGCTGCGCACACATGTTCTCTGCTGGATTCAAAAGAAATCCTGATACAGCTCCAGGAGGCTGTCCGAGCAGAGTATTGCCGCTAACTGCTAACCCCATGGTGCGTCTAACAGCGCTACCCTGAGAGGTGATTACAAGCATCTTGGCATTCTTTCCCCCTGTGTCAGGTACGGCGTCAAAACAGTGGCGAACCAAATTGATTGCATGCAGTCAAGGACTTTACAGGATTGTCTGAGTGATAATTCAGACGATGTTCACAAGATGCGGTTAAACTTTTTTATCAGTCAGCACAGTTGATTGATTGACGAACACTCGTGTTACTGTCAGTTTAAGTGTGAATCACGTAAAATAGTGCGTTGCTTAAGGAACGTGAACGTTGCTAAGAATCTGTGTTATGCGCGTTCTGTGTTAGAGCGGTGTTTCAAACTTGTCGGTTGGCGTTGAGCTTGTCACGCCCTACGTTGGTTGTTTTTTACTGTTGGGCTATGTTCCTCAGTGCCAACCGACATTTCTGATACACCATTCCGATAGTAGAGTGATGACAGCGCATAAAACAGGCAAACGACGATTAGTAGAGATTGTTTTTTTATGGAGAATATGATGAAAAAAATGCAACTTTGGTCTGGATTAATTCTGGTTTTGTGGGTAGCGATCAGCTTTGCTCATGGTCCGTCACGCGTTAAAGTGGAAGAGCGCATTGTGATCAATGCCAGCGCAGACAAGGTTTGGGATTTAATCAAAAACTTTTCCGAGTTGCATACCTGGCTTCCGGTCTGTGAAAGCTCGGTCACGCAAGGTGGCAACGAAAAAGGCGCGACGCGTGTTTTGACGCTGAAAGGCGGTGGTACAATTACAGAAGAACTGAAGTCCTATAAACCAGAAAAAAAATCAATGAAATACAGGATTACAGACATGAGTTCGTCCAAAACGGTTCATCATGAACTGTCTGGAGAAGATGTCGCTGTGCCTGTTTTACCTGTCAATAATTACTCTGCAACGATTACTGTAAAAGACAAGGATGGCAAAGCTGAGGTGATCTGGAAGGCGGCGTTTTACCGGGCGTTTCTGAATAACGAGCCGCCTGAAGAAATGAACGAAGAAGCCGGAATTGCCGCGGTCACTCAGGTGTTTCAGGAAGGATTGAAAAACTTGAAGGCAATGGCAGAAAAGTGATTTGACTCAAACACTAAGGAACGTTCACGAAAAAACTTCGCCATCTGACTTGTCTTTTTATCCGTCTTCTGTGTTGCAACAACCGTTACATAGCTCACTATGTGCCGATTGTTGTGCCTTGAATACGAATAAAAATCCTGCGTCAGTTGTCGAAGTTATTCCGTTCACGTTCCTAAATCGTTAGCTGCGGGTTGTTTATGCCTTGTTTCAGATGGGTTCTTGTGCTGTTTGTTATGACTGCCGGTGTTGCGCAGGCAGCACCGTTTGCCTACATCACCAATCAGCTTGATGATACTGTCGCTGTTGTAGATACAGCAACCAATCAGGTTGTTAAAACCATTAAAGTGGGTTCCAGACCAGCTGGTGTTGTTGTGACAGCAAATGGTTCCCGGGTATATGTCAGCAATCCTGAGAGCCATTCACTGAGTATGATCGACGGCAGATTGCAAAAGCTGATTAAAACAAAAGTACTGGGTATTGCACCGGTTGGTATCGATGCAGACAGTGTTGGCAAACGGGTTTATGTCGCAGACTGGTACCAGAATGTAGTCAGGGTGTTGGATGGAAAAACCTTAAGATTGATTAAGATAATACAGGTTGAAAAAGCACCAGCAGGTGTTGTGGTTTCAGAAAAAAGGCAGCGCATCTATGTGTCAAATCGAGATAGTGACAGTGTCTCGAGTATTAACGCCAGAACTCTGAAAGTGATTTCGACCGGCAAAGTTGGTCATCATCCTTTTGGTATTACGGTTGATAAAGCGGGTAAACGACTTTATGTCGCCAATGTGTTGAGTCATGATGTCACGGTGCTTGATGCACGCACTTTGAAACAGGTTGCACGAATTGATGTTGGTGAGCGTCCATATGTTGTGGCATTAACCGCATCCGGAAAGCAATTACTGGTGAGTAATCAGGATGACGATACCATTTCGGTCATTGACACACAGACCAATACAGTGATCAAGACGGTTACAGTCGGGGAAACCCCTGAGGGTATTGCTATCCACCCTGATCAGATCCATGCTTATGTGGCAAACTGGATGAGCGGGACTGTATCGGTGCTTAATCTAAAGGCATTCCAGGTTGAACAAACAATCAAAACCGGACAAGGCAGCAGAGCCTTTGGCAGGTTTATGCAACGCGAATGATGCCCGTCCTGCTGGGTCTGAACGCTATGTCGCATTTTGTCGAGGAAACATCGGTCACAGGTTAATACACAAGCAATGAGATTTTGTTTTCTGGTCATTATTGGATCTAAAGTAGCGACTCTACCAGCCGGGGGCAGGGCTGATGTCAACGTCTCAGGTTAATCTAAGTGAGTTGCTGCTCAAAATTGAAGCAGAGTTACGCTTGCTTGAATTGTGGTCGTTTGAATCGCCGCCAGCTTACGCCATGCAAAGCACGCTGCCATTTTGTTGCGACACATTGGAGGTTGAACAATGGTTGCAGTTTGTGTTGATTCCGAAATTAAATGAGCTGTTGGAAAATCGAGATGAACTGCCAGCTTCATGCCGGATTGCGCCTTATCTTGAGGAATGCTACAAATGTAGTCGTGTCCACACAGATGGCTTGTTAGCGCTGATCCGGGAAGTTGATGATATTTTAACCTGATGTTGATATGGATGTGGTAGCATGCACCATGCTTCTGAACCGGGCAATTCAACCAGGGATGGTTAAGTGGTGGTATCGGGAACTTGTAGACTGCAAGACTGCATGATTGTTATTTCAGCAGGCAAACAATAAATTCACAGTGGGTCAAACATGTTATTGGAGTGAATCACTCTTTAGCTTTATTTCAATCGATATCGTATTGATTTTAAGAAATACAGGATGTGTTCCAGCACCGTCTTGGATGTGCTGGATAAATGAGGTACGAAACGCATCTGTCGAGATCAGAAAACAATAGAGGGTTAATTTATGGCAGAAACAGTCGACGAACTCACGGTGAGTTATCATGATGGTGACCTTGAAACAGTCAAGGAGCTGGATAAACAGGTTTTAACCAAAGGAGCCTGGTCAACAGTTGTCTACAAATATCAGGACTGGGATGGGCGTAAGGAAGAATATGGGCCGGTCAAATTTACCATCCGTCGATATCAGAAGCGTAATGGTGAATATCAACAGAAATCGAAATTCAATATTTCCAGCGTCGATCAGGCGAAAGGATTGATTGAAATTTTGCAGAAGTGGACAAATGAATAAATATTATCTTGTTTTTATGACAATGCTCTCCTGCGTCATGGTGCTTGTTTCCTGCGCAGAACAAAAACGCAAGGCAGCGCTGGAAGATAATTTATCAATGTACGAACAAGCAATTCGTTGGTCTGCATTTGACAAAGCCTCCAAATATTTAAAAGAGTCGGACAATATTGACGTCACCAGGCTCGAAGGGGTTCGGGTTACTTCTTATACCCCAATGGGACGCGATGTTTCTGAAGATGGTCAGCGCGTTGATGAAAATGTAAAAATTGGCTATGTCCTGAAGAAAGATCAAGTGGAACGTTCCCTGGTAGACCATCAAGTCTGGGAATATGACGAGAAAGAGAACCGATGGTATCTGATGACCTCGTTACCTGATTTTAATTCAGCTTTCAAAAATGGTGCTCAATAATTTGTACCCTGCGTAGCTAATTGAAAAATTGCTCTATTTTACTTGATTGGCTATAAGTTAAAATCGAAGGCTGGGTTAAGGTAACCAGTCATTGAGAATATGTTCAGTGATGTCTTCGCTCGCAGTGTCTTCAGATTGAGCATAGCTGCGGATGGAAACGCCTGCTTCATGGATTGTTTCGCGGCTACCACAGATCAAATAATGCCAGCTGGCTAATGGCTGGCCGGTGGCAAGTCGTTTATAGGCGCAAGTGCTGGGTAACCAGGGCGCGCAGTTTTCAAAATTTGCTCTCAAGTCCAGGCAATCCGGTACCAGTCTGGAGCGTTCCGGGTACCGGGTGCAACTGCACGCATTCAGATCACAATAACGACAGCTCAGATTGGTAAAGACAATATCTGCTGTGTCTTCATCTTCCAGTTTGAGCAGACAACACTTACCGCAACCATCACAGAGCGCTTCCCACTCATCGTTCGACATATCAGAAAGTTGTTTTTCTTCCCAGAAAGGTTTTGTCATTAGAATAGACTCACAAAAGCCAGAATAACGCCAGCAATCAATATAAAAAACAGTGTGATCAATGACACAACTGCAAGTATCAGATAAAACGGGTTAACAAGTGGACCAATACTGAAATATTGTTCCATCAGTTCACTGCCGGAACTCAAAAGTGTGCGAATCTGAAACAGTGTTCTTGCTTGCCTGAGTACATTAAACAGTCCTTTTTTAGCTGATTTGACAGCCCTGAAACTAGCCGACGTGCTTTCAGAGACATCGCCTGCTAATTCACTAAGCTGCTCTGGTATCTGTTTGAGATTCTCAAGTGCAAACCAGATGCGTACAACGATCAACCAGGGTAGTAATGTGCACGCGGTTAAGCTGAGTGAGATGACCAGCGAGAACTGCCGGAGCAAGTAAAGGTTAATAAAGATCCAGGCGATCGCTATCAAGCAGACGATCAGAAACGAACCAAGCGCATCAGCAACGTCATCGACCAGAGGCAATATTTTCTGTAGCAGTATTTTGAATTTCTGTAAGGACGAGGCGTCGTGTTTCAAAGGTGAAGGATTCATAAATCGGGTTAATCTTGAGGTGGCAGTTACAGGAACATATTGGAAAGCGATATTCTACGATAATAATGTGAATTGAAGGTAACTGCTCAGTCTATACTTCGCGCGGTCACGGATGCGGAATGTATCGTGGTTGATTTTTGTCGAGAGCAAGGCGCTGAAACAGGCGCATAGTTGAGCTATGCAACAGTTTCAGTAACGCCGCTATCGGCAAAAAGCGAGCGTGAGAAATCCGTAGCTGTGACCGTGCGGAGTATGTCACTGTCTGGCTGCGATTGCGGAGTGAACAATGCTCATTTTCCTATGTATAAACTGCGCGTTGTTTTTGCACTCGAGCCAGACAGGAGCAATCTGAATAGTCAAAGGATCACACTGAATGGTCATCATTTAATAAGCTTTATGTGAATAACCTTATATTGATCTATCATGACGCAATGATCAATCATTGTTCAATAAACAATAAGTTATGATATCCAGTTGACACGGTTGATGATTGTTTCAGTCATCTGTTATTCAGATTGCTTTTTCGAACATCGGAGATTACCTTGACTTTTAAGTTTGGATTGTAAAGAATCGTTCCGAGTTTGATGGCAAAGGACTCTGTCAGTTGTCTTGTTCTGTCAAACTGCAGGTTACAAGGTTGATTGCGATCAGCTGATTATTTTGGATTGAACTGTTCAGCGTTTACAGGTGAGTTGGAACAGTTAGACTGGTTTATGTGTCAGGCAATACGTAATCAATAACCTACCGGTAGTGTGCAGGATTTTTTTCGTCTTCAAGGTATGATAACAGGCGCATTGCGGGCTATCTCACTGTTGTCATAACGCCGAAAACAGGTAGAAAGACGAGCAGGATTGGTGGGTTGTTTGTTGTAAGTTGCCTTAGCTAGCGTATTATTGAGGGCAGTATGTCAGGTGAATTAGAGTCAGGTATTGTTAAATGGTTTAATGACGATAAAGGATTTGGATTTATTGAGAGGGAAAGCGGCTCCGATGTTTTTGTGCATTTTCGCGCGATCAATGGTACCGGGCGCCGTACTTTAATAGAAGGTCAGCAAGTGAGTTTTCAGGTCACTGAAACTGAAAAGGGGCCACAAGCGGATAATGTTTCAGTGGTTGAGTGATTGCAGCAGCTGAATTTTCAGAATACAACACCCCGATTTTACCCGGCGTAGGAACGTGAACGTTCCTTTTCATTAGCCGGATGCCCTGGGTTCAGCGAGCACGCAACGGAGTAGTCCGTAGTCGAACGCTTCATCAAGCGCTTCGTAAAGTGGCTTGAGTTTGGTTTTATCGTCAGCATCCAGCGAGTCATGGACAGCCAGAATGGTGTTGAATTCTTCATCGCTGATGTTCAGCGCTTGTCTGGCGTCCAGCAAGCCTGCTTCAATCGCCTTTGCCAGATGAGAATAAATCGTGGTCGGTTTGAGTTCACGTTGAGCAGCAATCTTTTCAACCTCAACTCCCTGCTGGTAAAGCAACAGTGTTTGATTGATCGTGTCACTGAAGCGGTTATCGAGCAGTTTAGGCAGCGGGTAAGCCTTGATGATGGTTAAAAAATCATTCCCGTAGCGTTGCATTTTCTGGCTTCCGACTCCACTGATATCCAGCATGTCTTCCGGTGTTTGTGGCCTTTCATGCACCATCTCAAGTAGCGTGGCATCGTGAAAGATTACATAAGGTGGTACGCCAGCCTGCTCTGCCAGTGTTTTGCGGTGCTCACGCAAGGCATCCCACAAAGGTTGATCTTGCGGCAGTAGTGCTAATTGCTGTTGTCGCGAGGTGGCGGATTTTGATTCAGCTCTGGATTTGACTTGCTTGCGCAATTCCAGGCGTACTTCGTTGCGCAGCAACGGCCGGCTTTCTTCGGTTAGTTGCAACGCGCCGTGGCGTTCCATGTTCACTTCAAGATAACCGGCAATGATTAAATGCCGGAAGATACTGCGCCACTGCGCTGCAGGAATTTCCACTCCAATGCCAAAAGTGCTGAGTTGGTCGTGTCGGTTGCGCTGAATGCGCGGGTCTGGTTTGCCAAGCAGGATATTAATCAGATAGTTAACGCCAAACTGCTGGCCGCTGCGATAAGCGCAGGACAGTGCCATCCGCGCGGGTTCTGTGGCTTCCCAGGTTTCCGGGGGTTCAAGACAGTTGTCACAGTTAGCACAGGTTTCTGGTGATTGCTCATCAAAATAGCCGAGCAGCGCGTGGCGTCGGCATGTGGTGAGTTCGCAGAGTCCCAGCATGGCTTCCAGCTTAGTGTGCTCGACGTGTTGCTGGGTGCTGTTCGCGTCAGACTGTTCGATAAATTGCCGTAACGTGATGACATCCTGCAAACCAAACGACATCCAGGCATCAGCAGGCAGTCCGTCACGCCCGGCGCGCCCTGTTTCCTGATAATAGGCTTCGATGCTTTTGGGCAGATTCAAGTGTGCGACAAAGCGTACATCCGGTTTGTCAATCCCCATCCCAAAGGCAATGGTGGCGACGATGATGATGTTGTCTTCACGTAAAAAGCGTTGCTGGTGCAATTGTCGGGTTTCTGCGCTCAAGCCTGCATGATAGGGCAGTGCAGTCCTGCCTTGTTCAGCTAACCAGAGCGCTGTTTCTTCCACGCGTTTGCGCGACAGGCAATAAACAATGCCCGCATCCTCAGGATGCTCCTTTTCAAGAAATTTCCACAACTGCTGGCGCGCGTTACCGTCCTCGCGGATAATATAACGAATATTAGGCCGATCAAAGCCGCTGACAAAGATGTTGGCATCATGCAGGTTTAACTGCTGAATGATTTCCTGGCGTGTGCGTTTGTCCGCAGTTGCTGTCAGCGCAATCCTCGGCGTGTCTGGAAAGCGTTCATGCAAGACACGCAGTTGCTGGTACTCGGGTCTGAAGTCATGTCCCCACTGTGACACGCAATGCGCTTCATCAATCGCGAACAAGGCGATTTTGGCGCGAGACAGCGCGTTCAT
>Ga0114931_10006076_pt1 | contig 14874 bp, 13 predicted proteins | sample 2SBtaG_FD_89579 | JGI IMG/M metagenome (GOLD analysis project Ga0114931, IMG submission 89579) | Deep subsurface microbial communities from Kolumbo volcano to uncover new lineages of life (NeLLi) - 2SBTROV14_V59a metaG | ecosystem: Environmental > Aquatic > Marine > Volcanic | place: Kolumbo...
GCCTCCATCATACATATCTTTCCTCCCTAAGGTTGAGGTTAATGGAAATAAATAAAGTTTCAGATAAATAATTTATATTATTATTGTCGACTTCTGAGAATCAATGCTTTAACATAATTCTCTTTGATTAATGTCAATTATAAGCGATATAATGGGTTATGATTTAAAAATAATCGTCCCATATTACGGTAATTTCCTTGTCAAATAGTGTAACTTCCTGTATTTTCTTTCCAAATTAAAATTGATTATGATGGCAGTCAATAATCCGGATAGTTAAACCCCTATGATAAATTCGGTAAGTTTGTCTGCTCCAACAGATGGAGTTATGCCCAAAATGATAAAAAAAATCATTCTTTTTTCAATTCTTGTAACCCTGCTTTCTTTTTATTACGGATGTGGTCCCCAAAAAATTGCCCAAGAAACCCCTATCGGCTGTTATCCGAAAGATTTACAGGTTCAGGCAAATAATCAAAAAATGGATATTAGTTGGAAAAATAACTGTCAAAAATTAATTAGCGGTTATTTTATTTATATCAGTGATTCCTCTTTGAACGCCAAATTCCCGGGGACAGAGCTTCCCCAAGACATTAAGCCTTTCAACCTTACCACTTTTAGCGGAGACACTAACCCCGATGATGGAATCGAACATTTTACCGCGGAGCATCTAAAAAACGGCAAAAAATACTATGTCTCTGTTCGTATTGTTTTCCCCGATAGAAGTTTATCCAAACCTTCAAATGAAGTGGTAGCGGTATGTGGTCCACGAGATACCATAGAGCTATCAATCCGTTATAAATCCGACCATGACGGATATTCATTCGTAAAAAATAAATATGTCCCCGCTGATAATGTCGATAACGATATTTATTTCTATGCCAAGAAAGGAAACGACTATCTTATCTCTCCCGGTAAACTTGAAGGCTTTTTGAAAGAAAATAAGTTGAGCAAATTATCCTTCAAGGGCGATTTTAATCAAGTGCGAAAACAAGTTAAAGATTTATCGTCGCTATCATGGCAAGATAAAGTCAGTGTTAAAAAAGGTGATTGGGTTTTATTGAAAACTCCTGATAACGAATATGCTTTATTAAAAGTTCTACAAATTTCCGGTAAAGGTGAAAAGAAAAGAGTGAAATTATTTTTTGCTTTTTCACCTTTGTCAGGAGAATTGATATTTTAATGTAAATGTAAATTTCTAATGAATAAAAAATCCCCTTCGAATTTGTTGGTTTTCAAAAAGTTGCCGGTGCTTCTCGATGACGCTATCGGGACGGAATTAATAAAGCGGGGTTGCTCTCTTAATGATTGTTTGGAAAAATTCGCCATTGAAAATCCAAAGGTAATTACTGAAATCCATCAGGCATATATCGAAGCCGGTTCTGAAATAATTTACAGTGCCACTTTTGGCGCCAATCGTGCACGGCTAAAGAGGTTTAACCTTACCGACGAAACTAAAAATATCAACCAACTGTTGACTTCTCTTGCCCGAAAAGTTGCCGGTTCTGAAATTAAAGTTGCCGGTTCGGTAGGACCTACGGGTATTGATGTCGATAACGATAACTTTGATGAAGTCTATGATATTTTCAAAGAACAGATAGAAGGGCTACTTAGTGGTGAAGTCGATTTGATTGTTATCGAAACGATGACCGGTTTTATGGAGGCTAAAGCGGCGTTGGAAGCAGTTCGTCTTTTGTCATCAATTCCCGTAATGGTTAGTTTTACTTTTGACCGAAATGGCCTTACCAAAGAAGGGATAACAGCGGAGCAAGTTGCTTTAGAATGTAAAAATCTTGGTGTTTCCGCCATCGGAATCAACTGCATGTCAAAACCTGAGTTGATGCTCAAAATTATAAACCAGATGAAGGAAAAAGTATCATTGCCGCTTATGGCAAAACCAAATGCCGGTTTGCCAAGAACAAAAAATAATCAGAGCTATTATCCTTTGACGGCAATTGATTTTGTCAATATTTGCCACCAGTTAATTGATGCCGGAGTTTCGTTAATTGGCGGTTGTTGCGGAACAACTCCCAAATATATTAAAAAATTGGGTGATTCTTTAAAACTTCACTATTAAAATATCCTTTGTTATATGTAAATATTTAGTTATAAAGAAGAATGGTTTTTATCCGATATAGTATTAAAAGGTTATGGTAGAGATACGCTTAATTAATAAAATAAAATGATAATTTTCATTGAAAATTTAAAAAAATTAAACAATATTCTATTGCCTTAACCAAATCCTAAAAAATATAAAGGTGAATACGTGTTTAATAAAGATAGTTTAAAAATTGATTCTAAAAAAGTTACCGAGTATCTCTGTCAAAATATTCTTACCCAGATTCGGAATAAATTAAAAAAAGGCGGAGCGGTTGTGGGGATTTCCGGCGGGATTGATTCTTCGGTAGTCGCCGCTCTGTGCGCTCGAGCCTTGGGTCCTAAAAGAGTTTTGGGAGTGATGATGCCCGAAAAAGATTCCTCTCCCGATAGTAAGCTATTAGCTTTAGAGTTAGCCGATAAGTTTGGTTTTGAGGCAATTGAGGAAAGTATTTATGGAGGCTTAAGTGGTCTGGGATGTTACGAGAAAAGAGATGAAGCCATTAAGTCGGTCTTTCCCGAATACGACAGCAGTTGGAAATCAAAAATCACTATTCCTACCAATATCTTGGAAAAAGATTCTTTCAATTTTTTCACTCTCTCCATTGAAAACGAAAAAGGGGAATCAAAAACAAAACGCCTGCCTTTAAAAGCTTATCTACAAATTGTAGCTTCCACCAACTTAAAACAACGTTTGCGTATGACCACTCTTTATTACCAAGCGGAAAAAAGGAATTGGGCGGTAGCCGGAACCGGAAACAAGGACGAGCACATGCAGGGGTTCTTCGTAAAGTACGGCGATGGCGGTGCAGACTTGAAGCCTATCGCTCATCTGTATAAAGTGCAGGTCTTTCAACTGGCCGAATACTTGGGCGTTCCTCAAAAAATCATTGAGAGAACACCGACCACCGACACTTATAGCGCGGAAGTTACGCAGGAAGAATTCTTTTTTGGCTTGGATTTTTATCACATGGATATGCTCTGGTACGCTATGGAACATGACGTACCTCCTGAAGAAGCGGCAAAAGTTTTGGATTTGACCAAAGAACAGGTCGAAAGAGGTTATGTCAATATCCAACGCAAAATAGTTGCCACAGAGTATTTGCGGATGGCACCATTGGAAATAGAATAAGGAAACATTAAAAGAATAAAGTATTATGGAAAAAGATAATTTACGCAAAGAGATAAAAGATTTTATCATTGAAACTTTTTTATTCGGTGACGAATCAGAATCTTTACAAGACAGCGATTCCTTTATGCAAACCGGTATCATTGACTCTACCGGTATTCTTGAAGTGACCGGTTTTATCGAAGAAAAATATAATATCACCATTGAAAACGAAGAGATGACTCCCAACAACTTGGACTCGGTCGAAAATATTGTTAACTTCATTGTCCGAAAAACAAATGGTTGATGGTTGTTCCTTTCAAACGATATCTTTTGTGCAGCACTTTAAATCTTCAACAAAACAAAGCCGGTTATAATTTATGAAAATTGGCGATATTTTATCCCATACGGCGGCAACATACCCTGATCATACCGCGGTTACTCATCACGATAAGAGCATATCATATCGGGAACTTCAAAGAGAATCCGAAAAACTTGCCCATTATCTGAAAGAGTTGTCTCTCTCGGAAGGTGCTCGAGTGGGTATTTTTATGGAAAATTCCATTGATTACGTAATATCATACTTCGCCGTTTTCAAAGCAGGTTTGGTCGCTGTGCCTCTTAACACCACTCTTAGCTATCGGCAATTAAGTTATATCATCTCTGATTGTCAGGCAGAAGTTTTATTGGTGCACGCCCGCTACCAAAGGATGCTGGCTAAATTTTTTGAGTCGCAGCCAGCATTAAAATGTATCATTTCCGATCGGATACTGAAAGTTAAACTTCCCCATACGATAATGGAAACTCTCCCCCATATATTAGAAGCTGACCTCTCCCCCTCTGACAATATTGATAAACAAACCGTGATAAAAAATATTGATGAAGAGATTGTCTTGCAAACTCCTCGTGAATTAGCGGCAATTTTTTATACTTCCGGTTCCACCGGTAAATCTAAGGGTGTGATGCTTTCCCATCGCAATTTAATTGCCAATACCGTAGGAACAATCGAGTATCTTAAATTAACGGTTCAAGATAGTGTCATTGTTATATTGCCATTTTATTACATCTACGGCAACTCCCTTCTTTTGACGCATGTTATGGCGGGAGGAAGATTGGTCATTGATAATCGCTTTATGTATGCGGAGATGATTTTGGATACTATGGAAACGGAAAAAGTGACCGGCTTTTCGGGGGTGCCTTCCAATTTTATGATTTTGTTGAATAAATCAACTTTCCCTCAACGGAAATTTGAACATCTGCGATATTTTACGCAAGCCGGCGGAGCTATGGCGCCCGATGTTATCAGAAGACTGTACAAGTTATTTCCCCACAAAGAAATCTATATCATGTACGGTCAAACGGAAGCGTCGCCAAGGGTAACTTACTTGCCACCGGAATTGTTAGTTGATAAATTGGGCTCAGTGGGCATTGAAGTCCCCGGAGTCAAAGTTAAGATTATAAAAGAGAACGGCGAAGAAGCCGCTACCAACGAAGTGGGAGAAATTGTTGTCGGTGGTGATAGTGTGATGATGGGATATTGGAATCAACCCGAAGAGCAAAAAGAAGTTTTGAAAAATGGCTGGCTTTATACCGGTGATTTGGCTAAACGAGACGAAGATGGCATGATTTTTATCGCGGGACGTAAAAAAGAGATTATCAAATCCGGGGGCAATCGTATCAGCGTCAAGGAAGTGGAAGAATGTCTTTTAGCCAACGAAAATATTATCGAAGCGGCTGTTTTGGGAGTGAAAGACGATGTCTTTGGCGAAGCGGTAAAGGCGGTGATAGTTTTGAAAAAGGGATACCAGATAAATTTAAAAGATATTCAAAAATATTGTCGCCAAACATTGGCGGAATACAAAATCCCTCGCTATGTAGAATTTATGGATAGCCTTCCCAAACACAAAACCGGCAAGATTAATAAACTGGCTTTGATGGAAAATTAGTAGTTGTTATCTGTACAAATTACTGCAGTAATGGTAGGTTGGAAGCCCTGTGCTTCCGACATTTCTGATGACAAATATTCTTTATCGTCAGGAGGATAGGCCTTTTGACCTACAAGAACTCAATTTAATAATGTCATTCCTGCGCAAGCAGGAATCTAAAGATAGATTGCCGTTTACACGGCAATGACAAGCAGTTGTTTTCCAGTTAAAATGGAGTCAATCATATTCTGGCGGGATCCCTGCGATCCCGCCATAATATATTTTCCGTTCGGTCAGGTCTTGCCCCGTAGGGGTGTGACCTGACCGATTGAAACCTACTTTACTTGCTTCCCCCTAAAATTACCGGTAAACTCCCGGCATCATTACCAATAATAATTACTTTTGCGTTTTTTGAATCTGCAATTTTCAAAGTTGCCTCGATACCTTTCCATTTCAAAAGAGAGGACGTAATACCGGCACTGACAATGTTTTGAAAGTCTGCTATACCTTTGGCTTCAATCTTTTTTCTTTCGGCTTCCTTTTTCTCTTTCAAAATAACGAAATCCATTTTTTCCGCATCTTGTGCCGCTGACAGCTTAAAATTGATAGCCTCGTAAATTTTCTGCGGAATTTGTACATCGCGAATAACAACCTTATCAATGGTGATAAATTTATTTGTCATAGCTTGTTTTAACTCATCAAATATATTAGCACCAATCTGATCTCTTTTTGACGAATAAATTTCCTCCGGCTTATAATGCCCGGCTACCTCGCGAGCAATGCCTCGAATCGATGGTGAGATAGCGACATTGTAATAATTCTGACCAATCGTAACCTGCAGAGAATCCAGCTTGTCTTTTTCAGGATAATATAATATCGATACATCCATACGTATGGTCGCACCGTCCGATGACAGCACGGTCAACTTTTCTTCATGCTCCTGAAGCTGAATTTTGTAAAGAAACATCTTATTCCAGGGCATATGCCAGATAAACCCTTCGGGATATATTTTCCCGAATTGAGTTCCCGTACCAAATTTGGAATAGAATACTCCCCGATACCCTGAAGGGATCTGTGTTCCGCAACCGATCATCCCCAGTGAAAATACTAAAACCAATAGAAGCGGTAAAAGTGGTGATCTTTTCTTTGACATAAAAAAACTCCTTGTTTTAATTATTACTATTCATTTATTAAGAAATTACTCGTATCAAGAAATTTTATTCAACAAAAAACAAAAAAGATAATAAGAAATGAATCTTCTCATTATCCTCAGAAAATTAAGTATTTACAAAATCCCCTTATAAGGAATACACCAATCTCTGATAAATTTTATATTCCCATTGTCATTGATAAAGGTTTGAACGTTGATAATATTCCATAATCGCTTATTATTTTGCAGAGTGACAGTATCGGAAAAATAATAAATGTTCGTATCCGATTGAATCAAGTTTTTCGTTATAAGACTGCCCAACGACTCATAAGTAATCACTTGTCCATAAATAAGAGGATTTTGGGTATTTAATCGAGTAGAATTAATAAGCACATTGGAACCGTTCTCGAGCTTAAAAATATCTTCCAGCCGTAAATAAGGAAAAGCTTTGATATTATTGACATCACCTACGGGATATTTTAAAGTATCTACAATGATACCGGTGAAAGTAGCTCCCGTTGAGATTCTTACCTTCATATCGACAACCGGAGTACCACCATTATATCCAAAAAGAAGCCAACCGCTGTAAGAATCCTGATTCCCTCCCAATTTGACAAAAAGCCCTCGACGTATCAAGGGACGTATAAAATTGACCTCCGCTACCTGACTTCCCGCTATTTTCTGGGTGCGACCGAATAAAGTATCAAAAAAAGTGACCTCAGCATATTTATAAACACCAAAAGGCAAATGAAGATTATCGCCAAAGCCATATTTTATGGTTCTGGTAGTTGAATCAAGATAATCACGATAAAGAGTATCGCTGAAAGGAAGTTTATAAGGAGATGAGGTAATTAGACTATCAAGGCGGAATAAATCCAGCGGTACTTCATCGTTGACAATATACCGTTGCAGTTCGCCTTCCAAGGTACGCTCTGTAACGGTAGGATTGTCACAGGCAGCCCATAAAAGCCAAATTAACCCTACGACAATAAAAATATAACTTTTTTGTAAATGCATTTTCCTCTTCATATATTAAATATAATGACGCAAAGCTATCATTTTTTGTTTTTTTTCTTTTTAATGCTTTTTTCCATTTCTTTAATTTCATCCCGTATCAACATTGCTGTTTCAAAATCCAGATTCTCAGCGGCTTTCTTCATCGCTTTTATCATAAAACCTATTTGATCTTCCTTGCTCATCATTTCAAAGTGAGATGGTTTTTCAAAACTTTTCTCTTCGACTGTCTTGGCATCGGCAAAACGAGTTGAGCGAAGAATTTCTTCCTTTGTTTTATAAATTGTTTCCGGATTAATATGATGCTTCTTATTATAAGCCATTTGCTTTCGGCGACGTCTTTCGGTTTCATCTATAGTTTTTCTCATGGAATTGGTAATTTTATCGGCATACAAAATAACTTCGCCGTTTTTGTTACGCGCCGCTCTTCCCGCTGTTTGCATCAAAGAACGCTCCGAACGCAAAAACCCTTCTTTATCGGCATCGAGAATTGCTACCAAAGACACCTCAGGTAAATCAAGACCCTCACGGAGCAAGTTTACACCCACCAAAACATCAAACTCCGCCAGACGTAAATCGCGGATAATTTCCGTTCTTTCAATACTGGCAATTTCGCTGTGTAAATAACGAACTTTAACACCCATTTTTTTGAAATATTCGGTCAGGTCTTCCGACATCCGTTTGGTCAAAGTCGTCACCAATGTACGCTCTCCTTTGGCACTGCAAATTTTAACCTGTTCCAATAAATCATCCACTTGTGTATTTAAAGGTTTCACGGTTATTTTAGGGTCTAATAATCCCGTGGGACGAATCACTTGCTCTACCACCACCCCGCCCGACTTTTCCAATTCATAATCTGCCGGAGTAGCGGAGATATAAATAGTTTGTTTCATCAGGCTTTCATATTCTTCAAAATAAAGCGGTCGATTATCTAATGCCGAAGGCAATCGAAAACCATGTTTAACCAGTGTTTCTTTACGACTGCGATCGCCGGCAAACATCCCTCTTATTTGCGGTATGGATTGATGAGACTCATCAATTATAGTAAGAAAATCATCGGGGAAAAAATCAATCAGAGTAAAAGGTCTTTCCCCTGGCTTCCTACCGGTCAAATGTCGTGAATAATTTTCAATGCCCGAGCAGTAACCAATCTCGCGCAACATCTCCAAATCGTATTTGGTACGCATCTCAATTCGTTGTGCTTCCAATAACTTATTTTCTCTGACAAAATTCTCGACCGTTTCTTTCAGTTCTTCTTCGATACGCTTGATAGCATCTTCTAATTGAGGTTTCGAAGTAATAAAATGTTTTGCCGGATAAACCGCCAAGCGATGGCGCTCTTTTATTATTTCACCGGTCAAAGGATTTATCTCGGTGATACGATCTATTTCATCACCGTAAAATTCGATACGGAAAGCGTTTTCATGATAGGCGGGGATTAATTCAACGGTGTCTCCCCGCACCCGGAAATTCCCCCGAGTGAAAGAAATATCGTTGCGATTATAATGGATAGCAATCAATTTATGAATTATCTCATCCCTATCGGCTATGGCTCCTTTCTCCATAAATATAAACTGTCTTTTATACTCTTCCGGCGAGCCTAATCCGTAAATACAGGAGACGGAAGCAACAATAATAACATCTTTTCTCTCAAGCAAGGAAGCGGTAGCGCGAAGACGCAAACGATCGATATCATCATTTATGGAAGTATCTTTTTCAATATAGGTGTCGGTAGTGGGAAGATATGCTTCCGGTTGATAATAATCATAATAACTGATAAAAAATTCCACAGCATTGTGGGGGAAAAAGGCTTTTAATTCACCATACAATTGAGCCGCCAAAGTCTTATTATGAGATATAACCAAAGTCGGTTTGCCCATTTTAGCGATAACATTGGCAACGGTAAACGTTTTTCCCGAACCGGTAACTCCTAAAAGAGTTTGATGTTTTAAACCGGCATTTAAACCATCACAAAGTTGTTTGATAGCTTGCGGTTGGTCTCCTTTGGGGATAAAATTTGAATGCAACTCAAAAATTGCATCTGAATTTACCATATCATTTATTTTTAAAGACATTTATTCCTTTAAGTTAAGTAATAACTCAATATATTCTAAAAAGAATGGGGAGCAATCATATTTTTGAATTATACATCATCATATTTTTATGGGAACCAAGTATCCGTTAAATAGTTTAAAATTTGAATTATGGGAGTAAATTATAAGATTACTGGAAAATTGCCTTGACTTAAACATTATATTTGTTACAATTTAAGGTTTAACAATTTGATAGATAATAGAATATATATTACATTGGAGGATAATAATGTACGCTGTTTTTGAACTTTCCGGATTTCAGTATTCCGCCGAAGAAGGAGAAATTTTAAAAGTTCCCGCTCAAAAAGTTCAGACGGGAGATAAAATCGATATTACTAATGTCTTATTGGTTAAAGATGATGACAATATTTCCGTTGGTACTCCTTATATTGATGACGCTAAAATTGAAGCGGAAATTATCAATTCGGGAAAAAATGACAAGGTTTTAATCTATAAGTACAAACGCCGCACCAAATACCGCCGCACTCAGGGACACCGTCAGGCTTATAATGAAATTAAAATCAATAAAATAATTACATCTTAAGTAAGAAAGCTATGATTAAACGCAGAGCATGGATTGCTCTTTTCCTTCTGATATCATTAATATCAACAGCTGATATTATCCAAGCTCAGGAAAATTATAATGTAGTTGATGTAGTTGTTGAGGGTAACAAAGTTGCCTCGAAATCTCTTATTTTGGGGGTATCTTCTCTTGAAATAGGGACTCCTTTAACTGCCACCAATACGGCCGAGACTATTCGACGATTATACGGACTGGGTATTTTTTCCGATATTCGTATCGAAGCGGAACCGGTTAATGGCGGCCTGAAAGTTTATATTATCGTCAAAGAATTGCCTAAACTCTCTGACCTTGAATTTGAAGGCAATAAAAAAATCAAAACCAGCGAACTGAAAGACAAACTAAATTTAGGTGTTGGTGGATATATCTCTCCCTATTTAATAGACAGAGGGGGAAATGAAATTAAAGATTTATATGCCAAAAAAGGATATTTTCAGGCTGAAGTTGTCCCCGCTCTAACCTATAGCAATGATTCTTTTACGGCTGTTTTAAAATATCGGATAAATGAAAAGTCGAAAGTAAAAGTAGAAAAAGTCGTTCTAATTGGTAATTCCAGAGTCCACGCCTCCCAACTTATCAAAAAAATGCGCAACCGTAAACGAGGTTTTCTAAAAAGCTCTGATTTCGCTCAGGACAAATTCGATGATGATTTGAAAAAAGTTATCGATGAATATCATCACTTAGGTTTTATCGATGCTTATATGATTTCCGACTCAACTTCCATTAACAAAGAAACTAATCGCATGACTATATATCTCTATGTTTATGAAGGTCCTGAGTATTATTTTGGCAAAGTCACATTTAAAAATAATAAAGAAATACCTACTTCCGTTTTAAAAAAACAACTCAAATTCAAAGAAGGCCAGGTATTTGATGCGGACAGATATGATGAATCGTTACAAGAGATATATTCCGTTTACTATGACATTGGCCATTTACATATTAACATTGTCGATAATCGTACCACCCGCGCCGATTCTATTATAGATATCTCTTATGACATCAGCGAAGGCTTACCTTCAAATATCCATTTTGTAAAAATAGTAGGAAATACTAAGACAAAAGATAAAGTTATTCGCCGTGAATTGAAAACCTTCCCCGGTCAAAAATTCAATCGGGCGATTTTAATTCGCTCTATCAGAGATGCAATGGCTTTAAACTATTTTACCAATGTGACGCCAACTCCTTTGAATCTTCCCAACGGAGATGTTGATATCGAATACAAAGTGGAAGAAAAACAAACGGGTCAAATATCCGCCGGTGCCGGTTATAATAGTCAAGATAAATTGGTTGGCAACTTGGGTATGGGAATTCCTAATTTCCGCGGTAACGGACAGAGCCTCAATTTTAATATCGATTTCGGTAGTCGGCGAAATTCTTTCTCTTTATCTTTTACTGAGCCTTGGTTGTTCGGACGACCAACACTACTTGGTATTGATCTTTACACTCTCAACCGTCGTTGGTTCAGCGATTACACCGAAGGTCGAAACGGTGGCTCTATTAAATTAGGACGCCGACTCCGCTGGCCTGATAACTTTTCCCGTATTTTCGGTTCTTATCGTTTGGAAAGAGACCGTTATTATGATTTTGATGCAGCTTTTATAACCAATAATTCCTATAAAACATCATATTGGTATAACAAACCTGATAATGCCACCACTTTTGATTACTTATTAGGACAGGTAACCCATAAACCTTATCCCGGCTCAATTTTAGCTTATAATGAAGCCTGGTTGACATCTTCACAAATTTCATTGACAATTAGCCGTGATTCTCGGAACCTTCCCGAATTCGCCACTTCCGGTTCCCAGATTACATATACCTTTGAAAAAACAGGCGGTATTTTGGGAGGATTTTGGGACTATCAAAAACATATGCTTACCGTAGCCAAATTTATTCCTCTTTTTTGGAAATTTGCCATAGCTGCCAAAGTTCAATACGGTGCTATCACATCTTCAAGTGGCGATGATAGCAAAATTCTACTTTCCGATCGTTTTACTCCCGGCGGAACAGCTTACGATGGTATTGTCCGCGGTTATGATGATGGTATCCTCACTCCTGATTCTTTAATTACTCAATCAGATACGGCCTACATTTACAACGATTCTACCGCTTTGGTCGGAGTCGATCCTCCCGATAGTATCGTCGTAACTAATGGCAGCTATACCAGAGTAAGAGGAAATTATATGCTGGTTTCCAATATAGAGTTACAATTTCCTATCGTGGAACATCAGATTTACACTTTACTTTTCTTTGATGCCGGAAACTCTTGGCTCCATCGAAAAGATATCAAGCCTTTTACAGATCTTTACAAAGGAGTTGGCGCCGGTTTTCGTATTGTTGTACCGGGAATTGGGACTATCGGATTTGACTTCGGTTATGCTCTCGATGAAGTTCGAGGTTACAAGAAAGGATGGAAACCACATTTTCAAATTGGAACAACATTTAGATAACAATAAAAATAGAGGGACATTATGAAACACCTTAAAAGATCATTCCTTGTATCTCTGAGTTTGTTCTTTGCCTTTTCTTTAATAGGTAAAACAGTCAATGCTCAGGGATTAAAAATCGGTTTTGTAAAAGATGACCGTATCAAACAAGAATACAAAGCCTGGCAACGAGCCCAAAAACAATGGGAAACCGAATCAAAAGCCTGGGACGATGAAGCCGCCGCCAAACAGAAAGAAATTCAAGACTTAACGGAAGAATATGATAAACAGAAACTGATTCTATCGGAAGATAAAAAACAAGAGAAAGAAGCCGCTATCCAAGCCAAACAAGATGCTCTGGATGCTTACACTCGTCTTATTTACGGACCCGGGGGTACTGCCGAGAAAAAACAAGCCCAGCTTATTCAACCCCTTCTGGAAAAAGTTACCAAAGCCATTCAAGCGGTGGCCGAAGAAGGCGATTATGACGTTGTTTTTACTCTCCAGAGTGGTTTGGGCTATATTAAAGACAAATACGATATAACTGATAAAGTGTTAGCTTATCTTGACAAAGAAGAGTAACATAGCAATAACTATTGAGGCTTTAGCTCAGGCTGTAAAAGCAAATTTTGAAGGTGATGGCAGCATCTCAATAAGCGGTGCTGCCCCCATTACCAAAGCCCAGCCGGGTGAGATAACTTTTATCGCTAATGAAAAGTATATCAAGTTTCTTGAGAACACCAAGGCTTCCGCTATTGTTCTTGATAAAGATACTCCCTGTCCCAAACACATAACGGCCATCAGACATGATAATCCCTACTTAACTTTCGCTCGTATAATTGATATTCTTTACACCGAAGAACCACAAATTCCTATCGGTGTGGATTCAGCTTCAATAGTGGAAAAAGGAGCGGAAATCTCTCCCTCGTCTCATATCGGACCCCTGTGTCACATTAAAAATAACGCCCAAATCGGGGATAACTCCAAACTAATATCATCGGTATATATTGGAAACAATGTTACCATTGGCAATAACTGTCTTATTTATCCGGGAGTAATTATTTTAGATGATACCAAAATCGGTGATAATGTTATTATCCATTCCTCAACGGTAATCGGCTCTGACGGGTTTGGTTATGCTGAATCAGATAAGGGGTTAAAAAAAATAAAACAAATCGGATGGGTCGAAATTGATAACGATGTTGAAATAGGTTCCAATTGTTCCGTTGACCGCGGTGCTTTGGGACCGACCAAAATTGGCCGCGGGACAAAAATTGACAATTTAGTTCAAATTGCCCATAATGTCGAGATTGGGAATAACTGCATTATTGTTTCTCAAGTGGGAATTTCCGGCTCCACCAAACTCGGCAATGGCGTTATCTTAGCCGGTCAAGTTGGCGTTGTCGGACATTTGGAAATTGGCGATGGTGCCCGTGTCGGTGCCAAATCAGGGGTTTCCAAATCAGTCCTTCCCGATAAAACGGTTTTCGGTAGTCCTGCCCGTGATATAATGAAAGCCAAACGCATTGAAGCATCTTTGGTACATCTACCGAAACTTTTAAAAAGAGTAAGAATAATAGAGAAAAAAATTAAGGATTAAAATCAGACTTTTAAATGCCCTTCAATATCAGCTATTTTGTACCAATTTTCTTCCATTTTTTCAATCATTTTCAAGGCAAATTCAGGGTCATTATTAATTGAGGCTTGTCGTATCAGTTCTAATAAATTCCATTGTTGTCGGTTAATAATTTTCAATTTGGCAATCATACTCCCTAAATATCCCGAGGCATTATTTATTTCATAAGCAATATCTTTTAAATAGTCGCTTGCGATGTCAACCTGTAATTTATCGGACAAATCACCCTCAGCCATTTTCTGTAAACGCAGTTGAATTTGATGAGCAAAACGGATACTTTTAACCAAAGGCAAAATAGTCATAACACCAATCGCAGTAATAGCGGCAACTACGGCAGAAATCATATAAGGGAGTAATGTAACAGCGGCAATTTCCAGTGAGTTATAAATATCAAGGATTTGGTAACCGTAAGAAGAAACATTGTTAAAATAGATAATAATTACCGCTGAAAGAATAATTGCAGAAAGAATTAGTATCGTTAAACTATTATAATATTGCTTGATATGCCCATTAAAGTTCTCCCCATGTTCGATATGTTCTTTAAACATAGAACTTACTCCTTTATTGGCAATAAGTTATAATCATCGCTTCACTATATTTTCGGATAATCTTTTTGATAAAATGAGTATATTATTTGCTCTATTTTATGTTGGTCATTTATACACAAAAAGGCTCTGTTCCCAATTAGTTACAGAACCCTTACAATCAAATGTTCAAAAGATGAGCAAAAATAATCAGAAACGGCTAACTTCCGCCAAATGAAGCTGATCTGCTATCTTTTCTCCAAATGCTCGGTCTCGTTCAAATTCGTAGTTTATATTCGATGATATCAGTTCGTGCTTTTGCAA
>Ga0114931_10006077_pt1 | contig 14874 bp, 10 predicted proteins | sample 2SBtaG_FD_89579 | JGI IMG/M metagenome (GOLD analysis project Ga0114931, IMG submission 89579) | Deep subsurface microbial communities from Kolumbo volcano to uncover new lineages of life (NeLLi) - 2SBTROV14_V59a metaG | ecosystem: Environmental > Aquatic > Marine > Volcanic | place: Kolumbo...
AGGCACCGGTGAGATCCTGGCCCGCGACCTGGAGGTTTTCCCACTCCATGAAAAATACCGAGGTATTCAAAATGCTCCGACTGGCACCCAGCTGCGTCTTGACGCCGAACTCGTAGTTGGTCAACTTATCGGCCGCGAAATTTTCGGGTATGAGGATTGCGCCAATGCCACGGTTGTTGGTGCCGCCCAGACGGTAGCCAGTCGCCACGGAACCAAACAGGGTGACACCGTCGTTGGCATGCCACGCCAACGCGACCTTCCATGGCACTTCACTGTCGTGCAGTTTGTTGATACTGGGAGGAGTCTGCCCGGTTGGCGTGGTTGGGTCCGGCGGGTTGCTACCGAATGCCGCGAACTGGAAGTTAGTGAAGCCAGTCTCTGTTTGATCGACGTCAAACCAACGTGCACCCAGGTTCAGGTCGAGGGAATCGGAAATCGCCCAACTGACCTCACCGAAGAATGCCATTTCCTCAATGTTCTTGTTGTCGGTTCGGGCGAAGACACAGGGATCACAGCCCGGAATGCCCGAGCCGATAATATTGGGAGGCGGCAATGTCGGCGGTATTGGCGGGCTGAACGTCAATCCGTCGACGCCGATCACCGGCACGAAGCTGTGGAACAGGCTGTCACGCTTGCGGTAAAAGCCGCCAACCACCCACTGAATGGGGGAGTCCGAGTCCTTCGAGTTCAAGCGAACCTCAAAGGCATTCTGTTCGACGGACTGATCCTGGTCAGTGAGCGCATACAGCAAATCTGACCGAATGCAGGCAGGCACGGTCTGGCCTGCCGTCGTGCAGGCCGGCAGGCCGGCCGCCAGGTCGTTGCGTAGCAAGAAGGTTACGATCCAGGTGGAATCGAATTTGAACTGGTAGTCGCGCTCGTAACGAGAAATCGTCGCACTCAGTTCGGCAAAAGGCAGTTCGAATTCGCCCGTCAGGCTGTAGATGGTTTGCTCATCGGGTTTGGGCGTCTGTGCATAGTCACCACTCTTGAACTTGCCCTCCTCAAAAAAGGTGAAGCCCTGTACGGCGGAGCCTGTAGGACTTGAATCGGAGTTACCGGCGTACACGGGATCCGTCGGATTCAGGTTGTAGGCATCGAAGGGGTGATAGCGTGAATCGCCACCGGTCTGGCGGTCCTGCCACCAGAATTGTCCTTTCAGCCGGACGGTGTCGCTGGCTTCCCAGAGGAGGTTCGTGCGCAGTCCCGTGGTATGTGCCCAGTTGTAGTCCTGCAGGTTCAGGCAGGAGAGCTGAACACCCGGGTTGCGCGGATCCTGCGCCGGATCCGTGGCCCGGCAGCGGTTATTGTCGATATAGCCGGCGTCTTCGCCGTCATAGATGAGCGCACGGGCAGCGAAATTGTCGCTCAACGGCAGATTCGCCACGGCCTGGTAGTTCCAATTGTTATCGGCAGAGGGTGTTGTCTGGGAAAGCTCACCGCTAACAGAGCCAGAGAATTCGCCGAGAACCGGTTGCTTCGAGATAAATCGCACCGTACCTCCCTGCGAATTGGCGCCAAAAACAGTACCCTGCGGACCGCGCAGCACCTCAACCCGCTCCATATCATAGAGCTTCAGATCAGTGGTTTGTGAGCCACTGTTAGAACTCGAATCCTGAACGCCGGGCAACGGTACTTCGTCGTAATACACGGCGACTTGCTGCTGGCCGGCCGACTGAATGCCACGAATAACATATTTTCGTTCGCCGGGGCTGGTGTCCAGGAAGGTCAGTCCGGGTACCTGGCGGGCAAAGTCCTCGAAATCGACAACCATCATTTCATCGAGGGCCTTGCTGTCAAAGGCACTGATCGCGGCTGGAATGTCCTGCAAGTTTTCCGCACCCAATTTGCGAGACGTTACGATGATTTCCTCCAAGGTACCGTCGTCCTGCGCGATGGCCACGCCACCGCTACCCAGCAGTAGCGCGAGCAACAACGAACATGCGGTCGCTTGTTTGGTTCGATAATTCATGCTTTCCCCTCCGAAATGATCTTTTTATATGTTGTGAATAAGCAACAACCCACGTAATCTCAATTCAACAATATGCTTAATCATATATTTTTTCAAGCAATGAGTAATCAAACGGCTCGGCCTTCTCAACGAACGGTTCCCGCCATTGAGGGAAGCGATCGCGAAAAATGTCGTCACGCCCATAGTGTTCATCGAGCAAGCGGCCTTTCGCGGTGCCGCCGTGCCAGAGGTCGTATTGCGGATCCGCGTACTGGTCAAAATAGGCGGTCAAGCGAGCGTCCAGTTCAGAGATGATATCCGCATGGGCCGCAGAATCGATCAGGTTAATCATTTCACCGGCATCCAATTCCAGATCGTAAAGCTCCCGCGGGTCCGTTGATGGAAAACGCCGGACGTATTTCCATTTTGACGTTTGAATGGCCCGCGTCGTTACAAATTCGAAGTAGACTGCATCATCCCACTCAATTTTTTCACCGCGAAAAGAGGCGGCAAAACTCTTGCCCGGGCTGTTCGCGACTTCGATATCACCGAGGCCGATGTAATCGAGAATTGTCGGCATAAAATCAACCTGGCCAACCATTAAATCAACGGCACCGCCCGCCGGTATTCGCCCCGGCTGCCGGAAAATAAGCGGGATCTGCATGTTTATGTCATAGGCAGCGAATGGAAACGACCACGAGGTGTTGCCCCACAGACCGTGTTGGCCATACGACGCCCCTTGATCGGAGGTATAAATAACTAACGTATCGCCCTCCATGCCCTGTGACTCCAGCGTGTCCAGAATACTGCCGACGCCGTCATCTACCATGGCCGTTTCAGCGGCAGTATTGATGATCGCCGTCTGATTATTGAGTGCGCCAATGGCTGTCCAGGCGGTTGTTCCTTCCTTCACCATGAGGCCGCTTGGGCCGCGACCCCTTGCCCAGTTTTCCAGAAAGGGATGCACCGGCTGCTGCGGAAAGGACGGCGGATTTTTCTGATAATAGTCCGCGAATCGGTTGTGCGGCTCCATGGTCACCGTGGGCGGCAACATGTAAGGACCGTTATACGTTAGAAGCAGAAAAAACGGCTGATCTGCGGACTGCTGCTTGATGAAATCGATTGCGCGTTCAGTCCAAAAGTCTGTGAGATGCTTCTCAGTGCGAAACGTGTTGCCGTTATCGACGACAATCTCGTTGTAAAAAGTTGTCGTATGGCCTCCGGGGAACGTCACCCAAAAGTCGAATCCCAGTTGCGGGTCCTGGTATTCTCCGAGATGATATTTTCCGACGAGACCTGTTGTATAACCGGCATTCTTCAGGGTCTCGGGGAGATTGCGAAATTCCTCGATGACCGACCAATCATCGACGTCGACCTGCGCCTGCAACGCTACGTGAACTCCCGTTTGCGACGGCAGCAACCCGGTCAGCAAAGTCGCTCTCGTCGGCGAGCAGACGCCGCTGACCGCATAGGCGTTGTCGAACCTCACACCCTCCGCGGCGAGACGGTCGATGTTTGGAGTCCGAATTTCAGTATTGCCGTAGGTTCCCAGCAAACTCTGGCTTTGGTTATCCGAGACGATCAATACGATGTTCGGGAGTTTCCCGGCGGCGCCGGCAGCTACACTCGACAACAACAGGGCCGACAGCCATATTCCCTTCACTCTTCCATCTCAATATTCTTCTGGATACGTCTTAGATACCCTGTCAGTGTGCTGACTTCTGTCTTTGTGAACCCGCGCAGGGCTAACTTCTGGTGGGCTTCCGCGGTCGGATAAATACTCTTGAATGCCTTCACACCGGCGGCGGTCAGTCGCACAAGAACAATCCGTGAGTCGGCTTTTGACAATTTTCGTTTGACAAGACCCTCATTCACCAATTGAGTAACAATCCGACTCACTGAGGGTTGCTCCATGACGGTCAGTTCCACGACGCGGCCCAGGTTGATTTCCCCATTCGCCCGCAACACGGCAAGCACACGCCACCGCGCAAGATTTATACCGGCGCTACGCAACTTTCTGCGTATGCGCATGTTGAGCATGCTCGTGATGCGATACATAACGTAAGGCACGAACGTGCGGAGCCACTTGTCACCACGATTAGCAATCGGCATTTTGGTTCTCGATCGTATTCGGAATTATATTGAGAATATATACGATTTCATGTAATTTCTAAAGGCGGCCGAGCATCCAGCCTTTTTTTCAAATCGTGTGCCAAACATGGAACAGACACTGCTATCACAAACACAGCGAACCGACTGGGCCCGACTTCGGGCGCAATTTCCTGTCCTTGAGAAAAAGACCTATCTCAACAGCTGTGCCTACGGCGCGCTCGCAAGCGATGTGACGAAGGCATTGCGACGTTATGTCGACGACCGCCTCGAAAAGGGCACGGACTGGAATTACTGGGTTGAGCGAAATGAAAGCGTTCGTGCGGCTGTTGCTCAGCTTCTGGGCGCCAGGCCGGATGAAATTGCCGTTACTACGTCGGCCTCGGCCGGCATTAACTCGATCGCGAGCGCATTGGATTTCAGCCAGGTACGCAATAAGGTCGTTATCAGCGATCTGGAGTTTCCGACTAACGCTCAAATCTGGTATGCGCAGGAGCAACGTGGCGCGAAAGTGACACGCGTAGCAGAGGAAGACGGCTACATACCGGTGGAGCGGTTCGAATCTGCGATCGATGAAAACACGCTGATCGTCGCACTCACGCAAGTCTGTTTTCGTAATGGCGCCAGACTTCAAATGCAATCTATCGCTGAGATAGCTCGGCGCAAGGGCGCGTTGTTATTGGTTGACGGCTACCAGGGTCTTGGCACCATCGACTTTGACGTTAAGGACTACCAACCCGATTTCGTGGTTGGCGGTATGGTCAAATACCTGTTGGGAACCGCCGGAATCGGTTTTCTGTATGTCCGCGAGGCACTCATTGAGTCTTTACTACCCACGGTCACGGGCTGGTTTGCTCAAGCCGATATTTTCGCGATGAATACCGATAGATATGAGCCCGCTACGAATGCCCGCCGTTTTGAGATGGGCACCCCACCCGTCCCGAATTGCTACGCCGCAGAAGCAGGACTCAATGTTCTGGCAAAGATAGGAATGCCGGCAATTGAAGCACGAATCGCAGAGTTAACCGAGGCCATTATTCGTGAAGCACAAGCGGCCGGCTATTCGCTGGCAGTGCCGACCGAGCCTGGCAAACACGGTGCAATGATCACTCTTCGCACTCACGATGAGATCGCCCTCGTTGCGGCGCTCGAAGACGAGGGCATCGTGACTTCGGGCCGATTCAACAACCTGCGAATCGCGCCCCACTTCTACAATGACTTTAACGACATCGATACCTTGTTTAAGGGTTTGCACAAGCACAGACATTTTTTAGTCTAGGTTCCACCATCAAACGGACGGGTTCTCGCGTGGCGATTCCAGAAATTCCAAAATACAAACCGTATTTTTTTGAAGTAAAGAAAGGCAAGAACTATCTATGGTGCGCCTGCGGGCGCAGCAAAAAACAGCCGTTCTGCGACGGCTCGCATCGCGGCACCGAATTTATGCCGGTCCGATACGTTGCTGATGCCGACAAGGACGTACTCTTCTGTGGCTGCAAACACACCGCAACAGCTCCGTTCTGCGATGGTGCACACAATAACCTGCTCGACGAATACCCCAGCGACGATCCGAACAGTCCGGAAAACCGGGACATTCCTGATATCGCTCGAACACCCGGCGAAGCAACGATGCTGGATGGTGGTTGCTTTGTCGTCAATCCGTCGGCGATGGCGACTACCGCTGCCGGGAATTTCGAATACGTCGAATTTCTATCGCAAAGTACGGGCGCCAAATATCAATCGCAAAACTATGCTGTCGTCAAAGATGGCCGTTCGCCCGTAATCAGTTATGGCGACAGCTACGTTGTCGGCTTTGTGCTCAAGGGTGATGGCGAACTGCTCATCTCCGGCCGTAAGTTCAATGTGCACACACGAACCGGTTTTGTCGTGCATCCGAACGAGACGTTTCAAATCGTACAACACGGCGACGTGCCGTTGGAAATGTATTTGAATGTCTGCCCTATCGAGTCCCGACCGGATTTCTCATGTGATATGCGTGACAATTTTAATGTTGAATTCCCGCAGCGCATCGCAACCGTCGACAGGGAAAATGCCGAGTCGATGGCTGACCGGTTCTTTCAGGTTCTGATCGACAAGCGTCTCGGTTGCAGCGCGGCTGCACAGTTCATTGGCGATATTCCAGAGTCGAAAGCGGAGCCTCACAGACATCTGTACGAAGAGTCGATCATCATTATTGCCGGTCAGGGCACAATGTGGACTGACAAACGGAAAACCGACGTAGCGGCGGGTGATGTAATTTTCTTGCCGCAGAAACAAGTTCATTCTCTGCAGTGCACCGACCCGGATGGCATGCTGGTCCTCGGCGTAATCTATCCTGGTGATAACCCGTCAATAAACTATTAGGCGCGGTACATTGAATATGCCAAAGCAACTGCTCCGGTTCCACGGGGGCATGTTCGGGCTGTTTGTGCCGTTTTTTATCATGTTTGTCGGTATCCTCTGGCTGGGTATTCTGGGCGACTCGCTGCCCGAGGCCTTCTGGCCAGTGATTTTGCTGTCTTTGTTTGTCGGTCTGTTGCTGGCGCGGAACAACAGTCAATATGTAGAGGCGCTGATCCACGGCGTGGCCTCACCAATGATGGCCATCATGCTTCTCGCCTGGATGTTGGGCGGTATCTTTGGTGTTCTGCTCAGTGTATCCGGGGTCATTGAAGGCCTGATTTGGCTCGCAGCTCAAACATCCTTTTCTCCTGCCTGGTACCCGTTGATTACATTCTTCGTTGCAGGTTTGCTGTCGCTTTGCACGGGAAGTTCAATTGGAACCTTATTAGCGGTTACGCCCGTGCTCTTCCCGGCCGGATTTTCGCTGGGGGCGGATCCATTCTTATTGATCGGGGCGCTGATAGGTGGAGCCTATCTGGGCGACAATCTGGCGCCGGTTTCCGATACAACCATCGTCTCCGCCTACACGCAGGGCACCAGTGTGGCCAAAGTCGTGCGTACCAGAGTCCGTTATGCCGTAGCAGCCGGCGCGATCACTATCATACTTTACGTAGGCTTCGCGCTGACCGCGGATGTGACGCAAACCGGTGCCAACTCATTGGGCGTTGAGGCACAGCCTAAGGGCCTGCTGATGTTACTCGCACCAGCGATGCTGCTTTATTTGATGCTGCAAGGCCACCACCTGGTTACGGCACTTCTTTACTGCATTTTCGGTGGATCGATTCTGGCGCTGGTCGCTGGCCTGATCCAGCCTGATGATCTTCTGGCAATCGATTCGGCTCGGTTCGTTGTCAGTGGTATCGTGGTTGATGGTATCAAAGGCATGCTGGGAATCGGCATTTTCACGGTATTGTTAATGGCATTGGTCGGCGTATTGGAAAGAGGTGGGTTCGTCGAGTTTATTCTGCAGAAAGCCGAGCGCATTGCGGTAAATGCAACTCGCGCCGAGGTCGCCATCGTCGGCTCGACCTTGCTGGTCAACGTGATAACGACGGCCGGGACACCGTCAATGATTATGCTGGGTCCTTTTGTACGTAAGCTCGGCCATTACTTCAAAATCGCACCGTGGCGGCGTGGCAATCTGCTGGACGCCAGCTCGACCTCCATCATTGGTTTTTTGCCCTATAGCGTCTCACTCCTGATTCCCTACTCGCTGGTCGCTTCGCAGGTTAGGCAAAGCGGCGTCGAAGGTTTCACGCCCGTCACACTCATTCCATTTCCTTTCTACTGTTGGGCGTTGATGCTGGTCATAGTATTTGCCGCGTGCAGCGGGTGGGGCCGGGAATTCATGAGTGACGAGGCATTCGAGGAGGAATCCCGAGAACTCAGTTCAACTCAAAATTAATTCAGGCAAGGACTAATATATTCATGCAGACACTCCACCCACCCACCTTAGATGAGATTGAGCGAGCGCGAGACAACATTCGTGGATTGGCCATTCGTGCGCCTCTGGTCAGACTCAACGTCGCGGATACAGGCGCGGAAATCTTTCTTAAGCTGGAAAATCTTCAGCCAACCGGCGCTTTCAAGATTCGCTGCCAGAGCAACGTGGTCAAATCGGCAACGACCGAAGAGCTTGAGTCGGGTGTATTTACCGGGAGTTCCGGTAATAGCGGTATCGCATTGGCCTGGGTCGCTCGGCACTTTGACATACCGGCTCGGGTGTATGCGCCGCAGGTCGCCCCGCAAAACAAATTGGATGCGATAAAAGCGCTCGGCGCAAAAGTTCATGTGTTGCCCTATGAGGAGTGGTGGAATGTCCTGATGCAGGGCCGGTATCCGGGCGAAAATGGCTTTTTCTCGAATGCCGTGAACAGTCAGGCCGCGTTGGCTGGCAACGCAACGATTGGTCTTGAAATACTGGAAGACTTGCCCGATGTGGATACTGTCGTGGTGCCATTTGGCGGCGGCGGTGTGTCCTGTGGTATTGCATCTGCAATCCGGGCATTGAAACCCGGTGTCAAAGTGCTTGCCGCGGAAAGCGAGGCAGCACTCCCTCTCACGGCGGCGTTAAAGGCCGGGGGGCCAGTGCCGGTCAGTCACGGAAATTCGTTCATTTCCGGTGCCGGCGCCGAAACCGTACTACCGGTCATGTGGCCGTTGATCAGTGAACTACTCGATGGCGCTGTGTCATCGACACTGGATGAAGTGGCCGCCGCCATTCAATTGTTGTTTGTTAGCAATCGCGTGGTGGCAGAAGGAGCGGGAGCAGTGGCTCTGGCCGCAGCCCTTTCCGCGAAGGCAGGTCACGGAAAAATCGTGTGTATCGTCAGCGGCGGTAACATTGATGCGCAACACATGATCGATGTACTTCGTGGTAAGCGGCCCGGACCACCGTTGCCGATCGACTGAGCGCGGTACATTTACTTATAGTTGGGAAAGTTAAGGCTCTGTAGGGTGAAAAGCGTCCTATGAGCAATAATTACATCGACAACAATATCGACGCGATCAGGAGCGAGTTCAGGCTGCTGGATCATTGGGTGTATCTCAATGCCGCTGATCAGATGATTCCTGGAAATTACTGGCTGTCGGCCGCCCGGGATTTCTACAATTTTCAGGAATTCGGCCGCATGGAGGATATTCCAACAGCGGACATCGCCACGCACCCGTTTCTGATGGCGACGGCGGACGAATGCATCGAACGAGCAAGCCGGCTAATCAATGCTGACAAAGATGAAGTAACGAATATGTACCGGCCGTGCATTACGGCCAACCTGATTTTTTACAATATGTTCGAGTGGACGACAGGCGACAACATTGTCATCACAGACCTGTCGTACCCCTCCATCGTGTACATCCTGCAAGACCTTCGGCGACGCTATGGCGTCGAATTGCGTGTCATCAAAAATATCGCGGGTGAAATCCGCCTGGAAGACCTCGAAGCAGCAGTCGATCAGCGCACCCGGATGGTCGTCATCGATCGCACAGCGGCGTTCTCGGGCTTCACTTTTGACGTGAAAGAGGTCTGCCGCATCGCGCACGCCAAAGGATCACTCGTGCTCGATGACGCGATGCAATCGCTCGGTGCGATCAATGTCGACGTCAAGGAAGACGATGTAGACATGGTCATCAGTGGTGCCTACAAGTGGCTGTGCGGGCCTGAAGGTGCAGGCTTGTTCTATATCAAAAAGGACCTGATCAACCGTATTGATCCGAAGTTCAGGAATTACATATGGGCGGATCTGGGTGGCAGCATCCCGTTTGCCGACCAAAAGCATGACAATATAACAAGCTGGCAACATCCGCCGGTCAATACTGCCAATAAGTTTTCTCAGGATGTCGTTATTGGCCCGGCACTGTTTGGCTGGAATGCGACCCTAAAATTCTACGAAAAAATCGGCATACAAAATGTCGAGGAACGGGTCCGGCGTCTCGGGACTTATGCCGTCGAGCGTCTCCAGGAAATCGGTTGCCAGGTGACGACTCCGCTGGATGCCCGGCAACGTCATGGTTTGATTACCTATACGACCGGAGACTACGAAAAAGATACGGCGTTTTTTCAGCGCTGTGCCGCACCTGGCCGATGTCAACGGCCAATTAAGATTTCCATGCGTAGCCTGGGTGGCATTGGCAACCTCCGGGTTTCCACACATTTCTTCAACACCGAGGCCGACATCGATTATTTAGTGGCGTTGCAGGCAAGCATGCTTTGACGAGCTGAATGCCCGGGTGAAACCCGGCCGGACCCATATTATTGTCCTGCTAAATTCTGTTAACTTGGCAGAATGAAGATAATGCTTGTCCATACCTTGTTCGTATTGCTTGCCTGGATGCAGCCGCTGTTTGCGGCTGAAATCACCGTAATTCATGCGGGTTGGCTGCTCGCTGTACCCGGTGCGCCGCCGGCCGCGCAACAAAGCATCGTCATTGAAAATGGTCGCGTCACCCGGGTGACCAACGGATTCCTCGACCCGGCCCGGCTCGGCAACGTCGACACCGAGGTCCGGTTGATCGACCTGTCGACAGAATTTGTATTGCCAGGTTTGTTTGACGCCCATGTACACCTGGCGTCATCACCCGGACCCGGGATGCTCATCGAACCCGTTACCGAGTCAGAAGCGGACCTGGCGCTTATCGCAGCAGCTCATGCACGACAGACACTGCAAGCCGGGTTCACGACAGTAGTAGATCTCGGAGCCGTTGGTATTCCCGGCCACGAGAACGCGATTTTCGGTGTCCGCGACGCAGTCAGAAAAGGGTTTCTTGCCGGCCCCAGAGTCCTGTCTGCAGGCACACCAATTTCGGCGACCAGTCAGTCCCGCGCACCCGGTTTTCGCGCTGAGGTGCAACAAGTCATGGACGGCCGCGCTGTCTGCGATGGTGCCGATGACTGCCGACGGGCTGTACGACACCAGGTTTCGCGAGGCTCCGATATCATCACTTTCTTCAACACCGGTAGCCTGCTTTCCGCAAACCCTGTCGAACAGGCGATGAGCGACGAGGAAATGCGGGCGATTGTGGATACGGCGCATAGCCTGGGACGCAAGGTGATTGCGGACGGCCACCACGCCGCCGGGATCGCCGCCGCAATTCGTGCCGGTGCCGACGTTATCGATTCGGCGCACCTTTATGACGACAACACATTCCGGCTACTGGGCGACGACGTATTTTTTCAATCTCATATATACGCCATTGTTCAGGCGCTAGGAGAAGATTTCGAATCGTTACACCAGGGCCTTTGGGGCTGGCTACCGGATTCGATTCTGCTGCGCTTCCTGGCCATTCGGAAGCGGCCATTTGCGATGCTCGAGGCCTATCGCCACGGCGTGAAAAATCTTGTCTATGCCTCCGATGCCGGTGTCTACCCCTGGGGGGAGAACGCGGGCGATTTTGTCGAATTCGTACAACGAGGAATGTCGGAAGCGGATGCGATTCAGACCGCCACGGTCAACGCCGCCCGCATGCTCGGTCTGGATCAGGAACTGGGGTCCATCGAGGTCGGTAAAATAGCCGACCTCATCGCAACTTCTGCCAGCCCGCTTGAGGACATTGGCGAACTGACCCGGGTTCGATTCGTCATGCGGGACGGCATTGTGTTTAAGTTAAAGTGACACAAATATGATATTTCTGAGTCCACCCAGTTTGGAAGACGTGCTCACTGCCGCCGATCGATTGAGTCAATACGTCGTGCGCACGCCGCTAATACGACTGAATGTCGACATTCCCCGAACCGAGATCTATCTCAAGCTGGAAAACCTGCAACCGATTGGTGCATTCAAAGTGCGCCCCGCTGCCAATGCCATACTGAGCGCAGCAAAGAAATCCATCGCTACGGGCGTGTACACGGCCAGTTCGGGCAACATGGCCCAGGGCGTCGCTTATATCGCCAGGACATTGGGCATTCCAGCAACCGTATTACTGCCGAAAGACGCTGCAGCGACGAAAGTTGCATCTCTGGAACGCCTGGGCGCAAGCATCTGCTTCCTGGAAGATGAGGCGTGGTGGCAGGTCCTGGCTGACCACGGTGACACTGCCATCCAGGGCATGTTTATTCATCCGGTGGCGAGCCCGGATGTCATTGCCGGCGACGCCACAATCGGGCTGGAAATTCACCAGGACCTACCCGATGTTGACACCGTGCTGGTCCCCTTTGGCGGCGGCGGTCTGTCGACCGGGATTGCGGCGGCGCTGCGGGTGCTGGGGTCGAATGCGCAGGTATTGGGTGCGGAATCCAGTCATTGCGCGCCATTGACAGCTGCACTTGCGGCGGGTGAACCCGTGGCGGTACCGATCGAACCCAGTTTCATCTCCGGCATTGGTGTCGGTCGCGTTTTGGATGAAATGTGGCCATTGATCAAGCAACTTGTCACTGGCACCGTCGTAGCAAGCACGCAAGAGATTGTCGCCGCGATCCGCATGTTGTGTGAGCGACACCGGATCATTGCAGAGGGCGCCGGCGCCGCTCCGGTGGCGGCGGCCATGGCGGGGCAGGCCGGCACGGGCAAGATCGTCTGCGTTATCTCCGGCGGCAATCTCAATGACGATTACTTGATCGATATCCTGAGGGGCAATACTCCGAGTCCGGAACGCGTCACTTAGCTGTGGCCTGAGCCACTCGCACCCTCAATTGCCGAATAGATTGAAAGCGAAAATTGCGATGATGGCGAGCGGCGCGACAAATCGCACCAGCCATCGCCAGATCGTGAACGCACTTGCTTGATTCAGGCGGAGTTCGGCAGCAATTGACTCCCGTGTCATCATCCAACCGGCGAATAGTGCGATTAGCAAGCCACCAACCGGAATGAGGACATTGGCTGTCACAAAGTCGAACAGATCGAAAATACGCTTGCCTTCGAATAGTGGAAAGTGATCCAGCGGCGTGAAACCGGCCAAAATATTGAAAGAAAGTAATGCGCCGAGGCCGCATAGCCAGATGCCGATGCCGGTGAAAATGGTGACCGGTACGCGCCTGAAACCCTTATGCTCCACAAGCCATGAAACCGAGGGTTCCAACATGCTGATACTTGATGTGAGCGCTGCGATCGCCATCAACACGAAAAACAGTCCACCGAACACGGCACCGAGCGGCATCTGACCAAACGCAATCGGCAGCGTAACGAAAACCAGACCGGGCCCCTCACCGGCGCCAAGTCCGTAGCTGAATACCAGTGGAAAGATGATGAGACCCATCATTATGGCAACGCCGGTATCGGCGAGTGCAACGATGCCGGAAACTTTAGGTATGGACACCTCTTGTGGCATATACGCACCATAGGTGATCATCGCACCCACGCCGACGTTGACTGAGAAAAATGCCTGGCCAACCGCCATTAAGACCGTAGACGAAGTGACCTTGCTAAAGTCAGGATTAAACATGAATCGCAGCGCGCCGGAGAAATCCGCAGTCACTGCCGAGTAGATGACCAGTGCGACGAGTATCAATGCCAGTCCTGGCATCAGATAGGTCACCGCTTTTTCGAGACCTTTACGGACCCCGCCGGCGACGATAACAACGGTCAGGAGGAAAAAAATCCCTTGCCAAAACACCATGCGCGCGGGATTGGCCGTCATTGCGCGGAAACCCTCGCCAGATCGCGCGGCATCGTATCCCGAAAAAGCACCTGACATCGCATTGACGGCATAGTCCAGAGTCCAGCCCGCAACCACACTGTAATACATCAGGCCGACCGTTGGTGTAATGACTGAAAACCAGCCGAGACTGGTCCAGAATCTACTGCGATCATTTTCTGCAACCAGATTTTGCATACTGCGGATCGGACTTTGGCCACCGCGCCGCCCGATAGCGGTTTCCGCCATTATCAGCGGAATGGCAATTACGCCAATGCAAACGCAATAGATAATGACAAAGGCACCACCACCATTAACTCCGGTGATGTAGGGAAAACGCCAGATGTTGCCGAGTCCAACGGCACTACCAACCGCGGCCAATAGAAAACCGCGCCGCGAAGACCAATGTTCATGCTCAAATTCAGTGCCCATAAAAAATCCTCTCGATCCAAAAAAGCCCGATTCGACTCTGCTTAACTCCGATGCAGTCGATGAACGTTGAAATTATATCTGTTTTCATACATAATTTTTTTTCGAAGTCGCCGCTCCACGATGCCGAGCGCAGTGTTCGGCAACAATACAAGCGAACAATTACTCTCTGCCAGATGTGCGCCTGTCCACTGCAGCGAGGGGAAGCCAATGAATATAACGATCTCCAGGATGGCAGCACACTTCGCTGCGCTTTGTCTAGCTGCTCTGATTCCACTAACCGGCCTGGCGCAGGGCGATACCGACTACAATGTCGACCCGGCTCAGTTTCAGGCGCTTGAGTGGCGCAACATCGGACCGTTCAGAGGCGGCCGCGTCACCGCTGTGGCCGGTCATCCCGACCAGCCCTTCACTTACTATATGGGCGCTACCGGCGGCGGCGTGTGGCAAACGACTAACGGTGGCGTTAGCTGGTCGAACGTTTCCGACGGCTTTTTCAATACAGGGACCATCGGCGCGATCACGGTGGCGGAATCGGACGCGAATGTAATTTATGCCGGCACCGGCGAATCGCCGGTTCGTGGCGTCTCAACGTCGCACGGCGATGGTGTTTACAAATCCGTCGATGGCAGCCGGACGTGGGCGCATATCGGACTGACCGCAACACGCCAGATTTCGAAGATAGTGGTGCATCCGTCGAATCCGGATATCGTGTACGTGGGCGCGCAAGGAAGTCCCTGGGCCGCCACCGAGGAGCGCGGTGTCTATCGCTCCATCGACGGCGGAGCCAACTGGGAGCGTGTGTTGTATGTCAACGCCGACACAGGCGTCAGTGACCTGAGTATGGATGCGTCGAATCCCCGCGTGATTTATGCCGGCCTGTGGGACCATCGGCGTGAACCGTGGAATGTACG